>Ga0187893_10000999_pt1 | contig 70671 bp, 57 predicted proteins | sample MA1701074metaG_FD_139574 | JGI IMG/M metagenome (GOLD analysis project Ga0187893, IMG submission 139574) | White microbial mat communities from a basaltic lava cave in the Kipuka Kanohina Cave System on the Island of Hawaii, USA - MA170107-4 metaG ...
GAGAAATAATCGAGAGCAGCAGCATCGTTCTCGTAGGGCCGGGCAGGCCCTTTGGCGAGAGTCAACGTGGTGACTCGACGACCCAAGAATCCTCCCGCTTTAGCGGCGAGGAGTGTCAAGCAAGCGCATCGCCTGTGTGTAATACTGCCGCCTGGTGTTAGGGAGAATATCCTCACCTTGAATCAGACGTTTCATTTTTGTTTCCGCGAAACAGGAGTTGCACAAAAAGTTTTGTAGTATTGACTCGATTTACATGGGAGTATAGCATCGGTGCGTTTTATAGCATGTGGGGCTGGAAGACCTTCCTGGAGGACTTTAGCTGAATTGATACTTATTCTGCACAAGCTGAATTGAGAAGGTCGGAGCGGCCTTTTGCCCCTTTCGATAATCATTCATCCGGTTGTTAGACATTAAACAGAGTGAAGCTTTAGCCCATTCCTAAAGAAGTTCAGACGGAGGTAAGTGAAATGGTGAAGAGATTGCTGTTCAAATTAGTGCTAGTGGTCTTTGCCTTCTGTATTCTGTCTTTGCAGTCGGCCAATACGGTTCAAGGCCAGGGTACTCAGCTACAACTGAGTTGTGCATATTATACGATTGGCGGTACAGAGTACCTTTGTTGTCAGTATTTTGTCTATGCGTCAGGTCAATGGTGGCCTTTGGGCGATCCTTCGTGGAAGAAGCAGGATCCGATTTTGGAGTGAGGGGGAGCAAGTCTTCCACGCGTCAGGTTTTCAAATCTCGACTTTTGTATGGTGTTGGGATAGAACATTGAACAGTATGGGCAAATCATCAAAGGAGGATGATGTCATGAAGAAGATTTCTCGAATAGTTATTTGGCTCGCGATTTTGCCGGGATTTTGTTTCGAGGCCGCCAATGCAATGGCGCAGGATTCGCCTCCGAATCTGCCTCCGATCATTCCGGCTATCGAGCGTGAGAGCGAAGTTCGTCAGGTTCGCGTATCGAATTCGGGTCAGGGCGCTCCCGTGCTGGTATCGGCCAGAATGCATATAAGCGACAGCGCTTACGGAAAAGGTTATATAAAAATGAAGAACACTGGCGATAAAGACATACTCGCCTTCAAGGGAGCCTGGGTGATAACGACGAGCGAAGGCCAGGAGACCAGGGATCACTGGAATTTCGGAGGATCATCTGCTTTATGGGTTGGCAGCTTCACTCCGGGAGAGGAGGTTTACTTTCCCATACCCGGCCCGCCCAATCTGACGGCTCAGGCTCCTCAAAAGATAGTTCGATTTTCAGTCCTTATCACCGGTATTTTATTCACTGACCGAACGTGGTGGGGCGATGACGGATATGGGGTTTATGAGAATGTAAGGAATGATGGAAAAATTACGCTGAAGATAGCCAAGAGGCTGCGTAATGCTTATGAAAACATTTCGCCGCAGGGATTCGACCATCGAGCGAGCGAAGTCATCATAAAGAAGACGCTCGAAGATATGGGAGAGCCTGTTTACACCTCTCCGCTGTATCAAGCCACATTTCGCCCTCTGCTCTTCAATCGGCAGAACGTCATGCGTCCTGATGCGATGGCAAAGCTCGATAGAGTCATATCGTCCCTGAAAACTTTCCTGAGATAAAGAAGCCTGAACGATAATCGATCCGCTAAAGCCGCACGAAGATTTTCACTCGAAGGGAGAAGAAAAGTTCTCCCTTCGAGTTGATCAACTTTTCCATATGAAATGAATGAAGGCGCGATGTTGAATTCATCGATGTTGTCCCGCAGCCGGCCTCATTTTTTCTTCTTCTCTTCCTCGGCGGGCGCGGAGAGGTTGATCGAATAAATTTCCTTTTCGCGGTCGCGGTCTGATCCGAAAATTATCCGGTCATTCGATGCGAAGACGGGCGAGAAGTTGTTGAACCCCTTATAAGTGAGTTGCTGAATCTGGCCTGTAGAAATATCGTAGACGTAAAGCTGAAAGCCTGCCTCGGCGGGCGAGATAAAAGCGATGAGTCGCCCGTCGGGCGAAAGCGCGGGCGCGCGCATCGCCGAATCCCAGTCAGGAAGAGATCGAATCTCGCGCGTTTTCAAATCCAGAACGTAGATCGATTCATGTTGTTCGGCCTCTTCCTGAGCCGAGAGGACGATGAAATCGTTTTTCGGAATGTAGCGAAGTATGCGCGCGAATTTTCTTTCGGTGAGATCGCGCATCGGCTTTCCGTCGAATCCATATTGCCACAGCGAATGCCTGCCGCTCGCTTCATCGACCTTCACCAGCAGAAGACTTTTTTGATCAGCCGCAATCAAAGGCATGATCGAAGAGGTTTCGTCTTCGGTGAAGTATTCGCCTTTGCCCCCCGTAGCGGAAACCACGGCGATGTGAAGTATGCCGAAAGCGGCGTCGGGCAGCGGGCTTTCATCCGTCGTGTAAAACAAACGCTTGCCGTCGGGCGCAAACACGGGCTGCTTGTCGGCGAAGCTGTTCGCGGTCATTCGACGCATCTTTCCCGACTTGAGTTCCAGCGTATAGACTTCAGAAAAAGTGCCGTTCTCATCCATCCCGGCGAAGGCGACCGAAAGGCAGTCGGGCGACCATGCCGGGTCGGTCACGCCCCATTTGAGAGCGGTCAGCGGCGAGCGAATCGAGAGATCGGCCAGATTCATCAGGTAGAGGTTGGGCGCTTGGTCGGGCTTTTGGGCTATCAGCAGAAGCGACTTCCCGTCGGGAGAAACAGGCCCGAAATTGTACAGCCCCATGCCCTGCGTGATGCGCTCGACTTTGAACGGCTCCTTTTGCTTTTTCTTCTCGTCTTTTTTCTGATCCGATTGACCGGCGACGTTGAGAAGAAACCCCTGAGCGAACAAGGCGAGAGCGACAAAAAGAGTGATAACAGATGTCTTGAGCTTCATGGCGAGAGGATGCTAACACAGGCGATTTACTGCGACAACCTGCGTCGATAAACGCGCATCAAGAATCCGTCGCTCGCGGGCTTGCGAGCGGCGCGTCAAATTTGTAGTGTTAGATTGTCGTCAAGTTTCAAAGGCAAACAGTAAGGCAAACAGTGAGGCACGGTCACGCATGAGTCGATTGATGTTCGTTTACCTTTCCGGCACTGAGAAAGGCAAGACGAGGATTTTCACACAGGATCATGTGACGGTTGGGACTTCGGACGTATGCGATTTGAAGCTCGTTCCCGAAGAGGGCGGTCTGCTGCCCGAAGGCTCTATGGCTGACATCTACGACGATCAGGGAGTTTATCATCTGGTCACGCACCCGGAAATGAATGGATTGGAAATCAGAGTCAACGGCGAAGAGATCGATTCGGAAGAGGCGGCGACAGGCCATCCGCTTCAGGACGGAGACACGATTGATTTCGGGCGTGGACTTTCGAGCGCGAGCATTCTGTTTCAGGTGATGCCTGAAAATTTTTCGATGTCTCAGATCGTCCGCCGTAACTCCCGCGCGGTCGAGCAGGCCCAGCCTCAACCGGTTCATCCGCTGACGGCGACTCTCTTCGTCAAAGAGCTTACGGCGAGCCTGTGGGCCGAAATTCCGCGCAAGGTGAAACTGATAGGCTTCATCACTACCGGAGTCGTCACACTTGCTGTCATCGGTTTCGTATACACGGCCATCGTCATCGTGCATCGCAATTCGGTTCAAAACGAATTGATACGAAAACAGATCGAGCAGGAGCAGTCGCAGCGCCGTGAAGATCAGGAAACCATCAAAAAGTTGCAGGAGCAGCTTGATCGGCAGAAGGATGCCGAAGAAAAAGATCGCCTCTTCACTCAGCGAATCGTCGAGCAATACAGTACGGGCGTGTGCCTGATAGTAGGATCGTACAGCTTCGTCGAGCGCGGAACGGGGCGATTGCTCAGGTACGAAGCCGCCGATGACGACGGCGACAACCCTGTAGACCAACACGGAAACCTGCTTGCTTCCATAGATGGAGCGGGGCCGCCCGTGAGAATCGATTACACAGGCACGGGGTTCGTCATCAACGTCAACGCCGACGGAAGCGAAGCGATCATCGTAACTAACAAACACGTCGCGCGCCCGTGGGCTACGGATCAGATAGCCCAGATCATAATGCAACAGGGCGCAGGTCTGCGTCCGAGGCTCGACTCCCTCGAAGCATTCTTCCCTTCGATCAAAACACCCTTTCCGCTCAAAGAGATCGGTTCGTCGCCGCGTTACGATGTGTCGCTTTGCAAATTCAATCCGGGGAATGCCGCTCTGCCCAAGCTTCCGATGAATACGGACGAGCCGACCATAACAAGCCCTGTGGTGCTGATGGGCTATCCGACTGGAGTCGACGGCCTTCTTCAGCGAATCGAAACCAGCGAGCAAAAGGAAATCATCGGACGCAGCCCCAGCGAGTCGACAGAAGATGTAGCGAAGGCTCTGGCTGAAAGAGGGTTGATAAGGCCGCTCACGACGACAGGCACAATAACCGATGCGCCTCCGGCGGGTCGCATAGTCCACAGCGCGCAGACGACCGAGGGAGGTTCGGGCAGCCCGCTGTTCGATCGCGGCGGTCAGGTCATAGCCGTCAACTCTGCCATACTGACGACCGCTGATGGAAAAGAGAGCTTCGGCGGATCGAACTTCGGCGTTCCCATAAAAATCGCTTACGATATGTTCGTGGCTTATCTCAGAGGCGAACTCAAGCCTGAGTGATACTCAAATAAAAAGCAACTACTACTATCCAGGGTTACGCCTTCGGCTTCACCCTGGGCTTTATTCTGTCGCCTGCTTCGCAGGCTGAAGCTGACTTTGAAGATTTGTGTAGATGCCAAAGCGTTGCACGTCTGGCTACCTTCTCATCGCCGTTTCGCGGCAAGCGCAAATTCCAAGCACGCTCTAACTTTTCCCTTTTACCTTTTTACTTTCTCTTCACTTCCTGCGCATCAACTCGACTCCGTTGAATTGCAGCATCTCGTCTTCTTTGGTCGGAGGCGGGACGACTTCGAAAACCAGTCTGTCGAATTTTCCCTGCCCGCGATAAAACGAGGTCTTGTAGCCGCGCCCGTTTGTGAATTCGATCATCTGCACGCCCCACTTGCCGAGCGCAGCGTTTTCGGGAATCTCGACGCTTATATCGAATATGTGCTCGGTGAAACTTTCTTCAGGCGACAAAACGGCTTCGCCCTCGGCAAGCTTTACGCGGTTTGAATGCGCCATGGAAAATAAAAAGCAGCGAACCATAACCCGGCTTATGCCTGCCGGGTCGTGAGCCTTCACTCTCAGCACCACCCGCTCGCCTGCCGGAACCCGCATCGACTGCGCGCCGTTTCCGTTCAAATACATCGCCATCATTCGCCTCACTTTTATGATCGCAAATTTGTGTGAGGATGTTTCGGGGTGGGAGGATTACGGACTGTTTTCCAGTTCTCTTACGGCAAGGATGATAATATCAGGCTATCATCACGTCAAGCATAAGGCATAAGAGTCTGGAGTCGAGAGTCTTGAGAGTCGGACTCAAGACTCTCGACTCCAGACTCTCGACTCCAGACTCCAGACTTCATTTATAGGGTCTTTGTTTTCCGTCCATTGCTTCTTTGAAAGCGCCGTCGGGGAGGTCGCCCATCGCTATGGCTTTTTCATACTGAGCGATGGCGTCGGCGCGGAACTCCTGAAAGTCGTAAATCCGACCGATCAAAACGTGACACCACTGAATCAACCACGCTTCCCTCTCCTTCGACGCAAGCCCTATGGCCTTTTCGTAGAGCTTTATCGCCGACTTGAATCGGTCATGCTGTTGTTGAATCTTGTCGTTTTCGTCTGCTTTCGCGTCAAGTTCGGCAGGGCCGGGGGTGGAGTTTACGACCTGAGCCAATCCGTAGACCGCTCTCGCATTGTCAGGCTCGACGGCCAGAATTTCTTCGAGCAACAGGCGCGCCTCTTTGAATTTTTTCTGGCGGATCAGACCATCCGATTGAAGTATTTTGCTCGCCACGCTGCCTGCGGGCGGGCCGGTCTCAGTCGCGCGCGCCGCTCTTTCCTTGCGCGCGGCAGCGACTCGCGCAACTACCCCATCGAATTCCTTTGCCCGTCCAGCCTCGCGGTCGAATTTCGCAGTGGCCAGCATCTCGTCGAAAAATTCTTCGACGCTGATGCCGACTTTTTCAAGTGCCGCGAGCGATTCGTAAAAATGAAATGCCAGCGTCGCGCCTCTCAGGTATGCCTGCGCGAGGTCATATACAGCGTCATCTTCCGAATAACCAGACTGTCCGGCTTCCAATCGGCGCATTCTCGCTTCGACTGCGCGGGCGAGCGATTCGCGGACGACGAGATAGACGCTCGTCTCAAACTGCTTGTCAGCCGTAGGGACCGCGGCCACGAGTTTGACTATCTGATCCTTGTATTCGAGCGATTGTTTGAGATGCCGCTCGATGATCGGATCGATGACGAATCGGATCAATGCCTGCCGCACGGCATCCGTGTTTACAGTTCGCGACGGGCCGACGAAGACGATGTAATCATCTCCGACTCTGCGATAAAGAATTTCGTCTTTCCGATTGAGCAGATCGTCGCGCACTATCGAGCCGCCAAAAGCCGCCAGAGGATCGATGCTCAGAAATAACTGCCGGGTGCGATTACGCGCGACGATTCTTTCCTTGCCCTGTTTTTTCTTTTTATCACCCTCATCGCTGATGACGATGGGGCGCATATTGATTATCGTTTCGGGCCTTGCGTGAAAGTATTCGACCACGCGGTAAACCATCTCTCCGACGGGGCGACGATAAGCCTGCGCGTAAGCCGCAGCGACACCGGAATACTTCTGAAGAAAATTCTTTATTCCGCTCGTGGAATAAAATTCTCTCAGGAGCGGCTCGAAGTCGAGCAACGGTTTGAGGTCGGCAGGAATCGAGTTTGTAGGGCGATTGAACTCGTCCGCATCGGGCGAGGGCAGCGAAAATATTGGCGGATCGGTCATCAGCAAAGAGAGCGCGGCATAACGCGAGGCATCTATGGCTTCATCCACCGCAGGGCGGCGATGCGATTTGTAATAAGCCGCGAGTTTCTCTTTGAGAGCGGGGGCGATCTGTGCGAGGTCGCGACGGAGTTCGGCGCGCGCAGGCGTGAGCGGCTGATTGCCGGTTTCATGGTCGAACCCAGCCATATTGATCGCCGCCATGGCGATGAGCGTGCGCACGTCGTATTCGATTCGCAGATTGATCTCCGCCGGATCGATGAACCCTGCCTGCGGTGCGGCGGGTTGCTGGCCGAGGGCCGACGAAGCCAAAACGAGGCAAAGCAGCATGCATGTTTTTCGCATAAGATTTTCTCAAAAGATAAAAATGCGGCGGCCTTCAGCGCAAACTGCTTGTAGGCTCAGGCTCGCGCGCCTCGATCATTTGCCCAAGCTTTCAGCTTGCGCCACAAAGAAAATAGCCGCGCGCAAAGAGCGCGGTCAACTTGTTTGCGCCTTTGATTGATCGTAACCGCCTTCTCGCATCAGTCGTATCAGTTTTTGATAGAGCAGGAGTGTGGCCAGTGGTTGAAAGAGAAAAAGAGTTTGCCGGGTTTCGCGTCCCCGCGATGGATGAAAAAGATAATATTTGAGCAAACAGTTTTTGAACTGGTATGCTTGAAAGGTAATTCATAAAATCGTTCATTATGTTTTTTGCTCTGATAACGGAAAGAATGAAATCAACTCTTCTTTTTGCACCAATGCGCGAAAGAAAGTCGTTTGCTGCTTTGTCTCTGCTCGCGCTCATCCTCGTGAGCGGCTGCAAGAGCGGTTATCCGGTATCCGCAAGACAAAATCAGGAATCGAGAGAGCCGCGGCAGGTCAAAACCGCCCTCGCCACCGAAGTCGAGATGGAGCGGATAGTGACCGTATCGGGCAGTTTCGCCGCTTACGATCAGGCGACTATAAGCACGAAAGTTCCAGGCCGTTTGCGCACGATCACGGTCGATCTGGGAAGCGTAGTGCGTCGCGGGCAGGCGATAGCCGAGCTTGAGCAGAGGGATTATCAGCTTAGGCTTCAGCAATCGGAGGCCGCGCTCGCTCAGGCCCGCGCCCGATTGGGACTCGACCCCGAAGGGGATGACGACAGTGTAAATCCGGAAACGACCGGCACAGTGCGTCAGGCTCGCGCTCTTCTCGATGAAGCGAAGCTGAAACTCGAACGCTCGACTTCGCTCTTTCAGCAGGGCGTCATCTCTCGCGCGCAACTCGACGCATCCGAAGCCGAATACAAAGTCGCGCAGAGTCGGCTTCAGGACGCGATCGAAGAAATTCGCAATCGTCAGGCTTTGATCCTACAGCGTCGCTCAGAAGTTGAAATAGCGCGCCAGCAGTTGACCGACACCGCTATCGTCGCCCCGTTTGACGGAGTAGTTCAGGAGCGTCGCGCGAACATCGGCGAATATGTCAACGCCGCCTCGCCCATCATCACGCTCGTCAGAATGGACCCTTTGCGATTTCGCGCCGAAGTGCCTGAGCGCGAATCGCGCAATGTGAAAATCGGCCAGATGGTGAGAGTTCGCGTCGAAGGCGATTCGAATACCTACACAGGCCTGATAGAACGGCTCTCTCCATCGATCACGGCGCAGAATCGTGTTTTGATAATCGAATCCGAGGTGCGAAACAACGGCCAGTTGCGCCCCGGCGCATTCGCCAGCGCCGAAATCGTAGCTCAGGACAAAGACCTCGCCCTTGCCGTCGACCGTCGAGCGATAGTTTCGTTCGCGGGCATTGATAAAGTCATCACTATTCAGGAAGGCAAGGCCGCCGAAAAACCTATCACGATAGGGCGCAGAACCGACCGCTGGGTCGAGGTGCTTTCGGGCCTTTCGGCAGGCGAGGCGGTCGTACTCGATCCGGGCAATCTTCAGTCCGGTCAGCCAGTCATTGTTCAGAGTGATGAGTGATGAATTCAGAGTGATGAGTGATGAGCCGAAGGGCTTGTTACTCATCGCTCATCACTCATCACTCATCACTAGAGAGATATGCAGAAACTTGCGGAAATATGCATCAAGCGGCCCGTGTTTGCCTCGATGATCATACTCGCATTGGTGGTCATCGGCGCGGCCAGTTATTTTCGACTGGGAGTAGATCGCTTCCCTTCCGTCGACATCCCTAATGTCAGCGTGCGCACATCGCTTCCCGGCGCTTCGCCTGAAGAAGTCGAGACGGAGGTTTCCTACAAAGTCGAAGAAGTGGTCAACACAGTCGAAGGCGTTCAGGAGTTGAGGTCGATATCGGGACAGGGATCATCGATAGTCATCGTCTCCTTCGGACTCGACCGCGACATCGACACGGCGGCTCAGGATGTGCGCGACCGCGTGGCTACGGTCATCCGCGATCTTCCGCGAGACGCAGACCCGCCCGTAGTCACAAAGTTCAACAACGATTCTTCTCCCGTCATGACGGTCGCCCTCTCGGCTGACCGCCCTCTGCGCGAGCTTACCGAGCTTGCAGATAAAATAGTCAAAGTTCAGCTTGAGCGCAGCGAAGGAGTCGGCGAAATAAATATCGTCGGCGGATTGCAGCGAGCCATAAGCATATGGATAGACCCTGACCGGCTGGCCGCTTATCAGATACCGGTCACGGCTGTTCGCAACGCGCTCGTGCGCCAGAACGCAGACGTTCCCGGCGGCAACGTCACCCAAGGATCGCGCGAGCAGACCCTTCGCACCATGGGCCGTGTCGCCGACCCGAAAGCGTTCGATGACATAGTAGTCGCGAAAATCAATGACGCGCCCGTGCGAATACGCGACATCGGACGCACTGAAGACGGAACGAGAGAACAACGCTCGCTCGCTCGCCTCAACGGAGTTCCTACCGTTACGCTCGAAGTCCGCAGACAATCGGGCGCAAACACCGTCGAGGTGATCGAATCTGCGAAAAGAAATCTCGAAAAGATCGCCTCCCAGCTTCCCACTGACGTGAAGATGGAAATCATACGCGATCAGTCGCGCTACATTTACGCCGCGCTTCACGAAATAAATCTGCATCTGATTTTGGGAAGCATACTCGCCTGTCTCGTGGTGATGTTGTTTATGCGAAACTGGCGCGCGACGGTCATCGCAGGCATAGCCATACCGGCGTCGGTCATCTCGACTTTCGGGATGATGCGCGCGCTCGACTTCACGCTCAACAGCGTCACGATGCTGGCGCTCGTCCTGATGGTCGGCATAGTGATAGATGACGCCATCGTGGTGCTTGAAAATATTTTCCGCTTCGTCGAAGAAAAGAAGATGCGCGCCTTCGAAGCGGCTCGCGCGGCTACGGCTGAGATAGGGCTTGCGGTGATGGCGACGACTCTGAGCCTCGTCGTCATATTCGTGCCGGTCTCTTTCATGTCGAGCATATCAGGAAGGTTTCTTTATCAATTCGGCATCACGGCGGCGGTGGCGATAATGGTGAGCCTGCTCGTCTCATTCACGCTCACGCCGATGATGAGCGCGCGATTGCTCAAGTCCGACGGCGGCGGACATGATGCCAAATCCCGCAGAGGGTTTTATCGTTTCATCGATGGCGCTTACACAGCATTGCTCAAACTTTCCATGCGCCATCGTATCGCGGTGAGCCTGCTCGCCCTCGCGGTCATATTTTCAGCCGTGCCGCTCTACAAAATCGTAAAACAGGACTACATACCCACCGACGTCGATGAATCGGAATTCGATGTCAACGTCAACGCCCGCGAAGGCACGAGCTTCGAGGCGATGAAAGAGGTGATGCTGGCCGTAGAAAAAGACCTGATGACGACGCCGGGAGTCCGCTTCGTTTTGACTAACGCGGGCGGCGGATTTCTGGGCGGAGTCAATCAGGGCGGCGCTTACATTCGCATCACGCCTATCGAAGAGCGAAGTTTTTCGCTGGCGCGATTGTGGCGAGGTCTCATAAAAGGCGATCCTTTGGAAGTATTCCGCGGCAACTATTCGCAGCGCGACGTTATGCAGGAGATTCGCTCGCGGCTGAGGAGGTATCGCGATCTGCGCACATCGGTTCGCAACGCCCGCTCATTCAACATCGGCGGAGGCGGCGCTGAAATCGATTTCGTGCTTCGCGGGCCTGACCTCGAACAGCTTTTCAATTACGCCGAACAGTTAAGAGAGAAATCGACCGAGCTTGGCATCGTAGATGCCGACACATCCTTGAAGATCGATAAGCCTGAACTGAGAGTCGAGATAGACCGCGAACGCGCAGCCGATCTGGGCGTAGCGGTCGAAGACATAGCCACATCGATGAGGTTGATGGTCGGCGGAGATCAGAGGGTTTCGCGTTTTCGCGATGCGGCTCTCAATGAAGATTACGATGTTCAGCTTCGCGTCAGTGAGGGCAAACGAAACGACCCCGAAGCGATTTCGCGGCTCTATGTGGTGAGACAGGACGGCAGTTTGTCGCGGCTCGATAATGTCGTGCGGGTGGTCGAGGCGAGAAGCGCGTCGAGAATCGACCGGCTTGATCGCCAGCGACAGGTGAGCCTCAGAGCGAACGTGGCTCCGGGCTACGCGCTTGCTGACAGGCTCGATGCGCTCAGGCAGGCTGTCACGGAGATGCAACTTCCTGCGGCCTATACGACAGCGATTTCAGGACAGGCGCGCGAGCTTGAGCGCACGTTTTACGAATTCATATGGGCGTTTCTGCTCTCGATCATTTTCATGTACATGATTCTGGCATCGCAGTTCGAAAGCGTGATGCATCCTTTCACGATACTGCTTTCGCTGCCGCTTTCGATTCCCTTCGCGCTAGTCTCGCTGTGGGCGACGGGCAACACGTTGAATCTCTATTCGGCGCTCGGAATACTCGTCCTGTTCGGCGTAGTGAAGAAGAATTCGATTCTTCAGATCGATCACATGAACAATCTGCGCCGTCAGGGTATGGAGCGACCGGTGGCGATCATTCAGGCCAATCGGGATCGCTTGCGACCTATACTGATGACCACGCTGGCGCTCGTTGCGGGTATGATGCCGCTTGCGCTTGGAACCGGGCCGGGATCGGATGAGCGACGAGCCATCGCGGTCGTCGTCATAGGAGGCCAGACGCTTTCGCTGCTTCTGACATTGCTTGTTACGCCTGTGGCATATTCACTGCTCGACGATCTGGCCGAAACCCCCGCGTGGCGACGCCTTGCAGAGCGAATGGGCGCGATGACACAACCGTTGAGAAGAAAACGCCGGAAGAGGGTCGAGGGCGCGGAAGAGAAAGAAATCGAAGTGAGCGTGGAGAGCGGGGATTAAAATTTTTCAGTAGACGATATCTTTTACAGCGCAGTGAAAACCGGGCAGCATCGGTTATGGTCAGGATTTATTATCATTCGCAAAGCTTCATAGCCATTGCTTTCAACTCTTCAATAGCTACTTGGTATTGTGTTTGTGGAGGTCTACGAAAAACACCTCTTAGGAATCCGCCCGGTTTCCTTTCTCCAGGAGTAAGAGTCAACGAGCCAATAACTTCTTTTTCAAATTTCTTTCGAGCATGAACACTCTTATGACTAATGACGTTACGGATACTATGAAAGTGTGACAGATTGCTCTTGTCCCCGTCATCAAGGCGGGTGAAAGGGTGTCCGTCTTGAAAGAAAATATTTGCTCTGGGTATTGTATGCACCCCGTATGGCATCCATTCGAGGTATGACTTGCTTACAAGAAGTATATCTCGAGCAATTTCTGGAGGATTAATAGAGACTCGCAACTTCACATCGGTTTTACTGGATATCAGGTCTCCAAAAAGAAGGCCAAAAAACAAATCTTCCAATAAGGCTTCAAATGAAGTGAACGCTTCCAGGTATAAGCCGCAATACACGTGTTCTATATCATCCACATCTATTCTTCCATCAACCAGCAGAGCTTCCAGTTTGGAACGAGTGACTTCCAAAGCATCCAGTTGAAGGATGAATTCATTTGCGATTTCAATAGATGGCTTTGGCACCTTTTACTTGTTCGCAAAGATAATCAAACAAAATTTTTCTCTCACGCGGGTTAGTTGTTCGCCTGTCAGATGCTTCAAACACTTCTCTTGGGACGCTCTTAGTTGCAATTCTTTCCCCCACCAATTTGATAGCGGCTATTTGTTCAGGTGATATGGAATTGGGAGTGGCTTTCTCCAATTTAGAATCAAGGCCGAAAAGCAGATCATAGAAAATAGCAAGCAGGCTATAAATTATTTTCCTATTTCCTAACGGAAGGTGCGCCATATACTTTCCCAGTTTGTCCTCTATTGTATCCATCACTATGCGAAATCTCTGCTCGATTTCATCACGCTCTGGGTATTCCGAATCGTATGCCTGATATGCTTGATTGATCCTTGCTGGCGCTTTACCCAAAACCTTACCTTCAAGCATGAGAATCGCGAATTCGCTAGTAAGTTCGACTTCCAGCATACGAGCTATGTCATTTTCTGTGAATGTCTTCCATTCTCTCCATCGATGAAGCTGTTCAGCGGCCAGGTTATACATCGATGTTTTGAACTCTCCAAAGAAATGAGCATTTCTCTTTTCTTGTTCCTTCAACGTGTAGTTGGTGGAATTCATACGTCGAAAAATTTGCAACACCTCTCTATCATCCACCCAAGAAGGCAATACATGCACATTGAATTCATATTCGAGTATCTGGCGCTGTATATCTGCTGGCAGTTCTGAAAAACGCTTTCCGGCCATTTCCTGATTGTGGGTTTTCTTAACAGTGAAGTCGTCTCTCTCTGGATCAAAATCCGGGAGCAGCGATGGAGTGACAAATGATAGCACGGTGCGTATTCGCTGTTGGCCATCAATCACCTCTCTGCTAGGCTCGAAGGTATTCAGGTCTATCCGCCTATCCCGGAGAAAAATTATAGGAATTGGTAATCCTCTAACTATGGTGTCTATCAAATATGATTTAGCCCCTGCTTTCCACACAGGTCGTCTCTGAAAATCTGGGCTGAGAACCAAAGTACCTGCTTTTTGCCAAGAAACGAAATCTCCAACTTTATACAATGTCTTTTGCGTCTTTACGTTCGCCATAACCGCCTCACAGAAGAACCTGATATCAGAAGTAGTATAAAACAAAACGGAGTGAACCCGAATGCTCTTGAAACCAGAATGAGTTCACTCCATTTTCATTTTTCTACAACTTCTCAGACACGCTCTTGGCCTGACTAAACAGCATCAGATAATCCCTTCCTCCGGCCTTCGAGTCCGTACCCGACATGTTGAACCCGCCGAACGGATGCACATCGACCAGAGCGCCTGTGCATTTGCGATTCAAATACAAATTGCCCACGTGAAAATCCCGTCGCGCTCGTTCCAGCCGCCGTCGCTCGCGCGAATAAAGCGCGCCCGTCAGACCGAACTCAGTGTTGTTGGCTATGTCAATCGCTTCGTCAAAATCCTTCGCGCGAAATGTCGCCAGCACCGGCCCGAATATCTCTTCCTGCGAAATGCGAGCCTGCGCGTCTACGTCTCCTATCACGGTAGGCTTGATGAACCAGCCGCGCTGATCTTCCACGAGAGGCCCGCCGCCTGTCATCAGTTTGCCTTCGCCTTTGCCTATAGCGATGTAATCGAGAATCGTTTGATACGCGCTCTTCGATGAAACAGGCCCCATCCAGTTTTCTCGATCCTTCACAGGCCCGACCTTGATCTTAGCCGCGCGATCAGCCACGCGACCGACGACCTCATCATAGACTTCATCGACCACGACCAGCCGCGAGCAGGCGGAACATTTCTGCCCCGAATAACCGAACGCCGCGGCGACCGCGCCTTCGACGACTGACTCGAGGTCAGCCGTCTCATCGACGACTATCGTGTCCTTGCCGCCCATCTCCGCTACAACGCGCTTAATCCATATCTGTCCTTCGGCGGTCTTTGCGGCAAGCTCGTTGATGTGAAGCCCGACTTCCTTCGAGCCGGTGAAGGCGATGAATCGAGTTTTGGGATGACCGACGAGATGATCGCCTATGCGAGAGCCACTGCCCGGTAAGAAATTCACCACTCCGGCGGGGAGCGATACGGCTTCGAGCAGTTCTACGAATTTGGCGGCGATGACGGGGCTGTCGCTCGACGGTTTCAACACGACGGTATTGCCCGCGACGACCGCGGCGAGAGTCATCCCGGCCATGATAGCGAGAGGGAAATTCCAGGGAGGGACGACCACTCCGACTCCGAGCGGGATGTAATAAAGCTCGTTCTGTTCGCCGTCGAGTGGCGTGAGTTCATGCTGGTGGCTGTAGCGGATAGCCTCGCGCGCATAGAAATCGGCGAAGTCAATCGATTCGGCAACATCTGCATCGGCCTCGGCCCACGACTTGCCGACTTCGAGTGTGATCAATGCGGTGAATTCGGCTTTGCGTTTGCGCAACAGCGAAGCGAAGTTGAGCAGGTATCGCGCACGCTCAACCGCGTCGACGCGCTTCCATTCCTGAAAGGCGCGTGTAGCTTCTTCGATGGCTTTATCGGCGAGGTCGGGCGTTGCTTTGTGAATGAGGCCGACGACTTCATCGAAGTTTGAAGGGTTGGGAGAAGCGAGCATATCGCCTGTGGTGTAACGCTTGCCGCCGATGATGATCGGGTATTCGCGCCCGAATTCGGATTCCACCTGTGCGATGGCTTCGCGCATAGGGGCAGCGTTTCTCTCGTCGCTGAAATCCACGAAGGGTTCGTTTCTGAATGGAGGTAGCATAAAAATTTCCTTTCATTTATGTGTGCCGCTTTTGGCTGAAAAAGGTAACAACTCGCGAGCGGCAGAGTCAACCAAAGAAAAGATTCGATTGCTCACGGCGGCGGATAGAATTATACTTCGTCGCATCCAGTGTGAAGGAACCGCGCCTTGATTGAGGAGCGACATCGATGAACCAAACAGACATTCAATACATATCGGATGAAAGCGGCAACACTGTCGGGGTGATAGTCCCGATAGACTTGTGGCGAGAGATCGAATCGGAAAGAGAAACGGCCTACCTGCTCAAGAGCGAGAACATGAAGCGGCGGCTTCTAGAAGCAAAAGATCGTCAGGAAGGAATCACTCTCGATGAAGCCTGCGAGAAGCTTGGAATTTGATGCGGCGAAACTTATGTGAAAATAACGAGCAGTAAATAAATATACGAAAGCGCAATCCAGCATCAGTTTATTATTGAACTCCCGCGCGGCGAACGGTTAGCATCCCCTTTATGAATAATCCGATCTCTAATGCGGCTGCATCTCTTCGTAGCGCCGTATCCGACGCCGCTCGCGGGCTGGTCGAGCGTGAAACTTTGGTCGAACTCATAGCTCTTGCCGCGGTCGCGGGAGAACACGTTCTGGTCATCGGCCCTCCCGGCACAGCGAAGAGCGAAGCCGTCCGGCGTGTGGCTCATGCTACGGGCGGAAACTATTTCGAATATCTCCTCGGTCGCTTCACCGAACCGAGCGAACTCTTTGGCCCCGTCGATATTCGTAAACTCAAAGAGGGCGTCGTCGAGACTGACACCTTCGGCATGCTACCGGAAGCCGAAATAGCTTTCCTCGATGAAGTCTTTCAAGGCTCTACCGCAATTCTCAACACTCTTCTCGGCATACTCAACGAACGTGTTTTTCGTCGCGGTCATACCCGTCTGCGTTGCCCTCTGCGCGTGTGCGTTGGCGCATCGAATGCGCTGCCCGACGACGACGCGCTCGCGGCCTTCGCTGATCGATTTTTGGTGAGGGTCTTCGTCGATCCTATCGCTGATCCTATGCTCGAAGAATTGCTCGAAGGCGGATGGACGCTCGCCGGACGCGACATCGAGCGCGCAGCGAACATCAGCGATATCGATGCGCTGGCCGGTGAAGCTCTGAGCGCCGATATGTCGCGCGTGCGCCCGCTCCTGGCTCACGCGATTCGCCTGCTTCGCAGCGCGGGGCTTTCGCTGACGGATCGCCGCGCGGTCAAAGCGCAAAAGCTCGTCGCTGCCGCTGCTGTGCTCGCGGGTCGCGCGAAACCTAATGAATCTGATCTCTGGCCGCTGATCTTCGCCGTCCCGACGCGCGATCAACAATCAGCCGCCCGCGAAACGCTGCGCGAACTGCTCTCTCAAACCGAAAACGCCACGCTCCCGGCAGCAGCGGAAGAGGCATCGCTTGGAAGGCTGGCTCGCGCTTCGCGGCTCGTGGAATCAGGCCGCAGGATTCTCGCCGTGCAGCCCGTGGACGGAGCGGAAGAAAGAGAATCGTGGCGGCTCAAGCTAGAAGGCATAGCCCGCGAAATCGATGCCGGATTTACGCCCGAACAGGTGACAGCGGAACTCGCCGACGTTCGCGCCCGCATAGTCGAGATGCTGGGCCGGGGTTGAGGCAAAAGTAAACCACTCAGCCGCGTCAGCGGCTACTTGACTGTAGCCGTGTGCTTTAGCGCACGGGTCTGATGCAATAAGTATTCGCGTCGCGCGAGCGACGGTTGAATTGTTGAGATGAGAATTCAATCGTCGCTCGCGCGACGAGATCGATACGGCCTCATCCACCGCGCACTGAAGTACGCGGCTAAACTCAATTGCCGCTACGCGGCTGAACACTTACAACGATAATGATGAACGAGCTTTCCAGAATCAAAATCGATTGGCAGCCGCGTGCGACGCCGCTTGCGCCGCTGGCCGTAGCTGCGCGCGGTAGCGCGGCCCGCGCGCTCGCTCATCGCCTGATCGCTTGCGACGACGAGGCTCTTCTTCAACTCAAAGGCGCAGCCGGACTCGACACTCTGATCATACTCGGTGATGAAGAATCGTTGCCGTGGGCAGATGGCGTCATCTATCTCGGACGCGATGAACTGGCTCCGTCACTGCTGCTACCAACCACGCGCCAGCCTTCCCTTCCCGTTCAACTTTTCGAACGCGCGTTGAGACGGCGATTCAATCAATCACCGCTCGCCGTGCTCATCGACCCTGCTATGGTGATTCCTGTTTCAGCAGTAAGACCTGTCGCAAGAGAATCGCTTCTGCGATGGATGGAGACTATCTGATGGAGTTTCCTCGTTCGCTTGCCCCATGGGCGCAGATTCTCAATGTCTTTCCGCGAGAGACGAGTCTCGCGCTCGGCCCTCTCATTCAACGACTATCGATAGCCATCGGCCCTATGCGCTCGCTTGCCCGCACGAATTCAGGCGACCCGGACGGTTTCGATGGCATCGCTAGAAAAGGCTCTTACGAAAGATTACTGATTTCCGAATGGCTGCTTGCTGATGAAGCGCCTGAAGAATTCGCGCGCCGCGCCGCGATGGGCGAACATCTCTTTTTTCATCTCGCCCGACGCGAGCCTGCCGCTTCAAGAGTCTCGCTCGCCCTTTTCGATGCAGGCCCGAATCAACTCGGCTCGCCGCGCATAGCTCACCTCGCCGCGCTCATCGTGCTCGCGAGAAGAGCCGAGTCGGCGGGCGCGCAGTTCGCGTGGGGGATATTACAACGCCCGGAACAGAAGGTGATGCCCGATGTGACGGAAAGCGGAGTGATGAGGCTCATCGATGGGCGAAGCCTCAAGGAAACGACCCCGGATGAGATGACCGCGTGGATTTCTCTCACGAATGATTGGCGCGAGCTTGATGATTTCTGGATAGTCGGCGGGCCGCGGGTGGCTCGCTTTCCTGAATGCGCCAAGCTTTCTCATCTGCTCGTGCGCGATGTCCTCTTGCCCGATGCGCGACGGCTTGCGGTGACAGTTCGCGGCGCTTCGGGGGCGACGAAAGAAATCTCGCTCGAACTGCCCGATGATCGCGCCTGCGCTCGACTGCTGCGCGACCCCTTCAATGTCTCGGTCGCCGCGCCGCACATGACTGCCGGAGATTTCGCTCCGCTCTCGAATCTCGTCTTCGATTCGGGCGGAAGAAATCTCTTCGCGCGCTCAACGGGCAATCGCCTGATTTCATACCCTGTGCCGAATTCTCCGCGAGCCGGGACAGGTTCTCCGAAACATCTTCACGCAACCGGCCTCAGACCCATCACCGCAGTCGGTCGATTCAATCGCGCGACCTGCATGCTCTCGGTTCTCGATAAAAGGATCAGCTACGAATATGTAGGCCGCAGAAGCCCGAATCTTCCCGAAGGGCTTTACGATTTGGCTAACGAAGAAACCTTTCAGCCTGTAACCGGCTCTGAGAGCCTGTTACGGCCCTGCTACCGGCTCCCGAACAAATTCTCTACGGTCGAAGCAATAGCCCTCGATGCGCGCGGCTCGCTGTTTCGACTAGAAGGAAACAGCCCCGTCTTCGCATCGGGCCGCTCGGTCGTAGGCACAGCTTATCTATGGGCCACGAGCGTGATAGCCATAACTCCGCTGCTCAACGACCGCATAGTTTATGTCGGCATGGAGTATCCGGCGCGTTCGTGGCGAATCGTGTCTCTGGGAACAGATGTCGAGAAGCGAGACATTCCGTTCGACGGAGTTCCGACCAAAGCTTTCTTCGCCCACGGCGGCAGCCTCGCCACCAGTAAATTCGGGCTGCTCGCTCTTGAAAAAGATTTCTCGGAGTGGACTGTGATATCGTCACGCGGAGATTTGAGTCTTTCTCCGCCGCGCGGCGCGAACGTCGTGGGGCTTGCGCGCCACATCAGGAAAAACGAACCCGGCCTTCTCGTACTCGAAGACGACCGCCGCTCGCTCACGCTTTACGGCAAAGCGTGGCAGCAGGAAATACTGACCGCGCCCGCGCCGATCAGCCACGTCACGGTCTCGCACGCCGCGCCCAATATCGCTTATTCGACCATCGAGGGCGAGGTGATCGTTTACTCGCTCGCTTATGAAACCGCGCTGTGCCGTTTTCTGCCGAGAGGAAAACCATGACAGAGATTCGACCTCGCAGGCTTGCGCATCGCGGCTCCGTAGACGCCGCGGGCTTTCTGATCGATTTGAATCTGATCGATGAAAGCGAGGCGCGTCGAAGAATTCTTCGGCTGTGGTCTCCGGGCGCGCAGGTCTATCGCATCAATGATTCATTGCTCATTCGATTGCCGCAATCGCAGCGCACACCCTGCAACCGCGCGATAGGCGCTCCGCTCACGGCAAGCGGAAGAATACTCGCGGCCCTGCCCCTCGCGGAAGATGAATTGAAATCGCTCGATCCGCGGCCAGATTCCGTCGTCATCGCTCGCGGCGGCGTGGCAACAGCGATCGGGCTTCAGCCTTCGCTTCTCGATTCAATCGAAGCGTGGATCGATGTGGATGAATTCAGTCTCATCTCTGTTTCATCGCTCGGCCCGCGACCCGCGCCGCCCCGCATCGTCGCCGAACCCAAACCGTTCGACGCAAGAGATAAACTCGACGGAGTGCCGCCCGCCGCTCGCGGACTCGAAGAATTTCTCGCCGCCATTTCATCGAGTGAAAAACCGGAAGACTCATCTGCAACAACCGAGTCTGGGTTCGCTCGATTGAGAAACTGGCTTGCTCGCGCGCTCGAAAAATTTTCATCCCTGCTCGACAGGATGAAAACCCGCGCGGCCAAAGCATCGCCGAGCGCGAGGGCGAAAAGCGCATCGTCTGCATCAACGATCAGCGCAAAACCATCGCTGTTTGAAAAGCTCGCCGCGCGAATGAGGAACCTCGCGGCGAGGATGATGATCGCCACGCGGCTTGCTTCTTTCATAGGCAAAAGGCAGGCCGCATATATCAGCCGGATGATGGAGATGTTCGAGCGCGGTGATATCGATGAAGCTCTGCGCCATGCCATACCTATCGCCGGAGAGTTCGAATCTCGTATGCAGGCTCCCTCGCTCCGAGTCCCCATTCCGAGAACTACCATCTCTATCTCGCCCTTGAAGACTCCAACAAAAACGTCCATCGGCATGGGCGATGATCTTTTGAGCGAGTTGCGAAAACTCTATCGCGCTTCGTTCGAGCGACTGGAAGCTCAGGGCAGAATCGAAGAGGCTGCTTTCGTGCTAGCCGAACTTCTTCAAGCCAACGAAGAAGCCGTCGCATTCCTTGAGCGTCACAATCGCTTGAAGCTCGCCGCCGAGATAGCCGAAGCGCGCGGACTCGCGCCGGGACTCGTCGTCAGGTTGTGGTTTTTAGCGGGAGACCGCGAACGCGCGATACGCATAGCGCGACGCATGGGCGCGTTTACCGATGCCGTATTGCGGCTCGAACGGACGAATAAAAAAGACGCCGAGGTGTTGCGCCTGCTATGGGCCACTACGCTTGCATCGGCGGGAAATTACGCGAGTGCAGTCGAAGCGATATGGCCGGTCGAAGCGGGACGTCGTATTGCTGAGAAATGGATCGATCAGGCAATCGAGACGGGCGGAGTCGCGGGCGCGCGTATGCTTGCGCGAAAGATCGCGCATTTTCCGGCGAGCTTCGAAGAGTGCGGCTCGCTCGCGCTCACGCTTCTCGAAGATGAAAGCGCGGAACTTCAACGCGCGCGTCGGACATTCGCTTTCACGTTGATGAAGATGGAACAGACGCCGCAGGCGAAGGCCATAGCCCGCGCAGCCGTCCGCGCTCTTGCGCGCGATGCGGAATCGATCTCTTCAGAAGAAATCACTCCTTCACGCATGCGAGAGTTGCAGGATTTCGCCGCCGATACATCTTTGCGAACCGACGTGCCGCCGCTGCCTGCTGCGAAAGTAGCGGAGCCGCTCACTCTGCGCGAATCGGCGTTATGGATAGAAGTCGCGGCATCGGATGCGGGAACGATCCCGGCGACCGCCGCCGCGTTTTTGCCGAACGGTCGAATGGTCGTCGCTATGGGCGAAGCGGGAGTGAGAGTGTTGACTCGCGAAGGAAAGGTTGCGGCTCACATCGATCAGCCTGCTCATCGATTAGTGGTTTCCGATCATGGCGACCGTGTGATAGCGATGGCGCGACGCGGAGAAGTGTGGCGGCTCGCTCGAATCGATCTGCTCGCGCTTCGCAGCGAAGACTGGTGCGAGGCGCGAGTAGATGCGTTCGCGTCGGATTACGACGGATCGATATGGTTTACGGGCGAGGGAGAAAATTTCTATGCGATTGATGCGCTGTCGAATCGATTCGACGCACTGTGGCGCGTGCCTGATATCGAGGGCAAAACGGTCGGCGTGGCGCGCACAAGTGGGCGAGTCCGGTTTCTTACTTACCGCGGAGACGCGCTCGAAGACTGGAATTACGAGTTGCCGATGATGACTCTTCGCAGTCGAACGACTACGAGATTAGCGCCCGACGGATATATATGCACGAACTTCTGCGCATCTGTCGCCGCCGAAGGATTCCTCGCCGATCAGTCGGAGTACATCGGCATGGAGGGCGTGGGGGGGGCAGATTTCAGTCCGTCATCGCTGCATGGAATCGCCCGGTCACAGAGCCCGCGGCTGCGGATTTTCAGAAACGGATTTCCGCTGCGCGACATCGCTATCACCATCGAAGAGTGCAGGCCGTTGCCTCCCGTCCTCAATTCCGCATGGGTTGCTTCTCCGATCATCAGAGACAAAGGCGCGCTCGTAACTCTCGTCGATGTCATTGAAGGCGGCTCGCGGCTTTACGTCTCGATGGGCGGGAGCGAAATGGTTTCCGTAAGGCTCTCGCCGAGGGCGATGACTGTGGCCGATGATCGAGGCCGTTTGATCGTCGTCGATTTGGAAACAGGCGCGACATTGCGCGACATCAGGCACGTTTGATTTTCTGAGCGATCTGTTCGACAGCTTTCTCTATCCTGCGCGCCCGCGTCTCAGGCTTCTTCGCTTCTTCGATTGCTCCGACATATTCTTTGCGATGAGAGTAGCTGAGTTTTTCCCACGCTGACAGCGCGTCTTTATTTTTCTTCAGAGCCTTTTCGAAATCTTTGGGAGGCGTAATGGTGCGCGGCGTGTCATCGCGTTCCATCACGACGGTTATCGTCTCGCCGCCCCGGACGCCCGCGCCTTCTCTCACTTTTTTATTCACAACCATATAGTGCTGGCCGTTGCCCATCGGAAAGATAGAGCTTCGAAACTCGAATCCGTTGATCGTGCCTCGGACAGGGACGCGAGCGCGCGTGCCGAAAGTTTTCTCGACATCGAAAGGAATCACGATGCCTGTCACTTCGCTCGTAGCGTCTTTTTCGAGCAATACGCGAAATCGTTTTTTAGTCGCCATCTGATTCTCCTCTTTCGGACTCCAGACTCCAGACTCCAGACTCGACTTACAATTTATTCTCGCCGCGAACATAGTATCTGAAAGCCATCTTGGCCAATTTCCAGACCTTGCTCCATTCTATCTGGCCCTCTTCGCCGCGGACGAAACGATTGACGAGAAGCGTCCGCAGGTACTTGCCTTCGCGCATGAACATGAACCGCTTTGCGTAAGGGCGCGCGACCTCGAAGAAATTGAAATCAGGATCGACCTGCGTGCCTATGCCTTCCAGCGTCATGATCGCCCGCACGATGTAAGTGAAGTGCGCCGGTATGCGAAACGGAAATTCATAAATCACCTGCGCGAGATCGAATATCACTTCCTTGAATTTCACCTCGCCAAGCTTCAGGCTCAGATAGCGATCAAATAGCTTCTGAATTACGGGCTTGAATTTTTCTTCTTCATCAGGAGCAAGCTCTATGAAGCCGAGCCGCACCAGATCATCGACCAACCCTTTGACATCGCGCTCGACTATGTGAAAGAAGGCGTTGATGAGATTCGACTGAAGTTCGATTTCCAGTCGCCCGACCATGCCGAAGTCGAAGAAGGCCAGTCTTCCGTCTTTCATCAATCGGAGATTTCCCGGATGCGGATCGGCATGAAAGAATCCGTCTTCGAGCAGTTGCTTGAAGTAAGTGCGCGCAAGCAGGCGGATGACCTTCTGAGGATCGAAGCCCGCGGCCTTGAGTGATTCGACGTCGTTGACCTTCGAGCCTTCGATGAATTCCATCACGATCAATCTTTGGGTAGAGAAGACGTGATGGATGCGCGGGACATAAACATCCGTCCATTCAGCGAAGTTTTTGCGAAAGGCTTCAGCGTTTCGCGCTTCCTTTTCGTAATCCATCTCTTCCGTGATGGTCGAATGGAACTGATCGAGCGTGCCTTGCCAATCGACGCCGCGAATGAGATTCGGGTAGCGGTCAAGGCGGCGGGCGAGGCGGCGAAGTGCGCGAATGTCGGATTCAACAGTTTGGTGAATATCGGGACGCTGAACTTTGACGGCGACCGTCTGGCCCGTGCGAAGAGTTGCGCGATAGACCTGACCGAGAGAGGCTGCGGCAACGGGCGTGTCATCGAATTCAAGGAATATGTCTTCGATGCGGGCGCGAAGTTCGTCTTCGATAATGCGGCGGGCCTGTTCAGTAGGGAAAGGCGGAACCTGATCCTGAAGACGTGCGAGTTCCTGAATGTATTCGACGGGCAGGATATCGGCGCGAGTGGCGAGGGTCTGTCCGATTTTGATAAAGGCTGGGCCGAGCAGGATGAGTTTGTCGCGTAAGCTTGCGCCCTCGCGATGACGAAGATCGGAGGCAGGGATTTTCTTTCTGCCAAACCACCCGCGGGAGTTTATGAAGACCCGCGCGGCGAAAGAGAAAAGCGCGAGGGCGACTCGCAGGAGTCGCAGATAGCCTTTGAGTCCTATGGGCGGGTCGGGTTTGATTTCAGGTTTTTTCGTTTCCGCAGGCGCGAGAGATTTCGTCTCGCGTTTCATAAGCTCGGTGGAATTTGTTAGCTGTCGTTGCATTTGAAAAGTGATACGAGTTTTTCCGTCGCTACGTTGCGTGGGAACCATGAGCAAATAATCAATCCGCGTCGCTGGTTGTGGCTACACCAAAAACACTGGCTCAGGTTCCCATTGACTGCCAATTGCACAAGAATCGATTGTTTGCGCGGGCAACCTCTTTGCCGCGTAGCGGCAGCATGAGTTTAGCCCGGTCTTTCAAGGCCGGGGTTGCTCAAGCCTTATCCTTAGCGTCGCGTCAGCGACGACTGAATCATCCCCAAAGGAATCGCTCATCGTATTCAATCCCATGTTTTTTGAGCAACTGCAGGTATTCCTCCTGAAATGTTTTCTTCTGATGATGCTTGCGCTGATTTTGTATGTAACGGACGACCTCCGCTAAATTCGACTTGCTGACGGTAAATGCGCCATAGCCATCCTGCCATGCAAAATCTCGTAAAGCAGGGAATTCTTCGTGAATCCATTTTGAAGAATCGCCCTTGAGGAACTGAGCTATCTGGCTGGGCGAAAGCGTTGCCGGGGCGTTCACCAAAGCGTGAATGTGATCTTCGACGCCGCCAATTTGTAGAGCGGTCATCTTGTGCGCTCGCGCAACCCCGCCGATGTATGACCATACGCGCTGCTCGATTTCCTGAGACATATGCTTTACGCGGTTTTTTGTGCTGAAGACGATGTGATAATGAAGCGAGGTATAAGTGTTTGCCATTGAAACCTCCAACGCCCGATTCAATCGTCGCTGACGCGACGCGGTTGATAATGGCACGCGCTGACCCGGCCTTGAAAGACCGGGCTAAATTCATAGCGCCGCTACGCGGCGAGGAAAACCGTACTTCAAAAGCTACTGAGCCGAGTCCTTTGATTCGACTTCAAAGAGTTAAGAAGTCAGGATTAAGCTCCAATGAGTTTAGCAAGTCCCTGTTTATATATACTCTGTCGTCCCTGGCAACATATATAAACGTAGTCGCCTTGAGGCGGGGTTTCGTAGAAAGCACAGCCTTCTAGCTTTGGTTTTCCTATAGGTATTAAGGAGCCATCCTCCTGCTGCCTGATTTCAATTTGCCAGAGACCTCCGCCACTGAGTCCTTGGAAGTTAGGAGGTATATCCTTATGGTCAAGGGGTACACGAATTTCCAAGTAGTCGAATTCGTCTTTTATGATTCGAGACTCTACGACCACTGAGTAGCGCATATGGGTAAATTCCAGATTCTCTGAATCCTCAAGGTTGTTTTTGAAGGCTGGTGTTCCTACGATTACCCAAAGACCTTGGTTTATCTTAGGCTCATCTTTAAGCATTTCTTCATTATGTTTTTCCAGATCATAGAATAGTCTGTTCGAAATACTGGTTATGTTATTTGCCTCAACAGGGTTGATAGGCAAGAATGCTAAGTCTGGCCCCCATTCCTCGGACTTCTGTTCACCGATGTAAATGGGTTCTCGGACAGAAAGGTTGTGAAGTTTGATAGGGAGTTTGAAAGGCAATCTATCTGGGCGAATAGGTAGCCCTATCTCGTCGCATTTGGCTAATCCCCCGGTATAGCAGTGAGCCGCCATAAGGATGAAGTGTTGGTCTCTAACTCTAACAAGTGTTCCAGACCCACAGTGGAGTACGTTATTGTGCCGAAGCCCTACCAGTGTCACAGAGTAAGATGGTAGGGCCTTCATTAGCTCCACCTTTGACTCATCTGGAATCTGTATGCTGATATAGCTCGATTCATCAGTCATTAAGCTCTCCTCATCCGCTGATTGCATGTCTATCACTTGAACAACACGCGCAAAAATCATGACCCGATGGTGAGGACGACTCGAAATCGAGCCTTGCCGCTCATCATTCGCTCATACCCCTCCGCTGCGCGCTCAAATGCGTAGACTTCATTCATAGACCGCACACCTGTAAGCGCGCTGAATGAAAGCGTGTCCTGCGAATCAATCGATGTGCCTGAATACCATCCCATAATCGACCGGCTTCCTGAGAGCAGAAAAATCGGTGACACCTCCATCGTCCCGGCAGCGCCCAGGGTCATCAACGTCCCCTTAGCTCCCAATCCGCCTTGCACCGCGCTCATCGCCGGACCGCTCGTCACGGTCGCCAGTATCACTCTCGCGCCGCCCAAGCGAGTGAGTTCTTCGGCAGCATCCTGAGTCTGACTGTCGATGTAACGCCACGCGCCCAAAGTTTTAGCCAGCGGCTCTTTGTCCGCCCCTCGCGCGATGGCGACGGTCTTAAAACCCATCTTCACGGCGAACTGAACGCCGAGATGCCCAAGCCCGCCGATTCCATGCACAGCGACCAGATCGCCCGGTCGCGCGCCGCTATTCCTGAGCGCGTTGAAGGTCGTAAGCCCTGCGCACATCAACGGCGCGGCTTCCTCGAAGCTCAACTCGTCAGGTAGCAACGCGACCGCCGAGGCGCGAGCGATCATATATTCGGCATAGCCGCCATCGTGTGTGAGACCTGTCACTCCGGCTGACGGGCAGGCGAAAAAATCGCCCCGACGACACGAATCGCAATAACCGCAGTGTCCGCCGTGCCAGCCTACGCCGACCCTCTGGCCCTCAGTCCATCGGGCGACGCCGCTGCCTACGGCATCGATCACCCCGACGACTTCGTGTCCCGGAATTCGCGGGTATTGAAGGCCGGGCATGAGTCCGTCTTTCGTCATCAAATCGCTGTGGCAGATGCCACAGGCATGGACTTTGATTCGCACCTGTCCCGCATCAGGCTCAGGGATTTCTCGTTCGACGGTTTCAAAAGGGCCTTTCGGATTCGAGACCTGCACGACACGCATATTTGACATATTACCTCCTATCCTTTTTCCCTCGCTGCCAGAATTGATTGCAACTCGTTGACTACCTCAAGAGGTGCGCTCACCAAAGGTCCCGATGAAAGAAAATCCCGGAAGGATTGCGTCCCGGCATTCTCGAATCTATAGCCGCCGGGGCCGGATGGACGGCTCCACCACACAAGCTGACCTTCGTATGTGTGAACGCCGCACGTGTCCGTCCCTTCCTGCCATTCCCATTCGCGCTCTGGAACCCACGACCAGTTTTCTGTCTCTCCCGTTATGTTTGAGTCGTTCTTCTTTGAATGCTTCATAGTTGCCCAAAGAGAGTGTTTAGAAATTGTCTTCTGCCGCGAAGCGCCGCAAAGAAGGTAGCCAGAGGTGAAACCTCTGGAACCGTCCATCAAACGATCCCGCGTTGAAGACGCGGAAAGATTCTTGCGCTCTTTCAGAGCGCGAAACCTGATACTCCCGACCAGACGTTTCACGTCTGGCTACCTTCTCGACGCACCTTCGGCGCTAAAGAAGAATTTCTCAACATGCCTCTAATCCTTGAACACCACGCGCAAAAACTTGAGCTTGCCGACCTGAAGCATAATCTCTTTGCCCGCTTCGCCCACAATGTCCTGCTTCACGTCCGTCACCTTTTCGCCGTTCACTCTGACACTGCCCTGAGAGATCAATCGTTGCGCTTCAGTCACAGAAGAAGCGAGTCCTTCAGCCGCCAGCAACTTGGGAAGCCTGATAGTCTCAGCCTGCCTTTCAACCACAGCGATATCAGTCGGCGCTTTATGCTCGCGGAATCTTCTATCGAATTCATCGCTTGCCGCCTGCGCCTCTGTCTCTGAATGAAAATCCGCGACTACACGGCGACCAAGCTCCGCTTTCACATCTCGCGGATTTCGCTCGCCTCGCTCGCAAGCCGTCTTCATCGCTTCTATCTCCGCAGGCGCAAGATCAGTCAGCAACTCGTAATAACGCCACATAAGAGTATCGCTCACCGACATCACCTTGCCGAACATCTCATCAGCCCTTTCCGTGATGCCGATGTAATTGCCCAAAGACTTCGACATCTTCTGCACGCCGTCCAATCCTTCAAGCAGCGGAGTGGTCATAATCAACTGCGGCTCGCTCACGCCATACCCGACTTGCACCTGTCGGGCCATCAACAGATTGAATTTCTGATCCGTCCCGCCAAGCTCGACATCCGCTTCCAACGCTACCGAGTCATACCCTTGCGCCAGCGGATACAAAAGTTCATGCACGCTGATGGGCGTCTGCTCCTGAAACCGTTTGCGAAAATCCTCGCGCTCCAATAACTGCGCCACAGTCGCCTTAGCCGCAAGACGGATGAAATCATCGCTCGTAAGCTCGCCGAACCACTCTCTATTGAATCTGATCTCGGTCTTTTCCGCATCGAGCAGTTTGAATATCTGCTGTTTGTAGGTCTCGGCATTCTCCATGATCTGCTCGCGCGTAAGCGCAGGGCGAGTGGCCGAGCGCCCCGATGGATCGCCTATCATCCCCGTAAAATCGCCTATGAGAAATATCACCGTGTGGCCGAGTTGCTGAAAGTGTCGCATCTTGCGAATCAGCACCGTGTGGCCGAGGTGAATATCGGGCGCGGTCGGATCGAACCCGGCTTTGACTCTCAGCGGCTTTCCCGTCGCCGCTGAACGCTGGAGTTTCTTTCGCAACTCCTGTTCAGGAATGCAATCGACTGCGCCTTTCTTCAGGTACGCTATCTGTTCATCTATTGTCATATTATTACAGGAGTCAGAAGTCAGGAGTCAGAAGGAAAGCGGAGGCGCAGGAGAGCGGCCACGCTTCGCGCCGACTTCCTTATTCATTCTGTCTTCTGACTTCTGACTCCTGACTTCTCCTTCAGTATCCAACTGCCGCGCCGCCCAATCGAGGATCGGATGCGCCGAGTCGGATGCCTTTCTTCTGGTCGATCATGATTCCGTGCGCGTCTCCGATATAACCGGGTTTTTCTCTGAAGACGTGGCCGCGTTTTTCCAGCGCGCGACGAGTATCGAGGCTGAAGCCGAGAGGCTCCCATTGAATCTGATCGGGCATCCACTGATGATGGATGCGAGGAGCATCGATTGCCTGCTGTATATTCATTCCGAAATCGATGACGTTGATGATGATCTGAAGCACAGTGTTTATGATCGTCGGCCCGCCCGGAGAGCCAGCGGCGAAGAACAGCTTTCCGTCTTTTAGAACTATCGTCGGAGTCATCGCCGAGAGCGGACGTTTGCGCGGAGCGATGGCGTTGTTTTCGCTTTGCAGGAGTCCGTAAGCGTTCGGCACTCCGGGTTTGGAAGTGAAATCATCCATCTCGTTGTTGAGCAAAACGCCCGTGCCGCGAGCGGTCGCGCCTGAGCCGTAGCCGCCATTGAGCGTGTAGGTGTTCGACACGACATTGCCTTCGCGGTCTACGATAGTAAAGTGCGTCGTCTCCTGCGGCTCGTAGCCTGTGGGGTTTCCTGCTTTCACTTCACTGCTCGGCGTGGCGCGATCCGGGTTGATGGTTCTAACGAGATCATCGGCGTACTTCTTCGAGATTATCCCTTCGATGGGGACTTTGACGAAATCGGCATCGCCTAAAAATTCAGCGCGGTCTGCAAACGCGCGGCGCATGGATTCGATAATCAGATGAAGCGACTCGCTTGAGTTATGACCCATCTCCGCGAGTTTGTAGTGTTCGAGCATGTTTAGCATCTCAAGCAATGCAGCGCCGCCTGAAGACGGAGGCGGCATGGTGAGAATTTCATAGCCGCGATAATTTCCCGCGAGAGGCTTGCGTACAGTCGGCTCGTATTCGCGGAGGTCGCGCTCGGTTATAAGTCCGCCGTTCATTTTCATATCGGCGGCGATCAGACGTGCGGTTCTGCCTTCGTAAAATTCTCGCGGGCCGCTGAGTTTTATTCTAGCTAGTGTGGCGGCCAGTTCCGGTTGAATGAGCCGTTCGCCTTCTTCGAAGAATTTGCCGTCGCGAAGAAAGATGCGATTGCTGTCGGGGAATTTCGCAAGCAACTTCGAGTTTCCCTGAAGGCTGCGCGCAAGCGGATAACTTATGGTGAAGCCTTCTGCTGCGAGGCGGCGCGCAGGTTCGACTATATCGGCCCAGCGCAGTTTGCCGTGACGTTTCAGGGCGAGTGCGACTCCGGCGACCGTGCCGGGGACGCCGACGGCGCGATAGCCTACGGTCGAAGCGTCCTTGATGACGTTGCCCTCGCTGTCGAGATACATATCGCGGCTTGCAGCAAGAGGCGCGCGTTCGCGGTAATCGATGACTTCCGCCGATCCGTCAGCGCGACGAATCATCATAAACCCGCCGCCGCCCAAGTTTCCTGCCGATGGCCATGTGACGGCGAGCGCGAGAGCGACGGCTGCGGCTGCATCAATTGCGTTGCCGCCGCGACGGAGAATGTCTACGCCGACGCGGGAAGCGATTTCGCTCACCGAAGCGACCATGCCGTGACGCGCTCGCACGGGTTCGCGCGATGCGGCGCGCGGAGCAATTTGTATGGCAGACAGTATGAGTAACAGCGCAAGTATCTGACAGGTTCTTTTTTTCATGATGTCTCCCGAAATTGTGGCGCAAGCTGTTGGCTTGCGTTACCCCGATCTTCATACTTTCAGGGCGAAGCGCAATCTTCGAGGCTGCGGCGCTCTATCAACGACTCGATTGAAAGCTATGAACGTTTTCTCTGACGGCTGGCCCGCACCCTGGGCTTTGCGCGCTCTCGTCGAGCGAGGTAATCATCTACGTCGGCTTGCAGTCGTTTGATTTCCTCTTCCGGTCCTTCAGCCATAAGCTTGTACCACTGTCGACTTTTCGGCTGCACCTCTTTTTTCAATTGTTCGATCTCATCTCTGAAAACTTCGATCCAGTACAAAGTCCGCTGCAATTGTTTTTCACTCGTAATCATAGGGCTATCCTCAACAGACCCTTTTTCAGATCGTCGCTATCCTTCACCTGCTGAAAAAAATCCACGCGCTTTTTATAACTATCAGAGTCCTCCACAACAACAAACATATCAAATCCATATCTCCGATGGACTCGCTTTCGAGACAAAACATTATAAGCCATAGGCCGAATCTCTATCTCGAAATCGTGGCCTTTTTCAAGCACGACTATCAAATCGATATCGTTTGGATCAGGCTTCGCGCTGATGAAGCTGCCGTCGACGATTATCGCTTTAACCATACCTGTTTGTCGCGCTTCCTCAACGAACGATTCCAATTTTTCAAACAACAGAACTCTTCTATCTGCCTTTTGAAAACTACCGAACCGTTTTCGGATTTCCGTAAGCGAGCAATCCCACACGCCCGCGGGCAACAGCCCTCGCTCGTTGAGTTCAGATATAGACATCTATGAATAAAAACCAAGATACCACTCGATCAACTTCTCCCCGATGAAGAGCGAGATTATCGCCGCTGGCCCCAGAAAAACCCCGAACGGAATTTCCATCTTCATCGATCCGCGTCGCACTCGCACAAGCAGAAGACCTACGATGGAGCCGATCAGAGAGGACATGAAAATAGTCAGAAACGCCAGCTTCCATCCCACAAACGCCCCTACCATAAGCATCATCTTTACATCGCCCAGCCCCATCCCTTCGACTTTCTTCAAACGATAATAAGCCTCGCGCACAAGCCACAGACTCCCGCCTCCGACAGCCGCGCCCACGGCCGCGCCGATCAGCGTCACCGTCCATTCCGCAGATGCGATGTCGCCGAACATACTTCTGGTCGATTCATTGATCCACGGATCGGGAGCAAGCACTCTCAACGCCGTCATCACAAGCAGTCCGGGCTTGTTTATTTTGTCCGGCAACAATTGATGCTCAAGATCGATAAACACGAGCGGCACGATCAGCGATACGAAAACCGCGTCCGCGAGCAGCGTGAGCGTCCATCCGTCTTTGAAATAAAGCAACAGGTAAAGCGCGGCGACAAGCAACTCGACCGTAGGGTAGATCGGCGAGATTTTCACTTTGCAGCTTCGGCACTTCCCGCCGAGGATCAGGTAACTCACGACAGGTATGTTGTCATAAGCTTTTACCGGCTTGTCGCACCGGGGGCAGTGCGAGCCGGGAAAGGCGAGAGATTCGCCCTTCGGCAGTCGGTAGATTACGACGTTTAGAAAACTGCCTATTATCAATCCGAAAAGAGCGATTGCTAGACCTAAGAAAAACGGCGGCACGTGTTCCATAATTTCGTCGGGTGACCTCTGAAGTCTATTTTCGGCTGTCATACTACCAGAACTCATTGCCACTTGCGACAATCTGGATTAAATTAGCGCGGCACGCATTGAGAGGGGATAGATGAAAATACTTCAGGTCTGCTCGGCCAGCGAGATGGGCGGCGGCGAGGTTCACGTCAGTGATTTGGTGCGCTCTCTGGCCTCGCGCGGACACGCGGTTTATCTCGCCGTAAGACCTGAAAGTCCGCTTCGCATCCCTCTTGCCGGAGTCATCGCCTCGTGGCACGAACTCCCGCTTCGCAACTCTCTCGACATGCAGTCGGCGCGAGCCATCGCCGATATAGTCAATCATCACGGCATCGATATAGTTCACGCGCATGTGGGGCGGGATTATTTAGTTTCAGCTTTCGCCTGTCGCCGCTCACAGGCGCGACTCGTCCTCACGCGACATCATTATCTGCCGGTCAAACGAAATCTGATTTATCGCTTGATGCTTCAGGATACAGCCGCCGTCATAGCCGTATCGGACAGCGTGCGCGAATCGATAATCGAGCGACTGGCTATCCCCGTTGAGCGCGTGCATACGATACCGAACTGGATCGATCCGGCTCGATTTCGACCCATCGACCGTGAAGCCGCGCGCAGTATGTTTCAGTTTCGCTCTACTCTCGTCGTCGCCTGCATAGGCCAGATCACTCCCGCGAAAGGGCAGGAGGAATTCATTCGCGCCGCCGCTCGCGCAGTAACCATGCGCCCCGATATTCATTTCGTCATCGCGGGCGAGGAAAAAGAAGAAGGCTCGCCTTTCACCGAGCGCCTCATCCATCTGATCGATACTCTCGGACTCAACGGCAAAGTCTCCTTCCTCGGCCACGTGCATCACATAGCTGAACTCCTCGCCGCAGTCGATGTCGTCGTAGTGCCTTCGTGGGATGAAGGTTTTTCGCTCGTCACCATAGAAGCGATGGCAGCGGGCCGCGCGGTGATGGCTTCAAACGTCGGCGGCATTGCCGGAATCATCACTGAAAACACTACGGGGCTGTTGTTCCCTGCGCGCGATTCAAAAGCGATGGCTGAAAAACTGCTGTGGCTTCTGTGGGACACAGGTATGCGCGAAAGATTAGGAGGGCATGCGCAACGCGAAGTCGCCGAGAGATTCGGTCGCGATCAGGTGATAGACCGTATCGAATCGCTTTACTTCGATGTGCTGGGCGCGGGAGAGTACAAAAAGGAAGTTGGATAGTGAGCAGTGGTCAGTGAGCGGTCGTGTCACTCTGATTCTCTGCTTCTGATTTTTGACTTGTATCTTTCGACAGCGAGCCAACATCTTCTGACTGCTGCCCACTGCCCACTTCCCACTGCCCACTACTTCTCTCCCACAGCTTGAGGTTTCTCAAAAAAACGTAATGCGCGGCGAAGTATGAAATCGCCAGACCGGGCGTGCCATCGAGAAACCCCAGTCGGAAAATGTAAGAGCGAAGAAAAGCCGTCATCGGCGACAGGAGAATCCCGGCGAGCGAGGCGCGTTTGCCTTTTGTGAAAAGTTCTTCAGCCGCAAGCGAGGTGTAGCGATCCAATCTCGTGTGATGCTCCGACGAGTTCATAACCGTGTAGTGAAGCAGATCGCCTCGGAGCCGCTTTATTTTCCCCTGAGTCTCTACCGATTCATGCACGAAGTCGCCGCGCCAACGGCTGCGCGTGCGATCATAGAGACGAAGTTTATAATCGGGATACCAGCCCGCATGCTTTATCCACCGACCGAGATAAAAAGTCTTTCGCGGCATCTCGAATGCGGCAGCATCAGCGGTTTGATCTTTGAGTTGTTGAATCTCAGCGATGAGCGCGTCTGTCAGGCGTTCATCGGCGTCGAGGTTGAAAATCCAGTCGTTGGCGGCTTGCTCGGCGGCGAAGTTTTTCTGCTTCGAATAACCGGGCCACTCTCGTATGAAAATTTTATCTGTGAACCCGCGGGCTATTTCAACGGTGCGGTCTGTGCTTTCGGAATCGACGAGTATGATTTCATCGGCCCACGCGAGCGAGCGAAGCGCGGCGGCGATATTGCGCTCTTCGTTTCTGGTGATGATGGTCGCGCTGATTTTCATTCGTCGGTTTTAAGATAAGCCACTGCGAAGAGCGCAGCCCACAGGAGATCGATCAAACCGAAGACGAGTATCGGCAGAGCGACTCTCTGTTGAAAGTAGAGAATCGGCACGGCGATGCCGAAGCTGATTTTTTCAAGCACCGACGGAATCATCATCACCCGATAACGACGCGGGTCGCGCGCGAGCAGCAGGAATAAAACCTGCCACGCGACGGCCACACCTATGAAGCCGTAGTAGAACTCGGGGTGATTGATGGGCGGAGGGAAATCGCGCCCCGCCCTTTCTTCGGTGAAGAACTGCGGCACAAGCGCCACGAGTCCGTAGATGCCTGCTATGGTGAAAACGATTTTTGCGAATTTCATATTTTGTAGATGTTAGATGTTAGATGTTAGTAGTTGAGCCAGAGATAAGTGGTCAAATGTTGGCTGAACATCCAACATCAAACGTAAAGCCTTCTCCACTAACATCTAGCATCTAACATCTAACATCTCTACTTCACCACGAACTTCGCTCTGATCAAATCTTCCGAGTTTCCGCCGACCATCGCCTGAAACTCGCCCGCTTCGACTACGCGCTTCATCTCCCGATTCCATATCGCGAGTTCATCAGCCGTCAAATGAAAAATCACCTTCCGCGTCTCGCCTCGCTTCACGAATACTCTTTGAAATCCCTTCAGAGTTTTTAAGGGCGTCGTCACCGTGCTGTGAAGGTCGCGGATGTAAAGCTGCGCGACTTCTTCCCCGTCGCGCTCTCCCGCGTTTTTCACATCGACTGAAACCGTGAAGCGAGCCGACGCGCTCACGTCAGGCGAGACTCGCAGGTTGCTGTAAGCAAAACTCGTGTAGCTGAGTCCATAGCCGAACGGATAAAGCGGGCGGTCGCTCTCGCCTATGTAGCGATGAAGAGTCGAGGGCTTCTGATTGTAATAAAACGGCAACTGGCCTGCGGATTTCGGAAAAGTGATGGGCAATCTCCCAGCCGGGTTGAAGTCGCCGAATAAAACTTTCGCTACTGCAAGCCCGCCCCTCTCGCCCGGAAACCAGCACTCGACTATCGCAGGCACATGTTCGGCGATCCAGTTGAACGCCAGCGGTCGCCCGTTGAGCAGCACGCACACGACTGTCGTTCCCGTTTCGTGAATCGCTTTTATCAAATCCATCTGCTTTCCGAAAAGATCGAGCGAGGCGACATCGCGGTTTTCTTCCACAAGTTCTTCCGACTCTCCGAGGACTACGACTGCGACATCTGCCTTTCGCGCAATCTCAATCGCCCCGCTCATATCATCTTCAACCGCGTTCCATCTCAACTCGGCTCGCGCGCCATATCCGCCCTCCCACATCTCTATTTTGAAGTTGTACTCGCGTCCGGCTCTAAATTCCATACGCGCCGTCTCAATCGCTGTCGCGCCTTTTCTCCAGTTATCGATCACCACTCGATCATCGATCCACACTCTCATGCCGTCATCGGAACTGATCCCGATCCAGCCAGTGAACGAGCGGTCAGGTTTCAGATAGCCCGTCCACCTCGCCGAAAATCCGTCCGGCTTCATTCCTTCTCCCGGCGACGCTTCCCAGTTGAATCCAAGCTCTGCATCAATGCGCGTCAAGGCCGGATCGCCTTCGAGCCTCGTGTTGTTGAAGTATTCGCCTTTCAATCCGTTTTGTTTTTTATCGGGCGTGAGCAGACACACGGACGGTATCACCTGCCCTTTGCTAATCAACGGCACGCCTTCGTCATATAAAATATTCGCGCTCGATCCGACCGTCTCCCTGATGCCTTCGAGGACGGTTATGGCTTTTCGATTCCTCACCGAGTAGCCGCCGAGCCGGGATTTGTCAGCGTTGGGGCCGATGACCGCTATCGTCTTCGCGTCGCGTTTGAGCGGCAGAACATTCCGCTGATTTTTCAAAAGGCAAATCGATTTCAACGCGGCTTCGAGCGCCGCGTCCTGATGCGCTCGGCTGTGAACTCGTTCGGCGATCAGGCGCGGATCGGTGTACGGGTTTTCAAAAAGCCCCAGCAGAAATTTCAACCTCAGAACTCCACCGGCAGCGCGGTCGATGTGAGCCTCGCTGAGTTTTTTTTCTTCGACGAGCGAGATGACGGTTTTTTGAAAAACATCATTGGGGAAATCATAGAATTGCATATCAATGCCCGCATCTATTGCCTGACGTATGGATTCTCGCGGAGAGTCGGAAACGTGATGAGTCGTTTCGAGGAATCGAATCGCGCCGAGGTCGGAGAGGACTATGCCTTTGAATCCCCATTCCCCGCGCAGCACATCCGTGAGCAGCCACTTGTTCGCGGCGCATGGAACGCCGTCAAGTTCAGAGTAAGCGGCCATAGTTCCAAGCGCGCCTCCGCGAACGAATGCCTTTTCAAAAACCGGCAGATAATCCTGACGCGCCGTGCGCTCTCCGACAAGCACGGGCGAAGCGTTGCTCCCTGTTTGCGGAATGCCGTGTACGGCGAAATGTTTCGGCTCCGCTATGATCGAACGGTCTGATCGAAGATCATCGCCCTGCAAACCTTTCACCATAGCGAGGGCGATTTCAGATGCGAGATAAGTATCTTCGCCGAAGGTTTCGGCCACACGTCCCCAGCGCGGTTCTCTTCCCAAATCGAGATTAGGGCCAAGCCCGAAATGAACTCCGTGCGCGCGGGTTTCGGTGGCTATCACGCGGCCAGTTTTTTCTATCAGGTCTCTGTCCCACGTCGAGGCCAATCCGATGCTCATAGGAAAAGCGGTGCCGCCTTCGCCCGTGTAGCCGTGCAACATCTCGCACATAATCAAAGCCGGGATGCCCCAGCGATTATTCGATGTGACGTGTCGCTGAAGGGCGTTGATCATCTCGGCTGATCGCGGGTAGATGTCGTGGATAGCGCCGACGCCGAGAGAGCCGATTTTCTGATGAGTTTTTTCTGCTGAGAAGTCTTCGCCGTTTTTGAAATGTTCTCCGCTGTACATATCCATCTGACGGACTTTTTCTTCGAGGCTCATGCGGGATAGCAGGTCTTTGACGCGCTCATCGACTGCGAGGCGTGGGTTGCGATAAGGCAGGCCGGTTTGCAAATGCGCAGTCGTTTGCGGCGCTGAAATGATTAATGCGAGGAACACAAACAACAGGAGTTTATGCATGGAAGCATCCTTCGAGGCGCACTTTTATATTTTCATTCCCAGAGATCGCTGAGAAATTATAAATTGCCGCGAAGCGGCGCGAAGAAGGTAGCCAGATGTGAAACATCTGGTAAAGATGAGATATAGAATCCCCGCGTTGAAGACGCGGAAAGATTCTGGCGCTCCTTCAGAGCGCGGCATCGAATCGCCCTAACCCAGACGTTGCACGTCTGGCTACCCTCTCTTTGCGCCTTCAGCGCACAGATTGAATTTCTCGACACGCTTCACATCACCCGCTCTTTCAATTTTCTCAGCACTTCAATGGCCTGTTCCGAATTCAAATCTGCCACATCGAGATTTCTTAACTCATCGATTATCGCTTCGTTCGCCACTTCGAAAAGCGTCGGCTGATCCTGCTTCTTTCTGGATGGCAAGTGGCGCGCAAGCTTGGGCTTGCCCGTCACGTCAAGCTCGTTGGCTTCGAGATTCACGAGTATCTCTCTCGCTCTTTCAATCACTCCGGCGGGCAAGCCCGCGAGTCGCGCTACTTCAAGCCCGTAGGATTTCGACGCGCTGCCTTCGATCACCTTTCTTAAAAACACAATCGTTCCGCCCGAATCTCTCACCGCCATCTGATAGTTGCGCACTCCCGGCAGCAGCTTCGCCAGGTCGGTCATCTCGTGATAGTGAGTCGCAAATAAAGTCTTCGCCGCGTGCTGCGGATTCTCGTGCAGATATTCCGCAATCGCCCAAGCAAGCGACAGCCCATCGAAAGTCGCCGTCCCTCGCCCGACTTCATCAAGAAGGACGAGGCTTCGCGGAGTAGCGGTGTTTAGTATGTTTGCAGTCTCGGTCATCTCGACCATGAAAGTAGAACGCCCGCGAGCGAGATTGTCCGACGCTCCGACGCGAGTAAATATTCGATCAACTATCGCTATTCGCGCTTCATCCGCCGGGACGAACGAGCCGGTCTGCGCCATCAAAACTATGAGCGCGGTCTGACGAAGATAAACACTTTTGCCGCCCATGTTAGGGCCTGTGATGATTAGCAACCTGTCTGTCGAATTGTTCAGATAAGCATCGTTAGGGATGAATCGCTCGCCCGACTGCTCGATCACAGGATGACGCGCTGCTCGGATATAAATTTCATCTTCTTCGGTCAACACGGGGCGGACGTAATTTCTTCGCGCCGCCACCTCTGCAAGCGACAACAGCACATCTATCGTCGCCAGAGCCTGCGCGTCGGCCTGCACGCGACGCGCTTCCATTCCTACGCTCTGGCGAATCGCGTTGAATAACTCCTGCTCGATTTCGAGTATGCGCTCTTCCGCGCCCAGCACTTTCGTTTCGTATTCTTTGAGTTCAGGCGTCGTGTATCTCTCAGCATTAGTAAGCGTCTGCTTTCGCTCATAATTCACAGGCACGTTGCGCGCATTCGCCTTGCTTATCTCGATGAAATATCCGAAGACGTTGTTGAACTTCACCCTGAGCGATGAGATGCCTGTGCGCGCGCGTTCGCGCGATTCTATCTGCGCGATTATCGTCTTGTTGGATGTCGCAAGCTCGCGCAACTCGTCAAGCTCTGCGTTGTAGGCGGCGCGAATATATCCGCCATCGTTCATCGTCGCGGGCGGTTCAGGATCAAGCCCTCTCTCGATCAGTTCGCGAATGTCCGCAAGCTCATCGAGGCTTTCGTTGAGAATTTCGAGCAGAGAAGATGTCGCGTCAGCGAGCAGTTCTCTGATCAGGGGAATCGCATCGGCTGAGTTTTTCAGCGCGACGAGATCGCGCGGAGTCGCCCGTCCAAGACTGATACGGCCTATGAGTCGCTCAAGGTCGGAAACTTTTTTCAACTCCGAGCGCAGGCGGTCGCGCAGTATTAGAGCGTTCTTCAATTCTTCAACCGCGTCGAGTCGCGCCGTGATCTCGCCATTCTTCATCGAAGGCCGCAGCGTCCACTGCTTCAAGAGCCGCGATCCCATCCCCGTCACCGTATCGTCAAGCACGCCCGCCAGCGTCCGCTGTTTCGATCCATCGAGCGATTCGATCAGTTCCAGATTTCGAATTGTAGTCGAATCGAGTATCAGGTAATCGTTCGGCTCGAAGTAGGAAAGCCCCGTGATGTGCGAAGCTTCGGCTCGCTGAGTCTCACGCACATATTGAAGCGCCGCGCCTGCGGCGACGATGGCCATCTCTTTGCCCGCGAGTCCGAACCCGTCGAGCGAGGCGACATCGAAATGCTGAAGCAGAAGATCGCGACTGCTCTCGAATGAAAAGACCCATTCATCCTGCGCGTTGAGCGAAGTCTCTCGGCCTGAAATAGCGAACGCTTCCGTCTCGTTCTGCGCTTCACCCTCGCGTTCGTGCTTCGCGCCTGCTTTGAATAGAGGTTCGAGCGAGCGCGGGAAAATAATTTCGCGCGGGCCGAAGGAATCCAGTTGATCGAGCGTCTGCTGCCACGCCGCTTCGCCTGCGAATTCGGTGACTACGAATTCGCCTGTCGAAAGATCCAAAAAGGCTGCGGCCATTCCCTGCCCCGCGCCGAAGACTGAGGCGAGATAATTATTCTCGCGCGCTTCGAGCAGTTGAGTGTCAATCGCGGTTCCGGGCGTGATGATGCGGACGACTTCGCGGCGAACGAGTTTGGTGGCTTTCTTTGCGTCTTCAGTCTGATCGCAGATGGCTACGCGATAGCCCTTGCGAACGAGTTTGGTGATATAACCGCTCGCCGCGTGATAAGGCACGCCGCACATAGGGACGGGCGCGCCCCGTTCGCGGTTGCGCGCTGTGAGCGTGATTTCAAGTTCCTTCGCGCCTATCACCGCGTCGTCGAAGAAGAGTTCATAAAAATCGCCGAGTCGAAAAAAAAGAATAGTGCCGGGATGCTGGCGTTTGATCTCCTGATACTGACGAAGCATTGGGGTGTTTTGCATGTTTGTCCGTTGTCTGTCGTCCGTCGTCGCACCGGTCAACAATTGACCACCGACCACTGACCACCGCTATCAGCCAAAGAAGACTTCCGCCGTTCGATAGATATCTTCGCTGACGGTTTTGAATTTGTCGGCGATCTCTTCGAGGGCGACGCTCGTGATTTCGGTTCCGCGAAGCGCGGTCATCCGTCCGAACTCGCCGCGCTCGACCATCTCGACCGCATAAACTCCGTAGCGGGTGGCAAGCACGCGGTCGTAAGCTGTGGGCGTCCCTCCTCGCTGAATATGTCCAAGCACGGTGACGCGCGTCGAAATTTTCGCGCGCTCCTCGATGTGACGCGCCACCAACTGACCTATTCCGCCGAGATGCTCCTCGTGATAGATTCTTTCTTTCTGCTCGGAAGTGAGAAAATCTTCATCCGCATGCGGGCGCGCATCTTCGGCCACGACGACTATCGAAAACGGTCTTCCCTTCTCTTTTCGTTCCAGAAGCATTTGACAGACTTTCGAGATTCGAAAAGGGATTTCAGGAATCAAAATGATATCGGCTGCTCCGGCCATTCCTGCGAAAGTGGCTATCCATCCGCTGTGACGGCCCATGACTTCGACGACCATCACGCGATGATTAGCCTCGGCTGTCGTGTGAAGGCGATCAATCGCTTCGGTCGCTATCGAAACGGCGGTGTCGAAACCGAAGGTGTAATCGGTTCCGGCTATGTCGTTATCGATGGTCTTGGGTACGCCGACTATCGGATAGCCGTGATCGCGCCACATTCGCATCGAGCAGGAAAGCGTGCCATTGCCGCCCGCGACTATCAATGCGCCGAGTCCGAATTTTTTCCAGTGTTCGCGAATGCGTTGAAGCGATTCTTCATCTTCAAGCGGATTGCGCCGCGATGTGCCGAGTATGGTTCCGCCTTTGTATTGAATGCCTGCGACCGAGTAGCGTGTGAGGGGTTCGATGTCGCCGTCGATCAGACCCTGCCAGCCGGAGTGAATGCCGAGCACCGGAATTTTTTCCGATGTGGCGCGACGAACCACCGCCCGTATGACAGCGTTGAGTCCGGGGCAATCGCCTCCTCCGGTCATGATTCCGAGGTATTTATCCATTATAAGTTCTGCCTGTTGCGAGCCGGGGTTTTCTCAGCGCGGCTTTGCAAGGTTGTTTCTCACATGAACGAAAATATATAATCGCCCATCGAATGGAAAACAGTCCAGAGAGTCGAGAGGGTCTTGAGGGTCTTGATAGTCGAGAGGGTCGACCTGTCGACTCATTTCCCTCGACTCCAGACTCTCAAGACTCGCTGGACTCGATAGACTCTTTGGTGCTTGCGCTCGACACCACATCGAAGGCGACGAGCATCGCGCTCCTTGCCGAGGGGCGCACGATTGCCACGTTCGGGGTTGAAGCCTCTGAGCGGCGTAGCGAGCGATTGTGGATGGAGATTGAATTCCTGCTCGATGAAGCGGGGATTAAGCTCGATGATATCGATCTGTTCGCCGTGTGTTCGGGGCCGGGAGGATTTACGGGCCTGAGAGTCGGAATGGCTGCGATAAAAGGCTTCGCTCAGGCAAGCGGTCGCCCTGTCGTAGGAGTGACTTCGCTCGAAGCTGCGGCCTTTGCAGCCGCGCCTGCCGCGCTCGTGTGCGCTCTCATCGGGTCATACAAAGGCGAAGTTTACTCTCAGCTTTTTTCGTTCGATACGGGCGGCGCGCCTGTGGCTGAGGCCGAGCCTGCGGTCGGAATGATTACAGAAACTATTGAACGCTTGGCCGAAATCGATGATATTGTCTTTGCAGGAGATGCCCTCGCGGAAAGCCTCGATGCGATCAGACAATCAAGCGGCAACAGACAGGGTTGGAAGACACGCGCGACGCCGCGCTTTTCAGCCGAGAGCATTGCGCGCCTTGCTGTGATAAAATCCCATCGCGGTCTGGCAGTGACAGCTTCGGGGTTGCGCGCGTGTTATGTGAGACGGGCGGAGGCTGAAATAAAATTATCGCTGGGGCTGTTGGGAGGGAAGATCAAACGCATTTCGAGGGCGGAGTGAGGGGGTCGGAAAATTGTCAGTCAGTTCGAGAGAGCAAAGCCACGAATCCTATCTCAGACCCTTCGTCATAACACGTATGCACGAGGACGACCTCAACCTCGTGGTCGAGATAGAAGAGCGAAGCGGGCTGAATCGCTGGGGCTATGACGCATATGAGCGAGAGTTGCTCACCAATGCTAATGCAGTGATGTTCGTGGCTCGCAATCTCTACCCCGGCCCTTCGATCATAGGTTTTCTCGCCGGATGGACTGTCGAAGACGAGATGCACGTCAATAATATCGCCACGCATCCTGAGTACAGAAGGATGGGCGTAGGCGAAAGCCTTATGGACGCGGCGATAGAAGAAAGCCTCCGTCACGGCGCTCGTTATGTGCTGTTGGAAGTGAGGGCGTCGAACGAATCGGCGCAACTGCTTTATCGCAAACTGGGATTTTCCTACGTCGCCCGCCGAAGAGATTATTATCGCTTTCCTACAGAAGACGCTTTCGTGATGAAGCTCGAAATTAAATGATCGCTTCCTGAAAATTTCTCTCCAAATTTCTTCCTCCCGTCTGCGCGTGCTATAGTTTTTTTCGTCATTTTTTGTATGGAGGACGCTATGAAAAAAACTATCACCGTCATGATTTCCCTCTCGTTGCTTGCGGCACTCGCAATGGCGCAGGCGAAAGATGAACGGCTCGCAAAGATCGAGCAGGAACTGAAAGGCGATGTTCCGCGCTTTCTCTGCCTGAATGAAAACTTCGCCACTGCCGGTCAGCCCGCGGACGCCGCTTTCGCAAAGCTAGCTTCGCACGGGTTCAAATCCGTCCTCAACCTTCGCACCGACGCCGAGGGAGTCGACCTCGCTCACGAACGAGAGATGATAGAAAAAGCCGGTCTTCACTATATCAACATCCCCATCGGTCAACCTCCGCTCAAGGAAGATCAGGTAAAAGCGTTCATCGCTGCGGTCAAAGATAAAAAGAATCAGCCGATGATGATTCACTGCGGCTCGGCCAATCGAGTGGGCGCTTTCTGGATGGTTTATCTCGTACTCGATCAGGGCGCGTCGGAAGACAAAGCTTTGGAAGAAGCCTCGCGCATAGGATTGACGAGTCCTGCTTTGAAGAAAGCGGCTCAGGATTACATCGCCGCTCACAAACAGGTCGCAAAATGATCGAAGCGAAGGAGCAAAAGCTCAGAGAGATGTTGCGCCGATTAGGCTCTGTCATCGTAGCTTTCAGCGGCGGGACGGACAGCGCATATCTCGCCTATGTGGCTAACATCGAGCTTGGAGAGAGGGCGCTGGCCGTCACGGGCGACAGCGCCTCTTATCCGACTTTTCAGCGCGAGATGACGGAAAAACTCATTTCCCGATTCGGCATCCGTCACACGATTTTACTCACCGAAGAATTCGCGGACCCGAACTACACTTCCAACCCGGCGAATCGCTGCTACTACTGCAAGACTGAACTCTACTCGAAGCTCCGGCGACTGGCCGACGAACGCGGCTTTGCGAGTATACTCGACGGCACGAATGCCGACGACGCTCAGGATTATCGCCCCGGACGACAGGCGGCGAGAGAACACAAAGTCCGCTCGCCCTTGCTCGAATGCGGGCTGACCAAGCCTGAGATCAGGGAGTTAAGCCGTCGCGCCGGTCTTCCGACGTGGGATGAACCGGCTTCGGCGTGCCTCTCATCGCGCATACCTTATGGGCAGATCGTGACTATCGAAAAACTTTCGATGGTGGATCGCGCCGAAAGCGAATTGAAGCGAATGGGATTTCGTCAGGTGCGTGTGCGCCATCACGGAGAGGTGGCCCGCATAGAAGTTTCTGAAGACGAGCTTCCGCAAGCGTTGAGCGTCGAGATGGCTGCGCGTATGTCCGCAACTTTGAAAGCGATGGGTTTTGGCTACGTCGCGCTCGACCTGGAAGGCTATCGCACAGGATCGCTCAACGAATCGTTAGGCCGCAAGTCAGATGGTCAAGGGATCGTCAATGCATAAACCAGCGAAAGAACCAAATGACCTCGAGAGATTTTTCGTAGAACGTGCCAATGCCGGCGACGTCGAAGGGATCGTCGCGCTCTATGAACCAAATGCCACATTGGCTTGTGGTGGCGGCGAGGTGGTGGTTGGGCTGGATCAAATTCGAAAGTTCTTTATCGGCTTTCTGGCAAGCCGCCCGCAGCTTACCCCAAGCCTTCAAGCCCCTGCGCTGTGCAGTGGCGACCTCGCACTCACTTCATCGCGACTTGACAAGATATCACCGCAGAGATCGCCCGACGCCAGCCGGACGGCAATTGGCTTTGGGCCGTCGACCAGTTTGCTCTGGGGAAAAGAACGTAGAGTTGCGGCCCAACGATTCATTCAAGCCGACGCCGCGGCTTAATTCAGGCGTTGCGACTCTGAATCAGTATAGTACACAGATGAAACGGATTCACATTAATCATAATCACTAGCATCGTGTTCTATGTTTTATTCCGGCCTGCTTTGATCTTCGATATATTTCTCGCCAGCCACAGTTTGATTTCATAATCCCTCTCGGTGTGATACGCCATTCTTTACTCCGGCCCCGCTTCGTGATATAAGTCAGGGCGTAAGGTTATCGCCTTACTCGAACGTGCATACCCTGAACCTGTGCATCTGTCCCCCCGACGAATTCAGGGAGGTTTAATTAAAGAAAAAGCCTTAGCCCCGTGGGGCTGCGCTTTTTTTCTGTCCCATAGTGTGTCATCAGCGGTCGTTTGCCCTTTTGCCCTCGCAATCCGGCAGGCGCGCTTGTGGGGAGAGGTGTGTCCTTCTCCTTTTTCTCGCCATCCGCCTTTGCAAGCGTGTCTGTTAAACCTTACGCGCTAAAGGAGCAAAGAAAATGATACATACAACTGAAGATATCCACACATCCGACGCTTTCACCAAACATCTCGGAATGTTCGCCTACCCCAAAGGCTCGAATCTCATCAATAGAACCCGTCCCGTCAGCCAGTGGATAAAAGAGCGAACAGAGTTATCCACCTGGCCTTACGCCCGATCAATCGAGCGGTCTCCTGCGACCGAGACGCGGCTGAGAACTCAAAACGGCGCGATAGTCGAAGGATTGAATTTCGGCTCTCAGGATTACCTCGGACTGGCCTCTCATCCTTCGATTCACGAAGCCGCCCTCCGCGCACTCCATGATTACGGCCCGCACAGCGCGGCTTCTCCCATGCTTCAGGGCAACACGCGGTTATCGAAAAGCCTTGAGCGCGAGATAGCCGAGTTTCTCAATATGGACCACGTTTTGTTGTTTCCGACGGGCTGGGCCGCAGGATTCGGAACCATCACGGGACTCGTCCGCGCGGATGATTTTATCGTCATAGATCAACTGGCTCACGCCTGTCTTATGCAGGGAGCGAGGGCTGCGACCGAAAAGCACTTCTTCTTCCGTCACAACCACCTCGCAAGCCTCACGGCGCGGCTCCGTTCGATCAGAGCGAAAGATGCGCACAATGCCATACTCGTCGTTTCAGAAGGATTGTTCTCGATGGATTCGGATTTTCCTGACATCTGCGCGATGCAGGAGATATGTCACCAGTTCGATGCCGTGCTGATGATCGACGTAGCTCACGACCTCGGCGCGATGGGGCCGGGGGGGACGGGCCAGTTGGGACTTCAGAAATACCTGGGAAAAGTCGATCTGGTGATGGGCAGCTTCTCGAAAACTTTTTCTTCAAACGGCGGATTCCTCGCCACTCACGACTTGTCTGTGAAACAGTTCGTCAGCATCTATGGCGGATCGCATACCTACTCGAATGCGCTCTCTCCGATTCAGACCGGAGTCGTGATGGAGGCGATGCGAATAGTCCGCTCGGAAGAAGGCGACCGATTGCGCCGGATGTCGATTGATAATATCAATCATCTGCGTGAGCAGTTCGCCGGGATCGGAGCTTTGTGTCTCGGCGCTCCCTCGAACATCGTTCCCGTAAGCGTTGGCGATGAAACGCTGGCCAAATGGACGAGTTGCTTTCTTGAGCGCGAAGGACTGCTGGCGAATCTCGTAGAGTTCCCGGCCGTAGCTCGCGGCAAGGCGCGATTCCGATTTCAGGTCATGGCTTCTCACACCGAAGATCAGATCGATCAGGCGGCGGAAATATTCGCGCGATCAAGAGAGATGGCGCGAAGGAAAACCGAGTCGGCGTTGGCCGCATCTGCCTGAGGCTCTTTCTCTCAGCGGGCGGCTGGAGTATAGTTTCCGTATGAGGCCGCCCGCCGCGGCTCGATCACCCAAAGAAAGGAAGTCGCAAGAATGGACTTCGAAGAAATAAATTCGATAGACGATAAAATGAAAGTGCTGATTCTCACGGAGCATTTTCGAATCACGGGGGAGGTTGCGCTCATGCAGGGCGCGCGATTGACCGATTATCTTGTCAGTTCAAAACTATTCCTCGCCGTCACCGACGCCGAGATTCTGGATCACGAAGGTCGACGAGTTCTCTTTTCTTCCTTTCTAAATATTCACCGCGATCATATCGAAGTGATCGTGCCGATAGATTTGATCAGTTGAGCCAATGCTGACGAACACTTTCTGTCACGTGCCGGGTATAGGCAGTCGAGAAGAGCAGAAGCTCTGGTCGTCGGGCGTGCATTCGTGGGAGATGGTCGGCAGGGTCGCCGCGAAGATGCTGACCCGGATCAAGGCGTCGGCTCTAGCGAAAGCCATCGAAGAATCCTTCCATCGGCTCGAAGCGAATGATCCGAATTATTTCTCAAATCTTCTTTCATCCTCTCAGCACTGGCGATTGTTTCCCGACTTCCGGCACCGACTTGCCTTCCTCGACATAGAAACCACGGGCCTCGCCTATCAGGACGAGATAACGACCATCGCCATTTACGACGGGCGCGCCATCCGTCATTATGTCAACGGAGTGAATCTCGAAGAATTCAAGCGCGACATAATGGATTATTCTTTGATCGTCACCTACAACGGCAAGTGCTTCGATGCGCCGTTCATCGAGAAATTTTTTCGCATAAGGCTCGATCACGCGCATATCGATTTGCGCTACATTCTGAAAGACCTCGGCTACACGGGAGGATTGAAAGCGTGCGAGCGAAGGCTCGGGATAGACCGCTCTGAGCTTGCAGACGTCGACGGATACTTCGCCGTTTTGCTGTGGCAGGATTATAAGAAAAACAAAAATGCGAAATCGCTTGAAACGCTTCTGGCCTACAACATCGAGGACGTTCTCAATCTTGAAACGTTGCTGGTGAAGGCTTACAACATGAACGTGAAAGAAACTCCCTTCAGTCAGAGCCGACGCCTTGAGTTGCCGCGCCGCATCGCGCCGCCGTTTGAGGCCGACCGCGAAACCATTCAGAGAATCCGCCGAGAGCATCCGTGGTTGAGTCGGGCGCACAGGTATTGAATATGAGCGAATCGTATTCAGTCCTCATCATCGATATGAGTCATTACATGGACGGGGAGAGCGAGTATCGGATAGATGGCTTTCCCTCATTCGAGCTTGCGCGCGAGTTCGCCCGCCGATGGGTTCGCGATACGGTCGAGGATATGAGAGAGGAGAATCAATCAGGGGAAGAGTTGCGCGAGAGATGGTTCATGTGGGGCGAGGATGCGCTGGTTTTAGGCGGCGCGAGCTATGCCGGATCGCACGATCTGGATTTCTTCATCGCTCATCCGGCGACGGCAGAAGAACGCAATTGGAAAGCGATCAGGAAACAGGCGGGGATCGAACAGTAGTCAGACTCTCAGGACTCTCCCCTCTCGCCAGACTTCAACACCTGACTGGCGATAACCAGTTTTTGAATCTCCGAAGTGCCTTCATAAATCCTCAAGGCGCGAACTTCCCTGTATAGCCGCTCGACTACCGCGCCCGACACAACGCCCGCGCCCCCGTGAATCTGAACCGCATGGTCGATTACGCGCTGCGCCGCTTCCGTCGCATACAATTTCGCCATGGCCGATTCAATAGTCACACGCTCCGCCCCGCTGTCTTTCTTCCACGCCGCTTGATAGACCAGCAATCGCGCGGCTTCAATGTCGGTCGCCATCTCTGCGATCTTCATTTGTGTCGCCTGAAATTCAGCTATCGGGCGACCGAACTGCACGCGCCGTTTCGCATAACTCACCGCTTCATCCAGAGCGCGCTCGGCAAGCCCAAGTGCCGCCGCTCCTACGGTCGGGCGAAAAGTGTCGAGCGTGCGCATCGCTATGCGAAACCCATCGCCTTCTTCGCCCAGAAGATTAGCCGCCGGAATTTTGCACTCATTGAAAGCTATCGTTCCGATGGGATGAGGCGCGATCAGATCGATTTTTCCCTCGAAAGAAAAACCCGGCGCGTTTTTTTCAACTACAAAAGCCGATATGCCTTTCGCGCCCCCATCCATATCGGTCTTTGCAAACACGGTGTAGAAATCGGCAAGCCCCGCGTTCGAGATGAAGGTCTTTTGTCCGTTGAGAACATATTTCGATCCGTTGCGCTGCGCTGTGGTTTTTATCGCCGAGACATCCGATCCCGCGTCAGGCTCGGTGATGGCGAAAGCCGCGATCATATCTCCCGTTCTGACTTTCGAGAGGAAACGCTCTTTCATTTCGCTCGATCCGGCGACGAGTAGAGGGAAACTTCCAAGCCCCTGCATCACGAACATCAGATCGGCGAGCGCGGACTCGTAAGAGAGCCGCTCACGAATTATGCACAGCGCGCGCACGTCGAGCGATGAAGGCGAATCGGCGGTCGTGTATTGCAGAAGTCCTTCGGTAGCGAGCGTGCCGACGAGCCATCTCGACTGTATGTCCTCTGCTGTACCCGTCGGCAACCGCGGCAGCCACTTGTGATTGAATCGCTCGACCGTCCCTGCCAACTGCCTGTGCTTCTCTTCAAAAAACGGAGTGTCATTCATCTGCTCCGGCCCTCCTCTGTGAAAAATGCGCGACAGCGCGCCCCGGTCACGTTTGCGTTCCAGAAGTTCTGACACAATCCCTGCGCACTCGCTGCCGTGATCGCGCGCAAGCAAAGCGATCCTCGTCCTTCGATACAGAAAATCCTCTGCCGAAGTGGCCATCTCATACCGCTGGGCATAAATCACTTCAGCGCGTATGTGCGGCAGTCCTTCGATCAATGGCAATTTCAACTCGCCTGACTTGCGAGCTATCTTCAAAACATCCCGGAAGTTTCCGCCATAGCTTCGCATCAGGTGATCGATAGTCTCAACCGGCATATTGAATCGACTTGCAAACTTCTCAGCCTGCTCCCTCGACGTCGTCCCGTGCGCAAGCCTGTAATTCTTCGTCCTGCTCGGATGCGGCCCGAAGTGAAACACCCTTCCCCGCTTCTCAAACTGCGGATAAACAGCGTCAACGACGCGCTCGGCCATCCGGCGATACGTCGTCAGCTTGCCGCCCGTAACGGAAATCAATCCCGTAGGGCTTTCGATTATTTCATCCTTGCGCGAGAGGTCTTTCGTAGAGTCGTCCTTTCCCGCAACCAGGGGTCTCAGTCCCGCGAATGCGCTGATGACATCCTCTCTCGAAAGGCGCGACGCAGGAAAGGCTCTGGCAGCCGATTCCACGACTCGACGGATTTCTTCTTCATCCGCCTGTGGGTCGTCAAAGCTTCCCTGGTAGTCGGCGTCTGTGGTTCCGATCAGGGTTCTTCCGTGCCAGGGTATGACGAAAAGAAATCTCTGCTCGCCAAGCGATGGTATAAGCACAGCGGTCTGCGCTTCGATTTTTTCCCGCGGCACGATGATGTGAATTCCCTTCGAAGGGCGGATGCGAATGCTCGCGTCTTCGCCGATCATTCGCGCGACATCTTCCGACCAGACGCCCGCCGCATTCACAAACACTGTGGCTCTCAGTAGAAACCTGTTGCCCGTCAATGAGTCTTCAGCCTCTATTGCGGAGATTCTTTCGCCGTCTTTTTGAAATCCGCGCGCCCCGACATAATTCGCAATGGCAGCATCGCGACTGGCCGCCGCTTTGATCACTTCGATCACGAGCCGCGCATCATCCGTCAGACAATCGTAATAGAGAAACCCGCCCCGCAACCCCGCAGGGTCGAGCGCGGGAGCCAGTTCGAGAATCTCACGGCGCGACAATCCTCGATGCCGTGCGATGTTTTTTCTACCGGCGAGAAAATCATAAAGCCACAACCCCGCTCGCAGTTTCAGCTTGCTCGACCCTAAGGGCGATGGTCGGCCTCGTTCATAAACCGGGACTAGAAACGCGAGAGGTTCCACGAGATGCGGGGCGTTACGAAGAAGCGCGGCCCGCTCGTGGAGGGCTTCGCGGACGAGCGCGAATTCGAATTGTTCGAGGTAGCGAAGCCCGCCGTGAATGAGCTTCGATGAGCGCGAGCTTGTGCCTGATGCGAAGTCACGCTTTTCGATGAGCGCGACACATAGCCCTCTCGATGCGGCATCGAGGGCTACGCCTGCGCCTGTAATGCCTCCGCCGATGATGGCGAGGTCGAAGGTCTCGTGTCGCATCCGCTCGATGTTCGCGGCGCGTGTGCGCATAGAAAATTCCGCATCGCTTGATGGCTTCATCCTTGCTTTTCTCTCATACCCCTGATGGCCCGAACCCGAACCGATTCGGCGCGACTGTCGCGAAGAGTGAAGGCCGAAGGGTGTATCCTACCCTCCGGCCTTCGGGGTGTCGCGACTTGTGCCACCGATGGCATTTAATCCGATGATTCAGATCTAAGTGCGCCTGCTCTGCTTCTGAGCTACCCCTGCGCAAGTAAAGCAGGGGGCCGGATTCGCACCGGCGTCTGGCGCAGTAATTCATCGGAGATCGATCCGGCGACCGCGACGAATGCTGAGATTCCGAGGAACAATCTGAGTTTTACCGGACAGGCCTCAAGCCCGCGTCTGCCATTCCGCCACCCTCGCCCACGCGATGCGAGGGGCGGGATTCGAACCCGCACATCCGGGCGATTCAGATTCAACCTTAGATTCAGCTTGCCTCGGCCTTATGATAACAAAAAGTCGAAGATCGCCTTACCCGTTTTTTGATCCTCGCACTCGGCGGCATTGGCCTGCTCGCGCGCGTACTTGACGGCCTTCGCTATCTTCTCGACTCGCTCAAGCAGAAGTTGTTTGCGCGGAGCGGGCAATGCGCCGCTGTGCTTCACGGTGTCCCAATAGCCTACGATCACATCCTCGGTGATCATCTGCGTTTGAGCCGGATGCTCTTTGGTAGCTTCGTAAAGCACTATTGGTTTTTGAACTTTTTTGGTGCGATGAGTCGCAATAGGCATCGTCTTATAAAGCCCCGTGTTTTCATCCTTCGTCCAGTCATCGGCTTCATCAAGCACAGGCAGCTTGTCGATAAAAGTGTGAAGGTCTGTTATCTGCTTTTCGAGAAAGAGCAGATAAGGGACGGGCGCGTTTTTGATGAGCGTCTGTCCGTCTACAACCACATCAGCGAAAGCGTGACAGTTCGCCCAGTCCTTCGTCGCCGTCACGTCGAATAATTCTGTGAGCAGCGAGGACGCGCGCAGGAGCAGCGAGTCAGCCGACAACTGAACTTTCTTTCGCTCCGGCGGATGATCTTCGCCCTCTTCATCCTTCTTTCGATAATTCTTCACGAAGCCGTTGAACAGATCAGGCTTTTGAGAAGACTTGTGCATATCGGTTATCTCGCCGTAGACCCGACTCTTCACTCCTTTTTCAACTGCGATGACCTGATTCAGTTTTGGCATTTTTTTATCTCCTTCCTTTTCGCTCGTCGCTGATCTTCACTCGATCAGTCGGCCTTTGTCTCCCGGCATCATCATCTGGCGGTGAACGCGGAGGGGCGCGAGTCCCTGCGCAAGCAATCGGTCATGAAATTCCTGAAGCGAGAAATCCGCGCTGTGATATCGACGATAATCTTCGCGCACCTTCAATATCGCAAGCTTGCCGACCGCATAGACCAGATAGGTCGGATCGAACGTGCCTCGCTCGGCTTCTATTCGCGCGGGAGTTTCGCCCATGTAAGCGTTCTCCGTAAAGTAGCGCGTCGCTTCATCAACAGTCATTCCTCCGGTGTGAAGCCTTATAGCGACGACGAAGCGGCAGAGTCTCAACAGCGCGTCGGCCCAGAGTCCCATTTTTATTTTCGGATCATTATTTCCGAATCCTTCTTCGATCATCATCTGCTCTGCGTAATGCGCCCAGCCTTCGACGAAACTCGCCGACGCCAAAGCCCACGTCCGCCGCACACGCGATTGCACCCCGGCGAGATAGGCTCCCTGAACGAAATGGCCCGGATACGCTTCGTGAATCGAAGTCGTCCATAGCTGCGCGTAGTTGAGTGAAGAGAGGTATTCTTCCTGCTCTCTGGCGTCCCACTTCGCGTCGACATCCGTGATGAGATATCTCGCGGGCATCGCGGTTTTTTCAAACGGCCCGGCTGTCCACATCGAAGCCGTCGCCCATCGCATAAAATCAGGCGTCGCCGCGACAACGGGAGCAGGCGCGCTGGGAAGCGTGACGATCTTTTTTTCTTCGATGAATCGCTTGAGCGTGTCGAGTTGTTTTTGAGCTTCGATTGTTAGCGTTCCTGCTCGCGGATGATCACGTTGAACGTCCTTCCACACCTCGGCGGAGTCGCGACGGCGATCAATTTCAAAAGCCGCGCGCCTGAATTCTTCCTGCGCTCGGTGAAGCTCGCGATAAGCGATTTTCAAAAGAGCATCCGAAGAAACATCTATGCCTTCGTCATAGCGCAGCTTCGCCTCGAAGTTTTCTCTTCCGATGGCAAACGTCGCCGCAGGGTCAGGCTTCACCTTCTCAAGATACTTTATGTAATCGGTTATGGACGCGGCTGCCGAGCGCGTCGTCTTTTTGAGTTCGGCCTGTAGCTTTGCATCTTTGACCGAGGCGAATGCCTGGGGCAGATCGTTTTGAACCAGTGAGAGGGTGCCGCGAAAACTTTCAAGCGAGTTCTTGAGAAAAACAGCAGGCACGCGGCTCACATTCAAGCGGGCGGAGTCGAGAAGGCGCGGAATCTCTTTTTCTTTCGCGATGACGTGGCGAATGCGCGAATCCATAGGCGCGTATTCGAAGAGTGCTATCTGCAAAAGGCCGGTCGAGATTGCGTCGCTGTAGATTTGCGGATTGCGCTCGTGGCTGCGAATCTGTTCGAGTTCCAGCAGGCGCGATTTCATATTCGAACTGATTATCTGGTAATCGAACAAATCGGAAAGCGCGAGTTCGAGCGGTGGAATTTTTGCGAGTCTCGACTGAAATCTTTTTATCGCCGCTATCTCCGAAGCGATGGCCGAGGGGCTGAAATCTTCCAGTCGTCCATCCCAGGCGTGAATGCCGCTGGCGGCGGCAAGCGCGGGCCGTCGCGAGTGAAGATCAGTCAGATACTCATCGACCAGCCGGGGAAAGTCAGCGGCAGCGGCTTCGTTTTTCGTCTGAGAATTCTGCACGGCGCGAGACGAGTTAAAAGGCAAAAGGCAAAAGGCAAAAACGGAGAGCGCGAGCGCAATGTTTTTGAAACAGAGGCGGCTCGGCTCTCTGTTGTGTTTGTCAGCCATCATTTTAAGTTTCCAGTAACTCCTTTGCGCGACTCGTCGCTTTGACGACGGCTTTGATCAGTGTGACTCTCAATCCGCCGTCTTCGAGTTCCAGTATGCCATCGATGGTGCATCCGGCAGGAGTCGTCACCATGTCTTTGAGCTTCGCCGGGTGTTCTGCGGTTTCCAAAACCATCGCGCCCGCGCCTAAAACGGTTTGCGCTGCAAGCTCAGTTGCGATGTCGCGCGGGAGCCCGACTTTCACGCCCGCTTCGGCAAGCGATTCGATGACTATGTAAATGAAAGCCGGCCCGCTTGCTGAAAGACCCGTTATCGCGTCCATGTGCTTTTCATCTACGACGACAGTTCGGCCTACGGCGTCGAAAATAAATTTGGCAAGCTCGACGTGACCAGCGGCGGCGTTTGCGCCGGGCGAGATGCCGGTCATTCCTTTTTTGAGAAGACACGGCGTATTAGGCATCGCGCGAATGACGGGGACAGCGAGCGCGAGATGTTTTTCTATAAAAGCTATGCTGACCGAAGCCGCAACCGAGATGAGCAACTGCGCGGGTTTGAGCGCGTCTCTGATTTCAGATAGAACGAGAGGGACGGTTTGCGGTTTGACTGCGAGAATGATTATGTCTGCCGACTGTGCGGCTTCCGGATTTGAAAGAGTTCCGGTCACGTCGAATCGCCCGCGAAGTTGATCGAGTCGGGATTGATGACCTGCGGTGACGACGAGGTTTTGGGTATTGATGACCTCGGCTTCGATCAGCCCGCGTATCAACGTCTCTCCGAGTTTACCCGCGCCGAGGACGGCGATTTTTTTATCTGTCAGCATGATGTTTCTCCGTCGGGAATGATACAGGCAGGGATTGAAAAGCGAAAAGCTAATGTTCGTGTATGTGGAGAGATGTCTGAGATGATTTGTAAGGGTCGATAGAGTAAAGCTTCTTCACCGCCGAGGCGCAGAGTTCGCTGAGACAACGCAGAGATTTTCTTCTTCTCTGACAATTATCCGGCCTTAGCTCCGTAGGAGCGACCTGTCTATAGAAAGGCGATTAAAATGGATTTGTAGCTCCGTAGGAGCGACCTGTCTATAGAAAGGCGATTAAAATGGATTTGTAGCTCCGTAGGAGCGACCTGTAAAACCAATCGACAAACAGGTCGCTCCTACAGGGCTGAGTATTCAAGCCCGAGGGCGCGAGCGAACCGTCCGCGCTCTCAGACCACACTTTGTTCTCAACTTAATGGCATTCTATGGGGCTGAGGTTACTTGCAGGATTCCGTCTCGCCGCGTCTCTGGCAATTCACTTCGTCGCATTCAGCCAGACGCTTATATCGCCGCTCCCGTAATTACTCGCCACCAAGTCCATCTTGCCGTCTTTATTGAAATCGGCCATCGCGATATAAGTCACCCACGTACCGGCGCGAAGCTGTTTTGCGGCAGCAGTGAATCCTCCGCGACCGTCGCCGAGCATTATCACTACGCTGGCCGCCGATCCTGAAGCCATAGCGATATCCGCAAAGCCATCGCCGTTGACATCTCCGATAGCGGTTCCCCACACGGCCCGCTCCGGTCGAAGCGGCGAACCCGTAGCCGCCTGAAAGCCTCCCTTACCGTCGCCCAGCATAACGACCGCAAGCGGATCATCATCGTGCGTCGCCACAAAATCAGGCTTGCCGTCTCGGTTGATATCCGCAACTGAGACATAACCCGGACGCGGCCCCATCGTGAAAGGCGATGTGGGAGCGGGCGCAAATCCTCCGCGACCGTCGCCGAGAAGCACCACCACTTTGTTGCTTGCGAGATCGGGCGTGATGATGTCGACCTTTCCATCACCATTCACGTCGTTGAGAGCGACCACGTCATAAGGATGACGCCCTGCCGTGACGGGCGAGTTGGGCGCGGGCGAAAAATTGCCGCGGCCATCGCCGAGCATAACCGAGATGTTACGGTCGTTTGCGTTCGTAGTGAGGAAATCGATGTTCCCATCTCCGTCGACATCGCCCGCGGTTATGTCGTGCGTGTGCGGGCGCGTACCGCGGCTCGCCGCGACGGGAGGCAGTGGTTTGAATCCTCCGCGTCCGTCGCCGATCAGTATGACGACATCATAGCTGTCGTGCTGCGCCACGAGGATATCGATTCGGTTGTCGCGATTGACATCGCCCAGAGCTATCTTGCGCGCCGACGAAGCTATTTTTATCGGCGAGTCTTTCACTCGATTGAAATTGCCGCGCCCGTCGCCTAGCAACACCATCACATGTCCGCTTTCAGGTTTGGCGGGCGAGCCGCAGCAGGTGCCGCAGGCTAAAATGATATCGGCGTTGCCATCGTTGTTGCAGTCGGCGACGGCAGGCTCTCCGGCATAAGGCCCAACGCCTATGGGCGATGCCTGAATCTCGGTGAAATGAGGTTGTTTGATCGAATCCGCGCCAAGCGTTTCAACACGGTTGAAGTCGGCGGTATCACAGGCCAGCGCAAAAATCGCTATCAGAGCGGCAATCTTCATAGTCCCCTCCTTGTTGATGTTTTCGAGCCATTAGACGGGAGAGCATTTTGATTTCTTCCATTTTTTTGAAAGCTCCTGATCTCGTCTTTTGCCTTGCCATACGCTGTGGTAGTCTGCTTTTCCATTGGTGGTCGGCGGGCAGCGGACAGTTTTCTTATTCTGACTTCTGACTTCTGACTCCTGACTTCTGACTTCTGCTTTTCGAGGAGGAAGGGATGTCGCGAAGACCGAAAATCTGCAACAGCGTACTTGATGCCATCGGATACACGCCGCTCGTGCGGCTCAATCGATTGCCCTCGCCGCAGTCAGCCGAGGTGCTTGTGAAACTCGAAGCCTTCAACCCTATGCGCAGCATCAAGGACAGAACAGCTTTCGCTATGATCGAAGCGGCAGAACGCGACGGTACGATCACTCCCGGCAAAACCACCATAATCGAGCCGACTTCGGGCAATACAGGAATCGGGCTTGCAATGACAGCAGCCGCTCGCGGATATCGCATCATTTTAACGATGCCCGATTCGATGAGCGAGGAGCGTTTGCGCGTGCTTCGCGCGCTCGGCGCTGAGGTGGCTCTCACGCCTACCAGTCTCGATATGCAGGGAGCGATTGATCGCGCACGAGAGTTGATGAAAGAAATCCCGGACAGCTTCATGCCTCAACAGTTCAACAACCCGGCAAACCCTGATGTTCATCGCCGCACGACCGCAGTTGAAATAATCGAAGACACTGACGCACGATTGGATGCCTTCGTCGCAGGCGTTGGGACGGGAGGGACGATCACGGGAGTAGGCGAAGTTCTCAAAGAGCGACTTCGCTCGGTCAAGCTCATCGCGGTCGAGCCGAAAGATTCGCCCGTCTTGTCGGGCGGGCCTCCGGCTCCTCACTTGATTCAGGGCATGGGCGCGGGCTTCGTGCCTCGCGTCCTCAACACTGAAATCATCGACCGCATAATCCCTGTCGAATACGAAGACGCAAAGCAGACGGCGCGTCGCCTTGCGCGTGAAGAGGGGATATTGTGCGGCATCTCTTCGGGCGCGATCTGCTGGGCGGCTTTGGTTATTGCACGCGAGATGGGCGAAGTGAAGCGCGTCGTCGCAGTCCTTCCCGACCTCGGCGAAAGATATCTGACGACGGATGTCTATACGTTCGATGAAGAGGTGAGTACATGAGCGCCTCGGAAATGGAAAGTCTGGCAAGCGATATAGTCGAGGTCATCGAAGATTATAGATATGACGACGGCTTCCAGATTACTGTATCCAGAGTGTTGGGGTGGGTTGAGCAGTTCGATGAAGCAGACCGACTTTTTATTTTGCAGGAATTGAGGCACGTCTTTAGAAAAAAGAGGTACATATCAAAAGCCAAAGCGAAAGATTTTTTGAGGCGTGTCGTAGAAAACCTCGCAAGGGATTATGGCTATGACACTCCTCAGTCTTTTTTAAGGAACTCTTCTTTCTTGGATCTTCAGGAAGAGGGAAAAAGCCAAAAAGAACTGTTGAGATTGCTTGATGAAGTGACTCAGGAAAATTACATAATGAGCCTTTCCGATTGTGGTTCTCAGTCAAGCAAAAACTTTGTCTATCTGGACGATGTGCTTTGCACGAATAACACCTCTTTTTATGACCTCAAAAAGTGGTTAGAGCAAACCCACGATAGTGAAGCCATTTTGGACAAAGTTTTAAATGGCGAAACCAATCTTATGTGCGTTTACATATTCGCTCATCGACTCAACAAGGAAAAGCTGTTCTGGAGGTTCAAATACGAACTCCGTGCTTTTGAGCGTAGGGTGTATAAGCCGTATTCTGCCGTATGGATTGACAATGATCATAAGAATCCCCATTCAAAACTCGATTTCTTATTTCCGCTTCGCGAGGGACAGAGCGAAGAGGTGTTGAGCTACTTCGCACAATTGCAAACCGGAACCAACGGGGTATTTCGTAAAGCAGGAACTCCTGCAAACGAAGTGTTTTTTTCTTCACCTGAGAACAGAACGAGACTTGAAAACATTTTCCTCAACAAAGGCATCGAGATTCTAAAATCTGTCTCTATTCAGAAAGAAAACATTCGACCTTTGGGTTTTACGCTGCCCTCACACAAGAATTTTGGGTTCGGAACATTGTGCTTCACTTGGAGAAATGTGCCTAACAACACCCCTCTTGTTTTTTGGTACTCTTCTCCCATCTGGATGCCATTGTTTGAAAAAAGAGTGACAGCAGCAACCGACGAGATGCTTGTCACGGTTGAAGACTAACCGGATGCAATTGTTTGAAAAAGAGAGACAGCAAGGGAGCAGGAGTTATAATATAGCGAATCAGGAAAAGGGGTTCGCTTATGAAATATAGCGAAAGAATTTATGACGCGGCAGAAAGTTGCGTGTTTCGGAAGACCAGAGAAGCATTCGGTGGACTCTCAAACATGGCAACTGACTATCCGCTTGAAGTGAATAACATGCAAATCCCCACGGCAGAAGCGTTATATCAAGCCTGCCGCTACCCCCATCTGCCGGAAGTTCAGATGGCTATAATCGAGCAGGCAAGCCCGATGACCGCTAAGATGAAGAGCAAAGCGCATTATTGTCAGTCGAGAAGCGACTGGGAAGAAATTAAAGTGACAGTCATGAGGTGGTGTCTGAGAGTCAAATTAGCCCAACACTTTTTTAAGTTCGGACACCTACTCGAATCCACTTACGATAAGAGTATAGTCGAAGAGTCAAAAAGAGATAGATTCTGGGGCGCACAGCGAACAGAGAATGAGAAGTTACGCGGGGTTAATGCTCTGGGGAGATTGCTAATGGAGATCAGACAGCTTTATCGCTCAGAGGCAAAATATGACTTGCTTTACGTTGAGCCTCCGAAAATAGAGAACTTCCTGATGCTTGGCGAAAATATAGAGCCGATTGATAAGAGGCTTGATTTTATTTTGAGCTTGCTAAAAGGGTGGCAGGCCGATTCATTGGAAACAGATAAACTGCGTCTGCGGCTACTTGATTCATTGGCTTCCAGCTATATCTATGCAGGCATTCATGATTTGAAAAACAAAGAGGCCAAACATCTACATAAAAAGGCAGGGAATGATGAAGAGAAGGATTTATTAGAAAGCGATGAACAAACTCTTAATCTCTCTTTGTTCTGAATGGGAGGTCATTGAGAACGATCTTCCGCTATTTTTCAGGTTAGCTTCACTTCTTCGAGTCCCTTCTTGAAGTAAAGCTCTTCGAGTCTCGCGGTGAGATATTGAAAGGCGTCGTCTACGGTGTCGGTTTTGTAGAAGATGTCGAGGTCTTGAGGGCTTACCACCCCCCAGCGCACCAGCGCGTCGAAGTCGATTATATCGTCCCAGAATTCTTTACCGAATAAAACGACCGGCATCGTCTTGCTCGGCATTCGCGTTTGTATCAACGTCAGCACCTCGAACATCTCGTCCATCGTGCCGAATCCGCCGGGAAAAACCACCAGAGCTTTTGCAGGATAGACGAACCACAGCTTGCGCATGAAAAAATAATGAAAATTGAAGATGAATTCGCGCGAGACGTAAGGATTGATCTTCTGTTCGAACGGCAGATTGATGTTAAGTCCTATCGTTTTTCCGCGAGCTATGGAAGCTCCGCGATTGGCCGCCTCCATCATTCCCCCCGACCCGCCTGAACAGATGATGAAATGCCTCCCCGTAGTCAATCCCTTCGACCATTCGGTTATCCTTCGCGCAAGCTCCATCGCATCATCGTAATAGCGCGCAAGTTTTATGAGTTGATCGGCGCGTGTGCGTTCGGCTTCAAGCTCAGTGGTGAGCGCGGCGGATTGATTGATCTTATCTTCGACTTCTTCTTTGATCTTTGCGGCCACTTCGGGAGCGACCGAGCGGGCCGAGCCGAAAAAAACTATCGTGTCGCGCACTTTGTAGCGGCGCAATCGCGCGGCAGGCTCAAGGTATTCGGAAAGAATCCTGAGCGGTCTCGCATCGGGGGTTCCGAGAAATTCCTTATCGAGATAAGGAACCGGCGGAGGACTGTGGTGATCACTTTCGCTCATAGCTGTTCCTCGAACGAAAAAATTTTGCTTACGACATCGTGATCGGGAAAGGCATAAAACAAAGCAGAAAAACTAAAATGGCAAGGATGGCGAGCGCGATTCTTCCCACTCCGAGCGGCTCTTCTTCGATGACGGGAGGATGCCCGATCTTGAGCATGAAGAGAAGCACAAGCGACCAGACCAGCCAAACGGGCGAAGAGTACCAAAGCATAGACAAAACCGCGAGCAGGATGAGAGAGGCGCAAACCACGCGCGAAATCAGGCGATGGCCCCGCTGGCCCGTGACCGCGTACAAAACATGCCCTCCGTCAAGCTGGCCCACGGGAAAAAGATTCAACGCCGTCACGAGCAGCGATCCCCATGCGGCCCAGTATACCGGATTCCACTCGATGAGTTTCGGAAGGCCCATGACTTTCATCACGATTATGAATAGCAGCGGATCGTTGAACTGCATGCCTGCCGAGGTGGACGGAGCCGCGGCTTTGGCAAAAATCAATCCGACGATTGACGCTGGCACGGCGAAGACGAAACCTGCGAGCGGCCCTGCTATGCCTATGTCGAAGAGCGCGCGACGCGAATAAATCGGCTCCTTGATTTTTATCACTGCGCCGAATGTGCCGAAAGGAGTTAAGACGGGAGGCGCGGGGATGAAAAACGGAAGCGTTGCGCGAATGCCGTAGTAGCGACACGCGAAATAATGCCCAAGTTCGTGCGCGCCTAAAATGGTTAGTAGAGTGAAGGTGAATAATAATCCGCTGGCGAGGGCTTCATAATTTCCCGCGGCTGACTGCTGGGCTATTGCGAAAAAAGGCGCGAGCAGTTCGCCTACAAAAGAATCCGCCCCGCCCTGCATCTGGACGGCAAAAGCCGCGCCCGTAAGAGTCGTCGTTATTGCGGTGGCGAAGAGGAGGAAAATATGAAACCCGACGCGCGAGGCTGATAGCTCGGAGGGAGCCTTGGCGCGTTCGGCCAGAGATTCGGACTGCTGGAGTTCAGGGAACAGGTAAGGCTGATTTGCGCTTTCCACAAAATTAGAATACAACCGCACCGCAGCGGGCTGTCAACAGAAGTAATGAGGCAAAGGATTCACATCACGACTGAAGTTCTTTGCCCGGTTTGAATCTGATGGTTTTACCGGGCGGGATGTCGGTCACTTCGCCCGTGCGAGGATTGCGCCCGACTCCGCGCTTGCGCGGTTTGACGACGAACACGCCGAAGCCGCGAAGCTCAATTCTTTCGCCGCGCTGCATCGCCGCCTTCATAGCGTCGAACAAAGCTTCGACTGCAATCTCAGCCTTGATCTTCGGAACGCCCGTTTTATCGGCCACCTGGTTCACTATGTCGAGCTTTATCACTTTCGCCTCCGTCTCTTTACTTTTGAAAGGCTGTCATTATAGGAATCGCTCATGGAAGTGTCAAGAAACCGTCACGAAGAAAACGCATGATTGTCTTCCGTTACTGGTCGCCTGCTGTTTTAAGTTCTTCGACGATCTCCCCGGCGGCCCGTCTTGCATGCTCGATTTCGTCGGGCCGGAATGAAATCGCGCCCACCACAGCATGGCCTCCTCCGTTGTATCGCTCGCAGATCGAAGCCAGATTGTGACGCCGCAGCGAGGGACTCCAAGGATTGAAGCCTACGGATATCTTCGAACGATGAGCGGATAAACTCACACCCACCGAATAAATGCTTTCAGGGAAGAGATAATAAGGGATGAATTTGCTGTAGCCCTCGGCGTCTTCCGCGCTCAGGTCGAAGTAGATCACCCCCTGCTCGAAGCGCGCCGAGTCGCGAATCATATCGATCATTTTCATGTGACGAGCGTAGAGCGGTTGAAACTCGGCGTCGACTGCCGGGTCACTGATGATTTCACTCATCGACTTCGACTGCATTCTGTGAATGATTCTTTGCATTAGCTCGGAGTCGCGGCTCGCCTCTATGACGAGCATCAATTGCATAGCGGGCGCTTTCAGTTCGACTGCGGTTTTCGAGTCTTCATACTGCGCGCCGTCGATTATGTCGGCCCAGTGAATCAGTTCGTCGAGGTCATTGGAATTGAAGCCATACTTTTCAGCCACAGTGTCGGCGATGAATTTGGTGCAGGATTTATAAGCCGGGTCGTAAAACTTGGTCGGCCAGTGGGTCGAATGAAAATGCGCTTCGTCATCCGTCGAGAGAAACGCGCTCTGGTGATGATCGAACCACCAGGTGAGGCGCGAAGTAGGACTGTACTTGAAATCGACTATGGCGTTCTGGTCGCCGTCGAAAAGTTCTTCTTCGATGAATTTCTGATTCGGTTTGTGAGCAAGCCCGTTGAAAGAGACCTCGGCTGTGGGGTCGATCTTTTCGACGAAGAAGCGTGAAAAAACCGCAGCCGAAGCGAACCCGTCAAAACAGTGATCGTGATGTAAGACTCTCAGTTTCATGAAGAATGTCTGTGTAGTGATCTTTTCAGTGAGCAAGGAATTTACCATTGAGAAGGCTTGCTCGTGAAGGCGAATTATGGAAACGATGAAAGCCGTGATAAAATCGCTTCTGCGTATGAGGATGTCTTTAGTGATCGCTCAGAATAGTTTCAAACGAGGAATCGAGTAATGACTCCCGAATCAAGTCCGTTCACTCCGGGGCAACCAGTGCCTATAGAATTCTTCGTGGGGAGGATCGCCGAAATCGAGCGATTGCGCAGTCTCGTTCGCGCCTCGATACGAGGGCGATTCAAGATCGGCTTTGTCGCGGGCGAGCGAGGAATCGGCAAAAGTTCCGTAGCTTCTTTTGTCAGGCATCTCGGAGAGCGAGAGGACTCGATTGCTGGAGTCCATGTATTCCTGGGCGGAGTCCTAACATTGCAGGACATGATGCGCCGCACGTTCGACAGGTTATTGAAGGAAAGCATAGATAAACCATGGTACGAAGGCGTCAGAGGGTTTTTCGGCGATCATGTGAAGAAGGTCGGTTTGTTCGGAGCCTCAATCGAACTCAATGTGACGAAGGACGATCTCGATACGCTGGTTCAGGATTTCATTCCCAACGTGCGACGTTTGTTATCGGGTCTCAAAGACAAACGCAAAGCTTTGTTGATAATTCTGGATGACATAAACGGACTGGCGGAATCATTGGAATTTGCAAACTGGCTCAAAAGCACTATCGATCAGGTCGCCACTCAGAACGAACCTTTCAACGTGTGTTTGATCGTGGTCGGTCTCGAAGAAAGGCGTCACAGCTTGATAAAGCTTCAGCCTTCTCTTGCGCGAGTTTTCGACGTTGTGGAGATTCGTCCGTGGAGCGATGAAGAGACTTCTGAATTTTACGTCAAATCCTTCAAACAAACGGCGGCAGTGTTTCTGGAAAAAGAGGCTTTAGAGAACATGGTGAAGTTCACTGGCGGGCTTCCCGTGATTGCGCACGAAATAGGAGATGCCGTCTGGCGCGTAGCAGAAGGACATATCATCACGCACGAAGATACCGTACCAGGGATCATGAATGCAGCAGATATCATCGGTCGAAAGTTTCTCGAACCACAAGTATTCCAAGCCATCCGTAGTCCCCGCTATCGCTCCATTCTTCAGAAGCTGGCAGCCAGTTCTTTCAACTCTTCTTTTAATTCTTCTTTTCAAAGAGCAGAAATACGCAAAGGTCTCTCTGCTGAAGAAGATAAAGTGTTTGGTAACTTCCTTAAAAAGATGAGAGACCTTGGAGTAATAGTCAGCGACAACGAATCGGGGCCGGGAACTTACAAATTCGTCAATCGCCTTCACTATCTCTACTTCCGGACTGAATCGCTTCGAGCCAGACAAAAAAACGGGAGAGTCAAAGAAGATATTTAAGGATCGCGTCTCTGAGATCACCGATTCGCTCCATCGATCAACTGTGTGATAGAGCGCGGCGTCTCATCAACGAGCGCGTCTTCAATTCGCGATGCGTGAAGAGGGCCGCCCGCTTCACTGATCATCTGCTCGACGAATTGATCCTGAAAGCGGCGATAGACATTGACGCTCCCGTTGGAATTGAAAACGGCAAATAACAACGGGCCGCGCTTCGTCGCTGCTATGCCTACGAGCGCGCTCACTCCGCGATCAAACGACGCAAGGGTTCCCGTTTTGGCGATGACCGAAGCGCGCACGTCTTCACCCGCGAGCCTCGCTTTGAGCGTGCCTGAATCAACTCCGGCCACAGGCATCACGTCTTCAGGGCGCAGAGCGTATTTCGACAATAATTCGACGAGCGCGCGCAGCACCTTCAGAGATGCCCGCGGCGTCATGCGATTGAACTCAAGCCCCGACGGATGGCCGACGAAGATTTCGTCGTCTCTCAACTTCAGATCGCGAGTCAATCGTTCCTGAATCGATTGCGGCCCGCCCAGATGTTCGCCCACGACTTCGGCAATCGCGTTGCTGCTGTGCGCGTTTTGATAGAGCAGAAGCCGCGCCAGTTGATCCGAATAATGCACAACCAGCGCGCGGCCTGACGATTGGCCGAACAGGGTCGCGCCTTTGATGCTTATGCCCGCGCGACTGAGAGCCTGACGGAGTTTTGCGGCTGATGTCTCGCGCGAAAGATTCGAGCTATAGCCTCTGGCGAAAAAATAAAACGCGCCGCTGATGCGCAGGCTTCCCGTGACGCGCGAGATGCCCGCTCGCGTCAAAGCAGCGGCGACTTCCTGCGCATCAAAAGTTGAAAACATCGGATCGAATCCGCCTTCGACGACGAGATCGCCCGCAAGCGTTCGCGAATGGAAATCTATCGAGCCGTCGACGAGAAAGTTCGTTCGATAGCGATGATCCGGGCCGAGGCGCGCGAGGGCGACAAGGGAAGTCGCGAGTTTCATCACCGATGCGGGATTGAAAACCGTATCGGCGTTATGCTCGGCAAGCGCGCGACCATCCATCGCCTCTATCAACACGCCCTGATCGTCGAGATTGATTCCGCGAGACGCGAGAGTTTCTTTATAAACGTCAATCGCTTTGAGTGGCGCTCGTTCGGCTGATGGCGGAGGCGAAGAAAAATCGGCAGCAGTATTTGCCTGCCTGATGTCGGAAGGAAAAACAAGAATGAGCAGGAATAAAAAAATCGTTCTCTTCAATGCGCCTGCCTACCCCCTCATCGGTGCGGCACGATCAGATTATAAGGGAAACGCTGCTGGGGATGCATGCCATTAGTTTCTACACATAAGAGAAAGGTCAGAGTCCTTGCCGCGTCAGCGGCGATTGACTTTAGGCAGGTCATTTATGGCCTGCTCTTCGGCGATATGGATTCCTCGTCGCGTCAGCGACGGTTGAAACTCACTCAATCGTCGCTGACGCGACGAGAGCAGAAGATTTGTAGAAACTAATGGCTTGCGCCCCCTAAAAAAAGCCCGCCCCCCGTGGGGAGCGGGCGTATTGCCGGATGAAGAGGCACACTCAATAACGGGTCAGATCGAGCGCGCGGTGATAAATATCTTCGACCTGCGGCAGAATGGCGCGCTCCAAAATCTTCGAGAAAGGCACGGGCGCGAATTTCGATCCGACGCGGAGAATCGGCGCGTCGAGATGATCGAAGCATTGCTCGGTTATCTGCGCAGCCACTTCGCCCCCGAATCCGCTGAACACCTTGTCCTCGTGCGCGATCATCACGCGCGATGTCTTGCGCACGGAAGCAGCTACGGTCTCAATATCGCAGGGTACGACCGTGCGAAGATCGACGACTTCGGCCTGAATCCCATGATCTTCTTCAAGCTGAGTAGCCGCCCTCAACGCCCAGTGAACGACTGTGCCATAAGCCACAATAGTCATGTCGCGTCCTTCGCGACGCACACGAGCTTTGCCGAAAGGTATTTCGTAGTCCTCGCCCGGATCAGCAGACTTGGCGAATGTCTGGTTGTAGAGATATTTCGGTTCGAGGAAAAACGTGATGCCGCGGCTTCGCAAAGCGTGGCGCAAAAGTCCGGCTGCATCGTCGGCGAAAGCGGGAGTGATGATTCTCAGACCGGGAAGCCCGCTCAGTATGGCTTCGAGGTTCTGCGAGTGATACAGCCCGCCGCCGATGTATCCGCCTGATGAGAGGCGACAGACGATGTTGGGCACGAACTGACCGTTCGAGCGATAGTAATCGTGCGACGTATCTACGATCTGTTCCATCGCGGGCCAGACATAATCGGCGAACTGCGCGGCCTCTATCACCACCCAGATGTCTTCGCGAAATCGCGCGAATCCGTTGGCCGTTCCGACTATGTAATTTTCCGCGAGCGGGCCGTTGAATACTCTGCCGGGGCCGAACTCCTGCTGCATTCCTTTCGTCACGCCGAAGACTCCGCCCTTCTCTTTCGACGCCACGTCCTGCCCCCAGAGGAATGTGTTCGGGTTGCGTCGGAATTCATGCTTGAGAGTCTGATTGATGGCCGTGAGCAAGGTAATCGATTGGCCTTCGCGAGAGATCAGGTTTTCAGGTTTTATCTTCGACTCTTCAGGCATCACGAAGAGCGTCGCCGTCGCGGGATCAGGATCGGGCGCGGCTTCGGCTCGCTCGGCTGCTTCCGCGACCAGGGTTCTGTTTTCATCTTCTATGGCGAGCAGAGTGACTTCTTCAACGTCTTCGACGTTGAGCAGATGCAGGCGCAACCGCTCGTAAGGATCGAAGGTGCGGACTTCCGTCAGTTCTTCCATCGAGCGATAGGCTTCGTGACGGTCTGAGTTGGAATGCGCGTGGATGCGTTCGCAGAATGCGTGAACCAGCACCGGCCCTCCGCCCGAATGAACGAGGTCGGTCGCGCGTTTGAGCGCGACAGCTGCGTCGAACGGATTCGTCCCGTCGCAGTTGATAATCGTAAGCCCGCGCAGTCCGCGATAGTTATCCGAGACTATGGGGTTCGCGGTCTGCTCGCTGACGGGGACGGAGATGCCATAGCCGTTGTTTTGAACTACGAAGATGACGGGCAGATGCTCACGGCTCGCTCCGTTGAGAGCTTCGAAGACATAACCTTCCGAGCAACTCGATTCGCCCTGGCTGGAAAAGACAATCGAATCGGCGTCGTAGTATTTGACGGCACGCGCAAGACCGGCGGCGTGCTGCGTGTGATTGCCCGTGCAGGAAGAGACGTTCCATATGCCGATGGAAATTTTCGCGAAGTGATTGCTCATGTGACGACCGGCGGAAGCGATGTCATCTGATTTCGAGATGCCGTTGAGAATTATTTCATAAGGCGAGATGCCTGCGGCCAGACATGTGAGCATGTCGCGGTAGTACGGAAAGAGAAAATCTTTATTAGGGCGAAAGGCCAGCCCCATTGCGACCTGGATTCCGTCGTGGCCCGCGTGCGAAGCGTGATAAGACCAGCCCTTAGCCTGACGGAGATAATTCTTCGCCTTTTCGTCGAGCAGTCTGCCGAGATGGATCAGGCGATACCATTCGATTTGTTTTTCCAGTTCGACCGTACCCGGAGCGTCGGCCAGCGGTTTGTAGGGCAATGGAGATATGGCGTTTGCAGTCATGTTCCTCCCTCTCGCTTTCTTCTCTTCACATCAGGGGCCTAATCTGCAACCTCATACACCAATTCCTTTCACCGGCTCCGTGCGATGCCCGCAGGCTAGTTTTCGCATCCGGCGAAAGTTAGCTAACGTGTGCCATTGTAATGTTTTAGGTTGCTCTACCAAATTTTCACGATAGCAGAAAACCGAACCGGCAACAACAGACTATTTTGTGAACAAGGGGGAATGGGCATTGAAACAGGCAGCGGATTTTGAGACAAGTGATTGCGCGAGCGAAGGTTTGGGGCGAGAAAAGTATTTGCAGAATTTTTTTGAAATGAGCAGTGAAGCGCAACTATTCACCAAATCGTAACGAAGATTTTTTCGCGATAGGGCGCGAGCGCGAAAGAAAAAATCGAATCAGTCATCGTTCAACGTGGCTTTCGGCGTGAAGCGAATGATTGCAACAGCCCTGTGGTTATGATATATCCCGCCTGCTCGTCTTCTCGCTTGACGCGCGGCGGACGAGATTTTTGTCAGTCATAAAAACATGAGGAGCAAATATGCGAAGGAAGATTTTCTGGACTTTTGTACTTGTCGTAACAGGATTCGTCTTCGCCATTCAAAACGCTTCCCACCACACAGCCAATGGTCAGGGGCGGGGCGGCGCAAATCCTGAACTGATAGCCCGACGAAACTCGATTGAAAAGGAACTCCAGTCGATAGCCATAGTCGAGCGCAAACTCATGATAGCGATGCGCGACGGCAAGCGCATGGCGGCGGATGTCTATCGCCCTAAAGATACGTCGAAGAAATACCCGGCGGTCTTCGTTCGCACGCCCTACAATTTCAATTTCTGGGATGTTCGCAACGGCGCGCCGCGCGATATGACCAGTGAGCTTGAAGCTGTCAAACGCGGTTACGCCTTCGTCCAGATGAACGAGCGCGGCCACTTCTTTTCCGAGGGGAATTACGACATACTCGGCCCGCCGCTCACTGACGGCTATGACGCGCTCTCATGGATTTCCAAACAATCGTGGTCGAACGGCAAGGTCGGCGCTATCGGATGCTCATCGACTGCCGAGTGGCAGATGGCAGTAGCGGCTCAGGGCCATCCGGCTTTTGCGGCGATGATCCCGCAGGGGTTCGGCGCGGGCGTCGGGCGCGTAGGCCCTTACTGGGAACAGGGCAACTGGTATCGCGGCGGCGCAGTTCAGATGCTCTTTATCGCGTGGCTCTACGGCCAGCAGAATGGGGTGCGACCGATGTTTCCGCTCAACGCCTCGCAGGAGGATTTGATTCGCGCCTCGAAGTCGTTCGATCTGGCGCAGCAGTTGCCGCCCGTAGATTGGTCGAAGGCGCTCCGACATCTTCCCGTAATGGATATCATCAAGGCTGTCGATGGGCCGCACGGCATATTCGCCGACCCGATGCCTGTCGAGACGGGCGGCGCGATGATCCGTCGCGCGCCGAACGATCCGGCGTGGTACAAGGGAGGATTGTGGCACGACAACATGAAGATCAACGTGCCGGGATTCTGGTTCATGTCGTGGTACGACGTGTCCGTAGGGCCGAACCTCGCCGCATACAATCACGTCCGCAAGACCGCCCGTCCTGAGATAGCCAATCAGCAGTACGCCGTGATCGCGCCGACGCTCCACTGCGCTTACAAACGCGCTTCGGAAAATACCGTCGTAGGCGAGCGCAGCATGGGCGATGCGCGTTTGAACTATGACGAACTGACGTGGGGCTGGTTCGATTACTTCCTCAAGGGAGAGCGAAACGGCATTTTAGAAAAGATGCCCAAGGTGCGCTACTTCACCATGGGGATCAACAAGTGGCAATCTTCCGATACGTGGCCGCCCGCAGGAGCCGAGCCGATGACTTTCTATCTGTCGAGCGGAGGACGTGCGAACACCCTCAATGGCGACGGCGCGCTCGTCGCTGCGGCTCCGGCAGCGGATAACCCTGACCGATTCGATTATGACCCGATGAACCCTGTGCCGTCTTATGGCGGAAATGTCTGCTGCACGGGCAATGCCGTAGCGGGCGGCGCGTTCGATCAGCGCAAGATGGAGGAACGCTCTGATATTCTGGTTTACACGACCGAGCCTTTGAAGGAAGGGATCGAAGTTAGCGGCCCCATCGAAGTTACGCTTTATGTGTCGTCGGACGCGAAGGACACGGATTTCACGGTTAAGCTGATCGATGTTTATCCCGACGGGCGGGCATACAATCTGGACGAGACGATTCAGCGGATGAGATATCGCAACGGGTACGACAAGCCGCTGGCGTGGATGCAGGCTGGGCAGGTCTACAAGGTGACATTTCAGGCGATGACGACGAGCAATTATTTCGAAGCGGGCCATCGGATAAGGCTTGAGGTGTCGAGCAGCAATTTCCCGCGCTTTGATCGCAACCTCAACACGGGCGGGAAGAACTTCGACGAAGTGAAAGGAGTGATCGCTCACAATGCTGTCCATCACTCTCGTCAGCATCCGTCGGAA
>Ga0187893_10001000_pt1 | contig 70640 bp, 63 predicted proteins | sample MA1701074metaG_FD_139574 | JGI IMG/M metagenome (GOLD analysis project Ga0187893, IMG submission 139574) | White microbial mat communities from a basaltic lava cave in the Kipuka Kanohina Cave System on the Island of Hawaii, USA - MA170107-4 metaG ...
CCCCGCTTCCTTCAGACCCCGCCTCGCGGCGACGCCCTTGCGGTTCGCTCGCACTTCACCTCCATCCGGTTGTGCGGGGGACTTGCACCCCCCGGCTGCCGAACATGCTCGGCACACGCTACTTGTTTTCGCCACTGCCGCGGCTGGTGCCGAGTCGCCGAAAGTGTCCCACACTCCGTTGCGGGTATTACGCACGCAACCCATTGAAACGGCGGGAGGGATGAGCGATTCTCAACTCCTTCGGCGCAAACAACCGGGCTTACGGTTGCGCGGCGTCCGCGTTGTATGCATCCAGCACGTCGCCCTGGGTCGCCCAGGTGAGAATGCCGCTGTCTTGAAGTGCTTTCGTCCGGCTGAAGAAGCTGCGTAGCACGCCCACGTTCTGCGGATCGAAATTGTTGATCGCGAAATAGTAGGTTAGCTTGGTGAGCCGGGTGGGATCGCGCTGGGCGGCGATGTCGATGATGGTCGCCAGGGCCAGGTCCACATCCTCAGTGGTCAGCGGGCAGTTGGCTCCGCATTCCTCACCCGCGGCCTCCTCGGCCAATCGATCGACGCGTCCCAACTCGCCGCTGCTGACCAGAATCACTCCGTCCTCATCGGCCGTGAAGTCCCGGCCGTCGGCGACCTTGAAGGGATAAATGCGGTCGAGCAGGTCCACGGGAGCTTGATCGTGGTAGGCCGTTTCGAGGATGTACTCATCGGTCCATGTGTTGTCGGGGCGGGCGGACATGGGCATGGAGAGATAATGCAACCCGACGATCCCATCGACGTATTCATACCCGGCGAGGGCTCCAGCCGCCGCCCAATCGCTGAATCCTCCGCCGCCGGAGAAGCCTCGGTTGTTTTCCGGCCCGACCAGGGCATCGACCAGTTCCTTGTTTTCCGCGAGGCGGATGGCGAATTGCTCCACGGAAACGGCCGGATCGTGAAACCCGATGTCGCAATGCGTTCCGACACCGTGGCCGCGGTCGATTACTTCCCGCAACATGTTCAAGCCCCAGGTGGTGTTGGCCCGGGCAAAGGGTTTCTCGCTTTCGATGGTCAGTTTCGCGGTGAACTCGTCGGCGAGGTCCATTCCATAACGAAGCTGCTCCACATGGGCGAGAAACATCTCCTCGTCGCGATCATCAATGAAACTGATCTCCATGTGCGTCATCGTGGCCAGGAGCATCGGTTTATGGGTCGTCGAACCGCCCGAAGACGTTTCGCCGGTCGTTGTGTTGTCTGCGGTCGTATTTGAGTGTGAATCAATTTCGTCGTCGGTAGATCCGGGATCCGGTATTGACGGAGCGTTCGGCGCAGGCGGCGCAAGGATTACAAGTTCGTCCCCCGCGGGGATTCCGGCCACGGGATCGCACGATGTCAAAAGTATGCACAGCCCTAGCGCGGCGCAGCCATACCCAATTTGCCGTAATTCCGCGCCTTGGGTTCTCGAAATCGTCGCCATCATGAGACTCCAGGACCTTAGCACCTTTCATGCCCGAATGCTTCTAGCCGTGTGCATCGGCACCACACGAGGGCTTCGGTAACCCAGGCAATGGGACCGGTAATGACCCGCGGATATCGACAACGAGCGCTCGATCCTTACCATCGCACCGCGATGATCGGTTGCGAGTTCAGGAGGCGGGTATGACAGCGGAATCGGACCTGGTAGAGCAATTACGGACCCGATTGGACGAGGGCGACGCGGCAAACGTGGAGCGTCTTCTGTCCGGCGTGCACGCGGGGGAAGCCGCCGCGGTACTTCGGGAGCTTCCCGAATCGCGGCGTGTGCAAATCCTCGCGGCACTACCTCCCGCCATTGCCGCGGATATCCTCGAGCAACTCCCGGATGAGCTCGCGGCCGCGGCGCTGGGGGCAATGGATGCCAAGGTCGCCGCACCGATCCTCGAGGAGATGCTCTCCGACGCGGGCATCGACGCCTTGCAAGGCGTGGAACCCGAGCAGGCCGAGGCCATTCTCGACAACGTGGGCGCGGAACAAGCCGCCGAGGCCCGTGAACTTCTGCAATACGATCCGGAGACGGCCGGCGGGTTGATGCAGACGGAGTTCATCGCGATCCCCGTGGATCGGACCGCCGGCGAGGTCGTCGAACATCTGCGAACCCACGCCGAGGAATATGCCGATTTTCCCGCGACGTATTTGTACGTGGTGGACGGCGTCGGCCGGCTGCTCGGCGTCGTCAGCATGAGGGGGCTTCTCTTGTGTCAAGTTTCGACGCCCATCGAACGAATCGTCCGCCGCGACGTGCACACGGTGCCCGCGTCGATGCCCGGACATGAACTCTCCGTCTTTTTCCGCCAGTACAAGTTCCTGGCGGTTCCGGTGGTCGGCGAAGACGGAAAGCTGCTCGGCGTCGTGACCCAGGACGACGCCATGCGCTTCGCTCGCGAAGAGGCGGAAGAGGGAATGTTGAAGCTCGCGGGCATCTCCGGGGGAGACGAGTCCCGTGACATGCCCTTTGGTTTGCGTTCGCGAAGACGGCTTTCGTGGCTGACGGTGAACATTTTTCTCAATGTAATCGCCGCCAGCGTGATTTCGATGTACGAAAAAACGCTTCAGGCCGTAATCGCTCTGGCCGTTTTCCTTCCGATCATCTCCGATATGAGCGGCTGCACGGGAAGCCAATCGGTCGCGGTCAGCATCCGCGAACTTTCCACGGGCCGCATCCGCCCTGGGCATTATCTTTATGTCTTGAGCAAGGAGTTGTCCGTCGGGCTGTTCAACGGACTGGTGCTCGGTCTCATTATCTCGATCGTCGCGTGGGCGTGGAAAGGGAGTGTCTGGCTGGGGATCGTCGTGGGCGCGGCCTTGTGGATCAACACGGTGGTGGCGGTTTCGATCGGCGGGCTGGTTCCGCTGATTCTCAAAGGCATGAAGCAGGACCCGGCGCTGGCTTCGGCACCCATCCTCACCACCTGCACGGATCTATGCGGGTTCTTTATTGTGCTGTCTCTCGCGAATCGCTTCCTGCCGCTGCTCATCGCGGGATAAGACCGTCGAGTCTCGACGGACAGGAGGCATCGACGGGTGCGGTCATTTCATGAGGGTTGTGAATCCGGCTTGCACGAAGGGATGGTTGGCAGTCAGGGCCTCCGCCAAGCCGAGCTGCTTCATCACAACAAAGGATGTGCAATCGGTTAACGACCTGGTCTTGTCGCGACGCTGTCGGTACCTGCTCAGCCCCAAGTCCATCAGATTCCGCGAGGCGGGCACAAGAGTGACGTTTCGGTTTGCGTACGAGCCGTCCACAAGTGTTACGAATTTGTTCCTGTCCACCACGTTTCCGGTGAGAGCATTGCCGATCTCCGTCAAAACGAAATCGGTCACGACCGTCTTGCGCCGGCAGGATGGTTCGATACGTACAAGCCTGCTCATGCTCAAACACGCGGCTGACCACTGTCGCCGACGTCCGGCAGCGGAGGCGCGGGCGCGGCAGCGTCGGGCAAACGCTTGCGCCGCTGGCGAACGGCCTCGCGGAGGAGGAACTCAATCTGGGCGTTTACGCTGCGAAGTTCGTCTTTGGCCCAGCGGTTGAGTTCCTCCATCATCTCCGGAGGCAATCGCAGCAAAAACCCTTTTCGATCGGACATGTCATTTCCGGTCCGTACGCAGAGCGGCAATTGTCGGATCGCGCGATATCACGTGTAAAGCGTTCCGGCGTTGACGATGGGCCGCGCGGGTTCGTGGGCACAGAGGACAACGAGCAGATTGCTGACCATGGCAGCACGGCGTTCATCGTCGAGAGAAACAATCTTGTGTTGCTCAAGCTTGGCCAGTGCCATTTCCACCATGCCCACGGCCCCGTCGACGATTCGGCTTCGCGCTGCGACGACGGCCTCGGCCTGCTGGCGCTGCAACATGGCCCCGGCGATCTCGGCCGCGTAGGCCAGGTGACTGATTCGCGTCTCTTCGATAAGCACGCCGGCGCGAGCCACGCGCTCCTGAACCTGCTGCTTCAACGCCGCGCTCACTTCATCCACGCTGCCGCGAAGCGAGTGGGTGTCGCCCTCAAACGTGTCATAAGGATAAGACATGGCCATGTGCCGCAGCGCCGCCTCACTCTGCACGTGGACGAAGTTCTGATAATCCTCGACGTCGAAAACGGCCCGGGCGGTGTCGATGATTCGCCAGACGACGACCGCGGCGATCTCGATCGGACTACCGCGAAGATCGTTGACCTTGAGCTTTTCTCCGTTGAGGTTATGTGCACGGAGTGAGACCTTCTTTTTGACGTAGAAGGGGTTTGCCCAATGAAACCCGCTGTTGGAGGCCGTGCCCTTGTACGCGCCGAAAAGAATCAGCACCGCGGCCAGGTTGGGTTGCAGGGTGAAGAAGCCGAACAGCAACACGAACCATACCATCGCGGCAATGGCCCAGCCGAGGAGGGCCCATATATTTTTGCTCATTAGTGCCAGTCGTCCGACGTAAGTGAGTCCTACTCCAGCAGCCAACAAAGCCGCCAACATCGGCCAACCGCCCGCTGTCCTGGTCACATGTTCCTTACTCGCCCTCGTGTTCTCTGTCATTGAATTTCTCCAATTCTCTTGGGTTCAAGAAACCTATCCATAATATATCATAATGATATATATTTGCCAACGAGTTATTCAGGAGCGAATTCGAAGCCAAGGGTATGCCGGGACTATTCAATGCATAACTATTTATTTTATATGATGATATGAATTGTTTGAAATCGTCACTAAGTCTATGTGAATTTGCCGTAGAGTGGAATCGCGGCCACGGAAATGTCGCCGTCGCGGATCACCGTGTAGTCACTTGGAGAGCCGGCATCGCGTGTCCAATAGGAGCCGCCAGTGCGAAATTCGACTCGGCCGTTGCCGTGATCGGTTCGTTCATACCGCATCATGGCGGGGGACGTTTCGATGGGAACTCGTCGGATGCGGCTGCGAGCATCCACGGGAATCGGAACGGGAAAGTTCACACTCCAGAATCCGGGGCCGGGGGTTGGTTCTCTCCAAAGTTCGGAAACCAAATGCGGCACAATGTCAGTGACCGCGCCCCAATCGGTTGCAATTCCGTCTCGAAGCGCCTGGGAAAGGGCGATGGCCGGAAGCCCGAGAATGGCCGCCTCGCGGGCACCGGCGATCGTACCCGAGTAGAAAACGTCCACTCCGGAGTTTGCGCCGGCGTTGACACCGGAAACGACGAGATCGATGGAGTCGTTGAGCAGTTCAGCAATCGCAATGCGGACGCAATCCGCCGGAGTCCCATCGACGGAGTGAACGCGGCCGTACAATTCCATGTCTACCCTTTCGACGGTTATGGGCCGGCGCATGGTAATCTTGTGGCTGCACGCGGAGCACTCGAACTTGGGCGCAACGACGTGAACGGTGCCGAATTCACTCAAACCAAGAAATGCCGCCCTGAGCCCAGGGGCCTGATAACCGTCGTCGTTGGTCAAAAGAATATTCATGCGTGCCGATTCACGTCCGATCCCGCGGCGGATTTCATGGATGCACCGAGGTCATCGCTCCCGAACGGAATCCGCCGCGATATTACCGGGAACTACAAGGCCGCAGGCGTTTGGGAGCCCATCTACATCGGACCCAGAGCATTTGCTCTTGTTGTGGGTCCAATCGTAGCCTCCAAAGAGGTAGATACCCCATTTTCCGCCGAGTCCGCAAGGTCTCTAAAGAGCCTTGCGACCGCGGCGATAACTTGACGGGAAGCCGTGTGGCTTGCGGACGTACGCATCGGACCGTGCAAGGAGTGGAGCAAAACGGACCGGGTTGATCCTCCGAAAACCACATAGGCGAGAATGAATGGGAAACGCCGAGGGGAAGCACCATGAGCAACGTCTCGAACCGAACCGAAGCCGGGCTTGAGCTTCCCGCATCGGCACCCCAGGTTCGAATCACCGCCGGATTCGGTTCTCCCACGCAGAAGACCTGGAATCTGCGGCGGCCGGTCATCATGATCGGTTCCCGCCGACCTGCGAGTATCGTTCTTCACGACCGCGAAGTCAGCAAAGCACATTGCGTGATCGTAAACACCGGTTCGGACGTGCTCATCAAGGACTTGCACACCACAAGCGGAACGCAATGCAACAACCAACGAGTCGAGCTTGCGGCCCTGGCCGATGGGGACGTCATCACCATCGGGAAAACGAAACTGCAGATCGCCATTCAGCAACCGCCCGATCGATCAGCCGAAGATTCCGGTTGCGGCATGGAGTTCGTCGATCCGGTCAAACTTCCCAACCCGATGATCCTGCGCCTGGAACACACCGAGCAGGAATGGAAGATCGAGGATGCCGCCGCACTGCTCGGCAAACACGAGCAGTCCGCCGTCCGCCTGGATCATGCCGGGCTGTCGCCGAGGGAGGCCGTTGTGTTTCGGTATTCGCGCTCTCCGGCGATCTTCGACATCAGCGGCCGGGATGGAATTTCGGTCAACGGGAAACGATGCTCGATGGCCGCGCTGGCCCTGGGAGACCGCATCGGGCTGGGGCCGTTTACGCTGATCGTCCATGAGGGCGCGCCGACCACCCAGGAGGTTCTTGCCCAGGCCGGCCACGCCGATACTCCGAGCAACGCAAAAAGCGAACCGGCGAAGGAGAATCGGGAGGACGATCCGCTGCACGCGCTCCATCAGATCGAGGCGGACTTGAGCAGCCTGGAGAAAAGTATTTCCGTGACCTGGGAGCGCTTCAACACGGACGAGAAGCCGCCGAGTCTGGAGCCCGCCGGGGTCACACTGAAATCCGTGGATCTGGAATCGCGAGCCAAGGCTTTGGACGCCCGCGACGCCATGCTCCGCGGGCAGATGCACGATCTAACACGGTATCATGAACAGTTGGCGGGTAAAGAGCGCGACCTTGTCGGGCAGCTCTCGCAAATCCAGGCGCGGCGCGATGAACTCACTTCGATGGACCGGTCGTTTCAAGAACGCGAGGCCGACATTCAGAAACGCCACGACGAACTCAAACGCCGCGAGCACGTTTTGGCGCAGCGATGGAGCCGATTGCTTTCCGCCATGTGCCCCCATTGCGGCCAGCCGGTCAACATCACTCCACCCGGCGGAACCGAAGCGCTGTAGGCACAGCCCAGAACGTCGCGGCCCGAAACATTGGCACGTCATTACGCCGAAAGGTAGGCGACGACCTTCACCTCGATGGCGATCGGCGTCGGCAGGCGAGTCACCTCGACCGTGGTGCGTGCCGGGCGATTCGACGGAAAGTACTCCGCGTAAACGCGGTTGTACGTTGGGAAATCCGCTTGAAGGTGAGTCAGAAAAACCGTCACGTCGACGATTTCGTCCCAGTTCGCACCCGCGTCCTCGATAATCAACCGCACGTTTTCAAAGACCGACCGGCATTGCTGCTCGATGTCATGGGCAGTCACGTTGCCGTTTCCATCGAGCGTGACGCCGGGTATCTCGCTCGATCCTCGCTTGCGTGGGCCGATACCGGAAAGGAACAAGAACGGTCCGGCGCGGCGGGCGTGGGGGTATGGCCCCACGGGCTCGGCCGCCCGAGGACTAATCACCATGTCACGGCTTGCCTGCCCGGTTTTCACAGGCGTTGTCATACTCGCCCGTGAACCTGGCGGCAAGTTACACGTGAAATCCTTGCGCGTCGAAACCCAATCGGGACGCCAAAGATGTGTCTCAGAGTCAAAGGCGCATGTCCATTCGGTATATTCGAGAGCGGATGCTCCCGATTCCTGATCCCGGCGCGCCGGGACGGCTCTGAAAAATGCGCCGTCTGCGCGATACACGACACTAGCTCGACCGGGCGATGGTGCCTTCGGTGGGTGAGGAGGCAGTGGAGTAGGGTTTTTTCGGGATGCGGCCGGAGAGGAAAGCGTGGCGGCCGGCTTTCAAACCGTGGGACATGGCCCGGGCCATTTGCACGGGGTCTTCTGCGGCGGCGATGCCCGTGTTGAGCAACACTCCGTCGGCGCCGAGTTCCATGGCGAAGCACACGTCCGAGGCCGTGCCGACTCCCGCGTCTACAATCACGGGATAATCCGGATCGCCGTCTTTCAGGTACTCGAGACTGAGGCGGATGTTGGCGGGGTTGAGGATTCCCTGGCCGCTGCCGATGGGCGAGCCGAGGGGCATGACGCTGGTGGCCCCGGCGTCTTTCAACCGCCGTGCGGTAATCGGATCGTCATTGGTGTACGCGAGCACGTCGAACCCCGCGGCGACGAGTTCTTTTGTGGCCTCGAGGGTTCCGAAAGGATCGGGCAGCAAGGTCTTTCGGTCGGCGAGCACCTCGAGCTTGACCCACTTCGCACCGCGATTGCCTAGACCCTCAAGCAGGTCGCGGCCCAGCATGGACGATCGCACGGCGTCCTTCGCCGAGAAGCAGCCGGCCGTGTTAGGCAGGATGGTAAACCGGGAGAGATCAAGATAGTCGAGGAGGTTGCCTTGTCGGGCGGCACCGTCGGCGTCGAACACGTCGCGACGGAGGGCGACGGTGACGACCTCGCATTCAGAAGCGTCGAGGGCGGCCTTCATGAGTTCAAACGTGGCGTATTTTCCCGTGCCGACGAAGAGCCGGGAAGTGAATCGGAACGGCCCGACGCGGAGGGTTTCGGTCTCCGTTTTCATCATCCACCTCCGACGAACGTGACGACCTCGACGCGGTCGCCGTCGTGCAACAGCGCTTCGTGAAACGTCTTGCGGGGAACCAACTCTTCGTTGACCTCGACGGCCACGCGGACGGGACGGAGTTTGAGTTCGCCCAAAAGTCCTTCGACGGTGGTCGCGGAGTTCATCGGGTGGAGTTGGCCGTTCAAAGTAATGGTCATATGTTTTTCCGCACACCGGGCGAAAAACGAGACGCGATATGGCAAATCTGCGGCTCCCACCCATCGGTCGCCCCTGCCGGGGCTTGGTTCGTCATATGCCACGATTCCCGCGGCTTCTTCCGGCACGCTCCCGATACGGGCATGGCCCTATCGGGACTGCCGCGGCTTGGAAATCGGTCGCCGCTGCCGCGGCAAGGGGAGGGCGAGGCTCCCGCCGAGCCGTTTTGGCGCTGCGACTGAAGCCAAAGCTCGGCAATCACGGCGCGCCGGGTTTGCCCTCCTGGTGATTCGCATCTTCGGCGACGGTGAGCCTCGTTAGCCACGCACCGCCATGCAACCCGCATCCGATCGAATTCTAGGAAGATGTAGGTCCCGCTTCAACTGGAATGATTTTCTGCGAAAAGTAAATCAAAGCGTAGACGATGGCTGCGGCGAAGAGGGCGAGGGCGATCGCGGTTTTCGCTTGAAGGCACTGGGCGCGAATGTTCGGGTCGTCGGCCGGATCCTTGCGAAAGGCCCAAAGCACCAGCCCGGCCAGGCACATCGAACCCGGCGAGCCGAAGTAAAGAACCAGCATCACGGTGATATCCGTCATCGTCGGCCGATGGATGACCATGGCCGTGGCGAGCAAAAGTGTGAGCAGGGCGATCCATACCGCGGACAAGGCAAGCATGTTCGATTCTCATGGGTGGGCGATCGGTTCACGACAACTCGGCGAGGAGCCGTTTTGTCACCGAAGCCAGAGCATGTCGAAGGGGCTGAGCGATCCTCGCGCCCGCGGCCCGGCTGTGACCTCCGCCGCCGAATTCCGCGGCGATGACGGACACGTCCACATTTTTAACCGATGGCGAATGCGGCGGCTTGCTCCGAAAATTTACGCGGATGAGCGACTCCTCTTGCTCCACGAGCAACGTCGAGACGACCACCGAAGCGATGCGCAGAGGTTCGTTCACGATGTCTTCCGTGTCGGAGAGGGTCGCCCCGGCGTGAGTGAAATCCCGTTCTCGCAAGGACATGATCGCCAATCGTCCTGCGGCGGAAAGTTCCAGCGAGTTCAAGGCTGCCGTGAGCAACCGGACGCGCCCCGGCGATTCGGAAAGGTAAATGGCCTGATGGAGCTGTTGTGCACCGGCGCCGGCGTCGATCAGATCGGCGGCGGCGCGCAGTGCCCGTGTGTCGGTGTTGGCGTGCCGAAACCATCCTGTGTCCGTGGCAATTCCGACGAACAATGCGTCGGCCGTTTTCTCGTCCAGCGTCCAGCCGACGGCGCGGGCCCAGTCGAAGAGAATAAGGCACGTGGCCGCGGCGGGTTCGTCGATCAGCTCGAGATCGGCCACAGCGTCACGCGTGCGGTGATGATCCACGACGAGCTTCGGCTGCCTCGACGATTTCAGCCATGGCTCCAGCGGTTCCAGTTGACTGAAGGAACAGGTGTCGAGAATGATGATTCCGTCGCATGTCTCCAGTTCCTGTTCGCGAACGTCCTTGTGGAGAACGCCGAGCGCGCGCTCCAGGATTTGGAAGCGCGGCGGGACGGGATCGAACAGGGCAACCATCGGCCGGGCGTCGGCCTTCTCCAGCCATCGGCGAACCGCAGCGACAGAGCCGATCGCGTCTCCATCGGGCTTGGCGTGGGTGAGGATCAAGGGCCGGCGCCACTTGGACACGAACCGCGCGGCCTCATGAAATCGATGCTGAGAAATCGGCATTCGCGGTTTTCCCCTCGCAAGTCAACAAGATCGCGGGATCAGGCCGCACGCCCCCCGGAAAACCTGCATTTCGATGAGGGCAGTTGATCTTCAACGGTTGGGCTCACTTCGTCGCCCGGGCAGGCCGGGGTTTGAAGAACGCGTTGGGTTTTTTCCACATCCTCGTGCAATTGGCGAACCAGCATATCCGTCGATTCGAAACGACGTTGGTCCCGCAGGCGGGCGATGAAATCGACCCGCAGGGTCCGGCCGTACAGATCGCCTTGGAAATCGAGCAAATGCGCTTCGACCACGCGCTCGTGTCGTTCAAAGGTCGCCGCCGGGCCTACGCTGATGGCACATTTCCAGCAATCCTGTTCCATACTCGTCAAGCCCGCATACACCGCGTCGCCGGGGATAACCTGATCGGCCGTGGCGAGGTTGGCGGTGGGGAATCCGATCGTCCTTCCTCGTTCCTGTCCACGAACGACGTTTCCCCAAAGGGCGTAGGGGCGGCCGAGACATTGTGCGGCCGCTTCAATGTTCCCTAGTTCGAGGAGCTCGCGAATGAGAGAGCTTGAGACCACTCGCGGCTCTTGAGCCAATCTCACCGTTACCGAGGGTACGATGCACACGTTGAATCCATAACGCGGCGCCAGTTGGGAAAGGAGTTCAGGGTTTCCCTTGCGGCCGCGACCAAATCCGAACGAGGGGCCTTCGACTACATACACGGGTTGAAACTTGTCCCATACCACGTCGCGGATGAACGTCTCCGCGTCCATGCTCAGCAAAGCGGGTTCGGAACGGGCCACCGCGGCGAAATCCACGCCAAGTTCCGCGAGAATTCTTAGCCGCTCAGTCAAAGGCATCAGCGGCAGCGGGGCACGCTGCGGAGCAAGGATTTTTTGTGGATGGGGGTCGAAAGTCAGGACCACGACCGGGGCCGCAGCCTTGGCAGCCAGGACGTGGGCCTCGCCGATCAGTCGCTGGTGGGCCAAATGCACTCCGTCGAAGTTCCCGATCGTCAGGACTGAGCGCGAGAACGGCCCCACGGCGGATAATCCGTGAATGATGTTCACCGGCCAAACTCGTTTGTTGTGCCGCAACCGTTTGGAATCACGGCGCCAGCATAGCGCCCAAAAGGCACGACGGCAACGGGTCGGCGTGCGTGATTCGCTTGTTCAATCACCAGGACCCCACTTTTTACGCGGTAAAGTGCGGCGCACCCTGCACCCGACGGATTGGCGCTACTCGTAAGCCTGGGTGGATGAGTTCGCGGGAAGTTCAACTCGAACCGTTCGGTTTGCCCGCGCGATGGGGATATCGACGAAGGTCGAGGCGCGAAGGGTGGGGTGCGTGGGCGCGAATACATCCACGATGACCTGACGATTCGAGGAATCCGGCGACAAGGTGCACGCGTGTTCGGCGATGGTGCGGTAGTTCGTGCCGGCGCGGAGCGCTTCTCGCAGCCACTGCTCCTGCGGCACGCCGGTTTTTTCGTGGCGCTCAACAAGGATCAAGTTGGGGGCGAGCTGCATCAACATTTCCTCGACCGCGTCGCGAGAACCCGCCCGCGCCTCAAACTCCAGATTCGGTCGGCCGTTGCAGGAGTAGAAGAGTTTGCTCGCTCGCAGAAGGATCGTGCTTCGCCAGGGAAGCTGCTGCCGCGCGGCGAAGACCACGTCGCCTTCGCGCAAACCGCTGACCAGGACGGCGCGACCCTCCATTCTTTCGCGATGCGCCGCGACTACGGGGCCGAGATCGACTCGGGTTCTGACGGGAACGGCTATCGCGTTGACACACAATGCAATGCCGGCAGCGCAGGCCGCGACAGGACGCACTTTTGCGTAAGTCATCCACGAAGCTGCGTCCACAACTCCCCACGACGCACAAATCGCAAACGGAAACAGACCCGGGAACAGGTAACGATCGTATTTGAAATCTGAGAACGTGAGCATGGCCCAGCACGATGCAAACCAGGCGCAGCAGAACACGCCCTGTAAGAAATGGTTCCGAAGCAAAACGATGATGCCAAGGGTGGCGGCCACAAGGATGGGAAGACCCACTTGCCGCGGGACAATCTGCAGGTACCCCGTCCCAACGTCCCAGCTCCATCGATCCGCGTAGGTCGCGTCGCCGCGAAGCAGATGAGTCGCGTGGCCGTCCAGGGACAAGGCGACGACCACAAGCACGCCCGCGCTCATCAGGGCCTGAATCGCGGCATGGGGGGATGGAACTGCCTTGCGGAGCGCGCCGACGCCCAGCGTAAGTGCCGTTGCAACGAAAACGAACACGGCCGTCTGCTTGAAAAACAGCGCGGCGATGAACACGGCATTCATCCACGCCAGCCGTTTGCATGTCGGCGTGCGCAAATAGGCCCCGGCGGCGACCGCTCCGCAGGCCAGGGCGGCCATCATCGGCACCTCGAGCATGGTGTCGCGGCCCCATTCGACCGTGGAAGGCAACGTCAATAGTGCCACTGCAGCCAGCGCTGCTGCCGCCCTGTCGGCCAAAAAGCGCACAAAAAAGTACGTCGCAACGACTGCAATGATTCCAAAGAACACGACGCACATTCGCGAGGTGACGGCGGAGATTCCGAAGAGGCCGAAGAAGCCCGCCTCAACGACCGCGAAGCCGGGCGGATAGTGCCTGCCGATGCCCAACGTCGGGTAGTGAGCGTACTGCTTTTCCGCGAACGCAAGAGGGTGCAGCCAAGCCTGCGGTCCGGACGCGATCCAATCGTGGATCAGCACGCCGTCCATCGCGTGGGCCGGGGCATCGCCGTAACGCAGCCCGCCCTCGGTGATTCCCTTGCCCAACACCAGCGCGGCCGCACCAATTTGCAGTACGAGGAGGGCGACATCGTGCCGGTTGAGAGCAGGATTGGATTGGCCGTGGTTTTTCATTCGCTCTGACTGCCTGACGGTCACGGTTGGACCTGCCGCCGAAGCGGTCGGCCACGTTCTCTACGTTATCGGCCAGTCGCTGTAGCGGGTCCGAAAGATCGAGCAACAAATGTGCGGCATGGCATCGAGCAACGAATGGACGGCACTGCCATGGCGCGTTAGGCTCCGCCCGGCCTGCAACGACAGTGGAGGCTGGATTTCATGCGAAACGGCTGGTTGGCACTCGCCGCCGCAAACGGATTTCTTTCGGTGGCCGCGGGAGCCTTCGGCGCTCATGCCTTGAAGAATCGGCTTGGTCCCCAGTCCTTGGAAGTTTTCGAGATTGCCGCTCGATACCAAATGATACACGCGCTGGCGTTGTTCATGCTCGCATTGACTGTGGATGATCGCACCGTGCGGTTGAAGCGGGCGGCGGGCGTAGCCTTCCTCAGCGGCATCCTCCTTTTTTCGGGTAGTCTTTATGCCATCAGCCTTACCTCGCAACGCGGGCTGGGAGCGATCACGCCCCTGGGAGGAGTCGCGTTGCTTATCGGATGGGCCCTGCTTTTCATCGGTGCCTGCCAAAGCCGTCGTTGACGGCGCACGGAAACCCGGTGAGTATAAGTCTCCGGACTACGACGCGATAACGAAGATACGTGTTCGGAATCCGCGCGGACGCCACCGGCTGAACGGCTTCCGTCGACCGGCGCTGTGGGAATGTAGCCGATGCCAAGGAGAATCACCGAAACAGAAGTTCGGCACGTCGCCGGCTTGGCCCGTTTGGCGGTTTCCGATGCCGAGGTGGCCCAATATGTTCGGCAGTTCGAGGTCATCTTGGAATACTTTGATCAGCTCAATAAACTGGACACGACGGACGTGCCCCCGACGGCACACCCGTTGCCGATTACAAACGTCTGGCGAGAAGACGTGGAAAAGGAAGGCTGCACGGCCGAAGACGCGCTGGCCAATGCGCCGCAACGATGGGAATCCTACTTTCAGTTGCCCAAAGTACTCGACCAGGATGCGGAATGACATCGCGCAGCCTTTGGCAGCAACCAAAGGTTGCGAGTAGAAAGTTACGAGTTACGAATGGCGAGTGAAGAATCTCGAATCCCAGCGCAAACAGCACCGATCCACTGGTTTGCCTCGGCGAACTACCGTCAAGGATGATGGAACATGCACCCTGAGCTTATCACCCTGTTCGGGTACCAGATCAAAACCTACGGGTTCTTCTTGATGGTCGGGTTCCTCACCGCGGTCTGGATGGCGATACGGCGGGGCACGCGAAGCGGGATCGACGCGGACAAGACTCTCGACGTAGCCTTTGTCCTGCTCATCAGCGGAGTTGCCGGGGCGCGCCTCTTTTTCGTCATCCATTATTGGGAGTCGCAGTTCGCCGACCGATCGAATCGATTGTGGGCGGTGCTGGACCTTCGTCAGGGCGGGCTCGAGTTCCTGGGCGGTCTGCTGGGGGCTACCTTCGCGACGATCGCGTTTCTTGTTTGGCGAAAGCAGTCGGTTCGGTTGTTCCTCGATCTGGCCACCCCCAGCGTGATGTGGGGGCTCGCCGTAGGCCGGCTCGGATGCTTTTTCAACGGTTGCTGTTTCGGCGCCCCCTGTACCACCGACGAGCGGCAAACGCCTCCGGTCGCCTGGGCCGTTCAGTTTCCCTTTGGAAGCCCGGCCCATCGACACCAATGGGAGCATCGGCAGATCACGATTCCGGCCGAGTTGATCGTGTCCGGCCGCGATCATTTGGAACCCGTGCCCATTCCCGAAGAGTTGTTGCGTACCAAGATCGAGAAGCTGGACGGCCCTCGGCGGCGGTATCTGGACGCGAAAGAGTCCCTCGACAAGGCGAAGTCCGCCGAGGTCGATTCGAACGCGCTCAAGCGCCTGGATGAGGCGGTACAGGCCGCGCGAGAGTCGCTGGAACGAAGCGAACGAGAGTACTCACCGTTGCGCTGGGCTCAGCAGTTTCCGTCGCGGAAGGCGCCCGGACGGGCCATGTTGGTCAGCGAGCTCAACGACCTTGCCAAATCTTTGCGCTCGCTGCCCGTGCATCCCGCGCAATTGTACGCCGCGATCAACGGGTTCATTCTCGCCGGACTGCTTGCCGTGGTTTATTCCCGTCGGAAACGGCACGGCGTCGTTTTCGCCCTTCTCCTGCTTTTGTACCCGGTGGCCCGAATGATTGAAGAGGTCATTCGGGTGGACAATCCGCACGACGCCGCCGGCCTGACCATTTCGCAGTTAATCAGTGTCTTGATGCTGGTCACGGGGGCCGTGGCGATGTGGGTTCTCTATAAAAAGCTTCCGTTGCGCTCACCGTATGCCGATGCCGCGGCTCCCCCGCCGGCCGACGCCGTCCCCGCTGCGGTAACACAATAGCGAACTCGGCACACGCTTGGGGGAATTCGCCGCGAACGCCATGCCCTTTCTTTCGCAGTGTGTTCGCTCGCCTGTCCGATAATGGTAACGAGGAGCGGAGCCGTCGCATGGTTGCCGGGCAGCATTTCCCCGAAGTGAGCATCGTCCTGGCCACGCGCAACCGGGTTGAAATCCTGCGTCGGACGCTGGAGCGCGTGCACGAATGCGGATTGCCGCGGCGGAACTACGAAGTCATTCTGGTCGACAACGGTTCGACGGACGGTACCGCGGGACAAGTACAATCCCTTTGCGATGTGTTGGTACGGCTTCGCGGAAACCGCGGAAGCTGTGCAAAATCCCTCGGGGTCGCCCGGGCGCGTGGGCGATTCATCCTGTTCCTCGACGACGATTCGTTTCCGCATCCGGAATCGGTAGAACGGATGGTGGAGCACTTCGAAGCCGATGCGGCTCTGGGTTTCGCGGGTTTTACCATTCAACTTCCCGACGGCCGGCTGGAGGGGAGCGCATTGCCCGGCGTGTTTCACGGCGCGGGCGTGGGATTTCGGGCGGAAGCCCTTCGCCAAGCGGGGGGACTCGACGTGGGTCTGTTCATGCAGGCGGAGGAGTACGACCTGAGTTTTCGCCTGGCCAATGCGGGATGGGGCGGGCGCGTGTTTGAAGACCTGCACGTGGATCATCTCAAGACGGCCCAAGCGCGGCAGAGCGAGCGAACCACTTACTTCGACGTGCGCAACAATCTTCGGCTTGCGGCGCGGTATCTTCCATCGCCCGCGCACCGCCTTTATCAACAAGATTGGTTGCAACGATATCAATGGCTTGCCCAGGGCGAAGGCCACGAGCGGGCGTATTCGCGCGGCCGGCGAGCGGGCGTGGCCTACGGGCTCTGGGATCGTCCGAAGTTTCGTCGCCATCGGCTGTGCGCCGCGACATTCGAGCATTTTTTTCGGTGGGACGAGCTGCATCGGCGAATGCTGGATTTGGCCGAGCGCGGAATTCGGCGAGCGGTGTTCGCCGATTTGGGAAAAAATGTCTACGCGTTTTTCCGGGCGGCCGCACTGGCCCGGGTCGCGGTGGTCGCGGTCGCGGACGATCGTTTCCACGCGCCCCAACGCTGGTATCGGGGAATACCGGTGTGTACAACGCACCAAGGCCTCCGGGAGCCCGCGGACGCGATCGTGGTGAGCAACATGGCCGCCCCCTTCGCGACCGCCACCGCGCAACGCTGGCGTGAGCGAACCGAACTGCCGGTTTTTTGCTGGTATGGTTTGCCCGGAACGGATGCCCGAAACCAGGTCCGCTGCGCCCCGGTTCAGGAAGTTGCCGATGAACACGCTGGCGAACGCGACAGGTCGGGACTTGCGTGGATGCAGGACCGCTGACGCGAAAGGCGCTCGGTCGGACGAATGAGCAAAACCGCTCTCATCACCGGCATCACCGGCCAGGACGGGTCGTATCTGTCCGAGTTGTTGATTTCCAAGAGTTATCAGGTCCACGGCGTGATGCGCCGGGTGAGCGTCTTCACCACCGAACGGATCGAGCATCTCTATCGAGACCGCCACGACGAGGATGTTCGGCTGCGCCTGCACTATGGCGATATGCTGGATGCCAGCGGGCTTCGGCGAATTCTCAGCGATGCCCGGCCCGATGAGATTTACAATCTTGCCGCCCAATCGCACGTGCGTACCAGTTTCGATCAGCCGATTTACACCACCGAGGTCGTGGCCATCGGCACGCTGAACCTGCTCGAGGCCATCCGCGATTTTCGCGATTCCACCGGCCGCGACGTGCGGTTCTATCAGGCCTCCAGCAGCGAAGTGTTCGGCAAAGTCCGGGAGATTCCGCAATCGGAATCGACCCCATTCTATCCTCGCAGTCCCTACGCGTGCGCCAAGGCGCACGCGTTCTGGCAGACGGTCAACTACCGCGAAGCCTATGGGCTGCACGCCAGCAATGGAATTCTCTTTAATCATGAATCCCCTCGGCGGGGCGAGACGTTCGTGACCCGGAAGATCACTCGGGCGGCGACGCGAATCAAGCTCGGTCTGCAGCAGAAAATGTTTCTGGGCAATCTTGATTCCAGGCGTGACTGGGGTTTCGCCGGCGAATACGTCGAGGCCATGTGGAGGATGCTCCAGCAGCACGATCCCGATGACTACGTGGTCGCCACGGGGGCCTGTCACAGCGTTCGCGATTTTCTGGACGAGGCGTTTGGTTGTCTGGACCTGGACTGGCGAGATCATGTCGAATTCGACGCGCGCTATCTGCGACCGACGGAAGTGGGTGTTTTGCAGGGCGACCCGACCAAGGCGCACGATCTGCTCGGCTGGAAAGCGCGAACGACGCTGCGGGAGTTGTGCCGCATGATGATCGATGCGGACCTGAAGCTCGCCGAGCGGGAACGGGCGCTGGTCGACGCCGGATTCCCCCTTCTACCGGCAGGCGTCTAGCCGTGACCTCACGACGTCAGATCTTCGCTCGGAACAAGTAGTCGTCATGGTCTTTAACAGTTTTGCATTCGCCGCTTTCTTCCTCACCGTATACGTACTCTACCTCCTGACGATGCGCCGGCATCGGTTGCAGAACGCACTACTTCTGATCGCGAGCTACGTGTTTTACGGCTGGTGGGACTGGCGGTTTCTGGCGTTGCTGGCGTTTACGACGTTGGTGGACTTCGCCATCGCGATTCTTCTGGATCGCCGGCGGGGCGTTTCCCTGGGCACGCCGTCCCACGACGCTTCCCCGCGGTATGCGCTCACACCGGCGGGTCGCCGCCGACTCCTGTTCGTGTCCATCGTCGCCAATCTCGGCGTCCTTGGGTTCTTCAAGTACTTCGGTTTCTTTGTGGACAGCGCCGTGGAAGGACTCGCTCTTCTACGGTGGGAGGCGTCCGGGCCGGCTATTCGTGTATTGCTGCCCATTGGGATTTCCTTTTATACGTTTCAGTCGCTTAGCTACACCATCGACGTGTACCGCGGCGAGCTTCGCGCATCCCGAAACTTGATCGATTTCGCGCTGTTTGTGTCGTTCTTCCCGCAACTTGTGGCCGGCCCGATCGCTCGCGCGAACGACCTGCTTCCGCAAGTCTCGCGGCCGCGAATCCTTGAGATCGAGCGGATTCTTGAAGGCGCCTATCTCATTTTCTGGGGCCTGTTCAAGAAAATCGTCATCGCGGACAACGTGGCCGCGCTGGTCGACGCGGTCTTTTCAACCGCGTCCCCCGCCGGCGATCGGGTCGTGCTCGGAGTGTGGGCGTACGCGATTCAAATCTACTGCGACTTCTCGGGCTATTCGGACATCGCCAGGGGCTGTGCCAAGACGATGGGCTTTGAGTTTCCCCTGAATTTCCGGCTTCCCTATTTCGCTTCCAATCCCGCGGAATTCTGGCGCCGTTGGCACATCAGCCTGTCCACGTGGTTGCGAGACTATTTGTACATTCCACTCGGTGGAAATCGGCTTGGGAGCCGGCGGACCTACGCGAATCTGATGGTCACCATGCTGCTGGGTGGATTGTGGCATGGTGCGGCCTGGACGTTCGTCGTATGGGGGCTGTTGCATGGCGTATTGCTCGCGGGACACCGATGGATTACCGCAAGGCGACGAACCGCGGGCCCCGGCGAGGATGAGGGAGGGACTCCAGTCGAGCGTGCTTTCAAAACGATTGGTTTTTTCCAATTGGTTTGTCTCGGGTGGCTGGTTTTCCGCGCGGAGTCGATGGGTCAGGTCGTGAACATGTTGGCGGCGGTCTTCGCGCCGGAAACGTGGCGTATTCTGAGCGGCCAAGCTGCGGCGATGCTGGTCGAAGCGGCACGGCTCGCGGCATTCAGCCTACCGCTTTTTCTGTTGGAATGGCTCCAGTTCCGCCGGCAAGATCTGAACGCGCTTCTGGCGTTGCCGGCCCCGGTCCGTGGATTCGCCTACGCCGGCCTGCTGTTCGCACTGGTATTGACCGGAAATCCCACGGCCCGACCGTTTATCTACTTCCAGTTTTGATCCGGGCGCAATTCCGGTTGCTTTTTCCACGCCGGTAGCTGATAACCCGTCGATGTCGATCGGACTTCTGCGTTGGAGTCCCTTGAGGTAGCGCGACCATGCTCGAACCGACGAATTTTTCCTTCGATGCCATTGCGGAAACGGATTCCGAGATTCTGCCGTTCATGCAGGCCGAGGTGCGACGGCAACAGGAAACGCTGGAGCTGATCGCCTCAGAGAATCACGTTTCCAGGGCGGTGCTCGAGGCCCTGGGATCGGTATTCACCAACAAATATGCGGAGGGCTACCCCGGCAAACGGTACTACGGCGGCTGCGAGAATATGGATGCCGTCGAATCGCTCGCCCAGCAACGGGTGAAGAAGCTTTTCGGCTGCGAACACGCCAACGTGCAGCCGCATTCCGGTGCCCAGGCCAATGCGGCCGTGTTCCTGGCGGTTCTGGAACCCCGGGACACGATTCTCGCGCTCGATTTGGCCCATGGTGGGCATTTGTCCCACGGGCTCAAAGTGAATTTCAGCGGACTGCTGTACAACATTGTTCACTACGGCGTGTCACGTAAGAGCGAACAATTGGATTTCGATGAAATCCGCCGCCTCGCCCGAGAGCACAAACCGAAACTGATCATTTCCGGGGCGTCCGCGTATCCACGAACGATCGATTTCGCCGCGTTTTCGGCCATCGCCGATGAGGTTGGGGCTGTGCACATGGCCGACATTGCGCATATCGCCGGGATGATCGCGGTCGGCCTGCACCCGTCTCCCGTTCCTTCGGCCGCGATCGTAACGTCCACCACGCACAAGACCCTTCGCGGTCCGCGTGGCGGGATCATTCTTTGCAAAGAGGCGTGGGCGAAGAAAATCGACTCGCGGATTTTCCCCGGTAGTCAGGGCGGTCCGCTGATGCACTGCATCGCGGCCAAAGCCGTCGCCTTCGCCGAGGCCCTGCGGCCGGACTTCAAGGTTTATCAGCAACAGATCTTGAACAACGCCCATGCGCTCGCCGACGGCCTGAAGACCAAGGGCAACAGGCTGGTCTCGGGTGGAACCGACAATCACTTGATGCTGCTCGACCTTCGCCCCGCGTACCCCGGCGTTACCGGCAAAGACGCCGAGGAATGGCTCGTCGCCGCGAACATCATCGTCAACAAGAACATGATTCCCTTCGACGAACGAAAGGCCACGCTGACCAGCGGATTGCGGCTGGGCACGCCGGCGCTGACCACTCGCGGAATGAAAGAGCCGGAAATGAGGCACATCGCCGGGTTGATCGACCGCGTGCTCCGCGGGCTGGGCGATGCCCAGGTCACAAAATCGGTTCGCTCCGAGGTTCTCGACGTCTGCCGGCAGTTTCCGTTATGACCCACCTGCCCCGTCCGCGCGGTCGCGGAGCGTGCCTGCGGACTTGGCTGCGCATTTCCCTTGGCGCTGCGGTATTTATCGCTTCCGGCTGCACCGGTTCGGCGCGAATGGAGATGGTCTCATTGGGGATGAAACGAATCACCCAAACCGAGCGACTGGTGATGACGATACGGCCGCGGAAATGCCTTTGGTGGATCGATGAACACAACCGGCTTTGCCTGGCCATGCAACAATCGCATCGCTCCATACTTGGGCGGGCATTTTCACGGGAAACCATTCTTTCCATCGTGCTGGGTGAACCTCCCGCGGGCGGCGGGCGCGACTATCCCATTTCGATGCAGTCGCTGCGTTTCCGGCATCACGCAGGGCTGGTTCACCTTCGGGGCAACTCGTTGAACGGAGTGGCCGCGGTGTGGGATTTTGGAAAGCCGGGAATTCGCGGGCGACTTCGCCTGACGTTGCGGCAGCAAACCTTTTCCGCGCTGAGCGGCTGGGCTGGGGATTCAAGACAACTCATGGTGGGAGAGTTCACCGCCGTGCATGACCCCATCGGCGGTCAGGCGCTCATGAAACTGACCGAACCGGAGGGCATGCAGCGTGCCGATCGGTGAGGGCCGGGGCGCATCAAAAAGCCCGCCCTCGCTTGGAGCGCGAGGGCGGGCGGAGTGTTGCGTTCATCACCAGGAATTCGCCCTGTACCCCTTGGACCCCAATACCCGTCCGTGGGTTGCTCTTACGGTTCGGAAGTACACGCCGCGGGGCAAAACTGGGTGTACGGCGTGGCCGAATAGGCCGTGAGCACCTCGATGACATCCGTGATATCGATAATCCGCTGCGCCTGGGCGACGAAGCCGCACGGGGCAATGTCGCACGCATAGAACGACGCGAACTGGAACACGTCCGTGTAGCCATCGAGGATATACAGGATATCGTAGAGTTCACACTGATTGTCGTTGCTCACATCGCCGAATGGCCAAAGGCGCGTTTCGGGCGCGGGCGACGACGAGGTTCCGCATTCCGAGGAGGCGGTGTAGGTCAGTCCGGGAACGAGTTCGGTATCCTTGATGAACTGCGTGCCCCATTGCGCACCCGTGCGATAGACCGGGGTGCTGGCGATCGAGCCGTCCATCTGAACATAGCCATCGACGCAGGCCGAGGGCGTCCCGACCTTTCCCTTGATGCGGATCGCGGATTGCGGAGCCGTGGGTCCCGGCTGAACTCGCAGGTACTTGGAGCCGACCACGGTCGCCGAAGGAATCGGCAACGCGGGGTTGAGCACCGTGACCATGGGAAAGGGAGTCAGCAGCGATCCCAGAATGTTCAGGTTGGGCTGAGCGCCGTCGTACACCGCGGAGGTCGACTCGACGCCTGCAGTCATGACCATGCTTACCGTGCTGGAACCTCCCCCGAGGACCTGAAAGCGGATGGCACCCACGAGCGTTCCCGTGGCTCCCGCGCTGCCGCTGACCACGAAGGAACCCGGCGGATCAAACAACGCCGCCCACCAGTTGGCCTTGGCGTTTCCGTCGTTGAAGGGAGTCCCCGTGTAACTGCAATAGCTTGTGTTGCAGCAATGCTGGGTGCCGCAGCTAAGACTCTCGTTGCAAAACGTTTCCGCCCGGCAGCCCGAGTCGTCGGCACAAGGAACGTTCAGGTTGCAGATGCCCGGAGCCTGGCACTGGCTGTTGTTGGTGCAGCTTTGTTCGCTCCAGAACAATCCGCCCGCGCGATCGTGGTTTAAGCGATCGATTTCACGATCGTCCGGAAAAAACTCCGCGAGCCAGGGATAAGAGGAGGTGTGAACCACACCCACCAATCTCAAATGGGCCGGATTCCAATTGAGAATCACCTCGATGGCCGAAACCACGTCACTCACACTGTCCGCCGAAATGGCGTACAACGAAATGTCCACCGTGCCGCCAATGGCACAAACGCTGGTCGTTGCCGGACGAAGTTGAAGGTTCACCGTTCCCCCTTGTGCTTCAACGACGGTCCAACAAACGAACAAGACCAAGCCCAAACCCAGGCGATGAGATACACGACACAGCATCGAACTTCCTCCGGGAATTAATTCAATCCACTATTCTCGGTCCCCGCGAGCACCCCGCACGCAGAATGAAACCGAATTCGCCACGCGGTGAGCCGGCGCGGCAAACTGCCGCTAACGACCGACATCCCCCCATTCGCGGGCGGTAACATTCCAAACAAAAAACCCCAAAATGGTGAGGCAAACCCCATTGTGCCGCGCCCCCCACTGCAACGCGGACTCCCCTTCGTTCGCCTTTTACTCTACCAGAGAGTCTGTCCGAAAACAACCGCGTATTTGAAATGTTTGGAGATGTTACACCACAATTCTCAGATTGGGACCGTGGAAGGGTAAATGCAACCACCAATCATAAGAGTTTTCTTACATTTCCCGGTATTCGTAGTCAAAAAAAGGCGTCTTGAGACTTAGGGGATGCACACGGAAATTCCTTGAAATACCGGCTCATTCCTTGCTAGTTTGAAAAGACGATTGGCGATCTGGGATTCTTCGCCGGGGGCCCCGGTACGCCCGCCGAATTGCCTTTGGGCGATTCAAACTTTAATTGGTGCTGGAGTTTGCTTTTTGCGGACTTTCGGTCGGAAATTGCAGGATTCAAGCGATGCCTAATAAACGGTGGACAGAATTCGGCACGCTTCGTTTGCGTATCGTCACTATCGCATTCGTCGTAGCAGCTAGTTTTTTGATCCGCTCGGAACCCGCCGCCGCGACACCCTTAAACTTGGCGGCACGAATCGATTTCGATGACGCCGGTGACGGGGCGATATTTGGGCGGGAATTCGGGCAACGTCCGGGCGACGAAATTCTCCGCCAGGACGGCATTCGCGTGACCTTGGAGCCGTTCCGGTTGGGAGAGTATCAGGCATTCCATCGCGCTATGGTGTATGGAGGTATCGAAGAGGGGTTCACTTCGCCGCGAATGTCTTTAAACAACATCAATCTGGCATTTCATTTCGATGGGCTGCCTTTCGAGGCGACTCTGGTCACTTTTGACTTCGTTGAGTCCGGCGGAATGACCAATTTCGCGGTCAACGGCCATGCCATTCTTGAACTGTCATCGTTGCAGTCCCTCCCTTTGAGTCCGTCGCCCGGAGTCCTGGCGATTGTCGCGGAAGGGATCGTGGCCTTGTCCGGGCCGATCGATTCCATCGAAATCGGCGGACAAGAACTGGCGTTGGATAACTTGACGGTCCTGGGGACTGCCGTACCCGAGCCTTCGGTTCTTTCGCTGGTGTTCCTGGGAATGGTTTTCGTGCGGAGACGGCGCACGAACCGCCGGCCGATGAACACAGGTCAAGATGCGGCGGGAAGTTGTGAAACCACCGAGGAAGCCGTCGTTGGGTGATCCGCGGCGAGCTTTGAGGGGTGCGCAAGTTGGCCAAGAGGCAACGGTTGACTCCCGGTCGGCCGAGGCCGCGACATCCAGCCGATGGTTAGGAATCCGACCGCATACAAGAGCAAAAACAAGCTGTACAAAACGTTGTGCATTCCCAGATAGACCACAAACGACGTCAGGGAATAGGCGCCTAGGAACAGCTCGGCGATCCACAGATATTCTCGCGACGCCCGATAGCTGGAATGCCTCCGAACATTGGTTACGCTGCCGGATTTCGGCGTGCGCACAAACTCCGCACTTCGGGCTAAGAAGCCGCGGAGAACGGCCAGGGCATTGCTAAGACACAAACCCGATCCCAATAGGAACATCCCGGGAATGCCCCGGAACCCGGAAAGTCGTCCACCGACAATGTAGCGGGCGGCGGCGTAGGCCAGCGAAGGTGCCAGCGCCGCAATCAAAATGGCGATCCACAAGGGCGCCATCCACCCGGGAACCACCCCTTCGGCCGAGAACACCAGCAACATGGGTTTCGCCAGGATGGCGAGCAGCAACAACCAGATGGCCACAGTGTGATTGGTGAGGTGCAGAGTCGCTTCGCACTTGGCGCCCCAGGAGACGGGCGACCGCCAAATGCGTCCGAGCAGTTTTCGGGCCACCTGGATGGATCCTGTGGCCCAGCGGCGCTGCTGGCCCTTCAACGCCGGAATGGTGTTGGGGAGTTCCGCCGGGCAAGCGATTTCAAGGCAGTAGTCCATTCGCCAACCGGCAAGTTGAGCGCGGTAGGAAAGGTCCATGTCTTCGGTCAGCGTGTCCCCGTTCCAGCCGCCCACCCGGGGATCGTCGATGGCTTCTTTCCGCCAGATTCCCGCGGTCCCGTTGAAGTTCATCATCAGCCCGTTCCAGGCCCGCGCTCCCTGTTCGATGGCGAAATGGGCATCGAGTCCCAAAGCCTGTGCCCGCGTCAGCCACGATTCATCCCGGTTCAGGTGATCCCATCGCCCTTGAATGCAGGCCACATCCTCCGTCGTAGCGATGAGAGGAATCGCGCGAACGAGAAAGTCCGCGGGTGGAACAAAATCGGCGTCGAACACGGCGACAAAAGTCCCCCGTGCGCTCCTCAATCCGTGGGCGAGTGCCCCCGCCTTGTATCCGGCGCGGTATTCGCGGCGGATCACCTTGACGTCGGCGCCGGCCGATAGGAGTTCCGCCGCGGTTCGGTCAATGCAATTGCGGGTGTGGTCGGTGCTGTCGTCGAGTATCTGGATTTCGTGTCGGCCGTAAGGGTAACTCATCGCCGCGACGGCGCGCATCACCCGTTCGGCGACATCGGCTTCGTTGTAAATGGGAATTTGTGTGGTCACCAAGGGCCAGTCGTGAGCGGCACGCTGAGAGCCGTATTCGGCGATGGTATTTCGTTGTGCCTCCCTGCGGGCACGCCACTTTCGCAGAAAAAGACCCAGAAGGACGTAAAGGTGCAGACCGTAGAGCGTTAGCACCACGGTGGCGGCCACAAAGACTAAGAAAAGCGCCTTCAAAAGGACGGTTTGTAAGTGCATCTGCTCGTCTGGTTCCGCCGCAAGACGGCGGAACCCTTCGGCTCGCGTGGATGGTTCGGATCCACCCCACTGCCCCTTTTGAATAGCGATTGGTCGCAATCGCCGATTCTTGACCGCCGGTTGGGATCCGCGCCATCGACCCACCGACAGGAACCGTAGTCTATCGGTCGTTCCGTTCCACGCCAAGAGCGGCGTTTGGGCACGTCACACGAAGCTCAGATTCCGGGGGCGCCGGGCATCCGCAACGAATTCCGCGGCTTCCTTTACTCCAGGAGCATCTTCATGACCCGGACGCTCATCGCCGCCACGTCAACCCGTTCCAGGTTTGCAAGGATCACCACCGCGGCGCGGCGCTCGGGCACGATCAGGAGGAATGCGCTCACCTGAGGCATCCAGCCGCCGTGCCCGACGATGGTCAAGCCCGATTCCTGCCTTACGAAACAGCCCAACCCGTATTGTTCATCCGATCCGGAGTTCGTTTTGTGCACGGTGGTCATCACCTGGATGAACTCCGCTGATAGGATCGTATGCGACTGGAAAGCGATGGCGAATCGGGCCAGGTCCTCGGCCGTGGAGACCAACCCATCGGCCGGCACGGAAATGCTCACATCAACAAACGGCGAGTGTCGCAGCGTGCCGCCCGGCGTGCGGCGATAACCGCGTGCCCGCCTGGGGACGATGGCCTCTGCATCTTCGATGGCGGTCGCGGTCATTCCGGCCGGTTCAAAGATGTGCCGTCGCAAGAACGCCTCGTATTTGTCGCCGCCGACGCGCTCGATCATCACGCCAAGCAGATCGTACGCCAGGCTGCTGTTGAGGAACCGTTCGCCCGGCCTCGCTCGAAGCGGATCGTTCTTGAACAGTTCGACCGTGTCCACCATCCTGGAATAACGTTTGCGGTTCAAGGATTCCTCGGACAAACGAAAACCGCGGATGCCGGAAAGATGGGCGAGGAGGTGTCGGAGGTTGATCGTCGCGCCTTTGTCCGGGAACTCGGGAACGTAGTCTCGAATGGATTGATGGAGGCCGACGCGGCCGGACTGCACCAATTGCAAGACGGCGACGGCGGTGAACATGCGGGTGATCGGGCCGATCCGATACACGGTTTGCGGCGTCGCGGGGACGTCGTTCTCGACGTCGGCCATGCCGAAAGCGCCCAGCCAGGCGAGTTTTCCATCCGCGACCAGCGCCGCGGACAGACCCGGGATATTTTCGGCTTGTCGTTGATCGCGGAGGAATTCGGAGATTTCGAGCCACCGCGCTTCGAGCGGGCGCACGTCGTCCGCGACCGCGGGCAACGACAACCCCGCGGCGAAACACAAGCCCCATCCTGGCCGAATCGGTTTCATTCCTCCGCGCTATCGTTCGGCAACAGGGGTTCGCGGTCAAGGGCGGCCGTTAACACGCAGACCGCCATCGCCGCGGTTTCGGTTCGCAGAATCGTGGGACTCAGCCGCGTTCGGCGGATGCCGGCCCGCGCGGCCGCATCCAGTTCGTCCGCCGTCCAGCCTCCTTCCGGGCCGATCCAGACGATGATCGAGGAACCCGGAACGCACGCGGCGATCCACTCTCGGAAGGGCTCGGAAAAACCGTGTGGATGGGCAATCGCTGCCGCATCAAACTCGCCGGCCTTGCACAGGGATTCTTGGAAAGTCATAGGCTCCAGGATTTCGGGAACCCAGGCGCGCCGAGACTGCCGCGCGGCCTCGATCATCCACCGCGCCCATTTCCGCGAGGCCTCATCGCCCGGGCGAAATACGCTTCGCTCCGCATGAATCGGCCGAATAGCGGCTACGCCCAGTTCCGTGCATTTTTCGAACAACGCAGATTGATGAGGGACTTTCGGCAACGCTACGGCAAGGGTCAATCGTCGGGAAAGATCGAAGGGTCTTGTCGTCGGGGTGCCCGCGGTGACGAATAGCCCGCGCCGCTCGATGCGAAGCACCACGGCCGCCGCCTCCCCGCCGACGCCGTCGAACAGCACCAAAGGATCTCCGAGGCGCAGCCGAAGCACCTTTATCCCGTGATGACTCTCCTCCGACGCAAGGCCCAGGGAACCGGCGAACAAGGGACGGCAATAAAGTCGAGGAGCCGACACGCGGCGCCATTATCCATTCGACCTCGGCCACGGACAACTGCACTCCGGCCACAAAACGACCGATAAGCGACGAGAGTTGCGGCCGATCATGCAGCTCTTCATCCCGGTGAAAACACCCCGTCCATTCATCGTAGACTTTGACGGTGGGATCGCGGGGTTGAAGGCGGTTCGCCGGATTTGCCGCGGAAGCGTCGTGGTACGCTCGGTTCGCGTCTGCGACTGGGGAATGGCAGTTTCCGTCACGGGGGCGTTGGAGGTATGGCCGACAAACGACAAGATGATCCTTCTCCGCTGGATCCCTCCTCGGAGACTTCGCCTCTCGAAGCAGAGCAGGAACTCAGCAACGCGCTGACCGAGGCGGCTTCCAAAGTGGTGGACTTGATGAGCGCGGTCGGTTCGCCGGCCACGGATCAGGACCATCGGTCGTCGGACGACGCGGAAGCCGGAAATCTGTCGAGAATCATCGACAGCCAGCTTGCGGAGATCGACCGATTGATCGGCGTCACCAGTTCGGAAGTGGGAACGGAGGCCGAACGAAGGGCGAAATTAACGCTCGAAGCGGCTCAACCTGTTCCAACCCCTTCCGCGAGTCCGGTGACTGATTTCAGGCAGAAACTCTCGGAAAGCGACGTTGGGGCAAGGTCGTCACCGGGAGCGCTCGAAAAACCCGCCAGGCCGGTCGATACCAATCCGCCTGCTCACGGTGGGGAATCCATTCCCGATTTCATGGCCGAGTTTACGACCTCGGATTCAAGTGCCGTTGCGGAGCCCGAGGCGAATGCCGGCCACACCCTGACGCTCCACCAGGCCTCCCGCAGCGGTCCTTCAGAACGACTCGGAAGGATGGACGATCGCCGCGCGTTAAGGCCGTTCGCCGGTGAAAGCGCTGCGTCGTTGCGAACCGCCGATCCGCCCATGCATGTGCGATCGAGACCCCTGTGGCGGGCACCTTTGGACCTGGCCATTTCCATGCTCGTCGCCGCACTCAACCTATTGGATCGGCCATTTCGCGGACTCAGCGGTCGGACCAAGGAAGCGATCGGCTGGCTTGCGTTGATCGCCCTTTTCGCCGCGGGATTGTTCTACCTCATTTCGTTTTTCTAAGAACGCCGCTTCGCTTGACCCGTCCGGCGTCATTCGGGTACGATCAACCCAGCTTGGTTGGAGTCCCCTGAGGAAGTGTTGCGGCCGTTCTCGTCCATGATTGTCGATTGTTACACGCACGTTTGGGACTCCGCCGCTCAGCTCGGACATTCGTTTCCCTCGAATGGGAAGGCGATGGGTCCTCTGGGCGGAGTGAGCACGCCCGTCAACGCGGGAATCGCCCGGCACCTGGCCGCCTCGCATCCGGTGACCACGACCTTCGTCGTGGGTTTCACCAGCCGCTACCTGGAAGCCGACATCCCCAACGATCGGCTTTCCGCATATGTCAAGGACCACCCGGATCGGCTCGTCGGATTCGCGGGAATTGATCCCAGCCGACCGAGGACGGCCATAGCGGAAATGCGGCGGGCGGCGCAGGAACTGGGAATGAAAGGCTTGTCGGTTGCTCCGGCGGCGCAGGATTTCCATCCCACCAGCAGCCATGCCATGCGCGTGTATGCCGAGGCTGCTGAGCTGGGCTTGCCCATGATTTTTCATACCGGTGTTCATTTGAACGCCGCCGCCAAGCTCGCCTATGCCCAACCCCTGCTGTTGGATGAAGTCGCGCGGGAGTGCGCGACTCTCAAGATTGTGATTGCCCATCTGGGGTACCCCTGGGTGGCGGAGACACTGGTCCTCCTTCGCAAACACGCCAACGTGTTCGCGGAGATTAGTTGGATTCTTCCTCAGCCGTGGGAGGCGTATCAGGCATTGCTGGGGGCTCATCAGCACGGCGTCATGGAAAAACTCTTGTTCGGAAGCGGGTTTCCGTTGGGTGCAGCGTCTCAGTGTATCGAGGCACTCTACAGCATTAATCATCTGTGCTCAGGAACGAGCCTTCCGACCATTCCTCGCGAAGCCCTGCGAGGAATCGTAGAGCGGGACGCGTTGGGGCTTCTGGGAATTCGGCCGCCGGCCACGGGTCTGGCCACTCCCACATCGCGCGAAGACGACGGCGAACTTCTGGCATGAGCTTGGGCCCGGCAGGGGCCGGTGGTCTATTGACATTTTACGGTTGCCGAATGGAAGAGAGTTCTGTACTGAAAAGTGACCGAAACCAAGGATTCAAACTCTCTCCACAAGTATTCCGTCGAGGTCGTGCCTCCGACCGTCCTCGCGACGCCGAACCTCGTGGCGCGCGCGGAAAGCGACGAGATCCATTGGTGGCAGCCGAGCTGGCGCGACAGCCTTCGATTCGTCGGCTATCGTTGGATTTTTCTCACTCCGGCCGTGGGCCTGGTCGCCCTGTCCGTGTGGTTCTGGTTCGACCGGGGAATTGGGTACCTCATTCTATTCCTGGGGATCAAGTTGCTCATCGTGACGACGGCCATTGCGTTGAGTCTGGCGGGGTACGTAGTCCGTCGTGCGGTCAAGGCGAAGACGGAACCGTTTTGCATCTTTTGCGGGTACAATCTAACGTGTTTGCCGGATCATTACCGCTGTCCGGAGTGCGGGCGGCCGTACACCTGGGACCTGGTTGCGGAGTATCGCCGCGATCCACGCTGGTTTGTGGAACGCTGGCAGGCCGGTCGGGAACTTCCAGAGCCCACAAGGCCGTTCGCTTCGGGCAAGGTCCGTCGACGTAACCGAGCGAAAGACGGTACCGAGTAATGATTGAAAGTGAGTAACTCTTCAGCCGTTTGCAAGATGCTGGTCGGGCAAGGGCGGCAATTCGCCGGTCTGAAGGTAGGTTTGCAGCGCGACGGTGATTGTTTTCGTGGGATCGAGGCGGTGGAGTTTGAGCGTTTGGTAGATGCTCATGAGAACGGCCTGGGTGGCGGCGCCCTGTTCGGAGCGATTCGATTGACTGTTCTTGCGTAGGATGACGGCCGGCCGGGTGGCCCGTTCGGCGAGGTTGTTGTCGAAGGGCACCTCGGGCTTGTCCGGAAAAGTGAACAACCAATTACGGTGCTTGCGGAGGCGCTTGCGCGTCATTCAACTCAACGCGCAGCGCCGCCTGCAAAAGCGGATCGACCTTAGAATCTGTGCAAGAATAACTCCGCAGTATTAACCTCCGGAACGCACCGGGGCACGGTGACCGGCAAGAAACATAAATTGCGGAATTGTGTTTCGCGCACGTTCGAACCGTCACCCCGTTCGGGTCGTATGCGTCCTTAAGATTCTTTTTCCGGAGGCTTGCGCCCCCAAAGTAGGCGGCACACCGAAACCCAACCCCGGACGGGGCGAAAGTCATTAGACGGGGGCGCAAGCCCCCGGCAAGTGGGTCGCCGGAAAGCAAGCCCCGGCGGGGCGGTAGAATTCGAGCGCCGAAAACCCCAGGGTACCGAAACTCCGTCGCGATCGTACCTGATGATGGCCAAGGCATCGTTCGGTTCGTATGACGTTCGTCACGCGGGATCCTTCCGCCCCCGCTGGGGCTGACCGTTCCATGGCCCTGGGTTCCGGAGGCTTGCGCCCCCCCGGGGCTATGGACCGTCGCCCCATCCGGGGCGTGTACACGCTTGGATTCCTTTTTCGGGGGCGCGCACCCCAAGCAAGAAACCAAAATCCGGATTTGTTCTTGCACACTTTTTTACCGATGCCGCGGCTTGATGCGGCCGCCGCCGCCACGGCCTCGACGCGCCCCTCGTTCCAAAGCTGCCGCCAGTCCACGCTCGTTTCCTATCACAAAGAGCTTTGCCTTGTCGAGCACGCCGCGGTGGAAACCATACCCGGCCAGCAGTTTTTTCGAGAATTCGGCCGACGAGTACACGCTCGCATTCACCTCCCTCCCCAGGCGCTTCCGCGCTGCGACCAGAAGCGGCGAAACATCGGAAAGACCCACGTCGCCCATCACCATCAGGTCTACGTCGCTATCGGAGCTTTCGACGCCGCGAGCGACGGAACCGTACACAAACGTCCATTGGATTCGGTGGGTCAGCGACGCAAGCGCCTCACGAAGCACATCCACGAGACCGGCCGTCTTTCGTAAAAGACCTTGAAGCTCCGGGAGGAACGGGCAGTCGGCGTCCGGTTGAAAGTACACGCGGTTCCCGTCGCGGCGCCGCTGGAGAATTCCGGCTTCCACCAATGACGCCAATTCGCGCTGCAAGCTCGATGAACGCACACCAATATGTCACGCCAAATCGGCCAAGTACCACCCGTGTTCAGGCCGCGGAAGCGTTGCGGCAAGGATGGCTTGGCGGGTTTTCGGAAACAAGGCGTGAAGCGGCTTGGATGTACGCATATCGCGTATGATCATACGCAAAGTGCGTACCTGCAAGCGGACCGCCAACGCTCACCAAGCGCAGCCGGGATTTCAAGCCCTGCGCAACTTTGCAAGGTATCCCTGGCTCGCCGGGAATAGGCGGCCGGATGATCTGCAGATTCACACCGAGGAACGCAGATTCCGTGGGGCATTCCCTCATTTCCTTTGTGTCTTTCGAGTCTTCGTGGTGCAATCGGTTCCCGGTTTGGCGGTGCGGCACGCCCCGCGGGCTCAATCGTAAAGCTGATTCAATCGCTCCGCGTGATCGAAGCACTCGTCCGCCATTTCCTTAAAGATTGACCGAAGCTCGGTCAACGAAGCCGCTTCGGCGAGGGCGGCATAAAAGCGGCCGGTGAGGCGTTCGGATTCCTGAATCGTTTTCAGGACGGCGGTGGTCGAGCCGTGTTCGGCCGGGTCGAGGTTGCGCGGGCCGACGATGACCGATTCCTTGTCCGCGGGCGTCAGCACGAAGTTCTCGTCGGGAAAATGTTTCTTGAGCAGCGATTGCACGTGGGTGTGGTGCTCCTGCTCTTCGTCGGCCATTTCGGTGAAGACCCGGCGGTGGTTTTCGTTGCGGGTTTTTTCAGCGAGGGTTCGGTAGCGGTACGAGGCCACGGATTCGCCGTAGGCGGCGATGGTCAGCGACTTCGCCAGCGACATCGAGGGGACGTTTTGAACATGCTCGGCGGCCACGGAGGGAATTGTAACGGGTGGGGTCGAGCCATGCCAACCGACGCAGGTCCTGGTGCGTTCATTCCGAGCTTCACGACCGAAATGGGACAGGGGCGTTCGCCCGTTTCAACTCGTCCAGATTCCGCGGAAATGCGAATAATTCCCGCGAAACGGCCGGTTCCGCGTGAGCATGTTCCACGGATTACGTTTAGGTTTCTGCAGGGGTATATGCGCCAAAGAAGCAAGAAATGTTGTTTGCGGTAGAAAACGGCCTTGGGGACTCCTGGGGGGGTGTGATCACTTCTTCTTTTCTGGTAGAATCCTACACACAACGGTCGGTTCAACCCAGGGGAAGATTGTCGGGCACATTCGGGAGTGCCGCGGCCAAACGGCGGTCTGACACTTGGGTGGAGGGTTTCCCGGGCTGCCGGGTCGGAGCGTGCGAATTCCATTACCGAAAAGGGTAATGGCACGAGTCCAAACGAGCCTGTCGAGAAAGGCTCTGAACAAATGGAGACGGTGCGATGAGACGAATAATGATGCGTGGTCTGGGAACAGCGATTCTTGGTTTCGGGTTGGTGATCTTCGCCTTGGGCGGCGGGTGCAGCGAACCGTCGGAAGAGAGCACGCTTGCGAAGATTGAGTCAACGTCGGAGCCCGAAGCCGCGCTTCAAGCTCCCCATCATGCCGGGCACGTTTCGCCGGTGTCGGACGTCGGCGAGCGAACCGGCCCCGGTTGCTGCCCGCTTTATGCCGATTTGGATGCGCCGTATTGCGTCGTGGAAATAGGTGATCTGCTCCTCATTCTGGACGGCTACGCGGAGCCCGTTGCGTGCACCACCACCACACCTTCGGGGATAACGCCCGGGGCGTTGGTCTACGGCGGCGGATGTCCCGTAAACTGCACGGTAAGCTCGGATTGCCCGGCCGGGGGGACCTGCGTCAACGGGTACTGTTGCGACCTGACCGACATCTCCGAGGTCATCGCGGGGCTTGATGCGTACAGCGGAATAAGCAACTGCCCTGCTCCTCCCTGCGATCTGGGGGCCTGTTGCGAGTACATCCATCCCCATTGCGAATTGACCACGCAGCAATCCTGCGTCGGCCGCGGAGCGACCTGGTCCGGTCCGGGCACGACCTGCGCGGGCGATTGCGATGGAAACGAGCTGTCCGACATCTGCGAATTCGATTGCAACGGCAATACCGTCCCCGACAATTGCGAAATCGCCATGACGCCGGGATCGGATTGCAACAACAACGGCATTCCGGACGGGTGCGAGGAAGACTGCAACGGCAACGGCATACTCGATGATTGCGACCTCTCCGCAGGCACCAGCTCCGATTGCAACGGCAACCGCATTCCCGACGAATGCGAAGCGGCCACCTGCCCGCCCAACGATTTTTCCTGTGCGGATTGCAACCTCAATAGCACTATCGACGAGTGCGACATTGCCTCCGGGCGCAGCAGCGACTGCAATCACAACGGCCGGCCGGACGAGTGCGACATCGCGTTTTGCCCCTTCGGCGATCCAACTTGTGCGGACTGCGACGTGGACGGCGTGTTGGACATCTGCGCGATGTGCTTGATTCCGGGTGACATGAATGGTGATTCTCTGGTAAATCCTCTCGACCGGCCGGACTTCGACGCCTGCCATTCCACTCAAGGATGTTGGCTCGTCGGCTGCGAATGCGCCGACATGGATTGCGACGGGGATTACGACCCCATCGACACCGTGATGTTCGACGCCATTCTGCAAGGGCAGGCGCAGCAGGTGAGGGCCGCCATCTTGGATTTTGAGCCGAAGCACGGTCCGCCGGGCACAGTCCTCACGGTTACAGGCATCGGGTTTGGATTCGATCCGGACGATCTTTGTCTTGTGGCGATGGATATGTTCGACCGGACTGCCATTCCGTTCCAAGTGATCGAAGCGAAGGACACGGTGCTGGTCGCGGTTGCAGGTCCACAAGCGCTTGACGATGATCCCGCGCCGCTGATGATCGCCAGGGGAAATGGAAACTTCGCAGATTTGCCACCTCCGCCGGGCGTGGATATCCCACTGGGAGGCTGGCTCTGGCAATACGAGGGCGAGCCGATGCAGAAGTGCATGACCGATGAGTTCACGCCGGAACCACCCTTGTCGGGCTCCATGGCCGGCGAATGGATGCCAACCGGCGGACAAAGCAAAGACTATTTCGCGGATGTCGGCCTGCCCATTCCGGATGCCAACGGTCCTAATCCCGGAATCCTCTCGCATACGATCTTCGTCCCCGACTCGGGGACGGTTCTGGACGTGGACCTCAGTGTCCTGATTCAACACACCTGGGTAAGCGATCTGATCATCGATGTCGAGCACAACGGTACGATCGTGCGGCTATTCCGCCGCCAATGCGGAAGCAACGACGATTTGGACGTCCGCTTCGACGACGAAGGCGGCCCCCTGATCTGCGGGACGCCTACCGCCGGGATCGTCAATCCTCTTCAAGCCGGGGGCGACCCACTCGCGGCCTTCGACGGCGTGGATAAGCAAGGTGCCTGGACGATCACCATCTTTGACGTCGCGGCCTCGGATTTGGGCGTACTTCAGCAATGGGGTCTTTTCATTACGAATGCCACGTCACGATCGGGCGGCGGCAACCTTTCCCTGACCCTGACCAAGTCGTGCCCCGCTGGGACCATGCTGGAAATCTTCTGCCGCGCCTGGGACCACAAGGCCTCTCCGGTGATCGGCGTGGATGGTTACATTCCCAGCCTGAACTTCTCGGTCAACCGCACGGTTTCCGAATGCGCGATGGATATCTGTTCGGCCATCATCGCGCTCTACGCGACCGCGGGCGTGACCATCAATTGCACGACGACGCCGGCCGGCTCCGGCGTGACGATGACCATGAGCTACCCGCTTCCCAACAGCATCACCTGGGGCGTGTTTTCCATCAACGTACCCAGCGTGCAGATCGAAATCAACAACACACCGGCGGGCAACGATGATTACATCACCTGGGCGCCGACGATCGGACGGGCCCGAATCCAGGGCATGACCGGTGGCGGACCGACTGTCGTGGTTCTGACCAATGATACGGCCGTGCCTCCTGTCGGTGGCGACATCAAGTTCGCTCCCTATGCGGGTCCCGGCTGGCCTTTGGGCTGGCCCGCGAACACGACTGCGACCGCGGCCACCGTCACCCTGTCGCTTCCCCATAGCGGGGCCTGGGTGCCTTTCGTCGTCGCCGGAGACTTTGCGAACCCGAGCGAGAACGACAAGGATGCGATCATCGAAGCCCATCTAGGCGTGGCAACCGGGCCGGTTTGCGCCACGCATCCGTTGATGGTTCGTGTGCGCAAGAACGGTGAAACCCTGACCGTCGGCGAACGAACCCGCTACCTCACGGCCATCCACGCTTTGAACGCGGCCGGTGGATACCCGATCTTGGTTACGATCCACGCCCTGGCCATGGGGCAGGCGCACACCACGGGCACGACTCAGCCCGCCTTTTTGCCGTGGCATCGGGCGTTCGTGTTGGCCTATGAGCGCCAGCTTCAGGCCATCGATCCTTCGGTTTCGGTCCACTATTGGCGGTCTGAGGCGGCGGCGCCCGGCATTTTCTCCACGAGTTTCTTGGGAGCCAATACGCCTCCTTCGGGAGCCGTTACGTATGTGGCCCTCCATCCGCTGTTGGCCGTTCCGGCCTTTCCGGCACTCACGCGGACCGGGCTGCACGACCATCTGGGCAATCCGATGTTTCCGCCGGGCGGCTTTACGCCTGTAGTGAGCGATGCCGCTACCCTGGCCCCGGCGACCTACGCGATATTTCGGGGCATGGAAGTCAACCCCCATGGAAGTGCGCACATGTGGGTTGGAGGATTGATGGGGTCGTTGGCTACGGCCGCACAGGACCCCTTGTTCTTCATGCACCATTCCAACGTGGACCGGCTTTGGGCCATGTGGCAGTTCATGGGCCATCACGGTAACGCGTTGCCACAATACGACGCTCAAGGAGCGTTCGCGTGCGTGGCCGCGCCGCCTTTCCGGCTTGGGGCTCACCTGACCGACACGATGTGGCCGTGGAACGGTTTGACCGGTCCGGGGTTCTGTGCACTGACCACTTTGGATGATCGTCCGGGCTCTGCTCCGGGCGGCACGCTTACTCCGCCGGCCTCACCGGGACTCACGGCCGTGCTCGGCCCGCCGGCGATACCCACGCCGAAAGACGTGATCGATTACCTCGGCCGGACCACCCCGACGTTGGGCCTGGGGTTCTGCTATGACAACGTGCCGTACAACTAAGAGCGCCTAACGCTGAGCCGCGACCGTTCGGGAGCGGTTTGGCGAGCAACTCATGCCGAGGCGGGCGCCCCACTCTTTGCGAACGCACGCAAAGGGTGGGGCTTTTGATGGTGAAGGGCGGGTGGCCCATTCCCGGCTCGCCGGGAGTGGGGTCACGATGATCGAAGGAAAAAGGACGGTTGGGCCACCCGTCCGGAAACCAATGTCAGCGCGAATGGGTCGATGAGACGTTGGAACGATTGGGCTATTTCGGCGCCCGTTCGAAGATCATGATGCGCGCCGTTTGCCCGACGGCGTCGGAATGGAATCGCCAGCCCTCGGCGGCAAGCTTGTTGAGGTGTTCCTCGACCTCGGCGGCGTATCGCCCCTGGCCGGATTGTTCCGGCCAGGGAGTTACGCGGTAGGCCGGGGAATCGCCGGGAAGAGCGCGGGTCGTTTGAACCCAAAGCAAACTCGCGACCACCCCGACCAACACGATCGTTAACGAGAAAACCAGATGCCGTGTACGCATGGATCACTCTCCGTGAAAACTGGATTGAATCCGGCGCGAAGACCGCCGCGACGAATCATGGCACCGGATTCTTCAAATCGGTGACGTGGTCGCCAGGGGCGTTTTCGATTTCGGCGACGGACGCACCCGACGCAATAAATAAGGCCGGATCCGCTCGACTTCGTTCGCGATGGGTTCGTTGGGGAAGTACTCTTTGATCTTGCGGCCGACGTCGAGTGCCGCAAGAAAATCGCGGCGTTGGACGCATTCGGAAAACTCCGCGCGAAGGAAGCGCTCGGCACGATCCGTTACCTCGGCCATTTGATCGGCAAGCTCCGCAACCACCCGCGGGTCGGCCGTGTCCATCAGGGTGGACAAAACATCGCGGCAGGTGGCCACATCTCCCAATCGGCGGGCCCTTTTCCATTCCCGCACCAGGTTCCTGTTGCTGACCTTGGATTCCGCAACCTCCCGGGGCCCGACTTCGGGCGGTCGATCCGGGAGCGACGGCTCAAGAACACCAGGGCTTCCCTCTCCGCTGTGACCTTGGAGAGAAGACGTTTCCAAAGGTGCGGCGGCCTCCTCATCCATCGTGGTGAGCAGGCGCGGGAAGCGGCCCCGTTCCAAGGTGGCCGCGGCCAACGGTGCCGGGTCTCCGGCGCCGAAGTCGGCCAAGTTAATCTGTTGTACGTCGAGATCCGTGTGAGGATGCGTCGTATCTTGTGCGGTCGGCCTCGCGGCGAGATCACGCTCGATACGTTCCACCGCGCCGCGCAATTCCTCCACGGAAACCCCGATGCCGGAAATCCGCACGGCGAGACGGGCCATGGCGTGAAACATCAAGGCGGCGCAGAGCGCGCCGCTGATGAAAAAAAAACCGAGGAACGCGGCCAGCCGGTCGCCGGAAAGAGCGCCGTACCCCCCAACCAGAAAACCTACGCCGACGTACAAGGCGGTGACGAGATAGATCGGCTGCCGAATGCGCCGGGCGGCGTCGACGATGCGTTGATGAGGGGTCAACATGAATTCGATACCGATCGTGTGTTCGTCCGCAAGATCTCTCTCACGGGGGGATTTTCCGTGAAACGTTCAGCGGAACCAATCGGGACTGCGATTCCGGTTCCTCCAGATCCTTCGGTTGCGGCCGAGGCAATCCTTTCAGGGGACTAGGAATCGGCACAGTGACCTCCAGCCACAAACATCGGTCGTGCGTTTGGACCCGAGCCTGTTTCAGACCGGCGGGTAGCAGCACGGTGTCGCCGGCGCCGAAGTCCGCCGCGGCCCAAGTCCCCGCGTGGTGGATCGTACCCCGCCCCTGCAACACGATCCATATTACCATTTCGTCGTACGGAATCTCCTGCTGAACGCCTTCGACCATTCGTACGCGCTCCACGACGAAAGAATCGCACCGAATCAAGGTCGTGACCGATGTCCAGACGCTGCCGAGATGCTCTTTCCGCTCCTCGGGGAAGGCGCGCACCGTGGTATCGACGCACCGAAGGGCTTCGTCAAGGTGCCGCTCCCTCGGACGGCCGGTTTTGGGGTCGATGCGGTTCCAATCGAAGAGCCGAAAAGTGGTGTCCGAAGGCGTTTGAATTTCGGCAACGACGATTCCCGGCCCCAAGGCGTGAACCATTCCGCCGGGCACGAAATAGGCATGGCCTTTGCGCGCGGGAACCCTCCGGAGGACGGTTTCGATCCGGCCGGATTCCACGGCCTGGCGCAACGAAGTCGAATCTACTCCGTCTTGCAGGCCTCGATAAAGGTATCCGTCGGGCGGGGCGTCGAGGATGTACCACGCTTCCTGCTTCGCGCGGGCCACCACGGCGTCGTCGGAATCTTCCGAAGGGTGAACCTGGACGCTCAAGGCCGCGGCGGCATCGAGGAATTTGATGAGCAACGGAAATCGTTCATGGTGCAAGGCGGCCCGACCGTATAGGTCCGTCCCCCAATCGTTGATCAGCCGCCGAATGGATTGTCCACGCGCGGGGCCGTGGGCCACGAGCGATTCGTTGCCCTCCAGGTCGGCGATTTCCCAGGACTCGCCGATGGGTTCGTCGGGGGGCAACTTCTTACTCAGCAACGATTCCAAGCTGCGCCCGCCCCAGACGCGAGGTTTGAAGATGGGATCGAAGATGAGGGGGTGGACATTCAATGGGATCGACTCCGCAACAGAATTGTAAGTCGGCGTGAGTGGAGTTCAAAGGAACGGGCAAGAAAGGAAACGGCGTCAGGGAAGTACCGCCCGAAGATCAACCCCCAGCACTTTGGCGATCCGCTTACGTGAGCGAGCACTTGCCTGATGCAGGTTTCGCTCGATGCCGTAGATTTGTGATTGGGGAACGCCTAATTTCCTGCCAAGTTGTTTCTGCGTGAGGCCTGCCGAGACACGCGCCTTTGCAATCCACTCACCCGCGAGTTCAAGAAAGAACTGGTCCGCATCGACGAAATCGTTGTCTCCACGATCGATTAGGGCGATAGCCTCCTTCGCCAAACTGTCTTCGATCCGCCGTTCATTTTGATCCAGCGGTACGAGGACGTAGCTGTTCCCCTCGTCCGTAAGGATTTGGGGAGGTCGGCCTCCAACGTTGTGAAGCTTGGTCCCCGCGCTGGCGCTTGGGGTTCGGATGGCATTGGGCACCCAGTCGTGGCGCGTGGTCAACTACGCGCGACTCCCGGTAATCCGCACCAGCTCCCGCTCGCAGAATCGATCCGTCATTCCGGCGATGTAGTCGCCGATGACCCGCTCCATTCCTTGTTCGTCAATCCGTAGCCGGAATCGGTCGGGCAGCCTCTTGGGTTCCTTTCGATAGGAATCATACACGCGCAAGACTGTTTCCCGGCCCATTCGGTCGGTGCGAACCACATAGGGATGCTGGTAGACCCGCATGCAGAGAAAATGCTCGAGCTCGTTGAGCCATTGCTGATGCGGGTCCGACTGGACAATCGAAGGGGCTGCGCCCGCTTTGACCGTTTGCCAGTCCGAACGAGCCGGGTCGGGCGGATCCATCCCCGACGATTCACGATGGACCTGAAGCCGGGCATCCGAAAGAAACGTATTCAACATGCCCTCCAACACAACGCGTCGAACGGCGTGGATCGGGCGCTCGCCGTGGGCGCGGATGGCGGCCGCAAACTCATGCTTCCAGATGGTGGCGTCTTTCAACTCATGCTCTTCGATGATTTCGGCACCCAGCGCATCCTCCAAGTCGTGCAAGTTGTACGCGATACGGTCCGCGAAGGAGACGATTCGCGATTCCACCGATGGCGCGTTCGCCGCTCCCCTGCTGACCGGCTTGGCGGACCTCGTTGCGAGCTCGGGTTGATCGTAGCGCGTGACGTGGGACCGAAGCCCCGCGAGCGTGGCCGCGGTGAGATTGAGGCCGCGAAACGGCGGGTAAGGATGTTCGAGAAACTCGACGACGCGCACCGAGTGGGCGTTGTGGTTGAACCCGCCGATTGCTTTCATCGCCTCGTCGAGTGCCTTTTCCCCGGCGTGGCCGAAGGGAGGGTGGCCGAGGTCGTGGGCGAGGGCCATCGCTTCGGCGAGCGGCTCATTTGCACGAAGCTCGGCGGCCAGCGTCCGGGCAATCTCGGCCACTTCCAGCGTATGGGTTAGCCGAGTTCGGAAGTGATCGTTCTTGCCGAGGACAAAGACCTGGGTCTTTCCCTCCAGCCGCCGAAACGCCGTGCACTCAATGATCCGGAACCGATCGACCTCGAAAGGAGTCCGAAGAAGGTCGAGAGGTTCGGCGTAAACGCGAGACCCGCCGGTCGCGGACCGCGTCGCATACGCGGCCAGATGGGCTTCGCGCTCCTGGGCGACTTCGGAATTCACGAAGCGATCATCACCGATTGTGGTCGGGTCGACCAGTGCACGGACTCCATGGAAGATTCGGGTGAGCCGAGCCGCGGTATTCATGCCGCGCGACGCGTAAACGCGGCGGCTCGGAGATGCGGTGTCCCTCCCAAGTACACGTGTGTAAAACCCTTGGGATTCACGGTCGCAATCCCACCGAACGGGCCGCTTCGGCCAGCCGGACGTACAAAGCATCGAGCGATTCGGAAATCACCCTGGTGTCCGACACCACGGCCATGTAGTTCGTGTCGCCCGACCAGCGCGGCACGACGTGGCCGTGAAGATGGCCGGGCAATCCAGCGCCCGCGCATGGCCCGACGTTGTAACCGATGTTGAAACCCTGCGCGGCGACCACCTTTTGCAGGAGCGTCGCGGCGCCGCGAAGATTTCGCGAAAGCTCCATGAGGGTATCGTCGGAGAGCGTAGCGAAGTCTCCCACGTGTTCGGCGAGCGCGACCATGAGGTGGCCGTTGGAGTAGGGGAAACGGTTCATCACCACGAACGCGGCCTTGGTGCGCCACACTACATAGTTGCGCTGATCTGCGTCCGGCTCCGCCCAGTACCGACAAAGAAAGCATCGGTTCTCGACGCCGGAATTCAGCGATCCGATGTATTCCATCCTCCACGGCGCCCAAAGGTTTTTGTTCGATTCGGCCATGGGGAAAACCGCCGGTTGCGGCGCAGATCGGATCCGCGGACTAAAGGCCGTTCGCATCGATGGCGTTTTCAATCGCCCGGCGGATGCGGCCGTGGACGTCGTCTGGGGCGGGGATCGTTCGCCAGAAATGGGATATCGATTCCGATTCCGAGACGCCGGTTACAAACAGTATCGTACCCACGCCGACAAGTTGCTCCGGCAGATTTCGCCGAAGATAGGTATTGCGAATTCGGATCAGAGGAATCGCCGTGACCACGGGAGCACGGACGCCGCGAATGTCGAGCACCCGCCGATTGGTCAACACGTGCCAGCGCGGCAACCAATGAGCCGCCGCCCACGCCAGGCGGATCAACCCCACGAACAAAACCACCTGAACTGTGGCGGACAACGACAGGCCGGGGATCGGCCTTCCGACTCTTGCCACGACGATCGCAAGCAGCACGCTCGCGATCAGCCACGGCGCCGAGGTGAACACCGGCCTCCACAGCGACGGCTTGATCGCCAATAGTACGATCTCCCCGCCGTCGATGACCGAACCGGGAAACCCGGAGAACACCGCGGCGATGGTCTTCGCGGCGGCCGATTCGGTGGTGGTGGAAAACGTCGTGTCTGGCGGAGTTTTTCGTTCGAGTGTCACGATTTGACTCCTTGCGGTTTTGATGGTCGTCGCTTCTCAACTTGCTTTCCCATCCATCGGACCTTTCGTCAACTTTGCTTAACGGCCATCGGTGGTGGTGATACGTTGGCCAGCATCCTCTCCAGGGCCAGAACGGCGAGCCGTTTTGTTTCCGGATCGACCTTGATCTGATTCACCATCCGCCCGGCCACCAACTCATCCAGTACCCAAAGCAGATGTTTCAGGTCGATTCGGTACATCGTCGTACACAGGCATTGAATCCCCGCGAGCGAGCGGATTGACTTATCGGGGTGCCGTGCGGCGAGCCGGTTGACCAGATGGATTTCGGTGCCGATCGCCCAGCGGCTTCCCGGCGGTGATTCGTCCACCGTGCGGAGGATGAACTCGGTGCTGCCGGCAAGGTCCGCACGCTGCACGACTTCCCACGGACACTCCGGGTGAACAAGGATTTTGCAATCCGGATCGGTGCGCTGAATCTGTTCGCATTGCTGGACGTTGAACAGCCCGTGGACGCTGCAATGCCCTTTCCAGAGAATCACTTTCGCATGGTCAACTTGTGTCGGCGTCAGTCCGCCGCGCGGTTTCCTGGCGTCGTACAGAACCATCTGGTCAAGCGGAGTGCCCATCGCGTAGGCCGTGTTGCGACCGAGGTGTTGATCCGGAAGGAAAATGACCTTGTCGCCGTGGCGAAAGGCCCATTCGAGCACCGCCCGCGCGTTGCTGCTCGTGCAGCACGCTCCGCCATGGTCTCCGCAAAATGCCTTGATCGTGGCCGCTGAGTTTACGTAGGTGATCGGCACCAGTTTGGCGCTGCACTCTTCAACGATGAATTCCCACGCCTCCTCGAGCTGGTCGATCTCGGCCATGTCGGCCATGCTGCACCCGGCGGAAAGATCGGGCAGGATGACCTTGACGCGGTCCGAAGAAAGAATGTCCGCCGACTCGGCCATGAAATGGACGCCGCAGAAGACGATGAATTCGGCGTCTTTTTGCTTCGCGCCGATCTGAGAGAGCTTGAGGCTATCGCCGGTGAAGTCGGCAAATTGAATGACCTCGTCCTGCTGGTAGTGGTGGCCGAGAATGACGAGGCGGGATCCGAGAGTTTGCTTGCGGGCGAGGATGGCCTGACCCAGCTCGTCGGCGGTCAGCGCCGCGTACTTCGGCGGAATGGGAGGTTGAAAGAGCATTACGATTTCCGCTCGTTTCGCGAATCGCCCTGTTTCGTCCCGCAGACGCCTTTTCGCGGGTTCTGCGATCCAGTCCGCACCGGTGCTCCCTTGGGCGCGTTGCGGTATCGGAATCATCGTCCTACATTGATTATAGCGGTAGTTGGGAGAAAGCGTCGTGATCCGCAGGCAGGTCGGGGAAACGGTTCCACCGAACCTGACGGTACGACCTTGTCGCCGACGTCTTTCTTCGTCGGAAAAAGGGGGCGCCGCCGGTGAATCGGCCGTGCCGGGTGGTCGTTCATTCGGCCTCGAAAGCCGATACCCATAGGCGGGTCGGCGGTCCGAATGGAGATTGAAGGAGAATCTCATGACACACGCATTGGCGTTTTTCGTGTTTGACCCGATGTACTTTGTGTATCTGGGGCCGGCCATTCTGTTGGCGCTGTGGGCCCAGTACAAGGTCAAATCGAGCTACGCGTACGCGGGCAAGTTTAAGGCCCGCAGCGGGTTGAGCGGAGCGGAAGCGGCTCAGCGGATTCTCAATGCTCATGGAATTGTCGACGTGGCCATCGAGCCGGTGCGGACGTACCTCGGGGACCATTACGATCCCAAGCATCGAGTTCTGCGGCTTAGTCCGGATGTTTTTTCCGGGCGCTCGCTGGCGTCGCTAGGAATTGCGGCGCATGAAGTGGGCCACGCGATTCAACACGCCACGTCGTATGCGCCGCTGGCGATCCGTGGTGCTCTGGTTCCCATGGCGATGACGGGGAGCCAGCTTTCCATGCTGTTCATTATCATCGGACTGGTCCTGTCGGGGATGCAGATCGCCCTGGGATCTTCGCTGGCGATCGTTGGGATCGGGATGTTCGGGCTGGTCGTGCTCTTTCAGTTGGTCAATCTTCCCGTGGAGTTCGATGCTTCGCGGCGGGCCCGGCAAATCCTCCTGTCCAACGGAATGGTCACGACAGACGAAGACGTCGTGGTCGGAAAAGTGCTGAATGCGGCGGCGATGACCTATGTGGCGGCCACGCTCACCGCGCTGATGGAACTGCTCTATTGGGCATCGGTGGTTTTCGCGAACCGCGACCGCCATTAGCGGCGGAGCATCGCGTTGCCCCGATGCGGGCCGGACCGGCCTTCAGACGCCGTAGATTCCACTACAGGAACAGCGGCTGGTCAAAGCGCATTCCTACTCCCAAAGCGCTTCGGCTCCCGCTATCAAGCTGTTCCGTTCGGACGACCGTGGCGAAGCAAACTTCGGTGGGGCAATCGCCCGCTCCGTCCGCCGGTTCCAAGGCGACCTCGATTCGCTGCCCCACGCCCACGCCGCAATCCCACGGTAACGTGACGTATGCGCCTCCTTCGCTGATGTCGCGAATCTCGCAGGTCAGTTCGGCCGGACCTCGGAAGCCGCAAAGCCGGGCCTGAAACTGCCGAGGGACGCGCTCAGAAACGCGACGATCCTCGAGCAACGCCTCGCTCGCGAAGGATTCGGGTCTCGCCGACACCGGCGAAAAAACCACAGAACGGAAATCCAGTGCCGTAGCCATGGCACACTCCTGGAGGGTGAGTTGGTCGGCTCAAGGAAACGCCCTCGAACCAGATCCCAGCCGTGTGCATCGTCGCGCGCCGTCCAAATAAAATACCGGCGAACAACATTTCGCGCATCAACTGGATCGGCATGGATTATGACCGGCATGAACTGCGCGTCAAGCGGCGTTTACTGCATTAGACAAAAGTAATTCAGGGGCCGCAGGCGGCTGTTAAAGTGTCAGTGAAACCGACAACTAGGGACAGATTTCCGGACAGGGATACTGCAAACCCGAATACGCGTCAAGTACGAAGAGCAAATCGCCAATTTCCACGACCTGGTCAGGAACGCACCCGGCCAGGTTTACGGCGGCTTCGCCGCAGCGTGAAAAATCGGAGGCGTAGCCATCGAGTTCGCAAAGGATGTCATTAAGTTCGGCAATTCCCGAATTGTCCACGTCTCCCCAAATCCAGGTGAACGCTGAGACGGCAGGGCTGAGGACGGGAAAACCGAGAGTGCCGCAGTCGGTTTGAATGTCGTAGCGGCTGAAGGGCCGAACTTCCTCACTGCGCACCACGAGCTGCCCCCAATCGCTCGGCAATCGGAACTCGGCGTTGGTCCCGATGGAACCGTCGGTCTGGAGGTAAAAATCCACACAAGAAATGGCCGAGTCGGCGGGATCACCGCGGATTCGCGATGCAACCAAGTTCGCACCGGCCGCAGGAGTCACGCGAAGCGCTCGTGGTCCGACGGCAATTACGGCAGGCGACGGACAGTTCGAGGGGATACAGGAATCTGAACTTTCATCGCATTGGCCGACGGTACAGGGGATCTGGCCGGCCTGACACGAGCCGTTTACGCAGGTTTCGACGCCGTCGCAGAAAAGGCCGTTGTCGCAATTCAGGTTGCAACAGGACGGTTGACCGGGAACCGCGTACGTCACCGTCAAACGCGCGGGAAACCCTGAAGTGAAATCGCGGAAGCATCGCCACGTTCCTTCCGGTGATGGAGTTCCGTCGAACACCAGGCCGATGAAGTTTCCGGACATCCAGTTCGCTCGATTCACGACGACTTGAACGAGTTCGCCGAGTTCGGGCGAGTCGTAGGCTTGGCCGGGAGTGAACGTGGGCCACACCCAGGTCGTTGATGCGCTCGTTTGGGCATGATGATCGGTCAGGCGGTGCGTGTGTGTAATGTCAAAAACAGCGGCATGGTCCACGTCGTAGGCGCGGACGGTGGAGACCGGAGAACCCGAATTGTCGTCGGCGGCGGTAAGGCGGAGCACGGCGCTGACGATGGCCGCGCCTTGCGGAACGGGCAGGGCGAACTCCGCCGCGGCGATCCAATCGCCGCCGGGCTCCCGACCGGAACAAAGATTGGTCGCGTTGTAGAAGTTTCCAAGCTCTTCTCCGAAGTCGGGGTAGTAATCCGCATCGCGATTGTCGGCGGCCACATCTACTGCAATCTGGGTCTGACCGCCCCCGCCATAAATTGCGATCAGCGAGCTCGGCGTATCCGGCGTCGTGTAGTTGTGGGTTCGCGTTCCGGCGTCCGACCAGCACGCGAAGAGATACGGAACGCTGTTCAAAACGTAGCTCGTCTGGGCCTCGACGATATGTTGAAAGCCGATGAGGCTCGTGTAATTCCTCGGCGTGTTCACGGCTTCGCCGTCCAGAAAAATCGGAATCCCGCTGGGATCCGTGTCCAACGCGATCGTCGCCGTTTGCGGGGTGAGGGCACGTGCGGAGGTGTGAGTGAGGCCGTCCGAATCGGTCACGGACAAACGGATTTCGTAGAAAGTGTTTTCCGGTGAGTGGCCGGTTGCGACGATGAGGAAACTCCCGCCTGTGACTCCGTTGAGCGGTCCGAGGAAGGGGTGGGTATGCGCCGCGTGGACCAAGAGTATCTGCCAACGGAAGGCCGAAGCGGGCAAGGCCCCGTCTTCGGGATCGTTCGCGGTTCCGGCAAAGCTGATGGTATCGCCCGCACGATAGGTGGCGCCGGCAAGCGGCAGGGTGATGATTCCAGTCGGCGGGTTTCCCACGATGATCGTGATGGGCGGAGACGTCGTCTGGTCGGCGCCGTCGCTTAACGTTAGCGTTGCCTGAAACATGCCGGGGTCCTGATAGATGTGCTGCGGGTTGGGGGCGGACGACGATCCCCCGTCGCCGAAAAGCCAGTTGTAGGTCAGCGGCCCCGGACCCTCATCGGGATCGTCCGAACCCGTGGAGTTGAATTGGACCGTCAATGGAGCGGGACCGCTTGTCGGACTCGCTGCGGCAAAGACGATGGGCGGCGCGTTGGTCGACCCGGTGTAGGCGATTCGATACACCGCGCCCACGTCAGGAGCACCGCTCCACGGGGTCCCCACGGTCACGAAATACAAGGCCCCGTCAGGGCCCACTTCGAGATCGACGATCGTCCCCGCGTCCGGGGCCTGCACGAACAAAGGATCGGCGATGACGTTGCCGGCACCGTCGAAGATCAACCGCCGTATCCAGCGATTGGCGTAATCGCCCGCGTACAAGTTTCCGCGATACTCGGGCGGAAACACCGTCCCGCGATACACGGGGCCCAGGCTGATCGAGCCCTGTACAATGTCCACAAAGTATTCGGGATCGTTGTGCTGGTACGACCAGATGGGAAAGGTGTAGTCGGAGCAGTCGGAGACGAAACAGACCGGACCCTCCTGATTCGGCCAGCCGTAGTTGGCCCCGGCCGCGCCGCGGTTGACTTCCTCCCACGAATCAAAGCTGTTGCCGCCGACGTTGCCGATGTACATCCTTTCGACGGCGCCGTCGAAATCGAACACGAAGCGGAACGGATTGCGTAGTCCAAGTGCCCAAATCTGCTCTTGCGCGCCCGGTACGCCGACAAAGGGGTTCTTGGGCGGGATGCCGCCGTCGGGTTCGAGGCGCAGGATTTTTCCGTGCTGGTTCGACAAACTCTGCGCGGACGCGCTGTCGAATTGATCGCCCGTGGCGATATACAGGTGTCCGTCGCGGCCGAAGGCGATGGCGCCTCCGTGGTGAAAATCCGCGGCGAGATCGGGGTTCTCCCAGAGGACGACTTCCGTGGCCACGTTCGCGGAATTGCCCACAACGGTGAATCGTCCGACACGATTGCGTGGCTCATTGTTGGTGTAGTAGGAGTAGAGGAACCCGTTGGCCGTGAAGTTCGGATCGAGCGTCATCCCCACCAGGCCGCGCTCGCCGTTGAGGGTGTTGACGGGGATGTCGATCAGCGGCGCCGGCAAGAGCGCTCCGCCTTGCACGATTCGGATCGTTCCATCGCGCTCCGCGACGAGGAGTCTTCCGTCGGGCGTGAATTCCAAAACGGTCGGCTCGTTCAAACCGGTTGCCACCGTCGAACGCACAAAACCGGGCGGAAGCGGTCCGGAGGTGATCGGCGCGGTGTTTTCGGAGTTGGAGGAGTACGACACCCATTCGCCGTTGCCGGCGGCTCCGGCGATCAGGAGCCCGTCGGGCGATCCGGTCGCGCTGCTGTCGTTGATCGTCGTGCCGCTGCCCTCTTCAAAACGGTAGTAACCGACCAAACCGGGTGCATTGTAGGCCGCGACGCGGTTGTAGGTGGCGAGGAGATCGGCCTGAGTTCGCGGGACGGACCAGATACGAAGTTCGTCCATGAACCCGTTGAACGATGGATACGAAGAACCGGCGTCGTGTTTCTCCGCGGCCAGGACGATGTACGGCCCCCAGGGTGTGACCGGAGCGGGGTCGCCGCCGTTGGGATAGCTGATATCGTCGCGCGAGCGGTTCGCAGCGCTTTCGAAATCGAGAATGCCGTCGATGTAGATGCGTTTTCCACCGGTGGCCGCGTCACGCACACAAGCAACATGGTGCCAATTGCCGTCGAGGACGATGACGTTGCCCTCGATGGTGTTTTCACCGTCGAGCGGGTTTGCGTCGGCGCGGCCGGTGCCGAATTGCACCAAGCCTCCGGCGATGCTGATTCCCCAGTCGCGCGAGCTGGCCCCGAAGATATCGCGGTCGACGATGATGTTGCCGTTGATCCAGCGGAAATCCTGGTAATCGCCGTCGCCGCCGGAATTCCCGCTACCGTTGTCGGCGAGGTTGCCGCGCAGCCAGCACTCAACTGTGAAGCTTCCCGCGCCGACGTCGCAGGGCGCGCTCGCGTCCGCCCCGGGAGCGTTGTCGTCGATGGGAATCCGCACGCGGTCCTGTTGAGCGGTGCCGGTGCCGTAGAAGCGGAGCGCGAACTGAGACGCCTGACCAAAGGTCGCACGTGCATTCACCAGGCACGCCAAGCCCAACGCCCATGCGGCCGTGATACGCGAAGTCGGTCTACACATCCGATGTTCGGAATGCCTCACCTTCCGCCCCCTTTCGAACACGCGAGAATCACCAAGGCCGCCGAGAAACCCCGGCGGCATTTTACTCGATCGGTGCGGATTGGGTCCAGCGAAAATGAAGTCCGCGAGTGTTCTTGCGTCATCGGGCGCCGTTTCGCGGCACTCCAAAGTTCCTTTCGTTTGTCCTCTCGCCTCACTCTGCCGGCCGTTTCGAATTCGGGCACGTCAAAAAAGGCAGAGACCCGGGTCTACTGGGCAAGCGGAATGAATCCGTCTCCACCGGCGCCCGAGGGCGTCGGCGGAGTTACGCAAGTGGCCACTTCACGACTGCGGAAACTGCATCGCTTCCCTGCCACTCATTACAATGCGCCGGGTGATCGGTGGTGGGAAGGAAATCAGCGAGCGCGGGCGCCTTTCAGGGAGTCGCCATGCGACATTGCCGAAGAGTCGGCCGTCGGATCATCGACCCGACGGATTCGTCCCGATGCGGAAAACGCGGTCCCTCTATCAAAGTCTCCGGCTTGAATGCTCTACACTCGTCACGTCGAAAACCGCTGGTCTTACGATTGTCGGGTCGACTACCCGTCTCGGACATGCTCACCCTCGATGAGTTTCGCCCAATTGATCATTTCGAAATCAACTTCTTCGAGTCTTCGTAAAGCGTGTCGGGGCATAGGTCCTGCTCGTGCGACCACACCACGGTGCCACCCTCCGTGCGGACCCGCTTGAAGTAGTTGAAGTCCTTAAGCTCCTGAAATACGCCAAAATCCAGCAGCAGGCCGCAGTCATACACGTCGACTTCACCGTTGGAGAAGCTGATTTCGAGCTTGTAATCTTCCGTTGCAATAACCGTTTTCACGCGGGGATTCATGACTCACCTCAGAGGCTCGATCTTGAAGGGATGCTGCCCGCTGACCGCAAGTTGCCCGTCGGCCAGCAAGTCGTCTTGGTGAATCTCGATCCATGCAAGTACCAAACGCATCTTTCCCGGCGGAAGAGGCCCTTCCAAAACCTCGCCTTCGGGAATGACAATTACCGCCTCTTGGTCCTGTTATTTGGCATGAATGTGCGGGCGTTGATGTCGCCGGTTGTCCATGAAGTACAGCGACACAACGATGCCATAGAACATGGATATGGCGGGCATGCACTCCCCTCGTCCTTCTGATTCCGGCTACACCATTTCCGAATCGGCGCACTTTCCGGCGGCGTTTCCCGGCCACGCTTCGGAATCCAAGCCTGGATTATTGCAATTCGAGCGGGGACAAGCAATCCTGATTCATGAGCGGACATTGTTCGAACCGTGGAACTTAATGCGCATCGCCGGGAACACGAAAAACGCGGTTTGGAAACGAGAACGAATCCCGGCGCGCCGGGAGTGCCGAACCACGGCCGCGGGATGGCGGGCCGAGACCGCTCTCCCCACAGGGTCGTTACTCGAGCGACCTGGTGGCTTCGATCAGGGCCGAGCGGATTCCGGGTTCGCCGCCGCTGTGGCCGGCGTCTTCGACCATGATGAGTCTTGATTTGGGCAGCACTTTGTGGAGCTTGTAGGCGGTAATGGGCGGGCAGATCAGATCGTAGCGGCCCTGGACGATGACCGTGGGGATGGACGCCATTTTTCCGGCGTTTCGGAGAAGCTGCCCTTCCTCGAGAAAGCAGCCGGCGGCCATGTAATGGTTTTCGATCAACGAGAAGTCGAACGGGTCCCAATCCTTGAAGACTTCGTCGAGATAGGCGTCGGTCTTTCCGACGCGGGAGATGCGGATTTCGTACCCCGCCCAGCCCAACGAGGCGCTTTTTCGCCGTTCGGGATCGTCGCCTTGAAGGATGGCGAGGAGTTGCCTTGGATAATCGAGCTTTTCCGGCGCGGGGAGGATGGCCGGAAGGCGAGCGAACACTTCGGGAAAGTAGGGCTCGACGCCGCCGTGATAGAAGTGGTCGATTTCCGATTTGGCGCCGAGGAACACTCCGCGGAGCACGAGTGAACTGACGCGATCGGGGTACGCTTCCGCGTGGGCCACCGCCAGCGTGGAACCCCACGAGCCGCCGAAGAGATGAACCTTGTCGAGTTTGAGGTGCCGGCGAAGCTTTTCGATGTCTTCCACGAGGGCGGGAGTGTTGTTGTCGCGGAGGTCGGCGTAGGGCTTGCTTTTTCCGGCTCCGCGCTGGTCGTGAAGGACGATCAGCCATTTGGAAGGATCGTGGTAACGGCGCAGCCCGGGATAGCTTCCTCCGCCGGGGCCGCCGTGAAGCACGAAGACCGGCGTGCCGTCGCGACGGCCGCTGAGCTCATAATAAATCTCGTGAACATCGGAGACTCTCAAATATCCCGTCTCGAACGGTTCGATCTCTGGATAGGCATCGAGGCGGTTCGACGGTGCGGTCTCTCCGCGAATCGGCAGTGCCGACAAGGCGATGAGAAGCGCGGGCACGACAATTCGGTTTTTGAGCCGGAACATAAAGAAGACTCCCGAGGTCACGAATCGGGTTTGGGTCATGCGTACCCACGATACCATTCGAACGGTCGGAATTCCAGGTGTCGGGTTCGATTGGGCAGGGGCGATTCTCCCGAGGACTTGAGAATCTCCGCGGGAAGCGAAAAAACTGGGGGTTACTTGTACAGAAGCTTGCGCGAGTCTCTTGCATCCTTTCAGCGTGCGGATGGGTTCGAACCCGTCGATTTCCTCCCGGCGCGCCGGGATTGCGGCACTTTCAGTGCCCCAGGATTCGGGCCCGCAATTGTCAAAATGCACACTCGCATTTCTCATGATTGCTTCCGCAATTCCCATGATGCGGGTTCGCAATTACGGTCGTACGCCCGGGCGGCAACTACCGCTTGTGTCGTTCGTCGGAGGAGGGAATGACGACGTTGTTGTATTGGAGCAGGGTCCCCTTGGCGCGTTCGAGATCGATGATCGCGATGTTGTAATCGACGATGGCACGAATGATCGACCGGCGGGCGTCGGCCAGGCCGTTGCGTGCCGCGAGCTCGCTGTTGAGCGTGTTGAGATCTTTTCGTTCGGCACGTTGGACGACGGAAAGCACTTCTTTCTCCCGCGACTCGGCGGAGATGAAGGCCGGAAGAATCTGATCGTATGCGGTGCTCAGATCGCGAGCGGTGAGATTGACGTCCAGCAGCACCTGCTCGAAGACCGATTTCAATTGGGCGACGGCCTGACGGTGCTCGAGCTGGGCACGACGATGGGCAGCGCGCGGCGCGCGATTGCCGATGGGAAACTCGAGCTCCACCCCGATGAGGTATTCCGTGTAGTTGTGCTGGGTCAGTTGGTCGAAGGCATCGTCGGCGCTGGATTCGAGTCCGTCCACCGTGTATTGGAGGGTCAGGTCGAGCCGGGGAAGTTGTTCGAGCTTGGTGCGGCCTGAAAAAACCTTGGCGTTGGTGACGCGCAGCTCCTGTTCGCGAATCTCTTCGCGGTGATTCAACGCCGTCTGGGCGGCGGACATTCGATCGACGATCATCGGTTCATAGGTTGGAAAATCGGTGGGCACGATTTCGGAATGCTCCGCCAGATTGATTTCCGGGTCGTTTATGGCGGCGACCAGGCGATCCTCGGCGTCGAAGAGGACGGCGCGGACTCGAATCAAGTCGGCGCGGCTGTTTTCCAGATTGGCCCGCGTGGCCGACAATTGAACGGGAGTGATGTCGAAGGTCTGGCGGGCCTCCAATTGATCGTGGATGAGCTCAAATTCCGCGAGCAACCGAGCGGTGATGACCATTTCTCTTCGGGCCTGCACAAGTCGCCAGTAGAGGGCTTCGACGTCGCGAATGATATCCCGCACCTGCCTGGCGAAGGCCTGGTCGCTGATCTGGCGGTTGTTTTTGGCCACGACGATCAAGGAACGGTTGTAATCCAGCCCGAAGTTGCGGAGCAGCGGCTGGCGCGCTTCCAGGACCAGGTCGTTAAAGTACTCGGGGTTAATCTGTTGAAACTGATTGTTGGTCTCAGTCCGCTGCCATCCATACGACGCGCTAACGGTGGCCCCGGTGGGGAGGACTTTGCGCACGCCGAAACGAGAATCAAAGAAATCCAGATAGCTGGACGCGAGGGTGGAGCCGGTCGGTTGATCGACAATGTTCTTCCTGAGGGAGGTGAAGAACATAGCGTCGAACGCGGCTTCGGCTTCGACCACGCGCGTGGTCTCGATGGCCGGGTTGTAGCTTGTCACGTCGATCGCGAAGCTGTTGGCGAGGGTGCGTTGGACGACGTCCTGCAGGGAGAGGTGGATTTCTCCGGGGCGTTGTATGGTCCGCATGCGGCTGGTGACACGCTCGACGGTGATCAATTGAGACTTGTCGTTTGCGGCCTGGGCTCTGGCCCTCTCGTCTTCCGCAAGTTTGCGATCGAAAAACGGGTCGGGAACATGGTACTGGAGCCGTGCCGGAGGGATTGCGGCGGGACTCGCGGGAGTTTCGGTTTTTCCAGAAACGTCGGGCCGCACGCCCGCGGCGACGGGAGGTTCCGCGGGGTTTTGGGCGACAAGTTCGCCGGGCGATTGGGCCAATACGTCCGACACCGGTGGGGTGTCGGCCCGGGCGGAACTTAAGACCGATGCGAGGCCCGCGATCCAGGCGGCCATGCTCAGGTTGGTGATCCGGGGGTGGCGGCTCCTGGCCGTGAAAGAACGCCACGTTGCGCACCCTGCGCGCAATGGGAAAATTCGCGGGAAGCTTCCGATCATGATCGACGACTCCGTTCCCAGGGTGGACGAAAGCGGCGAACCCGGCTTAACTGACGATCGGCTGCCGCTTGATTCCGGTGCCTGGGTCAGGGCGACCGCGCAGAAGCCCAACAACCCGCATCGGCGGCGGTATGCTACTTGGGGGGCCGAAGAGCCGTCAATTCGATGCCGAGAGCGGATAGACAAATTCCGACGACACCGGGTCTGGGGCCTCGGGTGGGTGTGATCGTGGGCGGCGACCACGATGAATCGATGATTTCAACGGGAAGGGTTCTGGCGGAACAACTTGGCTTGGCGTTGGTGGAGGAAGCGAGGAGCGGCGAATACGACCTCTTGCTCGAGTTGACTGCCGATCGATTGGCGCTGCGTACGGGTGGTGGGGAGCGGCCGATGCGGTTGGCCGCGGACTTTCTGGGCGGCTCCGGTGGTCAAAAACGAAAATCGGTCGCGGGCGCGCGGCAGCCGTTGGCCCGCGCTGTGGGATTGAGGGGTGCCCCGCTGTTCGTGCTTGATGCCACGGCCGGGTTGGCGAGGGACGCATTTCAGTTGGCCCGTTGGGGGTGCACCGTTTTGGCCGTCGAACGCTCGCCCATCCTCGCGGCGCTGGTCCGCGATGGACTCGGCCGCGCGGCAAGTGCGGGCGATCCTCGATTCGCACCCGTGCTCGCGCGGTTGACGCTGGTGATGGGCGACGCTCGACAGGTGCTCCGATCGGAACCCATCGAGGCTCGGCCGGACGTGGTGTATTTGGATCCCATGTATCCGCAGCGCACGAAGTCCGCTCTGGTCAAAAAGGAAATGCGAATTTGCCGGACGCTGATCGGGGACGATGCCGACGCGTCGGAGCTGTTTGCCCTGGCCCGCGAGACCGCCCGACAACGCGTGGTCGTCAAGCGTCATCGCCATGCGCCGCCGCTGGGAGCGAAACCGGACATCCGTTTCGCCGGCCGAGTTGTGCGCTACGACGTTTACTTGACTGGCGGACACAAAACCGAGTGAAACGCGGCGGAACTGGAAACGTTTCGACCCTCGAGCCCGATTGACTCCACCCTTGCTCACACCTCACCAAGCGGTCAAGTCATCGGCGCCGTGTGGCACCATGGGACATCAGCGTTTCGGCGGCTTTCCGCTTTGCCAGTCGCGCAAGTGGGCGGCGAGCAATTCGGGTTTCTTTTGTGCGACGACGTGTTCGATGAGGGTTTCGGGGACTTTCAAGGCCCGCATGGCGGCTTCGGCGCGGGACCAAAGTCGCTTCACCTTGACTTCCGAGTCGGCGAGGAAGAGATCGGAGACGATTTCGGCGAGGCGCGTGAGCATGATGTCGCCGCGGTGGTCGTAGTACCGTTCGATGATCTTCTTTTGATAGGGAGTGTGGTCGGGCATGGGAGTTAGGACGATCGAAGGGCGAACAGCGAGAATTGCGTTTCGGAAATGTTCCTACCATCGCGGTTCATGGTTTGGACTCCATCGCCTCCGCGGCGGCGAGGGCGAAATAGGTGATCACGACATCGGCCCCAGCGCGGACGATCGCAGTGAGGGTTTCCATCATGGCTCGGCGTTCGTCGAGCCAGCCGTTTTGGGCGGCGGCCTTGATCATGCTGTATTCGCCGCTGACTTGATAGGCGGCCAGCGGAAACGACGCATAGGTGTCGCGGACGCGGCGGATGATGTCCAGGCAGGGCAGGGCGGGCTTGACCATCACCATGTCGGCGCCCTCATCGATATCCAGGGCCACTTCGGCCAGGGCTTCGCGGGCGTTGGCGGGGTCCATCTGATAGGCGCGGCGGTCGCCGAAATGGGGTGCGGAGTCGGCGGCGTCGCGAAAGGGGCCGTAGAAGGCCGAGGCATATTTCGCGGAGTAAGAGAGTATTCCCGCGTTCACCAGGCCCACGTTGTCGAGTGCCAATCGAATGGCACTCACCATGCCGTCGATCATGCCGCTGGGGGCGACGAGATCGGCCCCGGCCCGGGCATGGGCGACGGCGACGCGGCCGAGCACTTCGAGCGTGGCGTCGTTGTCGATCGGGCGGGAATCGGCGCGCGGGGTGGCGAGAAGCCCGCAGTGGCCGTGATCGGTGTATGGGCACAAACAGACGTCTGTGATCACCACGAGATCGGGCGCCACGCGTTTGATTCGTTCGACGGCCCGGCAAACGATGCCGTCGGGAGCGAACGAGCCTGAGGCCTGAGCATCCTTCCGCGCGGGAACCCCGAACAAGAGGATGGCTTGAATCCCTGCCTTACCAACGGCTTCTGCGCGGCGATCAAGGGAATCAAGAGTGAACCGTTCTATGCCGGGCATGGAGGGAACCGCACCGGCCATCGACGAATCCTCAACGACGAACAGCGGATCGATCAGTTGCTCGCGGTGCAGCCGGGTTTCGCAGCGCAATCCGCGAAGCGCGGGCGTGCGGCGCAGTCGTTGCAGGCGGTAGTGGGGGAATGAGGCCATGATTCAGGACGCTACAACGGTTTTTTGTCGAAGAATTCTTGCAATGCCAGGACCATCCCCGGTCCCGAATGCGTTTCGGCCACGACATCGACCTTCCATCCCTGGTTTCGGGCTTCGCGCTCCGTGGCGGGACCGATGCAGGCGACGGTAGCAGGCGATGGAGGCAACTTCAACCCGGCAAACACGCGGACGGCGGACGGGCTGCAAAAAACGATCGCGTCAATGCCGTACTGAAGTCGTTCAAGGATGTCCGGGGAGAGCGCCCGCGGAACGGTGCGATAGGCCACAACCTCGTGGACCGAAAAGCCCGCGTGCTCCAAACGATTGGGAAGTTCACGCGGGGCGACGTCGGAGCGAGGGCAAAACACGACGCCGCGAGAATTCCCGGCGGCCGCCACGAGGGCCTCGGCCAAGGCATCGGCCGTGTGAGTCGTGGGAACCAGGTCGGCCTGAAAACCGCGGCGGGCCAAGGCCGCCGCCGTGGCCGGACCCACGGCGGCGATTCTGCAGAGAGAAAAGCCGCGCAGGTCAAGGCCGAGACGCAACCAGGTTCGGAAAAATGAGGCCACGCCGTGTGCGGAGGTGAACAGGAGCCATTGACAGGGGAATAGGTCGCGGAGGGCGTCGCACAGGGGTGCGTCGTCCGACGGCGGGGCAATTCGGATCAATGGACAGTCGATCACGTCGGCACCCGCGGCGAGCAGACCTGCTCGAAGGGTGTCACGGCGCGAACGCGGACGGGTGATCACGATGCTCTTCTCCGACAGTGATCTCTCCGGGTTCAACGGCACCGGTATCGGTGAGGCTGAGGCAGACTTCTTCGATGCCAAGTGCCGGGGCGATGTCACCGCGAAACGGGCCACTTCTCCGATCACCGTGACCATCGGCGTGGTCACGTGATTCCTCTCCGCGACGTTTGCAATCGTTCCCAGGGTTCCAGTGACCACGCGCTGCCGCCGGGTGGTGGCCCATTCGATGCACGCGGCCGGGGTGGCGGGCGGGCGCCCTCCCTTGATGAGTTCCGCGGCGAATTCGCCAAGATTCTCGCGGCCCATGAGCAACACAACCGCGTCGATCGCCGCCAACGCGGCGAAGTCGAGCGGCGGGGCCTTCGATTCCTCGGCCACGCGGCCGGTGACCACGGCGAACGCACGGACGAGTTGCCGATGCGTGATGGGGATTCCCGCGGCCGCGGGGGCGGCGATGGCGCTGCTGACGCCCGGAACGACGATGCACCGAACACCCGCCTCGCGACAGGCGGTCAATTCCTCGAACCCGCGCCCGAAGACGAAGGGGTCGCCGCCCTTGAGGCGCACGACGCGCAGGCCCTTTCGAGCTCGATCCACGATGAGGGCGCAGATTTCCTCCTGCGGAATCGTGTGTCGTCCAGGTTCCTTGCCGACGTCGATGATTTCGGCATCGGTCCGCGCCTCACTGAGCAGTTCGCGGGCCACGAGGCGGTCGCAGGCCACAACGTCGGCACGACGAAGCAGGTGCAGCCCCCGCCGAGTCATCAGTCCCGGGTCACCGGGACCCGCGCCGACGAGATGGACCACGCCCGGCATTCGGGTTACACCGCCGATCCGGCAAGGGAGAGAGCCCCGGCATTGAGGAACATGCTCAACGCCCGTTCGGCGGCGGCTCGCGGGGTGGGATCGTTCACGTGGACATTGTAGACCTCGGTGCCGTCCAAAGAGAGGAGCCTCGCGCGGAGGTCTATGGCGCCGTCGGCGGTTGCGGCGGCGGAAAGGGCATGGGTGCGGGAGCCGTCGAAGGGTCGAAGGATCGCGAGTTCCGCGTCGACGGCGAATGCGGTGGCATCGTCATAAAGCGATCTCATCATCGCATTCGTTGCGGTATCGTGGTTCCGCGTGACCACGGCCAATGCGCCTTGTCCCGGGGCGGGAAGGAATCGGTCGAGATCGAAAATCTCCGAGACGGCCTCGGTCCTACCCAAACGCTGAACTCCCGCGAAAGCCAGAATGGCCGCGTCGATCTTGCGGTCGCGAATCTGCGCGATGCGGTCGTCCACCGGCCCGCGCAAGGGTACGGGGCGCAAATCCGGACGCAGGGCGAGAAGTTGAGCCCGGCGTCGCGGGCTGCTGGTGCCGACGGAGGAACCCGAAGGAAGCTGCGGCAGAGTTCGCCCGTCTTTTGTAATGAGGCATTCGCGCACGTCGCCGCGCGGCAGAACGGCCACGACGCGGAGGCCCTCGAGAAGCGTTAAGGGCAGGTCCTTGTAGCTGTGCACGGCAAGATCGATGTCGCCCGCGAGCAGGGCCGCGTCTAGATCGTCTGTAAACGGCGAGTCGGAATCGAGCATGGGAATGGGAACGGACAAATCGCGGTCGCCCGAAGCGGTCATGGTCACGATTTCGATTGTCGATCCCGCGGCGCGGAGCCGTTCGGCGACATGAACCGCCTGCCAACGCGCCAGTGCACTGGAGCGAGTGCCCAGGCGCAGGCACGAACTCCTCTTGAGGGAAGTCGCGGTTTGGGCCACAGCGGATCGGGCAAGATCGAGGATGATGGTCGTGAGTTCCGGGTAGCTTCCGACGGGGATGTCGAAAAAGACGGAGCGCCCGGCATCGGCCGACGCCGCACCGAGCCGATCCGGAATGTCCTGGGTGACGTGCGGGCCGGCGGCGATCAGGAAGGGCACGATGAATAGCGATGCGAAAGACGATCGCGCCAGGATCGATTCCACGCCCGGCGCGTCGTCGAGGAAGGCCTCGAGGACCTCGCCGAAGAGGGCCCGCTCACGAAGGCGTTCGACGAGCGTTTCCGTGGCCCATCGGCTTTGTAGATTTCGCGGCGTGCCGTGACCGATGACGGCCACGGTCGTCGATGAAAGATTCATTCCGTTGTGAGGGGCGACGGCGGAAATCCGGTTCGAAATCAAATCGACAAGCGCCGGGTGCGAGCCGACCTGCGGTGTAATCATGAGCGCGGACGGTGCATATCGGCGATTCTTGCGGAGTTCGCGAGGCAGCACTTCGTTGCAGTAATAGCCCGCGGAGGTCATAAGCGGCACGACGACGGTTCGCGCGCAGGTCAGCCGGTCGAGCACTTCGCGGAAGGGGGGATCGCCCTGATGAAAAGCGGCCGCGGCGTCAAATTCCGATGCGGATTGAATCTCATCCGCCAAGGCGTGGATGCGTTGGTTGACCGCGGGGTCGTGGCGCGAACCGTGCGCGGCAAGGATAAGTGCGGTGCGACTCATGCCGCCACCGCGGACTTGAGGGCGAGAATGTCCCTGTGCAGTCGACGTTTCGCTTCTCGTGCATCTGCGGCCGGCGCGCGGGGAGCGCCACGAACCAATTCGGCGATTTTGGGCGCCGCCGACCGTCCGCGGAGCCAATCGGAATATCGTGCCATTTCCGCGGCGACGATTGCCAGGGACTCGGCCCATCCCATCGGGGGTACAGGGGCGCGATCTTTCGTGGATTCCGGTCCGGGGGCTTCCAAGAGTTCATCCAAATGGACCAGCGAGATACCCGGAACACTCGTAACCGCGGGATCGATGCTACGAGGCACGGCCAGATCGACGAAGACCCGGGGTCTCCCATCTAGGGGAGCGATCGTCTGCACATTCACCAAGTAGTTCGGAGTCGCCGCACAAGCGAAAAGAACGTCGGATTGCGAAAGAGCGTTCCCCACGTCCTCGATGGGCCCTGCGCACCCGCCCGCCCGCCGGGCGACCGACAACGCTCGGGCGGGATGTCGTGCCAGGACCTGCAGCGAAATTCGTGGAACGTTCGATAGAACCTGGGCGATGTCGCCGGCCAGTTGGCCGCTTCCCAGAATGGTCACGGATCGGTTCGTCCACGATCCGATTTGTGAAACGGCATGTTCGACGGCCAGCGACGCGATGGAGCGGGTTGTATCATTCAAGGAAGTTTCCCGGCGCACTCGCCGACCGCCATGAACCGCGGCGCGACCCAGGGCGTTGAGTACGGGGCCAAGCGCCCGCGACGCGTCGGCCTCGAGAAACGCGCGGCGCACCTGACAAAGTATCTGAGGCTCGCCGAGAATCCGTGAATCCAATCCCGCGGCGACGCGGAGGAGGTGTTCGGCGGCGGTTTCGCCGGTTCGCATCGCCATTCGGGATATCACTTCTTCCGGGGATGCCTTCAATCCTTGGGCAATCGAAGCAGCGCAGGAATCGGGCGACGCATTCACGGCATACATTTCCAGCCGCTCGCAGGTGCTGAGGATCATGCGTTCGCTTGAATGTCGCGCGAGATCATCGAGAATGTGCGCGCGCGCGGGTTCGTCGAGAAAGAGGCGGGAGCGCAATTGGGGACCCGCCGTTTTGTGCGTCAGGCTGAAACTCAAAAGTCCTTCGTTCACCGAATCACGTTCTTGCCGACACGGCGCATTCACGCCGGCACCCTCCTGATCCCCTGGCGCGCCGAGAATTAGGACTTTCGCTGCGTTAAGGGCCCGCATTGCGTCGGCTCCGCCTTAACCATTGGCAATCGGAAATCGACCCCGGCGCGCCGGTCCCGACATGTCGGGATTCGCTGTGCTGCGACATTCGGCAGATCCTAGATCCCCGCACCGCCGTGGAGGCCGCATTCGGTTTTTCCCGTTTCCGCCCAGCGCCCGTCACGGGAGTATTCGCCGATCTTGGCACCCAGCACGGGTTTGGTGCAGTGGGTGCAGCCCACCGTCGGATAGCCTTGATCGTGCAACGGGTTGTAGGGGACGTCATGGGCCTGAATGTACGCCCATACTCGGGCGCGATCCCACGCGCACAACGGATTGACCTTCAATACCTGGTACTTCCAGTCCCATTCGATCAGCGAGATATTCGCCCGCGTTTTCGACTGCGATCTCATCAGGCCGGTGATCCAGACATCCACGTCGGCCATGACCTCGTACATGGGATCCACCTTTCGAATCCGGCAGCACAGATCCGGATTGGTCTTCCAAAGCTGATCGCCGTGCCGCACGGACTGCTCTTCAGGGGTCAAGGTCGTGCCGCGGTTGACAAAGCGTAGGTGGGGATAACGTTCGCCGAGCCGGTCGCGAAGCGCGTAGGTTTCGGGAAAGAAGAACATCGTGTCGAGGTAGACCACCGTCATCGGCACGTCATGCCGGGCGACCATGTCAATCAAGGCGCAGCCTTCCATGCCGAAGGACGAAGTCATGATCATGCGCTGGCGTGCGAATCGCTCCAAAACCCAGGGAACAAAACGCTCCGTGGGTGTCTCCTCGCTGATCGATTCGATTCCGGTGTTTTCAAGAAGGTCTAGCTGCACGGTTTTGGCTCCCCCCTACTCATCTTCGCGGCGGCCGCGGAGAGCCGATTGCCGGCGGGACAACCTGCTCACCCCTGATTCCCCCAAGAAAAACGGCCCGCGAGAACTTCCCACGGGCCGCCGCAAAATCCGAAAAATCGCTGTGCGCCGCTAGGGTGTCCCTCGTTCGGACCCGCCCATACAACAACAGCAACGACAAACGCAGTGCTTAACCATCCGAATCCAACTCCGGCACTCCGTGCCCGCTTGGGCGGATCACGCTTGCAAGCGGTTCCCACCCTCCTGAATAAGGAATGTAGCGGGAACCCACCCCTTTTGTCAAGTCCCGGCGGCGCCTTTCAAATTCGCGGGATTGAAAGGAAAGCGGGTTGCCGTCCATTGGCCGGCAACCCGCCCATGATTCCTTCAACCTCATGCATCAGGCCACGGCGGTTTCACCGCGCCTATGGAAATACAACTTGGCGGAAACCAACAGCAGGAGCGTCAAGATCGCAAGCCCCCACTCGCTGACCGTCGGAATCCCAAGATCGCAATCCGGAGGACAATCGTCATCGGTGCTGATCCCACCGCCGCAACACCCAACGGGGCAGCAGCCGTCGCCATTGACGCAGGTCGTGATGGTCCCGTCCGTGGGGCACTCGATCGAGTCGCCCGGGCAGGACTCCTGAGGATCGCAGACCCCTGTCGACGGACGGCAAACGGTGCCGGACTGGAACCCGTTGGACGGGCAATCCGGACCCTGACCGGTGCAGGCCTCGGCCGCGTCGCATACTCCTTGTTGGGGTCGGCAGATCTGACCGGCGGCGACAAAACCGTCCGCCGGGCAACCCGCCCCGCTGCCCGTGCAGTTTTCGGCGGCGTCGCATACGCCGGCGGACGCGCGGCACACCTGGCTCGGAGGGGCAAACCCATCGTTGGGACAATTCGATCCGCTGCCCGTGCAGGATTCGGCCACGTCGCATACCCCGGCGGATCCTCGGCACGTCGTACCCGCGGCGGCATATCCATCGGCCGGGCAATCCGGTCCCTGTCCGCTGCACGTTTCGGCGACATCGCACGCCCCGGCGGCAGCGCGACAGGTAACTCCAGCCGCTGCAAAACCGTCTGCGGGACAAACTGAGCTCGCACCGGTACAGCTTTCGGCCACATCACAACTTCCGGCCGAGGCGCGGCACTGCGTTCCGGCGGCGGCCAAACCATCCGCCGGGCAGGCATTGGTCATCCCGTCGCACGTTTCAGCCACGTCGCACGCACCAGCGGACGGACGGCAAGTGGTGCCCGCCGCAACCTTTCCGTCGGCGGGGCAATTCGGGCCGTTTCCGGGGCAATTCTCGGCTACGTCGCAAACTCCGCCCGATGCGCGGCAGACCGTCGCGTTGGAAGCAAAACCATCCGCCGGGCAGGCGTTGTTTGTCCCATCGCACGCTTCGGCCACGTCGCACGCACCGGCGGAAGGACGGCAGGTCGTGCCCGCGGCGACCTTTCCGTCGGCCGGACAATCCGGGCCGTTGCCCGGGCAATTCTCGGCCACGTCGCAAATGCCTCCCGACGGGCGGCAGATTGTTGCGTTGGACTCAAAGCCGTCCGCCGGGCAGTCGGAGTCCTGACCCGTGCACATTTCGGCCAGGTCGCAGACCCCCGCCGATGGGCGACAGGTTGTTCCCGCAGGGACCAATGTGCATGTCGCCGAGCAGCAACTTCCAGGCGTTCCATTGGCGGCTCCCTCGTCGCATTGCTCGATCGGTGCGAGGATGCCGTCGCCGCAGTCGCAGGCGTCGCCCGCGCCGTCCATGTCGCTATCTTCCTGCCCTGGGTTTTGAACGTTGTCGCAGTTGTCGTTGCAATCGGCGACGCCGTCCAGGTCGGTGTCGGTATCGGGTATCCCGCAGCCGCAGACTCCCTGCTGGGTCTTATTCGGATCGTCCGGGCAGGCGTCTCCACATTGCCCGTCGACCATGTCTCCGTCGACGTCACCCTCGCAGGCCGCACCGGCCGCCGTTCCGTTGGCGTCGGCACAACACAATGGATCTAGGTCTTGGCAGTCTCCGCCGAAGCAGCAGGCCACAGTCGGGGAGCAGGTTGCCCCGACGTGCGGCGTGCCCATGGCGTTCGCGCAGCACAACGGGTCGAGCATTTGGCAGGTGTCGTTGGGCAGGCAGCAGGCGTGCAGACCATCGCACGACTGTCCCGCCAGAAACGTGCCGCCCAGCGCATCGCATTCCGATTGAATCGTGCCGCTTACGCAGGTGTTGTCGGTCCGACAGCACGCGCCTTTGGTCACGCATTGAATGAACAGCTCGTCGATTCCGGCGTGGGAGGAGGAGGAACTAAAACTGCCAACGCGAATCAAGTAGCAGGTTCCGGACACGACCTGGTTGCGTGTGGCCGATTCATAGGGCGACAAGCCGCCCTGCATGCAGAGGTCCGGGTCTTGATCGGGATCGCTTATTTCATCCGCGGCTCCGCTGTCGTCGTTGCAGGCCAGCGGGGGGGATGTCGGCGGGCATACGCATTCGCCGTACACGGCGATCCGGGTGTCCAAAGCGGCACCGTTGCAGGTGTCGACCAGCACGCGGCCGGTACACGATGCGGTGTATTCAAGCCACACATCGTGATGGAGTTGGTCGTCTCCGACCGGGAAATCGCACGGCGGTGCCGGTTCCAGGGGGCCGTCAGTGGTGGCCGCGACGCGGTCGATGGGGTTCACCCCGTCCCCGGCAACCGTGGCATAAGCGCAGTCGTCTCCCGCGCAATGGCAGTTCGGCGCGCACCCCGTGGTGCAGGGGCCGACGGACGTTCCATCGCAGATTTCACCGGCCTCGATGATGTTGTTTCCGCAAACCGAGGGGATGCAGACGATGTTCAGGTTAAAGCCTCCACAGCCGGTGCTGTAGGAAGCCACGCGGATCGGAATGATCTGACCCGTGAGCACGCCCGTGACGGTCATATCGGAAAGCAACCCGGTTCCCGTGTCGTCGTCGCAGCCGATTGACGTTCCGCCGCAACTCGTGTACGCGGAAAGCACCGTGTCGGACTGAGCGCTGCCTTCCGTGGTGACGCGAATGGCGCCGGTGCAGGTGGCCGTATAGGAATACCAGACGTCCTTATTCGAGTTCGACTGACACGTAGCCTCCGCATCGTCCACCGCTCCCGCGCTGCAGTTGTTCCCGGTGGCCGCGGGCGTGCCGTCACTGACGGATTGGGCTCCCGCGCAGGTATCGGATGGGCACTGGGCACAGGTGCTTCCATCGCCCAGATACGTCGCGGGCGACGCGCAATCGCACGCGGTTACGATCGAACAGGTTTCCGCCGCGCTGTTGCAGCACGCCCCAGTTGCGCACGTGGTTCCCTGTCCGGCAAACACGCCGGGTGAGCAGGCACAGGGATCGGTCAAGGTGCAGACGCCAGACGTGCAGCAGCGTCCGGTCGCACAGGTGGTCCCGTCGCCGGCGTAGGTGCCGCCGCCTCCGGTGCAAGCGCACGACGTTGTGATGGAGCAGACTCCGGACGTGCAGCAGCGGCCTGTCGCCACCGTCGCATCCGGTTGGACTCGCAGCGTCGGACGCGCGCCGGTCGTCGAGGACCCGGCTGTTCCGATTTGAATGTAATAGGTAGTACCCGCAATCGCGGCCCACGTAGTCGTTGTTTCGATGACATGAGCGCCGGTCGACGTGGATGCATTGGCGCAAGCCACTTGGGTCAGCGGCGAGGGACACGTCCCCGTCCAAACCGTGAGCATGCTGTCGTGGCTCGATGTCGCGGTGAAGGGCGCCCACTGGGCCAAGGTCGCTGTGACGCACGTCGTGGCGATCGGAGTCCAACGGTACCAGAGTGCGCGGTTGGTCGTTGTGGTGATCGTGTTGCAGCTTCCCACCGGATTGGGTGGATTCGGATCGGCCGCCGCCGCCGTCGTGTTCACCACGTCGTCCCACGGTATCGCGGAGGGCATCGTCCGCGCCGAAGCGCAAAGTTCGTTCTCATTCGTGCACGTCGCGCTGCAGCCGTCGCCGCTCATCAGGTTGCCGTCGTCACAGCCTTCTGCGGAGCCAAGGTCGCCGTTTCCGCAGGTACCCGCTCCCGCGCAATCGATGCCCGCCGTACAAGCAGCGCCGGTGTCGATAACGGACAAATCAACGATCGTGGGGGTCGTTGTAGCGCTAAAAAGTCCGACTTCGATCAAATACGTCGTCCCGGACTTCGAACAGAACTGAACGATGGATGGAAACCCCGACACAAGCGAACAACTGGGGGATGCGGGGGTCAAAGCTACCGTCCCTACGTCGTCGTTTCCGTTCACGCAGGTCAATGCGCTGCAAGTCCCGCAATGTACACGCACTCTGGTGTCCGTTCCGGCGCCGTTGCAGGTCGAAACACGTAGAATGTTCCCCGTACCCACCACGCTGTACCAAACCGATTTGTTGACCGCTCCGCTGAACCCGCAGGAAGGCGGTGTCGGAGTCGTGTCCGCGGAAGCGCCGCCTACATCCACGGTGGTCGAGGCGGGAAGCGAAAGGGCGGTCGGCGACTCGCACTCATCGTTCGCGGGGACCGGAATGCAATTGAAAGTAAAGACGAAGTTACCCGTGCCGACTCCCGTGCCCCAGGTCGAAACCAGGAGGTAATAGGTGGTGCCGCCCGTCATGGTGAAGCCTACGCCGGTTTCCGGATCGCTGCAAAACGACTGCGAAAGGGTTGCACAGCTTGCTCCCGTCCAGGCGGAGATGGCCACGTCGTTGGAGCTGAGCTCCGACATGACCGCGGAGCAGGTGACGGATGGAGTGTACGTCCACCACACGCCGTTGTTGGCCATGGCCCCGTTGCTGCTACTGTCGCAACTGGGGTTGACGTTGGTATCATCGGTTGCTGCGGCCGCATCGGCACTGGCACTGTATGGAACGGACGCAATCGCGGCGGGCGCAGCGCACGTGTCGTTGGAAACGAGCGGGGCGCAATCGAAGCTGAGGTTGTAGGTGGCGCCCGAAGGATTGGCCGACCCCCAGGTTGAAATCAGAAGGTAATAGGTCGTGCCGCCGGTCAGCGGAACCGCAACGTTGGTTTCGGGATCGCTGCACGTCGTCTGAACCAAGGCAGCGCAGCTTGCTCCGGTCCATACGGAAATGGCCACATCGTTCGTGCCCGTCTCTGAAATGATGGCCGTGCAACTCGACGCCGGCGTGTAAACCCACCACGTACCGTTGTTGGCCAGGGCTCCGTTGCTGCTGCTGTCGCAGCTCGGATTGACATTCAGATCATCGGTCGCGCCCGTGGCGGAAGCCGTGTCGGTAAAGGGAACCGAGCCGATGACGGTGGCTAACGAACAGTCGTCGCTCCCGGTGAGCAACATGGCCATTTCCATCGATGACCCATCGTCCGCGGTTTCGATCTCCAGACCGGTGATCGACAACATCTTGCGGAGGAGGTTGTCCTCGGTTTCCCGGGAAGGATCGCCGAGAACGGTGGCCATAATGTCGTCGGACGCGTCGGGATCCTGCGGCCCGAATTCCCACATTCTTTTGACGAGCACATCGCTGTATTTTTCGACGACGGGATCACGTTGGGCGCCGCTGTCGACCAGGGCCAATACGAAGTTATGCCAATCCGAATTTCTTGCGAAATCCACGGGTTGGAGTAACTGCTGGGCAGCCGGCGCGGTGGCGACCGCCCCACCATTAGGGGCGCCGCGGTTGGCCTTGCCTCCATCCGCGAGGCCAACGCCCGCCCATCCCACGATGCCCGCCATCCAACCGATTTGTCGTAAGCCTCTACCCATTTTCGTCAGCCTCCATCCTCAAAGGGAAAACTTCTCATCATGCATCATCAGAGCGCAAACAGCTTCGCACGGGAGCGAACCGAGGCGACGTGCCACCGCCGCGCCGAGTTTGATCACTATCCGACGTTGGGTGCCCATGGGGTGGGCACCGCCGTGGAGCACGGATTTCGATTCCGCGATTTGTGGAAACCTACAATCTTGCGCAAGGCGTAAGCCAGAGCGGGGAACGCGAAGTGCAACGGGCGAGTCGCCATGCTTGCGTCGCGCGGGGGTCGCGAGAAAGCGCATCTTCCACCTCGTTTGTGGGGCCAAAAAACACCGAGAACGACCGAATTCGCCGCGCTCCTGCTCCTGGTTGATCCCTCCGCGGCAGGTCGCACTCAGGTAATTTCCCCTGTCAAGAGGCCTATAATACCCTAAGTTGGTGAGACTCGCAAACAATAAACACGATTATTCCGTCAGATTTTTTGGCCACTTTTCTGAACGTTCCAATTTCCGGCAATTCGGGAGCGGGAAGGAAATGGTCTAACCTCAAAATGAACTGTTGCCCGAATACTGTAAGCCGCAACGGTCTTTACGGAGTCCGCACCATCTCGATGACCGGAAAGCAGTAAGTTTAGGTTGACTTTCCGACCGGCTACTTAAGGCGGCATAGGACATGGGGAAGATTCGCGTGAACGAAGAATCGTTCTATGACGAACCCCAGCTTTTCCATGACCCGGCGGGAGGCGACGTTTTCCGGAAGCGTAAATGCGACCAGATCAGCCAGGGCCAATCGATTGAACACCAGGCCGATCAGAGCTCTAGAAGCTTCGGTGGCCAATCCCACTCCCCAGAGGTCGGCGGCAACCGCATAGGCCAGCGCGAATTCCGGGCGGCCGTCGATCGAAACGCGACGCAGCGCAACTCGGCCGACGAAGCTCCGCGGGTCTCGAAGGTAAAGCGCCCAGGTGCCGAAACCGTGCGTTTCCCAGTGAACCAGTGCCTCCTCGAGGGACCGTTGCACTTGTTCGAGGGTCCGCACCCCGCCCAGCGTGGCCATCACCCGGGTGTCGGAAAAGAGCTTGGCCCATTCGGGAATGTGTTCCTGGCGAACGCGTTCCAAATGGAGCCTCGTGGTGGCAAGTGCCTCGAATGCGGAAGGATTGGGCTTTGTTCTGTTCATGGATGGGTTCATGGAAACCTATGCATCAAACCAAGGGCGTCCCAGGGCCCACGGGTTGAGGATATAATGGAAGTGACGGCCAAGGTCGCGAAAGGCTGGAGGCCGTACTGGAAATCGAACCGCGGTTCTGAAGACGAAGACGTCGCCATGATCCGCAAGGGATTGATCGTCACTCTTACGCTGGCTTCGCTGGGCACCACCGTGGCGGCGGCCGTGGGGTTCAGACGGCCCATTCACGAGTGGATGCGCATCGCCCCCGGTACGGATTTGCACGTACGCTGGTCCGACGGGTTGCTGCGCATCCTGCTGTTCCGCAGCGATCGACCCATGACCTATCGAATCCAAGGATCGAGAATCGCCGTCCGCAGCGATCAGTCGACGATGACGTACTCGATTCAGTTTGTGCACCCGCAAGTGCTTCGCGCTTTGAGCCGCCGCGGAAACCCGGTTCCCGCCCTGGCTTGGAATCGGAATTTCGGCGATCCCGCGTTGGGGCCGGCCGCAATCATGAACAGCTTTGTGCGAATGCCCAACTGGGTTCCGCCGACTTTGTTTCTGATTTATCCGCTGGCGGTATTCATTCGCTCCCGGTTGCGAGCGCGGAAGGCGGGCCCCGACGAATGCTCCGGTTGTGGTTACAACCTCACCGGCAATACCACCGGGCGTTGCCCGGAATGCGGCTCGAATTTTTTCGCGGACCGCTCACCACGGGGCGCGATCGCTCTGAATGACGTGCAATTGAGAAAGGCCGCGGATCGTCGAACAGGCCTCAACCCCAACTACGAGCCATCGAAACTATAAGTAAACAGGTGCCGTCTTGCAGAGGTTGAAGCAGCCGGAAAGGCAACCGGCCGAAACCTCCGCCCCTCGCGGGGCGGAAAGATGCTTTCGCCATCCTTTCCCGTCCTTTCCCACGGGTTTCACCGTTTTTTCCCACGGGTTTTCCCGGCGCGCATGGACTTCACCCGTGGATACGATCCTTCGCCCTTCGCGGGGCGGTATCGCGCCGTGACCCCGGGAAGGGGAATGCAACCGTTATTCCTGCGAGGGTCCTTAGCTCGTGGGATTACGATTGGTACCGCTTGGCTGCGATCAGAATGCCCAATGTCAAGATGAGGGCCCCCCACGCCGAGACGGTGGGGATGGGGGTCTGGAGGCAGTCGGGGATGGAGTCGG
>Ga0187893_10001001_pt1 | contig 70568 bp, 57 predicted proteins | sample MA1701074metaG_FD_139574 | JGI IMG/M metagenome (GOLD analysis project Ga0187893, IMG submission 139574) | White microbial mat communities from a basaltic lava cave in the Kipuka Kanohina Cave System on the Island of Hawaii, USA - MA170107-4 metaG ...
GAGCCGGGCGTCGAGACGCAGCGAGCCGGGCGTCGAGACGCAGCGAGCCGGGCGTCGAGACGCAGCGAGCCGGGCGTCGAGACGCAGCGAGCCGGGCGGTCCTCCGCCCCGGTCCTCCGCCCCGGCCCGGCCGCCCCTCCCCGGCTCACGTCGCCGAATACCCCCGTTCGCTGTGCGCCGTCGTCCGCTGGCCTTCGACATAGCCCATCGCCCGTTCAAGATACGCGAGGTCGTGGATCGCCTTGTTGGATCCCTGCTCGGCCCACCACGTCGCGCCGTCGGGCAACGGCCACCGCACGGAGAGTGCCTGTCCCAGCCATCGCTTGATGAGTCGGCGGACCTCTTCTCCATGAACGCTTGTTGGAATGTCCAGAACAACATGAACATGATCCGGCCGCGCGGCACAGGTGCGCAACCGCCATCCGCCTCGATGACAGACGGCTGGCAGGGATGCTTCGATGAATTGCCGCTGGTCTGGTTGCAGGGTCACGCGTGCAAACTTCTGTCGCAGGCGGGCCGCTTCCTCGCGGTAGCGATTCGTCGGGACGAACGCCTCGCCGCGCTGATTGTGCTGGCGGTCGACCGTAGGGCGAGCGCTGCCGTGCAGGCGGGCGCCGTAGGTTCCGAAAGTGATGTGCCAGGTGGTCGCGCCATCGGCGGTCGAAGTCATCGGATTCGGTACCAAGCGCCGGGGTCGAGGACGACCCGGCTCGCAGTGCCGCGCGACCAGCATAGCGAGCCGGGCGGTCCTTCGCTCCGGCTCCAAGTGCCGGGGTCGGGGACGACCCGGCTCGCAGTGCCGCGCGACCAGCATAGCGAGCCGGGCGGTCCTCCGCCCCGGCTCATCGCGATCCACAGCCCCGGCTCGCGGGATTCTCGATCAAGTTCTGCTGCGCTGACGTTCAGGCCCCCCCGTACCGCCTCCGCGTCGCGGATCGAACAACGCGATGCCGAGAACGAACGTCGCACGACGCCGAGACGCCTTCCGGCGCGTCGCATAGAATGCAACGATGGATCGAACAGTACGGAAATTCGACAACCCGGCGGCGGCTGATCGGGCCGATCGGGAGTATTATCATGGACTGACGCCGCAGCAACGGCTGGGTATCCTGCTCGAGCTACTCGCGCAGCAACGGGACGGCGAGGATGAAACTGCCGGGCGACTTGAGAGAGTTTATCGAATCGCTAAACGCGGCGAACGTTAAGTACCTGATCGTCGGGGGATACGCGGTGGCCTTTCACGGCCGCCCGCGATGGACGGGGGACATCGATATCTTCGTCGAACGGTCGGAAGAGAACGCGCGCCGCATGGAACAGGCCATCGCGCGATTCGGCTTCCAATCGCTTGGGCTTTCCGCGCGGGACTTTCTCCTGCCCGATGCGGTCATTCAACTCGGACGACCGCCCAATCGAATTGACGTCTTGACGGCCATCGAAGGCGTCACGTTCGGCGAAGCATGGTCGACCCGCGTCCCGACCACGCTCGACGGCTTGCCCGTCTGCTTCATCAGCCGCGAGTTGCTGGTTCGAAACAAGAGCGCCACGGGACGGCCGCAGGATCGTGCCGACGCGCAGGATCTCGCTGCGACCGATCCGGCACCGCCAGCCCCGCCGATCACTTGAACGGATGTGCGGGCGGGGTCTGCGCCGCACGCGCCGCGGCCGCGCTCCTCAGTCGGGAGAGGAAACGCCAGTAGAGGAGGAGGACTGACATGATCGCGGCCAGAAGGGCCCCGGGCCATGCGCTGAGGCCGAACACGACCATCCAGATCACGGCGGCCCAACCGGTGTAAACGCCAAAGCGGAGCCGCACGTCCCAGCCGCGCCGACTTTGCGCCACGATCATGATGGGCGTGAACAGGAGCAACAGTTTCGCGAGAAACAAGACCGTCTACAGCTGACGGCATCCGGGCAGGTGCCAACGGCCTCGTGAAACAGGGCGTTATGTCGTTGGAGCCGCTCGGTGTAGGCCACCGTGCCAAGCCGCGCCTTCAAGCCAGTCGAGTCGACGATGTCGGTAAAGACGAGCGCCTCCAGCCGCGACGGCGTGGCGGCCGGGACGACCGATGGCGGCTCGGCGGCGGAACGGTCCAGGGTCTCGTCAGACATGCGGTATTTGCCGCCATCGAGGACGGCGCACTCCGGCACTGCCATTCTGGAGGCCGGAAGCCATCAAAACACCGATCGCGCGCTCAGCGGTCCAACTCCGCCGCGATAATGTTCAAACTCCCCAGGACCGCCACCACGTCGCTGATCGTGTGTCCCACGACCAGTTGGGGGAAGCACTGGTAGTTGATGAACGACGGCGGGCGGCAGCGCGCGCGGTAGGGGAAGACGCCGCCGTCCGACGCCAGGTAGAAGCCGAGTTCGCCGTTGGCGGTCTCGTTCGCGCCGTAGGCCTCGCCGACGGGCGGGCTGAACCCGCGGTTGGTCATGATCTGCTCAAAGTGGTGGATCAGCCCCTCGATGGAAAAAAAGACCTCGTTCTTGTCGGGCAGGGTGGCCTTGGCATCGGGCAGGACGTTGATCGGCCCGGCAGGAACGTTGTCCACCAGTTGCTCGATGATGTGCACGGACTGCCGGAGTTCCTCCAGCCGCACGAGATAGCGGTCGTATACATCTCCGCCGCGGGTTACCGGTACTTTGAAGCGCACGCCGGACGATCCTCGCCCATCCCAGTTGTCGGCGTAGCAGAGATACGGCTCGTCCTTGCGCAGGTCCCGCAGCACCCCCGACGCGCGGGCCACCGGCCCGCTGAGCGACCAGGCGACCGCGTCCTCGCGCGAGATCACGCCGATGCCCCGCGTCCGCTCGATGAAAATGCGGTTGCGGGTCAGCAGCGCCTCGAGGTCGTCGATGGCGCGCGGCAGGCGCTTCAGAAAACCCTTGACGTGGGCCGGCCAGGCGTCGGGCATGTCCTGCATCAGCCCGCCAACGCGCGTGTAACTCGTCGTGAAGCGCGCCCCGCAGATCTCCTCGAACAGGTCGTAGATGTATTCCCGCTCGTTGAATCCGTAGAGAAAGGCGGTGAACGCTCCGAGGTCCAGCCCGGCGGTGCCGATGCACAGCAGGTGGTCCTGGATGCGGGCCAGTTCGGCGATGAGGGTGCGGACGACCTTGCAGCGCGGGGTCAGGTCGATGCCGTAAAGGACCTCGCACGCGTGGTGCCACGCGATGTTGTTGGCCATGGGCGAGATGTAGTTCATGCGGTCGGTCACGACGACGTACTGGTTGTAGTTGAGGTGTTCGCCCAGTTTTTCGAAGCCGCTGTGGAGGTAGCCGATGTGCGGCACGCAGGAAACGACCTTCTCGCCGTCGAGTTCCAGCACCAGCCGCAGGGTCGTGTGCGTGGCGGGGTGCTGCGGGCCGAAATTGAGCACCCAGTGGTCGCCGCCGACCTCGGCGGGCTCCAGCGTCGTTTTTGAAGAGGGGGGGGCCGTCGTCATAGATCCCGCCGGACGCGCGCCGCCCCTTTCGCTCCGTTGGCAGCGACCCGCGAGCGCACTGTAGCCGAACGGAATTGCCAGAACAACGCTGCGGCGCGCCCGGCGCGGGGTCAGCCGGACCGGCGGCGGCGGCGGCGCGTCATAAAGAAGGTCGCGCCGATTCCCAGCGTCAGCAGCGTCGCCGGTTCGGGGACGGCGATCCAGCCGCTCTCCTCGCCATCCGGGCCGACGCCCTGGACGTGTGCGGCCGTCGGAAACATACCCTGCCCGCCGCCCGGCGCGGACACGAAGTTGAACGACGTTTCCATGATCGGATGTACCGCGGAGGTAATGTGATAGACAACGAGGTCGTCGTTACCGAATCGGCTCGCCGGCGGATTCTGCGGCCAGTCGAACTTAATGTCGAAATACCCGTCCCCGTCGGCGCGAAAGGCGTTGATTCCCTTGGTGACCGCCGCGGGCACGCCGGAAACATGCGCGAGCGACAGATTGTTCGGATTGAACGCGGGGTCGAGGTTGAACAGCCAGATATTGACGAACTCCGAGGGCGACTGGAGCCGCGCCTGAAGCCGCACTTCGACCGTTCCCGGTGAAAGGGTGATGAACGTGGCGATCAGCCAGGGCGGAAAACCGGCCGGTTGCGAGCCGCCGCTGAATTCCATCAGGAGGTTGAAAACGACGTCGGCCTGCGCAGACCCCGGCAGCAGGAAAAGGATGAGGGTTGCGCACATCGTCAACAATCGTTTCTTCATGTCCCCCGGTCCCTTTCCGTTGCCCTTCCCGAATGAGGGTAGTGTACCGCGCACGACGCGGGCGCGTCCAATGCAACCGAATCGATTAAGGTCCTGAGCAGTAAAGGATTACGATGGTGTCCGGGGTGCTCCGATCCCGGCGGTTTCGGTTTTCGAGTGTTAATGCTCTTTGTGCCTGGGTGCTGGTCCGACCTTTCTCCTGAAGTGTTAGAAACCACACGGTTCGCGCGCCATGTCGGTACGTGGTCGCCTCGAATCGCGTAAGGGTCATTCGGGGGCGCGTCGGTGCACCCGTGGCGTCTGCGGTTCGTACATATAGAATATGAAGTCCCACAGACGACGCGGCCCGTCGAGGCGGTCAGGAGATCGATTCACTTGAAGGAGCGCGCAACGCGGCTAGTCTTGTTCGCGGCGCTCGTCGTGTTGTGCGCGGACCTGCCCGCCCTCGCGTGGGGTCCTCTGACCCATGTCCAGATGGCCGGCGAGATGCTGGGCCGGCTTGCTCTGTTGACCGGCGCCGTTGCGGCCCTGCTCGCTCGGCACGGGCGCTACTTCGTCTTCGGCAACATCGCGGCCGACGTGGTCTTCGCCAAGAAACTCAGCCGCGTCAAGCAGGTCTGCCACCAATGGCGGACGGGTCTCCAGATGCTGGAGTCCGCCGCGAGCGACGAGGGCCGTGCGTTTTCCTACGGCTACCTGTCCCACCTGGCGGCCGATACCGTCGCCCATAACAAGTATCTTCCGCACCAGATGGCCCTGTGCGGCTCGACGGTCTCGTTTGGACATCTGTACTGGGAGGTTCGCGCCGACGCGGCCCTCGATCCGCGGCATTGGACGACGCTCAGAACCCTCCTCCGCCAGCGCTACCCCGAGCCGGAGCGGATGCTCGAGACCCACCTGACGCGTACCCTTCTGCCCTTCGGCGTCAACCGCCGCCTGTTCCGCCGCATGAACCTCATGGCCTGCGCCCGCGGCTGGCGCCGTTCGGTCGGGCTTTGGTCCACCTTGTCGCGCTGGCCGCTTGACCGCGAGACGCTCGGTCGATTCCACGCCGAGGCCCTTGAGCGAATCGTGAGCGTGCTGCGCGAGGGCTCCGCCTCCCCGGTAATGCAGGAGGACCCGAACGGCAATTCGGCCCTCGGCTATGCCCGGATCCAGCGGCGTCAGATCCGCCAGTTGCGGCGGGCCAACCTTCCCGTCGCGCACATCCTGCTGGAGGCGGCGGCCAACCACGCCGCGCGGCCGGCCCACGCGGACGGCACCACCCAGCCCCGGGCCACCGCGGCGGCGAAATGAATGGTGCCCGTTTCGCCGCGACTTGGCAGTGCAGCGCGTTGAACAGACCCGGGCCGGCTCGGGGGCGCAGCGCAGGGGGTTCGTTTCGCCGCGACCCGGCCGCGGTGCCCGTCGAGCAGATCCCGAAGTCGTTGTGGCGGCGCGCCTATGGGGCGTCGTTTCGCCGCGACCCGGCAGGGGAGCGCTCAAAACCCCGCCGACACGGCGTTTCGTGCCCGCAAATGGACCCTGTTGCGATCTTGTCTTGCCGCCGATGCGGGGGACACGTAGCATCGGAATGACCGACGACCTGAAGGGCTGCCCGATGTATCCCACCTTGTTCCGCGTGCCGTTCCTCCCGGACGCCTGGGCCGACGTCAAGAGTTACGGCGTGATGATCATGATCGGGTTCCTGGGAGGCATCTGGCTGGCCACGCGCCGGGCGCAGCGCGTCCGGGCCGACCCGGAAGTCGTGCTGAACATGGGGTTCATCGCGCTGCTCGCGGGGGTGGCGGGCGCGCGGGCCATGTACGTCATCCATTACTGGGACTCCCGCTTCGCCAACCAACCCAGCCCGCTGAGGGCGGTCTTCGACATCCGGGCCGGCGGGCTCGAGTTCTGGGGCGGGCCGCTGCTCGTCGTGCCCTTGCTCGTGCTCTACCTGGGTTGGACGAAACGCTCGATCCGCTGGTACCTCGACCTCACCGTCCCGTCGTTGATGTTCGGTCTGGCGATGGCGCGCATCGGCTGCTTCCTGAATGGCTGCTGCTGGGGCGCGGTGTGCCTCGATCCGCACGACCCCGCGCGACAAAAACCCGCCCTGCCTTGGGCGGTTCGATTCCCCTACGGCAGCCCGGCGATGGTGCAGCAGTTCGAGTTCGGGCAATTGACCGTCCCCAAGGAATTGCTCTGCTTCTTGCCGGCCGGACAGGTGATTCCGCTCCCGCGTGAGGAGGTGGAGGCCACGCGCGAGAACCTCGACGGCCCCGCCCGCGACCTCCGCCTCCTGACGGACCAACTGGCGGAGACCGAACGGCGCGGCGGCGACCAGCGGGAAAAGGACAAATTGCGGGCCAGGATCCGCGTAGCCGAGCAGCGCCTCCGGCTGAACGAGCAACGCTTCAGCCGCCTGCGGCACAATTGCGCCCGCTATGGCCTGCTGCCGTCCGACCTTCAGGAACTCGCGACTCATCACCCCTCCCTCCCGACGCACCCCGCCCAGTTGTACGCCTTCATCACCGGTGTCCTGCTGTACGTGCTATTACATGGCCTGTTCTACCGGCGCCGCCGGCACGGGATTGTGCTCGGCTGGTTCTTCATCCTCTATTCGATCGCGCGCCTGTTGGAAGAGGCCATTCGACAGGATAATCCCCTGGACGTCGGCGGCCTCACCATCTCGCAGGCCATCAGTATTCTGATGTTCGCCGTCGGCGTGGTGTGGCTATGGATCATGCAGGGGCAGCCGATCGAGAGTCCGCTGGCTCAGCCCCTTCCCGTGGCGCGCAAGAGCGAGGAGGCGGCAGCCGCCCGCGCCTAGTAATGCGGCCGCGGGGCGACACCGGGATGTCTCGCCGAACGACGATCGTCGCGCTGCTGGCGGGGCTGCACGGCGCCGCGCTTCCGGCCGCCGCGCAGGATCGGTCCGGGCCGGATCGTCCCACCGACCGGAAGGGCACCGCCCTGCGGCTTCGGAACGACCTCACGGAGGGCCGGCTCTCGGTGTACCAGATTCGCCGCGCGATTCGCCGGACGGTTCCGAGGCCGCTCCATACCGAGACGCTTTCCTACACCCAGGTCGCCGAACTGGTCTGGTTTCAGGGCCGCGAGTCGCGCCCCGGGGAGTTGTCCATCGCTCAGATGGTGCACGACACGCCGGCGAAGGTCGCCGCCTTCTTCCGCGGCGAGCGCCGCGTCGAGCCGACGCCGGATGCCGACGCCCTCCAACTGCTTACCGGCGCGACGCGCCTGCACACCGGCGCCCAGACCTACCAGGACGCCCCCATGTTGCTCCCGCTCCTGGACCCGGCGCTGATGGCAATGTTGGAGGCGTTGCTCGACGTCCATCACTGGCCCGCGACGGCGAAGCGCATCGGCGACCGCTGGCAGCGCGACATCGCCCTTGCCGGCTTTCGCGGAACCCAGACGATGACCCTGGCCCAGGTGTTCCGAAAGGAGGGCGCCCGCGTCGCCGCGATCGAGATGGTCGTCGAGGGAGAAATGACCGCGGCCGCGGCCGAGGCCGGCTACCGTTTCGTAAGCGGCACGGGGCTGATTAACTGGTCGCCCGCGTCGCGGCAGGTGGTCGGCATCGCGGCGGAGGCGTCCTGGGAGCACGGAGTCGGGCCGACCGCGCGGCGCTTTGACATGAAGGTGGACGTTCAGCGCGTCCGGTCGGACGTGCTGAATGAATCTGAATTGCTCAGCGTACGGCGTCAACTCGCGGACTTCATTCGCCTCCTGAAGGACCATCGGGCCGGCCGGAACAAGGAGGCCCTCGCCCGCTGCGCCGCGTACGCCGCCGCGTGGCCGGGCAGCATCTGGCAGCCCGTGGTGGACGAGATGTGCGGCGCCGCGCGCAGCGCCGAGCAGGGCGCGGAGCGCCTGACGGAATCGGAACTGAAGGAGTCGATCCTGAACTTCCTGGCCCGGTATGAGGCCGCGGACCAGGCCCGCGATGAAGAGGTCCGCCGGGTCCTCGCCGACAAGTGGGCCGAGTTCGTCGACCGCCATCGGCCCGGCCTGCTTCGCCTGCTCGACCACGAGGACGAGCGCGTGCGGGCCACCGCCGTGTTCAGTCTGGCCTTCGGCGCGACGCCCGCCAACCAGGCCCGGGTCGAGGCGTGCGCCCGGGATTCCTCGCCGAAGGTCCGGTCGTGGGCGGCCCGCGGACTCGCGGTGCGCCGCACCCCGCCGACGGATTCGGCTCTGCTGACCGATCTGCTGCGCGACGCCGACCCCGACGTTCGATCCCGGGCCTGCGCCGCCGTGGCGGCGTGCTATCCGCGCCACGCGCCGCAACTCGACCCCCTGCGTCGCCCCCTGGTGGACCTGTTGCTGCGGGACCGCGCGGACCGGGTCCGCCGCAGCGCGGCCGAGGCCCTCGGCGAGATCGGCTCGACGGCCGAACTGGACGCGATGCGCCGCGCCCGCAAGCACGAGGTCGAGCGGACCATGCGCCGGGCCGTCGACGACGCCATCCGGCGCATCGAGCAGCGCGGCTGACCGGCCGCGCCTTTGTTGTCTTCGCCCTACGTCGCAAAGCCCCTGACTCCGGGGCGCGGACGCGGCGTTCAACGGCCGTAGACGATTCGGGTCCGCCGGGCGTACAGTCGCAGCGATGACGGCCCTGGCAAGTGTCTGGATCGGTGCGGCGATGGTGCTGCTGGCGGCGGCGATGTTTTTCTGGCGGCCGCTTTTTTCCGATCGCCTGGTTCCTCTCGCCCTGTATGGCTCCGTGCTGGCGATGACACTGGCCGGTCTCGTGCTCTGGTCGCACCGAAAGGAATCGGATCCCGTACCGGCCGTCGCCGCCCGGCGGACGCAGGCCAAGGTCGCCATCGTCCTGGCGGCCGCCGCGGTCGCCATCGTTTACGCACTCGTCGGGGGAGCCGCGCGGGTGAGCCGGTGATCCCTCAGGACATGCGGCCCGCCCGGTCCGCGCGTAGAATCCGGCGCGGGACGAGGTGGTCGTCGCGATGAAACTGGTCGTGAACGGCGAAGAGACCAGCGTGGAACTGTCCGCTCGGACGGTCGCGGCCCTGCTCGCGCAGCGCCGGCCGCGCCCGCCGTTCGCCGTCGAGGTCAACCGGAATTTGGTTCGTCGGCCGCAGTACGACCAGACGCCGCTCCGCGACGGCGACCGCGTCGAGATCGTCACGCTGGTCGGGGGCGGATGAGCGGACGGAGGGCGGGCGTCATCGATGGATGCTGAACTGCTGGGCATCGGCGGGCGGCGGTTCCGCTCGCGCCTGTTCGTCGGAACGGGCAAGTACGCCTCGTACGAGCAGATGCGCGCCTGCCTCGACGCCAGCGGCTGCCAGGTCGTCACCGTCGCCGTGCGGCGCGAGCGGCTCTATGACCAGCAGGACCGCAGTCTGCTTGATTTCATCGACACGAAGCGCTACACGATCCTCCCCAACACTGCCGGCTGCTTCACCGCCGAGGACGCCGTGCGCGTCGCCCGGCTGGGCCGCGACATCCTCGAACAGATCGACAACCCCGGCGCGTCCTGGGTCAAACTGGAGGTCCTCGCCGACCCGCGCACGCTTCTGCCCGACCCCCTCGGCACCCTCGAGGCCCTCCGCGTCCTCAAGGACGACGGCTTCGACGTGCTCGTCTACACGTCGGACGATCCGGTCATGGCCCGGCGGCTCAAGGAGGCCGGCGCAACGAGCGTGATGCCGGCCGGCTCCCCGATCGGGTCGGGCCAGGGCGTGCTGAATCCGAACAACATTCGCATCATCCTCGAGTCGCTCAAGGACGGCGACCCGAACTATCCGGTGATCGTCGATGCCGGCGTGGGCACCGCGAGCGACGTGACGATCGCAATGGAACTCGGGGCCGACGGCGTCCTGCTCAACACCGGCGTGGCCGGCGCGAAGGACCCCGTCGCCATGGCCCGCGCGATGGCCCACGCAATCGAGGCCGGCTTTCTGGCGTGCCGCGCCGGCCGAATCCCGAAAAAACTATACGCCGCCGCTTCGTCGCCGACCGAGGGGACCATCGCCGGATCGTGATTCACAGGTTGGGATCGGACGTCCGTTTCGCCACCGCGTTTACGCGGCGCTTTCGCTTGTGTTCGGCTCCCCCGTCGGAGCAACCTTGGCCCCCGTCACCGTGGCGCTGCTGCTGGCCGCCTCCGTGGCCGGCAGCCGCACGACGATCAGCGTTCCATGGCCCGGCTCCGACTTGACTTCGATGTGGCCCAGGTGTTCGTCGATGATCTTCCGCGTCACCGCCATTCCCAGCCCGGTGCCGCCGTGTCCCTTCGTGGAGTGAAAGGGCGTAAACAGGTGATCGACCTCGTCCGAAGGGATCCCCGGTCCGTTGTCGCCGACCGAAAGCACCGCCTCCGACGCCTCGGCGTCGAACCGGGTCCGCACGTTGATGACCCCGGTCGTCTTCGGCGATGCGTCGATCGCGTTGAACAGCAGGTTCAGGATCACCTGGTGAAGCCCGTCGGCGTCGAACGGGATCGGAGGGAACGGCTCCTGGAGGTCCGGCCGCAGCAGAACGGCCTTGTCGGCCGCTCGGCGCTGGACGAGTTCCAGGGCCTCGCGGACGACGCGGTTGAGCGACTCCATCTCCAGCCGCGGCCGCCGGTCCTTCGCGTACGCGAGCATGTTCAGCGTCAGGTTGTAGGTCTTCTCCAGGTTCCGCTGCACGATCTGCCAGCCCTGGTCGATCATGCCCAGACTCTGCCGCGACAGGCCCAGTTCGACCACGTCAGCCCCGCTCCGCATCCCCTGAAGGATGTTCTTGATCGAGTGAGACAGCGACGCGACCACTTCGCCCGTTGCCGCCAGCCGCGCCGTGGCGATTCGCTCGCCCACCAGCCGGGCGTGCTCAATGGCGATGCCGCTCATCCGCCCGATGGCCGTCACCAGCCGCAGTTGCTCCTCGGTGAAGACGTGCGCGGACATCGGGCTGTCGCAGTGCAGCACGCCCAGCACGAGGTCCCGCGCCATGATCGGCGCGGCGATGATGGACCGCGGGCCGTAGGCCTGCACGCTTCCGCTCCGCCGCCTCCCGCCGAACCGCTCGTCGACCTGCGCGTTGGTGCACAGCAGTCCTTCGCGCCGCGAGACGACGTGGTCGATGATCGTCCGGCTCGCCGCGATCTTGTCCGGCGAAGCGGTCCGCCCGCGGTAGCGCACCACGCTGGGCACGTACTCGCCCGTCGCTTCGCTGCGCATCAGGATGAACCCCCGCTCCGCCGGAACCTCCTCGAACAGGATGTCCATCACGCGGTCGAGCAGCGTCGGGCCCGCCTCCACGGTCCCGATCGCCTCGGCCAGTTGCGCCATCACGCGCCACGCCCGGACCGCGTCGGCCGCCGCAGGCGATGCCAGGATCACGCTGTCGTCGTTGCTTGGAACGGATGACAGTACGGCGGTGTCGGGCGCGCGTTCGCCGGCATCGAGCGACACCAGGTCGGTCGCCGGCCGATCGCCGCGCGGAAGCGACTCCGGGTCCGGTCCCGCCCACGCCAGGATCGTGCTGCCGATACGGATGGTGTCGCCCGGCCGCAGCCGCACCGGACGTTCGATGCGCTTGCCGTTCACGTAGGTGCCGTTGGAACTGTTCAGGTCCTCCAGCAGCCACGCGCCGTTCTCTGCGCGCAACTCGAAGTGCCGCCGCGAGACGGTGATATCATTGATCGGGACGGCCGGACTCGCCCGCCCGACCACGGTCGCCTCGGGACCGGGCGAAAAGGCCCGGCCCCGGTCCGGTCCCTGGATGATGGTCAGCGTTGCCGACATGCGCTCTTCACGGCGGACGATATCGGACCCGTACGGTCGCCGGTACGGATCGCATACCGTCGCAGTACTCTATTCTATGGCGCATCGGAGGAGTCCGCGGTCAGGCGCGGTGCGGCCTGTGGATCAGTTTACTGCGGTTCGCTTTGAAGCGGTTCCTGGCGATGCTTAAAGGCCGGAAAGAAGCGCGGACTCAGGTTCCCTTCGGTTGCGGGCGGGCCTGCGGCTTGACCTCGATGTCGTCGAAGGCGGTCGAGGCGTCACCGAGCGTCCACACGCCCGCCATCCCGTTCTTGAACGTGCTGTCGCGAACGTCCAGGATGGGCTTTCGGTTGAGCGAGACCATGATCCGGTCGCTCCAGAGTTTGTGGATGGAAATCTCGTGCCACCGGCGCGGCTCCGCGGAGACATCCGCCCCGGCCAGTTCGGTCGCCTTGCCCTGTTCCACCTTGTAAAACCGGATCTGGCCCTTCTTCGTGCTGAGGCGGCAGAGGTAATAGTTGCGATTGTCCTGGGCGCACAGGATCATGCCGCCGCCCTGGTCCACCTCGCCGTCCAGCGCCTTGAGATGGATCGTCAGGATCGCCCCCTGGTAACTCGCGCCGCCAAAGAGGCACACGTTCGCGGTTCGCGCGCCGTTGGTCGCTTCCTGGACCGCCAGCACGCGGCTGCCCGAGCGGGCCTCCTTGTCTTCGGTCACCGCCCAGCGGGCCACCGTCCCCTTGCCCGTTTTGCCCGCCTTCCAGCCGCTCGGAAGCGTATCGATCGCGTCCTCGTCAAAACCGAGTTGCAGCGGCTTGGCAGGAAGAGAGTCCGCCTTGGCCTTCGCAATGAGTCTCTGTTCGGTCGCCCGGTCCACGGCGACGACCTCAACCTCGCGTTCCCGACCCTTGCGGATGAAACCGATGGGGAAGGGCCGTCCCGCCGCGCGGCCGCGCAACGCCTTGGCGAGTTTCTCCGCGTCCCCGTCGTAGCGCTTTCCACCGACGGCCACCACGACATCACCGACCTTAAGCCCCGCCTTTTGTGCCGGTCCCTCCTCGAGGACACCGAGCAGCAGCAGGCCCTTCGTTTCCCCGGAGGCGACGGCCCCTTCGAGCGCGTCCATCACCGCCTTGACCTCTTCCGGCTTGGCGCCCTGGTCTTGGAGCGCCCGCTCGATCGTCTTGAGCGCGGGCTTGGTGAGTTTGGACGCCTGGGCCATCGGCAGGAATTCGGCCCCGATGCGGCCCGCCTGCGGTTTCGCCGTTTCCTTGGGAGGGTCCTTGCCGGCTTCCTTCGCCCCGGCGCCGGCGGCCGCGATGCCGACAACGGCCAGCACGATGCGAATGCTGCGTGCGCTCATGGCTCTTTCGCTCCCGGGTGCCGCGGAGACCGTCCGGGCGACCATCGCCGACATTATATCGCGGCCGTGGAAGGCCGCCGGGCCGCGCCCGCGCCCCCCGGGCCGCCCGCGCCGTTAAAACGTTAAACAAATTCGTTATACTATTTAATGATCGGCGTTTCGACGGTGCTCGGCCGCCGATAGAATGCCCCCAGATGAACAGGCGTCGGCGCTGGCTCGCTTATCTCGTCTATCTCGCGGTGCGCATCGTCGCAGCCGTCTTCCACGCCTTCCCGATCGACCGCAACCTCCGGACCGCGCGCCTGCTGGGCGCCATCTGGGCCCGCTGGCCGGCCTGGCTGCCGGGCGTTGGTCCGCCTCTGGCCCGCCACCGCGCCCGGGCGGAGGAGCATCTTCGCCTCGCCCTGCCCGATTTGCCGCCCCCCGAAATCCGCAGGATCGCCGAGCAGTCGATGCAGTCAATGGCCATGCTGGCCGTCGAGGTGCTGTTCACTCCCCGGCTCATCACGCCCTGGACCTGGTCCCGATACGTCGAGGTGCGGTCCCTGGATGAGGCCCTGCGGGTGCTGCTTCGACAGACCGGCTGCATCCTGCTGACCGCGCACTATGGAAACTGGGAATTGCTCGGTTACACCCTGGCGACCCTCGGCTTCGATTGCGTCGCGGTCATGCGACCGCTCGACAACCCCTATCTCAACGATTACCTGATGGCCCAGCGCGAGGCCAGCGGCCTCCGCCTCCTCTACAAAAAGGGCGCCACCCTCTCGATGGAGGAGGTCCTCCAGCAACGCGGCACGCTCTGCTTCATCGCCGACCAGAACGCCGGCTCGAAGGGTCTCTTTGTCGACTTCTTCGGCCGGCCCGCTTCGACCTACCGCTCGATCGGCCTGCTGGCGATCCGCCACCGCGTGCCCATCGTCGTCGGCTACGCGCGCCGCCTCGGAGACGTCTTCCGTTACGAGATGGCCGTCAATCGCGTGATCCACCCGGCCGAATGGGAGGGTCGGGACGACGCCCTCCTCTGGATCACCCGGGAGTTCTCGCGGGCGATCGAGTTGTTCGTTCGCCGCGATCCGGCCCAGTATCTCTGGATTCACCGCCGCTGGAAGGCGCGGCCGCGCGACGAGTCGCCTGCCCGGCAGGGGACCGCCCCCGGCAACGAATGCCAGACTGTCGCCGCACGCTAGGGCGACGTTCTTATTGACGCCGCGGGGGGATTGCGCCGATACCGCATTCGGGACCGCCGGCGTGGGCCGGTTTCCGCCGCGGCAGGACGGTCGCGATTCCGGCCCTGCCGGTTGGGCCCGTCGGCTTGATTTATGGGCCGTTTTTCGTACAATGCATTGACGGAGCCGGCACCGCCGCCGCCGGGGGACCGGCGACAACCAACCGAGCGCATTCCGCCACGACGAAATTGCCTCGGCGATACCGCGTTCGAGGGGGAGGCGGCGTTCCAGGCGCCGGTTCGCCGTAAAGCGCCGCGCGAGGTTCTATCCGGCCGCCGGTCCGATCCCGGCGGATGAACGCCGACGGAGGTCTTGTCATGAGGTTTCCCCTTCCCCAGCCGAGCCGATCGGGATCCGGCGTCGCGGCGCGCCGCCGGACGTTGCCGGCCGTGCTGCTGGTCCTGGTGCTGCTATCCGCCCGCCTCATGTCCGCCCACGCGTCCGAGACCTCGGAGGACATGGTCGGCCAGAACCGGCAGGCCTGGGTCGACTGGTCGCGGGCGATGGATCTGCTCGCCCGGCAACAGGTGGACCCGGCCCGCCCGCTGCTCGAAAACGTCGCCGCGTTGAATCTGTCGGACCTCCGACTCGCCCTGATGGCCGATCGTTCGGGCACGGCCGCGCTCGAACAGGCCGTCGAGAACAAGGCCTTCGACGAACCCGGTCCCCAGTTGCTCGCGAAGATTCTGGCCGGCCGGCGCCAGCGCCAGTTGGCCGAGGACGGCTGGCATTTCGCGGCCATCGGCCGGTTCGATTACGCCGACGCGAACTTCAAGGCCCTGGCGGACTCGGCCCCGGACCCCGTGGCGCTGCTCGAACTCTCGCGCTACAACCCCGCGCGGACGGCCATCCTTTCGCGCCTTGTGGTCCACGCCGACGTCGGCCCGGCGGCGAAGCGGATCCTCGACATCCTCGGCGACGGCGAACATCTCCTTTCCACCGATCCGCGCGAGATCGAGGTCAATATCGAGCGGTTGGCGGGTACGCCGCGCGTCGTTTACGTCGCCACGAATAACCTCCGCGCCGCCGGCGAATACGCCGTTCCGCATCTGATTCAGTACCTTCAGAACCCCCGCAAGCGCGACCTCCATCCGCCGATCCTCTACCTGCTGCCGCAGATCGGCCGGCCGGCGCTCAACCCGCTCGTCATCGCCCTTGAGATGAAGGATGACGTCACGAAACAACTCCTGATCGAGGCCCTCCAGCAGATCGGGTACAAACAGGCGCTTCCCTACCTCGCGCGCCTGGCCGCCGCCGGCTCTGTTGCTCCCAACGTCCGCAACGCCGCTCAGGCGGCTTTGACCTCCCTGGCCGCCGGCGATGCGCCCGATCCGGCGAGTTTCTTCGTGCGGCTTGCGGAAGATTATTACAACGGCATAGATTCACTCCTGCCGGACCCGCGGTCGGCCACCGCCAACGTCTGGTATTTCGATCAGGGCGACGGTCGCCTGCGCTTTACGCCCGTGCCGCGCGAGATCTTCACCGACCTGATGGCCATGCGCTGCGCGGAGGCGGCCCTCGAATACGCGCCCGCCGACGCCCAGGCCATTTCCCTCTGGCTGGCGGCCAACTTCCGCCGCGAATCGCACCTGGACATGAACGTCGAGTCGGAACGCCCCTCCCCCGCGGCCACGCGCGATCCGACGCGTCCCGACGGTTACCCGCGCGCGATCTATTTCGCCCGCGCCGCGGGACCGTTCTACAACCACCTCGTTCTGAAACGCGCCGTTGCCGATCGGGACCCCGGCGTGGCCCTCGGCGCGATCGCCGCCCTGGCCGCCACGGCGGGCGATGCGGACCTGATCGGCCGCCACGACTATCAGCAGCCGCTGATCGACGCCCTCGCCTTCCCCAGCCGGCTGGTCCGGATCAAGGCGGCCCTGGCACTGGCGCGCGCGCTGCCCCGCTCCGACTTTCACGGCGCGCAGAACGTGGTTCCCGTGCTCGGAGAGGCGCTCGCCCAGACCGGCGCCCGAACGGCTTTGCTCGTCGATCCCGACTCGAACACCTTGAACGGATTCCAGGGATTGCTGCGGGCGGCCGGATTCGAGGTGCAATCCGGCAGGTCCGTGCACGCGGCCCGCGAACGGGCCCGCAAGGCCCGCGCCCCGGGGATCGACCTCGTGCTCTTGGCCAGCGACATCCGTTCGCCTGACCTGCCGGAGGCGCTCGCCGACCTGCGCCGCGACGTCCAGACCGCCGCCGCGCCGATCCTTGTTATCGCCAAGCCGGGCCAGACCGCGGCGGTGCGCCGCGCGATCCGCGGAGTGCGCGGCGTCGAATCGGAACTGACCGACATCCTGAATCTCGGTGACCCGGATGAAATCCAGCGTCGCTTCTCCGAACGGCTTGCGGCCGCCAGCGCCGCCCTTGGGATGAGGCCGCTCGATGCCGACCTGGCCCGGGCGCTGGCCCACGAGGCGGCCGAAGTGCTGCACGGCCTCGCCGTTTCGCGTTCGACGGTTCTGGATGCGGGCCGCGCCGAGGACGCGCTGGTCGCTGCCCTCGAACAATCCGACGAGGCGCTTCGCATTCGGACCGCCCAGGTGCTGGCGTTGCTGCCGTCGGACTCGGCCCAGCGGGCCGTGGCCCACGCCGCGCTGAACGCCGGCAATGCGCGTGCGCAGCGGATCGCGGCCTTTGAGTCCCTCGCCCACAGTGCCCGTCTGCACGGCAACCGCCTCGACGATCGGACCGTCGCCCGCGTCATCGCCCTGGCGAAGGATGAACAGGACCTGGCCCTGCGGACCGCCTGCTCGCAGGCCCTCGGCGCGCTGAACCTGAAGACGAACCAGGCCAGCGAGATCATCCGGGCCCAGGCCGGCGGCTGACCGGTCGTGCCCGGCCCGCCGTCGCGCGGCCGCGTTGCGTCTGCGCGGTGGATTGGTCTATAATGACGTCGAAATCGTCGATGCACGGAGGCCGCGCATCCGTTCGTTCAACGGACGAGGGAATTCGCGTGATCGGATCGAAGCATACCAGATCTGTTCCGGCCCTACGTGTCGCCCGTGCCCGCCCGACCTCCGCCGCGTTGCTCTCCGTCTGGATGGTCCTGTTCCTCTCGGCGTCCGGACTCGCAATCGTCCCCCGCAAGGCCCCCGACAGGCCCGCGGACGCGCCGGCCGCCTCCGGTCGCAAACCGGAGACTGACGGCGACCGGAAGCCCGCCGCCGCACCCGCCGACGGCGAGCCGGCGGCCGAGCCGGAAACCGGTACGACAGATGCAGAATCCCCGCGGCTCGAGATTTACGTGCCCTCCGTCGCCGCCCTGGCCGACGCCGCGGCGCGCTCCCACTCCGGGCGGCTCTGGAAGGCGCTTCAGGATGTCCTCGCCCTGCCCGAGCGGGAAACGGACGAGGAATTTGACTTCTCCGCGCTGCTCCGACTGCTCGGCCACGTGCGTTCGTGGCCCGATACGTCGCTCACCATGGCCGTTTACACCCAGGACGAGGAAGGCCGGCCTCGCTGGTCCGTCCGGCTTGACTGGCCGCTGGCGGACCTGCGGAAGCGCACCCGGGCGATCCTCGATGACGAGGCGGCAAAGCGGCTGTTGGAGAACGTCGCGCTGCGCGGCGACGCCGCCGACGGCTACCGGATCGAATTGCCGGATGTGCTGCTCTGCGTGCTACTCAAGGCGGACTCCGGCTCCGTCGTCTCGTCCGCGGCCGACCTGCGTCCGCCCCTTGAAGTCTTCGGGCGACCCAAGACCACCGGCGGCGCTGCGCAACGGTCCCGCCGCCCGGCCCTGGTGTATTGCCGCTTGAACCTCGAAACGGGCAAGGAGGGCGGGGGGGTCTTCGACCAACTCTCCTTCTTCAAGGATGTCCGCTACATCCTCGATCTTCCTTCGGGCGGCGCCTGGCGGGAACGCTTCAGTCTGCGCTGGAACCCGTTCATCGGGATGGGCCTGAAGACGGCCGTCAAACGCGTCCGGGATCCCTTTGACTGTCCGGGTGACGCCCTGGCCGTCGCCGCGTTCAACGCCGGCGGCGCCCAGATTGCCGACGGCTTGGCCGACCTGCCGTCCGGCACGCTTTCCCGCCGCGTGCGCGACGGGACCGCCTGCGTCGTCGCGCCCTCCGACGGCTTCGTCCCCCTTCCCGAAGTTTTTTTCGAAATGGGCGTCCGCACCCGGAAACGGGTGATCGAAGACGTTCGCACGGCGATCGCCGAGGACAGGCGAAAACGCGCCGAAGACGAGCGCCGGCCCGCCTGGCATGAGGAGACCCTCGACGGTCAGCCCGTATTCTGGCGCGATCCGACCGCCGACGAGTCGGCGAATCTGTCGATTGCCACGTACCGCACGGTCGTGTTTCTGACGGCCCCGGACGGCGCGAAGGACGACGCCCCGGAAAGCCGCCTGATCATCGCCTATACGCCCCAGTGGGCCGAGGACGCGGTCGCCGGCTGGAAGCGGCGCTCGAGCCGGCGGCGCGACCGCGTGCGTCTGCCCAGCGCCGAGAACATCCACTGGCAGGCCCGCCTCAACTGGCGGGCACTGTACGCGCAGGTTCAGCCCTATCTCACGCTGGCCTCCAGCGTGACCGGCGACGCGTCCGCGCCCCCCGACCCGGACGACCTCGCGGACGCCCTCGTCGATTCGGTCATCGACCTGCGGATCGAGATCGCCGGCCTCCGCATGCAGCACGTCGGGCCCGTTCCGGTCGGCGCGGTCTACGTGCCGTCGGTCGCCGCCGCCGCGCTGGCCTCAGGCGACGACGCCGGCTCCGAGTCGCAGCGCCTCCGTCTCGCCTGCCGCCAACTCCGCGTCCTGCATCACCACGCGAAACTCTTCCGCGATGATTACGGCCGCTGGCCCGCCACGGTCGCCGAACTCGATGGATACGTGGACTTCGCCTCGCATCCCTACCTGCTTTCGATCCGGCCTCAGCAGCGCGACTTTCTCGGCGGCCTGGCCCGGTTCGTCTCCGGCCGCGATGAGCAGCCGCAAGTCGAACCCGGCGGCGACATCGACGATTCGCTTTACGAGATCGAGTGGTCCCCGGACCAATGGAAACTGAAGTTTCGCGCCGGCGAATTCAAGGAATTTGCCACCCTCTACATTGACCAGGAAGGCGAAATACACCGCGTGCCGCCGGCCGACGAGACGGCCGCCGCGGCGGGCGCGCATTGACGATAGGATCGCTCCGGCCCGGCGTCGCGGCGACGCCCGGGCCGGCAGGAGTTCGACCGGGACGACTTGGACGGCCCACGGCGGCCGCGGGAGATCAACCCATGAAGCCCTGGATCATCATGTTGTTCGGCGCAGCGCTCTGCCTGTCTCCGGTTCGGGCGGACGAGGACGACGCCCGCGACCGGCGGAAGGACGAAGCGGAAAAGAAGAAGGTCGACGAGGTCGACGCCAAATCCTCCGCCAAGGATAAGTCGGGCTCGGACGACAAAAAGGACAAGTCCAGCCCCATCAAGCGGCTGATCGAACTGCGCCTGGATCCCTTCCTGGTGCCCGCGCGGCAGTTGAACATCCCGCTGCCGGGCCGCACGCAGACGGTTCGTGACCTGATGGACCGTTTCGAGTCACTCGGCAAGGACGAGGAGATCGGGGCGGTTCTGCTGAACCTCGACGGGCTCATGCTCGCCCTGCCGGACGTCGAAGAACTCCGCGCCGGCGTCGCCGAACTCCGCAAGAGCGGTAAGAAAGTCGTCGCCTACCTCAACGCCGGCGACCCGATGGGATACCTCCTCGCCTGCGCCGCCGAGGAGATTGCGGTCGCTCCCAGCGGCGACCTGGCCATACCGGGCGTCGGGCGGCTCTTCCCCTTCATGCGCGGACGCTACCAGATGCAGGGGATGGAGTTCGACGTCATCACGGCCGGCAAATACAAGTATCCTGGATTCCTGAATCGCCGCGAGCCGGACGCCTATTTCCAGGAGGAGTTCGACTGCATCCTCGACAGTTGGTTCAAGGATTACGTCAACGTCATTGTCAAGGGGCGGGGCCTGTCGCAGGAGAAAGTCCGCGAGGCGATCGACGTGGCCCTTTTCGACGCGCAGGACGCGAAAAACCGCGGCCTGGTCGACGAAATCGCCTACTACGACGAGTACCGTGACCGCGTCGTGCGGCGGTTCAAATTCAAAAAGAGCGAGGACCAGGACTCCGACTTCTCGCGGATTACCTCGCTCAACGACCTGCTCAACGCCTGGTCCAAGCAGGTCCGCCGCGCCCAGGAATCCTACAAGGCCGTCGGCCCCAAGATCGCCATCCTCCACGCCCGCGGACCCATCGTCGATTTCGATCTCGGGGGCACCTTCTCCTCCGCCCTCATCATGCGCGACCGCTTCGTCAAGACCATCGAGGAAATTCGCAAGAACAAGACCGTCCGCGCCGTCGTCCTGCGCATCGACAGCCCCGGCGGCTCCGGCTACGCCTCCGACGTCATCTGGCGAAAACTCCGCGAACTCGACGAGGAGAAACCGCTCGTCGTCAGCATGGGAACCGTCGCCGGCTCCGGCGGTTATTACATTGCCTGTCCGGCCCGGCTCATCTTCGCAGAGCCGACCACCATCACCGGCTCGATCGGCGTGCTCGCCATCCTCGGCAACCAGGCCTCGGCCCTGAACCGCATGGATGTGAATCTCGCCGAGATGATGCGCGGCCGGCGCTCCCTGCTTGGTTACGGACACCGCGACCTGGTCCCCCAGGACCGCGATTTCATCCAGAAACTCATCCTCGATTTTTACGAAATCTTCCTCGACCGCGTCGCCGCCACCCGCAAGATGCCCAAGGCCGAGGTCCGCAAGATCGCCGAAGGCCGCGTGTACACCGGCCGCGACGCGCTCACGATCAACCTCGTCGACCGCCTCGGCGGCCTGGCCGACGCCATCGCCGCCGCCCGGGAGATGGCCGACATCCCGCCCAGCGCGGAGATCCGTCTGGTGCACTACCCACGCCCCAGTTCCATCGGCGAGGCCGTCGAAAGTTTCCTCGGCGTCAGCGCGGCGATGCAGATGGTGGAACAGGCGCAGCGGCCCGCGGCCGTCTTCTCCTTTGACAGCCAGGTCCGTTACTTCGCGCAGCGCCCCCGGCCGCTCTGCTGGATGGCCCTGCCCGACGTGCGGGAACTGCTCGATCCTTCGTCCGGGGCGGCCCGAGACGGCCTGATCCCCACCCCGCCGACGCTCGACCTGATGGAACGGTTCGCCGCACCGCCCTCGCGGCCGATGTGGCCGTAACGTCCGACGTCTCACCAGCCGAGCCCGACGCGGAACGCTGATCCAGATACCTCTTCGGAACGCCCGCGCCGCCGCGAGCGACCGCGTCACGGCGCGCAGGGCGATTTCGCCGCCCGCGGAGTACATTTCGCCGCCCGCGGAGTACATTTCGCCGGGCCGCTTGCGGCCCGCTTGACTTTGTGGCACCGGTGTCTCGCCGGTGCAGTCCTACCCCGCGGCCGGCCGGCGCGCGAAGATTTCCTCGCCGACGGGGCGTCTTGCTTTTGCCGTTCTGCGACGGACAATCGCGCTGGAACTCAGGCGGCGGACCGGCCATGCCCTCACCGACGAAACGCGACGCGGCCCGATGGCGCGACGAGATCGAGCGCCTCCGCGACGAGATCCGCCGCCACGACCACCTTTACTACGTCGAGAACAAGCCCGAAATCTCCGACCGCGAATACGACCGGCTGTTCGAGCGGCTGAAGCGCCTCGAAGCCGAGCACCCCGAGGCGGTCACGCCCGATTCGCCCACCCAGCGCGTCAGCGACCGGCCGATCGACGGCTTCGCGCACGTCGCCCACCGCGTCCCGATGCGGTCCATCGACAACACCTACAGCGAGGCCGACCTCCGCGCGTTTGACGCCCGCGTCCGCAAGGCCCTTGGATCGGCCTCCTACGAGTACCTCGTCGATCCGAAGATCGACGGCGTCTCCGCGTCGCTGCGTTACGAGCGGGGGCGGCTGGTCCTGGCGGCGACGCGCGGCGACGGAGAGACCGGCGACGACATCACCGCCAACGCCCGCGCCATCCGCTCCATCCCGCTTCTGCTCCGCGGCCGCGACCTGCCCGACGTGCTCGAGGTCCGCGGTGAGATTTACTGGCCGCTCGATTCCTTTCAGCGTGTCAACGAACAGCGCCGCCGCCGCGGCGACGAGGAGTTTGCCAACCCCCGCAACGCCGCCGCCGGCACGCTCAAGTCGCTCGACGCCCGCGTGGTCGCCGAGCGCGGCCTGGCCTTCTGCGCGCACGGGCACGGCGAGGTCCGGCCCGCCCGCTTCGAGCGCGCCAGCGAACTCTTCGACGCCCTGCGCCGCTGGGGCGTCCCGTCCAGTCCGCATCGCCGCCTCGCGCCCGACATCGACGCGGTCGTGGCCTTCGTCGGGGAGTGGGACGCGCAGCGCCGCGGCCTGCCCTACCAGACCGACGGCCTGGTGATCAAGATCGACCGCCTGGACCAGCGCGAACGGCTCGGCGCGACCAGCCGCTTCCCGCGCTGGTGCATCGCTTACAAGTACGAGGCCGATTCAGCGCAAACGAAACTGATAGCAATCGACGTTCAAATCGGGAAGTTGGGTACGATTACACCCGTGGCCGCGCTTGAACCTACGGAACTTGGCGGAACCATTGTACGAAATGCCAGTCTTCACAATTATGACCAAGTAAGACGCCTCGACGTCCGGCTCGGCGACACGGTGATTATTCAGAAAGCAGGCGAGATCATTCCACAAGTTGTGCGCGTGATCGACGACCTGCGCAAGAAAGGATCGGTCCCAGTTGATCCACCGAAAAAGTGTCCCTCGTGCCATTCATTGCTTGTTCGGGAACAACCCCGCCCCCAAAATACGGTGTTTTGGTGTACAAATTGTCAGTGCGAGTTGTTTCTCCAGCGACGCCAGCTCGTTCGTGTGCCCAAGAAGTGCCGAATGAGACCGGCACGAGGCAAGTCTGTCGGTCGTGGATGCGACCGGCCTGTTGAAAAACTCGACGGCATGGTCGACCTGTTCTGCCCGAATCAGCGTTGCCCGGCGCAGTTGGCGGCGCGAATCCGACATTTCGCGTCGCGAGACAACATGGATATCGAGGGTCTCGGCGACATTTGGGCCCAAAAATTAGTTGACCTTGAACTGATTCATGAGCTCGCGGACATATACAAGCTTCCGGGATTGCTTGCACGGCACGGCACGAAGATTGAGGGGCTCGCTGAAAAGGGGGTCAAGAATCTCATCGACGCAATCGAACGCAGCAAGAAGAAACCCCTAGCAAACCTGATTTCCGCAATCAGTATCGGAGATATCGGGCGCGCAAAAGCCGAGCTTCTTGCACACCGCTTCGGCTCGTTGAAGAAACTTGCGGCCGCGAAACTGTCCGAAATCGAGACGGCTGGCATGGGCAAGGCGACAGCGGAATCCATCGTCTCGTTTTTTAACAAAGCAAGCACCGCAGAAATGCTGCGTTCCTTCGAGCAGTTCGGCTTGAACATGGCGCACCGGGAAACAGCAAGTCGTTCTGGACTACCATTGGCGGGGAAGGTCATAGTGGTGACGGGCACCTTGAGCAGGTGGTCGCGCCGTCAAATCGAGGAATTAATCCGAAACATGGGCGGGCGTATCGCAGGAACAGTTGGAAAATCGACGGACTTTGTCCTGTGTGGAAGCGACCCTGGTGGTAAGCTCGAAATCGCAAGAAGGTCCGGCGTCCGGGTGATGAATGAGTCCGAGTTTTTGACGCTTGTTGGCCTGCGCTAGCCCCGTTGGCCAAGCGGTCGGATTCGATTTCATGGCGATACGCGGAATTATGGATCGCTGTGTCCGAGAAACACCCATCTCGGTAGTCGACCTAGAAACGACGGGTTTGACGCCAGGTCTTGACCGGGTCGTCGAACTCGCCGTAGTACGGGTCGACCCCGGTCGGCAACCGCGACCCGTGCTGAACACACTGGTCAATCCGCAACGACCCGTGGCGGCCACTTTTATACATGGAATTACCGATGAAGATGTCCAGGACGCCCCGTCGTTTCGCGAGATAACAGGCGCCCTACTGAATGCAATTCGGGATAGCGTCGTTGCTGCTTATAATGTCTATTTCGATATTTCATTTCTTACAAGAGAACTGATGGGTACCGGAATATCGGTTACCCCGCCACACGTATGCCTCATGTACCTTCGCCCAATGTTGGGTCTTGGAAAGCGGTGCTCTTTGGAACGCGCTTGTCAGGCATTCGGAATCGACTATGCGCCTAGCCACGTCGCACTCCAGGATTGCATGGCCGCATCCCAACTTATGGAGAGATATCTTCAGGCGATGAACGATCTCGGTGTGAGTCGCTTTCGAGATTTGGCTGGATTGAAGTCTTACAGATTTGTCTCCAGCTTCCTCCAGAAACCGATCGCTTTCCCGTCCGACAATCACGGAAGTCAGGCAGTTCAGCTGAAACCGCGCGTCCCAGTGCGACAGGGCATTTCCTCATCGGCTGCACGAGGTACATCCCGCGCCAGTGTAATGACTCAAACGATAAGAGAATATTGGAACACTTTGCGAGTGGCGCTCGCCGACCTCGAAATGACCGCCGCCGAACTTGCGGAACTCCGAAAGATCCGGGTCAAATCAGGACTATCGCCCGGCAGGATTCGTGCGATGCACGCGGACGCGTTTCGGCAGGCGCTTTCCGTTCTTGGCCGCGACGGCGACATCTCCGATCAGGATGTAAACGCCCTACACCGCTTGAGGCATGCCCTCCGAAGGGCGGGCTGGGCACCAGGCGATGAGGCACCACTGGGTGGCGAGGAGGGTGAACAAGCGGGAGGTACGACGCGTGCGTCTCATTCATCCGTGATTTCGATCACGCTCGGCGGATCCCTAAAAGACCGCCATCGCGAGAGAAACGTCAAAGAGAATGCACGGGCCGCGCCCGGCAAGCAGCCGCTGGCGGGCAAGACGGTCGCGGTGACGGGCACGCTCCAGGGCTTCTCGCGCAAACAGATCGAAGACCTGATCCGCGAACTCGGCGGCACGCCCGCGGGCAGCGTCAGCCGAAACACCGACCTGGTCGTCTGCGGCTCCGACCCCGGCAGCAAACTCGCCAAGGCCCGGGAACTCGGGATCAACGTCGTTGACGAGGTCGGGTTCTTCGCACTGGCCGGCAGGAAGCCCGGGTGATCAAACCGCGAAGCGCCCCGGATACCATTCAGAATTGCCGCCGCGAGTCCAGCAGGATCGTGATCGGGCCGGCGTTCACGCTCTCCACCGCCATCGACGCGCCGTAACGCCCCGTTTGCACCGGCACGCCCTTCCGCAGCGCCCCGACGACCGCTTCATACCCCCGCACGCCTGCCTTCGGCGCGGCGGCAGCCCCGAAAGACGGCCGGCGGCCGTGCCGCGCGTCGGCCAGCACCGTGAACGCGCTGACCACCAGCACCGCCCCCCCGACCTGCTGCACGTCGAGATTGGTCCGCCCACTCTCGTCCGGAAAGATGCGCAGATGCCGTATCTTGTCCGCGAGGTACGCCGCGTCTTCGTCTCCGTCGTCCCCGGCCACCGCGAGATACACCAGCAGCCCCGCGCCGATCTCGCCGACGACCTCCTCGTCTACCCGGACCGCCGCACGCTGGACCCGCTGCACGATCGCACGCATCACGCCTCGACTTTCCGCAGCGTCCCGTACTGCGCGAGGATCGCGCGGGCCGCCGCGGTTTGGCGCTCGCGCAGCGCCTTCGGCTCCAGGACCCGGACCTGGTCCCCGTACCCGAGCACCCACCACGCGATCTCGCTCAGGCCGTCCACCTCCACCTCGAACTCAAGCCGCCCGTCGGGCCGCAGGCGCGTCCGCTGGGCGGAGTGCCACATCACCTCGGCCACGTTCTGCGCGACCTTCGGCTCGAACAACAGCCGGACGCGGTAGATTCGTCCCTCCGGAATCATCCGCCACGCCCGGCCGAAGTGCGCGTCGATCGAGAAGGACGGGTCCGGTTCGTAATACTCGTGCGTCGTTTCCAGCCGCGCGATCCGATCCAGTTTGAAGGTCCGCACTTCGCCATGAAGCGAACTGTGCCCGACGACGTACCACCCGGGCAGCCGGAACAACAGCGTGTAAGGCGAAAGCGTCGTTTCGATCGTCTCGCCCTCGTACAGCGAGCGATATCGAATCCGGACTCTCCGCCGCTGCGCCAGCGCCAGTTCGATCCGCTGGTACATTGACGCGGCCCCGTCTCCGACCGAAGCCGGGGGCCAGCGCACCTCCACCCGCTCCAGCAGCCGGCCGCAGTGATCCAGCAGCGAGGGCGGGATCAGGTTTTCGATCTTCACGGCGGCGTCGACGGCGGTGCGCATGGCGGGGTGAATTTCCCGCTGGAGAAGCCGCCGCGTGATCAAGAGCAGCGCGAGGCATTCGTCCAGCGTCAGGTGCAGAGGCGGCAGGAACCGCGCATCGACCAGCCCGTATCGTCCCGCCCGGCGTTCAAACTTGTACGGGATGCCGGCCCCATCGAGCGTCTTCAGGTCGCGGAACAGCGTCCGCCGCGTGACCCGCAGTTCGGCCGCCAGTCCGTTCGCGCTCCACGAGCGGCCCGAACGCAGCAGGGTGATGAGTCGCAGCATCCGGTGCATCCGGCCGACGTACATCGGAGAGGACCTCCCGTCTGCTTCCGACGGTCCGCACGTCCCGGACCGAGACCCGCCCGGTCAGGCAAGAATTCTCTTTGCCCCAGCCCTGCGCCGCCGTCAAACGATACCCGGCGCGTATTTCCGCCACACCACCAGCAGTCCCGCCGCCAGCAGTGCCGCCGAAAGCACGTAGAACGCCCGCCGCCGTTCGCGGCTCGCGGCCAGACCGTACAGCGCCCCGAGGCCGGCGAGCGTCATGGGCGTCACCCAGTCCGCGGGCAGCCGATGCACCGACGCGACGTGCGCCAGCGCATACGCCGGCAGCACCAGCAGCGCCGCGAACCACGCCGGAGCGGAAAAACATCGCCACGTCCCGCCCGCCGTCGCTTCGGCGAAGCCCAGCACCACCAGCGACAGGACCGCCGCGACCACCGGGCCGTATTGGCCCAGCCAGCCCAGGGCGCCCCAGTGCCGCCAGCGCGCCAGGACAAAGACCGCCACCGCGCCGAGACCTGCGACCGCGAGCGACGCAATCGTCGCCGAGTCGTACCGCCGCGCCTCGCGCGCCAGCACCCAGACCAGAAGTCCCAGCGCTCCGCAACCGGCCGCCCACCGGCCGAAAGAGTCATCCCGCGCCACGACGTGTCGCCAGAGCGGCCAGAAGGCCATCTGATACCCGAGCAGCAACGCGAGCGCCCCGACCAGAAAGCCGCAGCGACGGGCGTAGGGAATTGCGTGACCCGCGGCCGTCCACGCCCGGCCGTCGAGCAATTGCTGACGCCAGAACCGCCCCAGCCAAAGCCAGAGGAGGGTCATGCAGGCCAGCCCCAGGAGCATCGCGTTCAGAAGCACCGGCAGGCGCTGCTCGTAATCTCCCTGAACGCGGCGGACGAACCAGGTCGACGCGGTTGCCGCCGCCAGCGTCAGTTGGGCCGCCCCCAGGCCGAACAGGTTTGCGCTCCATTGCCGCTGCGTCAGGAAAAGGCATGCCGCGCCGTTCGCGCCCGCCGCGAGGGCCAGGACCATCGTCAGCCCGCGTCCGGCCGGGCCGCCCAATCCGAGTTGATAGACCCCCATCAGCAGGCCCGCAGCCGACAGCACCGCCACCAGTTGCAAGTAGCCCGGCCAGGACGGGCGTTCGTCGACGAGCAGTTCCAGCCGGTCCGGCCAGGCCCGCGCGAACCGCCGCCGCGCGGAGAGTTCGGCCGCCGCGGCCGCCCCCACGACCAGCAGCGCGCAGAGACCGGTCAGCCGCGCGGCCCAGTGCCACCATCCCGACGACAGGACCTGCGAACCAATCACTGCCTGCGAGGGCACCGATTCAATCGGGCCCATGGTCGCAAGCCACGCCCCCGAAAGCGTCAGGCCCAGCAGCAGGACGGTCGGCTGCTGCGGATCGGACCGGGCCGCGCGCCAGAGCAGAATTGCCGCCACGAGCAGGGCCAGGTCTGTCGCGCCTTCGCCGGTCAGTGCGACGCCCGGATCAGACAGCCGCAGCAGGCGGTTCAGGCCGATGAACGTCAGGCCGAACACGAGCGTGACGGCCGCGGCAACGCCGAACAGCAGGGACGCGATCAGCGCGGCGTCGATCATCGCGGTCCGGCGGGTTGTCGGGCCTTTCTCGCCGCCGATCGAAGCCGCCAGGGCGACGGCACACCAGACGGCGCAGAATACGGCGGCCAGTCGGGTCGCCCGGCGGAACGCGAAGTCTCCGGTGACGTCTCCCCACAAGAGTGCCCAGGTCGCGACCGATGCGCCGACCACAAACAACCCGGCGCCCATCGCCCCGGACCGCCGCGCCAGGATGCGGAGGCCGACGAGGGCTGTCAGCCCGCCGCCCGCCGCCATTGCCCAGCCGGTTTCGACCGGATATGCGCCGATCACGTTTCGATGGGGTCGCTACGGGCCATTCGCCGGAGGTGCCGGGCCGCCGATCCGCGCTCAGTCCGACTCGAACAGGGCCCGTTGTTTCAATTCCTCCGCGTGCGTGAGGATTTCCTCCCGCGACGGGATCGTTTTCGGGTCGAGTTGAAATTCTGCGGCGCGGCGGTCGCGCACGGTGAACGGCACAAAACACTCCGTAATCAGGTCGATGCCCGGCAACTGGTACCAGGGGGTGGCGAGCCGCATCCGCGTTCGCAGCGTCTCGTAGCCCTCCTTGCGGCAGATGACGTCATAATCGCCATACCAGGTGAACGGCAGGGTGATCGGCGACTTCCCGACCTCCTGGTCGTTCAGGTGCACGGTCGCGCCTTCCGGAACGGTCGTGATGGTGACCGTCCGCTCGATGCACCCCGCCCCCGACAGCAGCCCCGCGGTCCACACCATCAGCAAGGCCGCCGGGCCGTACGCGACCGGAGCGCGCGTGGTTCTCATCGGTCGTCTCCCTTTGCGCGGGCCGGTGGGCCGCGACAACCGCTCGGCCTTCCGCTCGGCCGGCGCCGTGCCGGGAGTGTATCGGCATCCGCACGGACCGCAATCGCGGCAACGACCGCTCCCGTTTGCGACGGAGCACCGGAGTTGGGAAGGGTTCAGACGAGGTCCGCGATGGTACTGCGACGGAGGACTTCCTTGACGCCGCGTGCCCCCTCCTGACGCGCTTGATTGAGGATGGACTCGAGTGCCCCGGGCAGTTCCGGCGCCGGGTCGCCGCCGCCAACGGTCAGCGCGCCCGCCGCGTCCAGCAGGTCGTACACGGTGATCTTGTCGACCGGGCGATTGAGGCGGAACCCGCCGTTCGGACCGCGGTCGGAGCGCAGGACGCCTGCCTTGGCCAGCAGACTGAGCAGTTTTGCCGCGTATGCGGCTGGCAGCCGGTGTTTCCGTGCGATATCCCGGACCTGGATGCCCTGATCCGGGCCGTCGTTGCGCTGCCGGCGCGCGATCTCGCACACCGCCAGCAGCGCGTAAGAAGCCGCTTTTTGCCGGATCATGGTCGCACCAGATCGGCCGGCCGCAACCTGCCCGTTTCGGTCCGGCGATTATTCACGCCGACCGAAAACAGCGCGGTCACCGCCTCCGTCGTAACCAGAGGGAGGCGCGCGGAGCCATTGTCCGCCCGCTCCAGAGCGTCCGGCGAATAGACGACCGCGTTCTTCGTTAATCTTTGCAGGCATGGCCGGTGGTGGGCCGCCGCAGCGACCCGCCGAACACTGCCGCCTGGAGCGGTAATGACCCTGCATTGTAGTCGCGCGACCCCCCGTTCGGCCATGACGATCCTGTGCGGCCTCGCCGCGTTGGCCGCGGGGGGGCGTCCGGGCGCGGCGGAAGAGTGGTCGCGCCCGGCCGCGGCGCACCTGCTGCGCCGGGCCGGCTTCGGGGGCACGCCGGAGCAGATCGGTTTTCTGGCCGGCCTGGGGCGTACGGGGGCGGTCGATTACCTGCTGGACATCCCGACGGACGCGGCTGGAGCCGATCGCCTCCCGATCGCGGCGTTCGAGGAGCCCGACCCGCAGGAGATGCGGATGCTCCCGGAGGCCGAACGTCAGCGGCTCCAGATGGATCGCCGCCGCAGGGACCTCGCCCAACTTCAACGGATTCGCCGCCAGTGGGTGGACCGCATGATCACGACGCCGCGGCCGCTTGAAGAAAAGATGGTTCTCTTCTGGCACGGCCACCTGACCAGCGGACACCGGGAGGTCCGCTCGTCCAAGTTGCTGTACGAGCAGAACGAACTCTTCCGGCGGTACGCGCTGGGGAACTACCGGACGCTGCTGCTCGAAGTGTGCGCGGACCCGGCGATGCTGCTCTACCTGAACAACGCCCAGAACGTCCGCACCGCGCCGAATGAAAACTTCGCCCGCGAGTTGCTCGAATTGTTTACCCTCGGGCCGGGCCATTACTCCGAGGCGGACATCAAGGAAACGGCGCGGGCCTTCACCGGTTGGGGCGTCGACCGCCGGACGGGTACGTTCCGTTTCCGGCCCCGCCTGCACGACGACGGCGTCAAGACGGTGCTGGGCGTCCGCGGCCGGCTGAACGGCGGAGACGTCGTCGACATCATCCTCAGTAGGCCGCGGGCGGCGGAACATCTCGTCGAACGCCTGTGGCGCTTCTTCGCCAGCGACGACCCGCCGCGGGCGGTGGTCCGGCGGCTTGCGGCCGGCTTTCGGCGCGGGCGCTACGAGTTGAAGCCGCTCCTTCGCGCGATGTTCCGCAGCGACGCCTTTTACGCCGAATCGGTCCTTCATGCCCGCGTGAAGAGCCCGGTCGAATTGCTGGTGGGATCGATGCGGGCCCTGGAAATCCCGCCCGTCGACACCGACGCGTTCGTGCTGGGGCTGCGCCTGATGGGGCAGGACCTGTTCCAGCCGCCCACCGTCAAGGGGTGGGACGGCGGGATGGACTGGATCAACACCGCCACGCTGTTCAACCGCTACAACGTGACGGCGCGCCTCATCGGCGGGACGGGCGGCCGTCGCCGGGGACCGGCGGCGCCGATGTCCGGCGCGGCGGGGGACGACTGGGCGATGGATTCAAACCCGCCGCCGAGCGAACCGCAGCCGCCGTTCGACCCGCTGCCGATGTTGCGCGGGCGGGGGCTGCGCAGGGCCGAGGACGTGGTGGATCATTGCGTCTGGCGGTTGCTCGGTCGTTCCCTCCCGCCCGAACGACGCGAGGTGCTGATCGACGCGTTTCGCCGCGACCTGCGCGGGCCGGACCCGACCGCGCCGCAGAACGCGGGCGCCGTGCGGCGGCTCCTCATGCTGATCGTCGCCATGCCGGAGTACCAGTTGTCGTAGGGACGGGGCCGGGAGGGTTCCACTGATGATCTGGACACGGCGGTGGTTTCTGAATCGCGGGCTGACCCTGCTGGGGGCGGGCGCCACCGCGCCGCGGTTCATTGACCGGACGGCGACGGCACTGGCGGAGGAAAGCGGCCCGGGCGCACGCCGCCGCAACGGGGGAGACCACCGTGTGCTGGTTGTCCTCCAACTGGCGGGCGGCAACGACGGCCTGAACACCGTCGCGCCCTTCCGAAGCGACGACTACCGCCGCGCGCGGCCGACGCTGGCGCTGCCGGCGGATCGCGTCCTCCGTCTCGACGACGAGTTCGCCCTGCACCCCGAGGCGGCCGGGCTGAAGCGGCTGTACGACGACGGCCTGCTGGCCGTGGTGCACGGGGCGGGTTACCCCAATCCGAATCGCTCGCACTTCATCAGCACCGACGTCTGGGAGACGGCCGACCCGTCGCAGAGGTCCCACCAGGGCTGGCTCGGCCGCTACTTCGACTGCACCTGTGACGGCCGCGGACGGACCGATCCGCGGGCCGCGGTCGCGCTGACCGGCGAGGCGCCGCTGTCGCTGGTCGGCGCGCAGTTCGACCCGGTGTCGTTCCGTCGGCCCGACCAACTCACGTGGTACCCCGGCCGCGTCCACCCGGCGATGCAGGAGGCGTACGGCCGGCTCAACGAGCCGGCAGGCGAGCAGCCGGGGCGGGCGGGCGCCGCGCTTTCGTTCCTTCAGCGCACGGCGCTGGACGCGCGGCTGAGCGCGCACGAAATCCAGGAGGCGGCGGGCGGGGCCGGTCGGCGCGGCCGCGATGGGGCGTCGGGCCCCGGCGGGTTCCCGCGCAATGGGACGACCGGCTTGTTGGGCGCGCAACTGGGAATGATCGCGCGCATGATCGCCGCGCCGCTGCCCACCCGGGTCTATTACGCGTCGCTGGGCGGGTTTGACACGCACGCCAACCAGACAGGCACGCACGACCGGCTTATGCGCGAACTGGGCGGCGCGCTGGCCGAGTTCTTCGACGACCTGCGCCGCACCGGCCAACTCGACCGCGTGCTGCTGATGACCTTTTCGGAATTCGGTCGCCGCGTGGAACAGAACGCTTCCGGCGGCACGGACCACGGCGCGGCCGCACCGATGTTTCTGCTGGGGCGGGCCGTGCGGCCCGGGCTTCACGGAGCGCACCCGGACCTCAGGCGACTCGACGCCGGAGACCTGCGCTGGACGGTCGACTTCCGCTCGGTGTACCAGGGCGTGCTGACGGACTGGCTGCGGGCCGACTCCCGGCGGGTATTGGGGGGGGTGTTTCCGCGGCTGAACGTCATCCGTCCGGGTTGAACCGGCAGGATCAGTGCTGGAATGACTCCGTCCAGCCCTCGTCCCGGCCCGTCGTGGTCCAGAGCGAATTCTGCCCGTCCCGTTCGACCCGGCCGTCCGGCAGGACCCGGTAGCCGAGCCGTTCAAGCGTCTCCGCCGTGCCGTGCCCGTCGACCCACAGGACGTTCCCCCGGCCCCCGTGGCGGTCGTCAACCGCCGTCCGCTCGTTGGGGTAGTTGGCGGCCTCGCCCCCGGACGCGGCGATGCGCGGCGGATCGAGGTTGAAGCCCTCGTTGGCGAATCGGTCCGGATCGCGTGAGTTGTCGAGATACTCGCGCCGGGCGCCGCGTGCGAACGACGCGGCGGTTCCCATGCTGTCGCCCGCTGCGACGCAGTCGGCCGGCCGCTTCACGTCGTAGATTCTCACCGGCCAGTTCTTGAACCGGGTCGTTGGACCGGCACGGAGCCGCGAGTTTCCCAGCCACTGGTAGTTGTAGCCGTAGGAACCGTTGCGTTCGTCGGTCCGTTCCGCGGCGCTGGGACAGACGTAAGCCCGGTTGTCGTAGTTCTGAAGGTCGCCGCGCTGCCCGTACGGGTCGACGTCGGCCGCGCAGCCCAGGGGGAATTGGAATGGCTGCGTCCCGACGTTGGTTCCCATCATCGCCAGAAAAGTCGGCCGGTACTTCCAGCCCCCCAGAATCAGCGCCCGCCAGTTGCAGTCGTCCGTCTTCGGGAGCCGGCCGGGCACCAGTTCGCCGCTGTGCTCGGTCGAATACATCGTCAGTCCCTGGCCCAGACTGCGCAGGTTCGCCAGGCAGACGGCCGCCCGCGCAGATTCCCGCGCCCGGGAAAGCGACGGCAGCATCAGCGCCGCCAGCAGCGAGATGATGGCGATGACGACGAGCAACTCAAGCAGTGTGAATCCGTCGGAGTTTCGGCGGCGGCCCGAAACCGCCGGCGGCTTCGGACGAAGTTCGCTCGACGTCAACATTCAGAACGTTCCGGGCGGCGTCGGTGCGGGTTGTGGCGCCGTCCATTCAGTATATCCGGTCGGGCGGGGCCGGGTTTGATGCGTGTCGTGCTCCTGCCCACGGCGGACTGGGTAGAATCGCCGGACCTGCATGTCGGACCCGCACGACATCGCCGTGTCCGTCATCGTCCCGACGTACAAGGAGGCCGATAACCTCCGCCTGCTTGCGGGGCGAATCTTTGCCGCGCTGCATCACGCCGGCCTGCGCGGCGAACTGATCATCGTGGACGACGACAGCCGCGACGGCACGGAGCAGATCGCGGCGGAACTGGCGCAGAGCCAGCCCGTGCGCCTGATCGTGCGGCAGGGCGAGCGCGGGCTGGCGTCGGCCGTGCTCCGCGGATTCGAAGCGGCGGAGCACGACCTGTTCGTCGTGATGGACGCCGACCTCAGCCACCCGCCCGAGCGGATTCCCGCACTCGTTGAGCCGATTCGCACCGGCCGGGCCGACTTCGTCATCGGCAGCCGCTATGTCGAGGGCGGGCGCACGCGGGACTGGGGTTGGCTGCGGCGGCTGAACTCGCTGGCGGCCACGCTGCTGGCCCGGCCGCTGACGCGCGTCCGCGATCCGATGGCGGGATTCTTCTGCCTGCACCGCGAGACGTGGCGGCGCGCCGACCCGCTCAACCCGCTCGGATACAAGATCGGCCTCGAATTGCTCGTCAAGGCCCGCTGCCGGGAGGTACGGGAAGTCCCGATCGAATTCTCCGACCGGCTGCACGGCCGCAGCAAGTTGACCTTGCGACAGCAGTTTCTTTACCTGAGGCATCTGCTCCGGTTGTATGCGTACCGTTATCCGCGATTGGTGCCGTTCGGCCCGCTCGTGCTGCTGCTGCTCGCGGTCGTCATGCTCGCGCTGCGCCGGGCCGGGGTGCCCTGAGGCAACGCGCCCGCCTTCCCGTCGCGGCCGGAGCGCGTCGGTTCCGTCCCCTTACGCTCGCCGCCGCGGTTCGCAGTAGACGCTCGGAAATGCCGCATAAAACGCGGCGCATCGAACGAGGTGCGCAACGGGCACGCCGTCGTTGACGGTGTGGGCGACGCTCTCCGGCGCGGGACCGAACCCCACGCACGGGATGCCGAACAGGCCGGCGATCGACACCCCGTTCGTGCTGAACGTCCACCGGCCGGGCGTCGGCCGCTCGCCGAACAGCCGGGCGTGGGTCTCGACCGCCGCGGCGACCTGCGGCGCGTCGGCATCGGCGCACCAGGTGGGGAAGTAATTCTCCGTCGGATAGCGCAGCCCCGTGTAGGTTGGCTTCTCGTACCGGACGACGCGGACGTCCGCCGTGACGCCCGCGCGGCGGACCACCTCCCGGACTTCGCGCAGCGCGGACGCCTTCGTGTCGCCGACCGTCAGTCGTCGGTCAAGGTGCACGTAGGCATGGTCGGGCACTGCACACAGACTGGGCGTCTTGCAGTCGACGTACGTGACGGTGATCGTGGCCTTGCCTAGAAACGGGTCGCTGCGCAGAAGGCCGTTCAGCGCCTCGATCCCGCGGATCACCCGCGCGATCTTGTAGACCGCGTTGTCGCCCCGCTGCGGCATCGAGCCGTGACACGAGCGGCCGCGCACCGAGACGCCGATCTCCATGCGGCCGCGCTGGCCGCGCAGCACGCGGCAGCCGGTCGAGTCCGTGATGACGACGCACTCGGGCCGAATGCGGGCCTCCTTGACGATGTATTGCCAGCAGAGGCCGTCGCAATCCTCTTCGGCCGCGGTGAACGTCATCAGCAGCGAACCGTCGTCCGGCAGCAGGCCGAGGTCGCGGATGATGCGGCCGGCATACACCATCGCGGGCACCGCCCCTTTCTGATCTCCCGCGCCGCGGCCATAGACGATGCCGTTGGCGACCTTTCCGCGATAGGGATCGTGCCGCCACTCGGCCGGGTCGCCGATGCCGACGGTGTCGACATGCGCATCGATGGCGATCAGCCGCCGACCGCGGCCCATGCGGGCCAGCAGGTTGCCGAACGGATCGGTCCAGATGCGGTCGAACGCGCCGACCCGCTGCAGTTCGCGGCGGATTCGGGCCACGACGCGCCCTTCGATGCCGGTCTGCGACGGGATGGCGACGATCTCGCGCAGGAAGCGGACCATCGCCTTCTCGTGCCGCCGCGCCTCGCGCAGGACGGTTTGCGGCTCGAACGCGGACGGGCGACGCTGCGGCTTCTTCATGAGGGTCTCCGGTGAGTCAAAACCGGGTACCCTGCGCCGCGGGGTCGATTACGTCAACAGCAACTTGACGGCTGCCAGCGCCACCACGGCCGCGAGCACGCGCCGCAGCGCGACGCCGGTCAGCCGCCGGCTGCCCAGGTAGGACCCGATCATTCCGCCCGCGCCCGCCGCCGCCGCCCACGCGAAGATCTCCGCCGGAACGTCTCGCACCGCGGCGACGTGCCCGGCCAGCCCGGCCAGGGAATTGAGCACGATGAAGGGCGCGGCCACCGCGCAGGTGCGTTGGGCGTCGGCCCACCGCAACAGCAGCATCAGCGGACTGAGCAGGATGCCGCCGCCGATGCCGACCAGACCCGACAGCAGGCCGATCGCCGCGCCGCTCGCGGCGGCCGCCGGAAGCGAGGGAGGGCGGACGGCCTCGGCGGGCGCGGCCGTCCACCGGCGCAGCAATTGCAGCGCCGCATAGATCAGCATCACGCCCAGCACCTGCCGATAGAGGTGGTCCGGGAGCGCGATCTGCCCGCCGAGGAACGCCGCCGGGATCGACGCCGCCGCGAACGGCCAGAACAAGTGCCACGTGAACCATCCCGCCCTCCAAAAACGGACGGCGGCGATGGAAGCGACGAGGACGTTGAGCAGCAGCGCGGCGGGCTTCATCACCGCGGGCGCGACGCCCAGCAGCGCCATCGCCGCCAGGTAGGCCGACGCCCCGCCGTGGCCCACCATTGAGTACAGGACTGCGGCTGCGAAGAACAGTGGCGGAAGGGCCGGATCGGGCATCGCATGTATTCTGACGGTCCGCGGTGGACACGTCACGCGCGCGGCGGAACAGGAGAACGAATTCGTTCCGCCGGCGTAAAGCCGGCGGCTCGTGCGCAACGGGCGGGTCCCGGACGATCCGCGCGCGGCGGAACAGGAGAACGAATTCGTTCCGCCGGCGTAAAGCCGGCGGCTCGTGCGCAACGGGCGGCGTGCGGCAGATCCGCGAAACGCGCAGGCCCCCGAAACCCGATGAGTTACCGTTCGCCGTCGCCGTTCACGCACCGACGCGTCGGTTGAACTCGTCGATCCGCCGGTCCCACGCGGCCGCCTCGCCGAAGCGCTCCTGCCAGAAATCCGGCTCCCAGAGGGCGTTGAGGTCTTCGACCGTACGCTTCTGCTGCTCAACCCAGGTGAAGTACTTGAAATTGTGCAGCGCCTTGCGGTCGGCCAGGGAGAGTTCGCGCAGCCAGTCCGGGGCGATTCCCGCGAGGCACCCCGCGTAGTCCGCCCCGGCGGCCGCGGCGTCGTAGGCGCCCCGCTGTTCGCGCTGTTCCTTAAGCCGGGATTGATACAGCGCCATCGAGTCGGTCAGCGGCGTGAACAGCACGTCGCGTCCGCCGAGGCCGTAGTGCTTCGCCGTCTTGATGCACGCCACGAGGTTGCAGATGCCCGAGATGCCCAGGTCGGCCAGCCGGTGGACCGTCGCCCGCGGCACGCCGGCGTTTTCCAGGGCCGACCGCCCGGCGTCCTCGTTGAACAGCCGCATGAGCCGGAGGCACTGCTCGTCGTCAACCGCCACCACGAGGTCGGTATTGCGGACGTTGTGAATCCACGGCACGTGCTTGTCGCCGATGCCCTCGATGCGGTGCGCGCCGAAGCCGAACGCCAGCAGCGTCGGGCATTGCAGGGCCTCCGCCGCGACGACGCGCACCGCGGGGAAGCGAGTCCGCAGGTAGTCGCCCGCGGCGATCGTGCCCGCGCTGCCCGTGGCTGAGACAAACGCGGAAAGGCGCAGATCGTCACGGCCGGCCAGCCGCATGAACGTCTCTTCGACGAATGACCCGGTGACGTGGTAGTGCCATGCCGCGTTCCCGAACTCCTCGAACTGGTTGAAGACGACGCAGTCGGGCCGGGTGCGGCGGATTTCCCAGCACTGGTCGTAGATTTCCTTGACGTTCGACTCGCAGCCGGGCGTCGCAATCACCTCCGCCTCGATCGAGCGCAGCCACTCAAACCGCTCGCGCGACATCTGCTCCGGCAGGATGGCGACGGCCGGGCAGCCGAGCAGCGCGCAGTCGAACGCCCCTCCGCGGCAGTAGTTGCCCGTGCTCGGCCAGACGGCCTTCTGCGTGGTCGGGTCGAACTGCCCGCTGACAAGGCGCGGGACGAGGCAGCCGAACGCCGCGCCGACCTTGTGCGCGCCGGTGGGAAAGTACTTGCCGACCAGCCCGATGATCCGCGCCGGGACGCCGGTGAGCGCGGACGGGAACTCAATCCAGTTTCCGGCGTTGTAGAGTCCGCCGCGTTCAACCGGCTCGTTCTTCCAGGTGATGCGGAAGAGGTTGACCGGGTCGATGTCCCACAGTCCGACCTGCCGCAGCCGCTCGCGCACGGACGGCGGAACGAGCGTCGGGTCCTTCTGCAAGGCGAGCGAGGGGATCACGACGTTCCGCGCGCGGCAATGGGCGATGGTTCGATCCAGCGTTTTTTCGTTGACGGCAGAGGCCTGATTCACCCGAGTCCGCCTTCGCTCTGTCCGCCGGAAGTGCGCGGCGATTCGTGCGCGCGGTCGTGTCGCGTCGGACGGAGCCGATTATATTGGAATCCGGGGCGGCGGTCAGGAGTTTCGCGTGTCGCTGGTCACCGAACTGGTCTGTGTGCGCTGCGGGCGCCCGGCCGCGCCCGCCGGCCCGTGGACCTGCCCGGACTGCGGACCGGACGAGGGCATCCTCGACGTTCGCTACGACCTGGCGCGGGCCCGCCGGACGCTGACGCGCGAATCGCTCGCCGCCCGGCCCGCGGCGCACTGGCGCTACCGCGAGTTACTCCCGCTCGAAGATGCGTACGTGCCGGCGGGCGGCGCGCCGCTCCCGGTCGGCGCGGGGCTGTCGCAGATCGGCTGGACGCCGGTGATCGACGCCCCGCGGCTCGCCGCGGCGCTGGGCGTGGCCCGCCTGCGGCTGAAGGACGAGGGCCGCAACGCCTCCGGCTCGTTCAAGGATCGGGCCAGCAGCGTGGGGGTCGCGCACGCGGCGCAACTCGGCCGTGGCGAGATCGCCTGCGCCTCGACCGGCAACGCGGCGAGCAGTCTGGCGTGTTGCGCGGCGGCGGCCGGAATGCCGTGCAACATCTTCGTGCCGCGGCAGATCCCCGAGGCGAAACTCGCGCAACTCCTGGCCTACGGCGCGCGGGTCTTCCGGGTGGGCGGGACGTACGCCGACGCCTACCAGTTATGCAGCCGCGCGGCGGCGCGCTTTGGCTGGTACAACCGCAACTGCGCGATCAACCCCTATCTCGTCGAGGGCAAGAAGACGGCCGGCTGCGAGATCGCCGAGCAGTGCGCCGACGACCCGCCCGACTGGGTCGCGGTCAGCGTGGGCGACGGCTGCACCGTCGCGGGCGTGCACAAGGGCCTGCGGCAGATGGCCGAGGCGGGATGGATCGGCTGGAGCGCCCGAATGCTGGGCGTTCAGGCGGCGGGCGTCGCGCCGGTCGCGGAGGCGTGGGGCAAGGCCGCCGCGGGCGCCGCGCTCGGGACCTTGACGGGCCGCGAATTGACGCCCGGCGGTGACACCTATGCCGACAGCATCAACTGCCCCGCGCCGCGCAACTGGCGGAAGGCGGTCCTGGCCGTGCGCGAAAGCAACGGCGCGTTCGTCACCGTCCGCGACGAGGAGATCCGGGGGGCGGTGCGCCTCGCGGGTCGGCTGGCGGGTGTCTTCGCCGAGCCGGCCGCGGCGGCGGCGGTGGCGGGCGTCGCGGCGGCAGTGCGGGACCGCGTCATATCCGACACCGCACACGTGCTGGCGATCGTTACCGGCAGCGGGCTGAAGGACGTTGCCGGGGCGATGCGGGCGGTCGGCGGGCCGCACGACGTCCGGCCCGACCCCGGCGAAATTGAGCGGATCGTCCTGGCGAACACTCGTTGAGCGCGGCGCGTCGCGCGGGTGACGGATGGTGATGATCGTGACCGATGGGCTCTTGTGCGACCTCGACCCGCCGCGGGTGGAGCGCGGCCACCTGCGCATCGAGGGCGACCGAATCGTCGAACGCGGATCGGCGCTGCCGGCGCGGGCCGGTGACGAGCGAATCAACGCCGGCGGAGCGGTCGTACTCCCCGGACTGGTCAACGGCCACACGCATCTCTATTCCGCGCTGGCCGTCGGGATGCCGCCCCCGCCCGAACCGCCGCGGAACTTCCGTGAGATACTCGAACGCGTGTGGTGGCGGCTGGACCGGGCGCTCGACGCCCGCTCCATCGAGACCTCGGCGATCATCGGGGCGCTGGATGCGGTCCGCTGCGGGACGACGACGCTGATCGATCATCACGCCTCGCCGAACTGCATCGACGGCTCGCTGGACGTCGTGGAGCGGGCCTTACAACGCGTCGGCGTTCGCGGCGTCCTCTGCTACGAGACGACCGACCGGCACGGCCGCGCCGGACGCGAGGCGGGGCTGGCCGAGAACCGCCGATATATAAAGCGCCGTGCGTCGGCGACCGGCGGTCGCTTCGCGGGCCTCGTCGGCGCACATGCGTCGTTTACGCTGGACGATGACGCGCTCGACGCCCTCGCGGCGCTGGCGGAGGAATGCGGCGTCGGCGTGCACCTCCACGTCGCGGAGGATCCGTGCGACGAGCAGGACGCCCAACGGCGCGGCGCGAAATCGCTGATTGAGCGGCTCGCGGGACATCGTCTCCTGTCGCCAAGAGCGATCTTCGCGCACGGCACGCATCTCGACGCGGCCGCGGCCGCGCGGGTCAGCGAGGCGCAGGTCACCCTCGCTCACAACCCGCGCTCGAACATGAACAACGCGGTCGGGTACGCACCGCTCGGCGCGTTCCGCGGCCCCGTGATGCTCGGCACCGACGGCATCGGCGGCGACCTGTTCGCCGAAGTCCGTGCCGCCTGGCTCATTGCGCGCCATGAGCGGGCCGCCCTCACACCCGGCCGCATCGTCGAAATGCTCGCCGTCTCGGCGCGGCGGGCGTCGGAATGCCTGGGCGTGACGGTCGGCCGCCTCCAGCCGGGCGCGGCCGCCGATGTGCTGATCACCGACTACGTCCCGGCCGGCCCGCTGCACGACCAGAACCTCGCCGGCCATCTGCTGTTCGGCCTGTCCAGCCGGCACATACGGCACGTCCTGGTCGCAGGACGAACGGTGGTACGCGATCGGTGTGTTATGACCTGCGACGAGGCCGGGCAGCGCGCCGCCGCCGGCGAAGTCGCCCGCCGGCTCTGGGAGCGGATGGTCGGACAGCCGCCTTAGCGTCTCGCGTCCTGCATTCGGGTGCCGGGGCGTCCGCCGTCTCGACGGATGGTGTGCTTGATTCCTTCCCGCGCGTTCCGCACACACCCGCCCGCCGCGCAAGCGAGGGCCGTTTGTTTCTTCACGCGAACGGCCGCACCCGCGGAGGCGGCGCGTCGGGGTTGGTGGCCAGTTCGTGCAGCCGTTCGAGTTGGCTGCGCAGGATCTCCGCCTGCGGCGAGTCGGGGAACTGGTCGATCACGCGCCGGGCCATGGCCTCGGCCTCGGCGTAGTGGCCGCGCTTGGCCAGTTCGGTGATCTCGGCCTCCAGCGCCTGCCGCGTGGAGATATCGGCGTTGTTGCGCAGCGTATCGAGTTGAAGGGTCAGCGCGCCGGATTCGGGCCGGTGCGGGTAGCGCTCGATGAAGGTCTGCGCGGCGGAGAGGGCCTCGCTCCATCGGCGGCGGGACACGAGCCGCTGGATCTCGGCGTGCAGCCGGGTCCGCTGCTCGTCGTCGTGAATGTGGAACTCCCGCTCGACGCGGGCCGCGAGCCGCGCCGCCGCCGCCGATTTCGGATACCGCTCCGCCAGGTCGCGACACGTTTCCTCGGCCTTGTCCCAGGCGGAGATGTTCAGCAGTTCGTCAACGCGGCGCTCCGCGGCCGCGACATCGGCCGTTTCGCGCTGGGCCGCGGCTTCCTCGACGGCCCGGCGCAGGGACGCGAGTGAAGTCCGCCCGGGAAAGCGCGCGTCCAGTTCATCCAGGCGGCGGCGGGCCGCGGCGAAGTCGCCCTCGGGAAGTGCGGCGCGGACCAGGCGATCGGCGGCGGCCAATTCATCCTGCTCAACGCGGGCGGCCTTCGCGCGGCGCTCCTCCTCCGAAAGAAGTGTGTTGGCCCGAATGTCCTTCAGCAGTTCGATGATCTCGGTGGTTCGCGAAGCGTCGGATGGTCCGGCGGGCGGGGACGATCCACCGGGGCCGGAGCGGTGCCCGATGGTCCCGCTTCCGGAACGTCGCGTCTCGCTTTGATCGGATCGCGGATTCGACGGCGTTTCCGCCCCATCCGGCCACCGAATCATTTCGACCCGCAGCCCCCCGATGGCGCCGGCAAGTTCCTCCAGGTCTTTGCGGACCCGCTCGACCGTCCGCAGCACGCCGCTCAGCGCCCAGAGCGCCGCGGCCAGGCCGAGTCCGAGCGCCGCGACCGCGGCCGCGTCGGTCCATGCAACGATCATTCCACTTCCCGCAGCGCGCCACGCCGCCAGGCCGACGGTCGCCAGCGCGACCAACAGCGCGGCGACGATCAGGACGGCCGCGAGCGGCGAAGGTCGCGCGGGGCGAAGCGGCTTGTCGGGCAGTTCGGCGTGCATCGGACGGATCGTCGCGGGCGGGCGCGCCCGGGGCGGGCGATTCACAAACCCGTTCATTCCAATCATATCCGGCGGCGGCGATGGTTCCAACCGCGGCGGATGACGTCCGGCAACGGCATAAGGCCCGATACAATGGCCCGAATGACGGACCTCGCCCTGCACCCCGCGTCACGGCCCGTTGAAGGAGTCGTCCGTCCGCCCGGAAGCAAGAGCCAGACCGTCCGCGCGCTGCTGCTGGCGGCGCTGGCCGAAGGGCGGTCGCAGATTGATCGGCTGCTGCTGGCCGACGATACCCGCCTGATGGTCGACGCCCTGCGCGGGCTGGGCGTTTTGATCGCTCTGGAGGAATCGGCGCTCCGCGCGTCGGTCAGCGGCTGCGGCGGCCGCTGGCCCAATGACGCCGCCCAACTGTTCTGCGGCAATGCCGGCACCGTCGCCCGCTTTTTGACCGCCGCGTGTTGCCTCGGGACCGGCGAGTACGTCCTTGACGGGTCTTCGCGGATGCGGTGCCGGCCGATGCGTCCGCTGGTGGACGCCCTGCGGGACCTCGGGGCGCAACTCTCCGCCGACGCCGACGAGGACTTCCTGCCGCTGCGCGTCGCGGCGCGCGGACTGCGGGGGGGCCGGACGGCCCTTCGCGGGGCGGAGTCGAGCCAGTTCCTCTCCGCGCTGCTGATGGCTGCTCCCCGCGCCGCGGGCGACGTGTTCATCGAGGCGACCGGAACGCTGGTCAGCGCCCCCTACGTACGGATGACGCTGGCGATGATGGAAGAATCCGGTGCGGCCGTTCTGGCCGAGGGGCTGGAGCGGTTCGTCGTGCCCGCCCCGCAGGCCTACGCGCCCGCGACGATCGAGATCGAGCCGGACGCGACGGCTGCATCCTACTTCTTCGCCGCGGCGGCGGTGACGGGCGGGCGCGTTACGGTGCCGGGCCTGGGGTGCGGAAGCGTTCAGGGAGACCTGGCATTCTTGGACGTGCTGCGCGACATGGGCTGCGTCGTCGAGCAGTCGCCCGACGCGACGACCGTCATCGGGCCTCGCGACGGGGCGCTGCGCGGCGTCCACGCCGACCTTCAGTCGATGCCCGACGTCGCTCCGACGCTGGCCGTCCTGGCCCTCTTCGCTGCGGGGCCGACGCGGCTGCGGCGCGTCGCCCACCTGCGCCACAAGGAGAGCGACCGGCTGGCCGCCCTCGGCACCGGGCTGTCCCGCCTGGGCGCGGAGGTCGAGTTTCACGAGGACGGCCTGACGATCCACCCGCCGCCCGCACCTCGACCGGCCGAGATCGAGACGCACGACGACCACCGAATGGTGATGAGTTTCGCCCTGGCCACGCTTCGACTCGACGGGATCGTGCTGCGCGACGTGGAGTGCGTGGCGAAGTCTTACCCCGGCTTCTTCGATGACTGGCGGCGGCTGACCGGGCAGGTGCAGGGCACCCCATAACCCTAGCGTGGCGTCGCCGGCGTCTGTCCGCGGCCACAAAGCAAGGCGATGTCGCACCGGCCTTCCGCCATTCCGTGACACCGGCGTCTCGCCATTCTGTGGCACCGGCGTCTCGCCATTCTGTGGCACCGGCGTCTCGCCGGTGCCGTCTGTCATCGACGTTGGTAGTGCCAAGAACACGTTCGCCGACCCTCAGAAGCCCCGAGGAGCCATCGGTTGGGGTCGTGCCCAATGTCCGTATTCGCTCACGCGGGAGAACAGCCGGCCGCAGTCCGAACGATGCAGACCCGTTGCGGCCGGGCCGCCGAACGCTTATACTGATTGGCAGCCGACGTTCGCCGGCCCATCCGCTTCGGCTTGGGATGCGCGGACGATTTCTCCCAACGGGACGACCCGGGCCGCTTCATGACCCTGATCGACTTCTTGACGCCGATCTTGCCGTCCCGTGGGAGGCGCTTTGCCGTTTCCCTTGCGTGCTGCGCGGCCCTCGTGGTTGGCGGGACCCGCCCCGGCGCGGCGGCCGCCTGGCGCGCCGCCCCCGTGTCCACGGAGCCGGAAGAGGAATCGCGCCCCAAGTCCGGCCCACAGACCGAAGAAACGGTCGCCGCAGCCCGATCCCGCGAGGAGCGCCGCGTCGATCTGGGCCGGCCCGCCGATGTGCGGCTCACCCGCGCCCCGGCCGCCGTCTGCGCGCGGATCGCCGTCTGGCGCTCGCATCACGACGCCAAGCAGTCCGAACACGACCTCCGAAACGGCGTCGGCGCGCCCCTGCTTTGCTGACCCTCTCCTCCCGACCGGCGGACCGCGCCGCGTCCTGCGGCGCGCCCCGCGACTCCGTCATACGTGACTGAATCGTCTACGAAGTTCCGCCCCTGCGGACTCCGTGGGCCTGACTCCTTGCAATCGGGAGATTTCCCATGCAGAAAATCCTGGAAGGCGTCCGACGCTTCCGCGAAATCGTCTATCCGGACAAGCGGGCCCTGTTCGAGCGGCTGGCAGGCGGCCAGAGCCCCGCCGCCCTGTTCATCGCGTGCAGCGATTCGCGCGTACATCCCGACCTGATCACCCAGACCGACCCCGGCGACCTGTTCATCCTCCGCAACCCGGGCAACATCGTCCCGCCGTACCGGGCGCGGGACGACAGCGCCTCGGCCACCGTCGAGTACGCCGTCGAGGTCCTCGGCGTCGCGGACGTCATCGTCTGCGGTCATTCGGACTGTGGCGCGATCAAGGCCCTGCTGAACGGCGAGCAGGTGCGGCATCTGTCCGCGGTGACCGGCTGGCTGAGCCACGCCGAGGTCGCCCGGCGCATCGTCGAGTCTCAGTACGCCGACCTGCCCGTAGAGCGCCGCGTGCAGATCGGCGTCGAACAGAACGTGCTCGTCCAACTGGACCACCTGCGCACGCACCCGTCCGTGGCGGCCGCGACGGCGGCCGGCCGGCTACGGCTGCACGCCTGGGTGTACGACATCGCCCCGGGCGAAGTGCGGCAATACGACCGCATCAGCCGCCGTTTTGAGTCTCTTGTTGAACAGGTCCGTCTGGAGCGTCTGGCGCTCCAGGCCGCAGTCTGAGGTGCCCGGAGCATGACGATGGCCAACCATTCCACCGGCTCGCGGCCGACAGCGCCCCATTTGCAGCACGAATCCGACGGATCGTTTCTCCGCCGGTTGCGCTATTACTTCAATCCGCTGGACGGCCGCTTCGAGGACCTGTTCCGCGGACGCCGGACCCTCAACGTCCTGCGTGACGCCGCCGCCGGCCTGATCGTGGCGATGGTCGCCATCCCCATGGCGATGGGGTTCGCCATGGCGTCCGGGCTTCCGCCGGCGATGGGCATTGTCGGCGGCGCGGTGGCCGGACTGGTGGGGGCCATGTTCGGCGGATCGAAGTACCAGGTGTACGGCCCGACGGCCGCGTTCATTCCGGTCATCCTGGGCATTACGACCCGCTACGAGGGATACGACTTTCTGATCTGGTGCAGCATTCTGTCGGGCGTGGTGCTGGTCGGCCTGGGACTGACGCGGATGGGACGGATCGTGGCGATGGTGCCGAACTCCATCGTCGTCGGATTCACCATCGGCATCGCCGCAGTGATCGCGCTCTCGCAGGTCGAGCAGGTCCTTGGGTTCCGAACGCCGCTGGGTTACGGCTTGTTGGCGAAGGTGAGCGGCATCGCGCGGAACCTGAGCGAGTTAAACGTCTACGCCGTCGTCATCGCGGCGCTCACGTTCTTCATCACGCGGTCTCTCCTGCGCATCTCCAAGTACGCGCCCGCGCCGCTGATCGCACTGGGCGTCGTCACGCTCCTGTCGGCCACCGCCTGGAGCGACAAGGGGCTGACCGTCATCCGCGACAAGTACGGCCCCATCCCCGACGACCTGCTGCAATTGACCCTACCGGGGCCCATCGAACTGACGCCCGCCGTCGTGTGGGACCTGGCCTATTTCATGGTTGCGATCGTCTTCGTTTCGGGCGTGGAAAGTCTGCTCTGTTCGCGGATGGCGGATCGGCTGGCCGACAACCGTGGGCGCCCGTTCGATCCCAACAAGGAATTGTGGGGACAGGGCTGGGTGCAGATGATCGTCGTGCTGTGCAACGGCTTTCCGCATACCGGGGCCTTGGCCCGCACCGCGACCAACATCAAGGTGGGCGCGGTGTCCCCCCTTGCGGGCATCTTCAAGTTCGCGTTCAAACTGGCTCTGGCCCTGTTTCTCGCCCGGTTCCTCGAGATTGTTCCGATGGCCTGCATCGGGGGCATCCTCTTTTTCGTCGCGGTGAACATGGTCAAGCCCGCGGAGGTGTCCGAGATCTGGCGCCATAACCGTTTTCACTCTGGCCTGATGGTTTATACCGCAGTCATGGTCGTGCTCACCGATTTCTTGAAGGGCGTGCTCACCGCGCTTATTCTGTACGCGGTGCTGCGGCGTTGGCTTGATCGTCCGCACGGCGGGGGACACGACGCGGCTCCCGCTGCCCGCCCGGATCAGGCCGAACGGGACGCGGGGCACCTCGTGGCAGCCGAGGCGCGGACGGGGAGTTCGCCCGCGTGATTCCGTTTGCCAATCCTCTCGTCGCCCTGTCGCTGACCGATCCGGACGTCGGGCTGTTGCACTATGCGCGGATGCTCGCCGGCGCGGGGTTGCTGGAACGCGTCCGCTTCGTTCACGTCCTGCCGTCCGAACAGGCCCCGCCCCGCGAGACCCAGATCGCCGAGGTCCGCGAACGGATGCAGCGCGAGGTTCGCGAGCACTTCGGCGACTCCCGGACGGCCGGCGACTCGATCGCCGTGCTGCACGGCCCGCGGCTCGACCGGCTTCTGGAGTACGCGGCGGCGAACCGCCACGACCTGATTCTTCTGGGGCACCGCCGGGAGCGCAGCGGACGGCGTTCTCTCGCCCGCCGGCTGGCGATGAGCGCGCCGTGTTCCGTGTGGCTCGTGCCGGAAGGCGCGGAGCCGCGGCTGGACGGGGTGCTGGCCCCGGTTGATTTTTCTCCCCCCAGCGCCGACGCGCTGTCGGTCGCGACGGCGATCGCGGCCGGGTGCGGCCGAAAACTGTGTCTGGCCCTGCACGTTTTCTTCGACCCGTCGACGGTGCGGTACGACGAGCACATCGCCGAGGTCCGGGGCAACGAGCGCGACGCATTCCGTCAATTCGTCGCGGGGATTGACACGCACGGGGTGACGATCGAGCCGCTGTTCGAGGAGAGCACGCATGCGGACCAGGCGATTCTTCGCGTGGCGCAGCGCCACGGGGTCGACCTGATCGTGATGGCCACGCGCGGCCGAAGCCGGGCGGCCGCCGTGCTGCTGGGCAGCACCACTTCTTCGACGCTGGCCATCACGCCCGTCCCGCTGCTGGCGGTCAAGCACTTCGGCAGCCGCATGTCGCTGGTCGACGTGCTGCTCGACCAGCGCTCCTGGAAGAAAACCGGCGGCCAGAAGACCAACTAAGGGGCAAGCCCTGCCGGCCTATTCGTCGCCGTTTTCCAAGCGCGACTTCACCCAGCACCCGTGGTTCACGATGTTGGTCTTGAAGCAGTTCTTCAGGACCGGCGACCGCGGCATCGTGCAGTATCCGGAAGACCTGCCCGACCTGCGACGGATTCTGAGGCGCAAGAAGGTGCTGCACTACTCGACCCTCAAGTACGCGCACAACCGACTGCTAAAAAAAGGGCTTTCGATTCCCTCCTCGAGGCGGTTTTCAGCAATGCCCGTCGGGGCGGCCTGATCGACGCCCGGCCCGAAGCGGCCATCGACGCCACGGGTCTTGAAAGCCGTCATACCTCATGACCTGAGGATCCTCAGGTTGGCTGCCTAGGATTTCAGCAGAGCAAAACAGCGTCTTAGTCGGCGGCGACCGGCGGCGCGGCATCCCCGCCCGCGACGGACGCACCGACGGGCGGCGAATGCGTCTTCGGCGAGGCGACAGCGGTCGGCGAACCCGCGGCCGTGGCGGGCGTCGCCCCCGGTTCGGCCGCCGGCTTTCGCGGCTTCTGAGCGCTCGCGGCCTTGCCCGGCTTCTTGGGCGGGGCCGTTTTCGAGGACACCAGGAGCATGGTCATGCGCCGGCCGTCCATGGCCGCCGGGCGCTCGATCCGCGCCAGTTCTCCCAGGTCGCGGAGGATGGCGTCGAAGACCTCCTTGCCCATGTCCTGGTGAAACCGCTCGCGGCCCTTGAAGAGCATGGTGAACTGGACGCGGTCTCCGTGTTCGAGGAAGCGCCGCGCGTGATCGACCTTGATGGCCCGGTCGTGCGGGTCGGTCTTGGGCCGCAGGCGGATCTCCTTCAGTTTCTGTTCGTGGTGCTTCTGCTTCTGCTTGGACTGGCTGTACTTGAACTTGCCGTAGTCCATGATCTTGCAGACGGGCGGGCGCTCGTTCGGCGAGACCTCGACGAGGTCCAGCCCGGCGTCGCGCGCCCGGCGCAGCGCCTCGGCCGTCTCGACCACGCCCGCCTGGACGCCGCGCTCGTCGATGAGGCGGACCGGCGAGATCCGAATCTGTTCATTGCAACGAAGGTTCTTAATAGGCAACTACCTCCTTTTTTGGGCGGGCCTCATCGGCCCGGCGGGGAAGCCGCTCCGTCCGCCCCCCTCGGGGCAGGCGGCTGCGGCCTGTTCTCGCTCAACAACCGTTCGACCAGTGCATCCAGCGGGACGCGCGGCTCGCGGCGGCCTTCGCGGTCGTTCAGGTCGACGGTCCGCGATGCGGTTTCCTGCTCGCCCACCACGGCGACGTAGGGCGCCTTCATCTGCCGCGCGCGGTGTTTCTTCGGGCCGATTTTCTCGGGCGAGTCGTCCACCTCGGTCCGCAGTCCGCGCGAGGCGAGCAGCGCTCCTACCTCCCGCGCGTAATTCTCGCTGCGCTCGCTAATGGACGCCACGATCACCTGCACCGGCGACAGCCAGAACGGAAACGAGCCCTCGTAATGCTCGATCAGAATGCCGATGAACCGCTCCAGACTGCCCAGGGGGGCGCGATGAATCATGATCGGCTGGTGCGGACGGTTGTCGCGTCCGACGTACTCCAGGCCGAACCGCCTCGGAAGATTATAATCGACCTGGACCGTGCCCAACTGCCATTCGCGGCCGATACAGTCCTTCACCATGAAGTCGATCTTCGGCCCGTAGAAGGCCGCCTCGCCCTTTTCCTCGGTGTACGCCAGGCCCGAAGCCGCGGCCGCGGCCCGGATTGCCTGCTCCGCCAACGCCCAGCCCTGCGGGTTCTGGATGAACTTCGGGTCCTGGGGGTCGTGCAAACCGATCCGCACCCGGTAGTCGCGCAGGCCCAGCACGTCGAGCACGTAGCGGGTGAGCGAGAGGCAGCCGGCCAGTTCCGGCTCCAGTTGCTCCGGCGTGCAGAACAGGTGGGCATCGTCCTGCGTGAATCCGCGGACGCGGGTCATGCCCGACAACTCGCCCGACTGCTCGTAGCGATAGACCGTCCCGAACTCCGCCAGCCGAACGGGCAGTTCCTTGTAACTCCGCGGCTCGCTGGAATAAATCCGGACGTGGTGCGGGCAGTTCATCGGCTTGAGCAGGAAGCCATCCTCCACCCGCAGGTGTTCCCGGATCAGGGCCAGGTTGCGCTCGCGTTCGGCCGACGGGTCGTAGCGCCGCGCGTCCGCATCTTCGGAGTCGCCGAACAACTGGGTATAAACCGCCGCGTTTTCGATCTTCAGTTCCTCCACCAGTTTCTGCGCCTGGGGCGGCAGCGGCCGGCCCTGCGGCCGTTCGTACTCGGCGACCCAAAGTTCGTTGAGCAGCCGGGCTGTCTGCGATTCGTACAGCGGCGGGAACTGCGAGTCGCGGTAGTACGGAAAATGTCCGCTGGTGCGGTACAACTCGAGCCGGCCGATGTGAGGCGAAAACACCGGCTGGTATCCGGCCTCGCGCAACTTTGCCCGCAGGTGCTCCTCCAGAATAAGACGAATGATCGAGCCCTTGGGCTTCCACAGCACGATGCCGCTGCCTACCAACGGGTCGATCGTGAACAACCCCAATTCCTGTCCGATCCGCCGGTGGTCGCGCCGCCGGGCCTGCTCCAGTTGATCCAGGTGGGCGTCGAGGTCCTTCTTCGAGAAGAACGCCGTGCCATAGACCCGCTGGAGTTGCTGCTTGGTGGCGTCGCCGTGCCAGAACGCCCCGGCGACGCTGAGCAGTTTGAACGCCCCGATCCGGCCCGTGCGCGGGACGTGCGTGCCCATGCAGAGGTCTTCCCAGTATTTCCCCGGCTCCGCTCCCGTGACGTAAAAACTCAGGACGTCTCCCTCGGCCCGCTCGGCGTTGTCGATCTTGTACGGGTTGCCCTCGGCCTGGAGTTTCTTCATCGCTTCGGCCCGCTGCAACTCGTAGCGCGTGAACGGCCGGTCGTCCGCCACGATCCGCTGCATCTCGCGCTCGATCGCCGGGAAGTCGTCCGGCGTCAACCGCCGCGGCAGATCGATGTCGTAGTAGTAGCCGTTCTCTACCGGCGGTCCGTAGACCAGTTTCGTCTCGGGGAACAGGGTACAGATCGCCTCGGCCATGACGTGGGCCGTGCTGTGCCGCATGATCCGCAGGGCTTCGGGATCGTCGGCGGTGCTGGTCAGGATGGAAACCTGGCAATCGCCGGGCAGTTTGTACGACAGATCGACGGTCCGCGCCGGGCCGCCGCCGACGCCGACCCGCGCGCCGATCGCCGCCCGCGCCAGGCCCGGCCCGATGCGGGCCGCCACGTCCCCGGCCGTGCAGCCGTCGGGCATCTCGATCGTCTTGCCGTCCGGAAGGGTGACCTTCACCGTCGGTACTCGTGCCGATACGCTCCTCGTGGCCCCGTGCCGCGGCGTAAAAACAGGATCGGCACCTGATGCCGCGGCGCATCCTGGTTCGCGCGGGGACCGAACGGTCGGTCCGCTTCGCGCGTCACAAGGTTGTGCCGGTCGTCATCATATGCCGATTCGGGTTCGCCCGGGCCTCGTTGTTTCCCCTAATATACCGCAAGATCGGCCCCGGTCAAGCCGGACCGGCGGCTTCGGTTTCGATTGGCCCCTCGACGTGCGTCGGCGGGGCGGCGCGGCGGACCTGAATCAGTTCGGCCGCGATGCTGACGGCGATCTCCGGCACCGTCACGCCGCCGATCTTCAGGCCGATGGGCGATCGCACGCGCTCGAGTTTCGCCCGGTCCACGCCCGCGGCCGCCAGATCGTCGAAGATCAGTTTCACCTTGCGGCGGCTGCCGATCATTCCGATGTACCGGGCCGGCGAGTCGATCACGGCATGCAGGGCGGCCTCGTCGTGGTTGTGGCCGCGGGTGACGATGACGATGAACGTCCCCGCGTCGATGGGCCATTCGCGCAGCGTGCGCTCGATGTCGCCGACGACGGGCCGGATGGGCGGCGGCAGGCGGTCGGCGCTGGCGAACTCGCCGCGGTCGTCGATCACCGATACATCAAAATCCAGTCCGACGGCGAGCCGCGCGAGCGCCGCGCCGACGTGGCCGGCCCCGGCGATCAGCAACTTGGCGGGCGCTTCGACGTGCAGGCGGAAGTCGCGCCATTGCTGCTCGTGCCGTACGCGGATCGGCACGGTCGCGGGCTGCTGAAGTTCCAGCGCGTTGCGGGCGTCGGCGAAGGGGGCGGCGGCGGCCGGATCGAGCACGGGCATGACGGCAATGACCATGTTGCCGCCGCAGATCAGCCCGTCGTCCCAGCCGTAATCGTGGTCGAGTGAGAATTTCAGCAGGCCCGACTCGCCGCGCTGCAACAGTTCGTAGGCGCGGCGGCGGACCTCGGCCTCGACGCATCCGCCGCCGAGCGTGCCCTCGGTGCTCATGTTCTCATGCAGCAGGAGCGTCGCGCCGGGGGACTGGGGCGTCGAACCGCTCGCGCCGACGACGGTGCAGAGGGCAACGCGCCGGCCCTGCTGGACCTGGCGGACGAGGGAGTCAAAGAGTGCCGCGAACGCGTGCATGATCGTGGTCTGCCCTGCGCTGTGCCGCGCCCCGTTCAGCGGACGGCCCGCCCCGGCGCTGCTGCGGGCGTTGCGGACACAGACTGCGGCACTGGATTATTGCACGGCACCGGCCTTACGACCGCGGCTCGCCCAGCAGCCCCAGGGCCAGCGACGACATTGCCCGGACGCCCGTGCGGATCGTCGGCTCCGGGACGGGCGCGAAACGGCTCGAATGCATCGCCGGCAGCGGCGGGCCGCCCGGACGCTTCGATGCCTCGATCGCCGATCGCTCGACCGCGCCCAGCCAGAACATCATGCCCGGGGCGCCGGTCGTCTTCGCGTACAGGCCGAAGTCCTCCCCGCCCATGGTCGGCGGCTTCTCGACCACGTTGTCGTCGCCCAGCACGGCCCGGAAGAGGTCGGCGGCCGCGGCGGTCAGGGCGGGGTCGTTGTAACTGGCGGCCGTGAACTCCTCCTTGCGCAACGAGATGTCGGGCGGCCTCGGGCAGCCCAGCGCGCGGCAGGTGTCGGTTGCGATCTGGCCGATCGAGTCGAGCACCTGCTTGCGGATTTCGTCCTTGTAGGAGCGGACGGTCAGTTGCAGGTCGACGTGCGCGGGGATGATGTTGTGCTTCGTGCCGCCGTGGATCGAGCCGACGGTCACGACCGCCGATTCGACCGGTTCGACGCGGCGGCTGACGATGGTCTGCCAGGCGACCATCACATGGGCGGCGGCGATGATCGGATCGACCGCCTGGTGGGGATAGGCCCCGTGCCCGCCCTTGCCGTAGATGCGGACATCCACCGAGTCGACGTTTGCGTTCACCCAGCCGGAGGTCCAGCCCACCGTGCCCGCGGGCAGGTCGTGCGCGTCGTGCAGCGCGATGCACGCGTCCGGCCGCGGGAAGCGCGAGAACAGCCCGGCCTCGATCATCATCCGCGCGCCCTTGCCGACCTCCTCGGCCGGCTGGGCGACCAGCAGCACCGTGCCGCTCCAGCGGTCTTTCAGGGCGGCGAGCAATTGGGCCGTCCCGGCCAGGACCGTCTGATGGACATCGTGCCCGCAGGCGTGCATGACGCCGACGTGCGAGCCGTCGCCCAATTCGATCTTGACGTTGCTGGCGTAGGGGAGGCCGGTTTCCTCCGTCACCGGCAGCGCGTCCATGTCGCCGCGGATCAGGATGGTCGGGCCCGGGCCGTTCTTCAACAGGCCGACCACGCCGAAGCCCCCGACGCGCTCGGTGACGTCGTAGCCGGCCTTGCGGAAGAGTCCGGCCATGCGGGCGGCGGACTTTTCCTCCATGAGCGACAGTTCGGGAGAGGCGTGCATCTCCTTGTAAAGGGCGACCCAGCCGGGCAACTCGGCGTCGATGAATCGAACGATGTCGTGGCGCAAGTGGGTCCGCTCGCGGACAGCGACCGCCTTGGGGTCCGCCGCTGCGGGCAGGGCTGAGGCCAGCATGATAAGCAGACCGAGGCGCGAGGCCGAGGCATTCCGAAACGATCGGCGAGGACGCAGCGCCCTTTCAACCGCCGCGCAGCCGCGCGGGCTGAGGCCCGCGGCGCTGTGTGTGCCGGCGCAGATACCGTGAACGGGGAGCGTCATGGGATCGGGCATGGGTATCCTCCTGCGGTCCGTTGCCTACCATAGCGCAGGCCTTCGCGGCGTGCCAGTCCGAAGCCGGCTTCGACATCACGAGCAGCAAGCCGAACGACGGGCGAGATTGGAGGCCGCGGCGTCCCGGTCGCGCCTTGTCTCGATCGTTCCACCGCCGGAAGATGGTCGCGATGGCCGCACCGCACGATCCGGAGCAGTGCCGGCAGGCGGCCGCGCGTCTCGCGGCCCTAGGCGGCGGGGCCGCGCTCAAACGGCTCGGAGAGGGCGTCGTCGAACGCAAGGCCGACCAGTCGCCGATCACCGATGTCGATCACGCCGTGCAGGCGCTGATTCTCGACGAACTGGCGGCCGCGTATCCCGACGACGCGATCCTGGTTGAGGAGCGGCTGACGGCCCGCCATGAATTCGCATCGCCCGCCGAGGCGGAACACTGCTGGGTGATCGATCCGATCGATGGGACGCGTAACTTCGCGCGCGGGCTGCCGCTGTTCGCGACGTCGGTCGCGCTTCTGCAGGGAGGTCGGCCGCTGGCTGGCGCGATCTTCGACGCGTCGACGGGTTTCGTTTACAGCGCCCGCGCCGGTGCGGGTGCGTTCTGCGGCGAGCGTCGACTTCAACTCGACGACCCGCCCATTGACCCCGACACGACGCTCGCAATCTCCTCGGTTCGGTTTCATCCCCGCCCGGAGCGTCTCCTGCCGCTGCTGCGGACCCTGCTGATCCGAAACGCGGGAGCGGCCTGCCTGCACCTGGCCTGGGCGGCGGCGGGACGGATCGACTGCGTTTATGGACCGGACTTCAAACTGTGGGACGTGGTGGCCGGGGCACTGCTGGTGCAGGAGGCCGGAGGCGTGGTCACGGACGGGTCGGGCCGCACGTGCTGGCCGGCGGACACCACGCGGGCGGACGCGAGTTTTCCGGTGCTGGCCGGTCGGGCGCGGGTGCACGATTTCGTGCTGAAGCAGTTGGCCGACGTATAGCGGGATGGGAAGTTCCCGCTTCGAAACAGGACCGGGGCCGCAATCGACGCTCAGCGATTCGTCGGCGCGGCCGCAGGGCCGCGGCGGGCGTACATCTCATCGTAATAACGGCGGTAATCCCCCGAGACGATGCGCTCGAGCCAGTCGCGGTGCGTTTCGTACCAGGCGACCGTTTCGGCCAGTCCGCGTTCAAAGGGAATCCGTGGCCGCCAACCCAGGTCGCGCTCGATTTTCGACGCGTCGATCGCATACCGGCGGTCGTGACCGGGCCGGTCGGCGACGAAGGTAATGAGCGACTCGGGCCTGGCCATCAATTTCAGCAGCAGGCGGACGACCTCGAGGTTCGTCCGCTCGTTGTTTCCGCCGATGTTGTAAATCTCTCCCGGTCGGCCTTGCGTCAGCACCGACCACAGGGCGGCGCAGTGGTCGGAGACGTGGAGCCAGTCGCGGACGTTGAGGCCGTCGCCGTAGACCGGCAACGGCCGATCCTGGCGTGCGTTGTTGATCATCAGGGGGAGCATCTTCTCGGGGAACTGGTACGGGCCGTAGTTGTTCGAGCAACGAGTGATCATCGTATGGAGGCCGTAGGTGTGCCGGAACGCCGAGACCAGGTGGTCGGCGGCGGCCTTGGAGGCGCTGTAGGGCGAATGCGGGTCGAGCGGCGTCGTCTCGCGGAACTTCTCGGCCGGGTCGGGGCCAAGAGAGCCGTAGACTTCGTCGGTGCTGACCTGAACGAACCGGGCCACGCCCGATTCGCGCGCCGCGTCGAGCAGGTTCAGCGTGCCGCCGACGTTGGTCTCGATGAAGACGGCAGGCCCGGTGATGGAGCGGTCGACGTGGCTCTCGGCGGCGAGGTGTACGACGGCGTCGATTTCGTGCTCGCGCATCACGCGCGCGACCATTGAGGCATCCCGGATGTCGCCCTGAACGAAGCGGAACCGGGGGTCGCCCTCAACGTCCCGCAGGTTCTCCAGGTTTCCCGCGTAGGTGAGCGCGTCGAGGTTCACGACCCGCAGATCGGCCCCGGTGTGCAGCGCGTGCCGCACGAAGTTCGACCCGATGAACCCTGCTCCGCCCGTGACGAGCAGGCGCCGCGGATGGAACGCGCCGGCCGTCATGGGGCGTCCCCACGACAGACCAGTTCGTGGACCCGCGACAGCGATTCGAACGTCCCCGCGTCGCTCCACCAGCCCTTGAGCACGTCGTAGGTCAACGCTCCCCGACGCAGGTACTCGTTGTTCACGTCGGTAATCTCGAGTTCGCCGCGGCCGCTGGGCTTCTGCCGGCGGATGATGTCGAATACCTGACCGTCATAAAAGTAAATCCCGGTCACGGCGTAATGGCTCTTCGGCCGCTTCGGTTTCTCTTCGATCGAAACGACGCGCCCCTCCGCCACCTCCGCCACGCCGAACCGCTGCGGGTCGGGCACTTCCTTGAGCATGACGCGCGCCCCGGCCTTCTGGACCTCGAACCGCTCCACCTGCGGGCGCAGCGAGTCCTCGAAGACGTTGTCGCCCAGGATCACCGCCAGCCGATCCTGGCCCGCGAAGTTCTCCGCCAGCCCGAGGGCCTGCGCGATGCCGCCCGCTTCGTCCTGCACCTTGTAGGTCATCCGCACCCCGAACTCGCGTCCTGAGCCGAGCAGACTCACCACGTCGCCCATGTGCTCGACGCCGGTGACGACGAGGATTTCCTCCAGCCCGGCGTCGCGGAGTTTCTCCAGCGGGTAATAGATCATCGGCTTGCGGCCCACGGGCAGCAGGTGTTTGTTGGTGACCTTCGTCAGCGGCAACAGCCGCGACCCGGTTCCGCCCGCAAGGATGACGCCCTTCATGTGGTTCACTCGCACTGCACCGCGGCGCACAACGGCGCCATTGTTGCGGCCGACCGGGCCGTTTTCAAACCCGCGCCGGCCGCATACCATCCGCGCGGCGCGGTCCGACCCCCGCGAACGGTCCATGGCGAAATCCCCCTCGATGGCCATCTTCGGCGGCCCGGCCAGCCCGCGGCTGACCGCCGCGCTCTGCCGCCGGCTCGGCGTCCGTCCCGGCCGGTGCGAGGCGATGCAGTTCTCGGAGGGCAATTCGTTCGTGCGCGTGCTCGACAACGTCCGCGGCCGCGACGTGTATTTCGTCCAGACGCTCAGCCGCCCCGTCAACGACCGCTTCGTGGAGATGCTCTTCTACGTCGACGCCTTCCGCCGCGCGTCCGCAGCCAGCATCACGGCCGTGATCCCGTTCTTTTCCTACGGCAAGGGCGACAAGAAGGACGAGCCGCGCGTCTCCATCCGGGCCCGGGTGTGCGCGGACTGCCTCGAGGCGGCGGGCGTCGACCGAATCGTGACCATGGACCTCCATGCCCCGCAGATTCAGGGCTTCTTCCGGGTGCCGGTCGATCACCTTTACGGCCTGCCGCTGATCGCGGCCCACTTCCGCCGGCGCATGCGCGGACGCGACTGGGTCGTCGTTGCCCCCGACGTCGGCTTTGGCGAGATGGCCCGGCGCTATGCGGAGGTGCTGGGCGCGCGGACCGTCATCGCCGAGAAAGTCCGCTCGGGCCACGATGAGCAGGCCCGCGTCGAGCGGATCATCGGACGCGTCGCGGGCTGCCGCGCGCTGATCGTCGACGACTTCGTCACCACCGGCGGCACGCTCGTCGCGACCGCGCGGCGCCTGGCGGCCGAAGGCGCGAAGGAGATCTACGCCGGCGTCACGCACGCCGTACTCGGTTCGGGTGCGCTCGACACCCTGCATCGCTCGGCCATCCGCGAACTCGTCGTCACCGACACCCTCGAACACCCGCGCCCGCCGCGCGGCAGCCGGCTGAAGGTCGTATCGGCCGCCCCGCTGTTCGCGGCGGCCATCCGAAACATCCACCGGCGGACGAGCGTGAGCCGGCTGTTCAACTTCTGACCGTGCACTTGCGCTGATTCGCCCTATTTGTCCTGATGGCGGATCGCAGATTTCGAATTGTGCTAATCATCACGTTATCGGTTGGTAGTCCGCTTCACGGGCGTCTTCGGGTGTGCGGGTAACGGCGCGACCTGCGGCCATGACGTCAGGATTCGGCAGGCGTCGTCCTGGGCCGCGGCCAGCGGTGCGGTGGTCTTCGCCCCGTTGAACAGAAAGGCGAACGCCAGGCGGCGCCCCCCGCGCGTCTCGACGTATCCCGCCAGCGTCCGGACGCCCTTGACGTACCCTGTCTTCGCATAAACGCGTCCGCGAGTCTCCGAGCCGCGCATCCGCCGCTTCAGCGTGCCTTCCGCGCCCGGCCGCGCGAGCGAGGCGACGAAAACGTCCCGCACCGGGCCGGCGTCCACCGCCCGCAGTACCGCGACGACCGCGGCGGACGACAGGCGATTGGCCTTGCTCAGACCGCTTCCGTCGTCGATGACCACGGTGCCCGGAGACGCGCCGACCCGCTGAAGGAAGTCGGAGACGACCGCGGCACCGGCCGTCCAAGAGCCCGCCTTTCCGAGCCGCGCGCCGAGCGTCTTGATGAGTCCTTCGGCCATGACGCCCTGGCTGTCGGTGCAGGCGCGGCGGACGGCGTCCGTCAGGGGCGCGGCGTGCGTGGCCACGAGCCGCAGGTCGGCCGGCAGCGCCCCGCCGGGGCCGGCTACCCGCGCCCGCTCCGTCGGGCCGTCGATCCGGATTTCGCGCCGAGCCAGAACGCTGCGGAACACGCCCGCGAAAAACAACCCCGGATCACAGACGGCGACCGGCCCGCTTCGGATCGCCTTCGCGCAGGTCCCGCTCACGACCACCCGCGGCGACATCCCGTCGCGGCGCACCCGCACCGCCTGCATCGGCCCCGCACGGACCTGGTTCACCAAGCGCACGAACTCGTTCGGCGGGACGAGCGACACCTGCGCCGCGCGACCCGCGCCGCCCGGACGGACGTCGACCTCCACGCAGTTGTTGGCGAAGTTCAGCCCGCCGATCGGCGCGGCGTACCACTCCTGCATCTGGTCCGCCGGCCAGTTCGGATGGACAAACCGGTCGTCGAACAGGGTGTCGTCGATCAGGAGCCGGCCCGGCACCCGGTCGATCCGCGCGGCCCGCAGCGCGTCGGCCCATGCCTCCAGCACGGAGGTCATCGATCGGCCGGCGGCGCGGCTCAACTTCTCGTCGCCGAAGGTGGGGTCGCCGCCGCCGATGACGATCAGGTCGCGCTCGGACACCGCCAGGCGGGTCTCGAAGCGAAAACCCGGGCCGAGGCGGTCCAGGGCGGCGGCGGCCACGACCAGTTTCATCACGCTGGCCGGGATGAGGGGCGTGTCGGCGTTGCGTTGATAGATCGTGCGCCCGCTTGACAGGTCAACGACGCACGCGGAAAGCACGACGTTTTTCTGCGCGTGTCCCAACAGGGCGCGGTCGAGGGCCGCCGTTAGGCGCGCCTCCTGCGATTCGCCGGCGCGCACCGCGGTGTGCGCGAGCAGCGCCGCAACCACCCCGAACCGGCCGATCCGTCCGTTCATCCGCCCTGTCCTCCGCTCGTCCTTGCATGATATCGACCGGGCCGGCTCGATCGTACGCGACAAAAACCGGTCGGATCGGCGGACCGCCGGCACCGGCTGCGGCCGCGGTTGTCTCGTGACGCTTCCGGCCGCACAATGTCGGGCGCAGTCCTGCTTTGGAATCGAAGAAGAATGGCAAACGCGCACGGTTACGACTTCGCCGCGATCGAACCCAAGTGGCAGCGGTACTGGGAGGAACGCCGCACGTTTTCCGCGGCCGGACCCGGCGAACCGGGCTTCGACCCGGCCCGCCCCAAGCAGTACATCCTCGACTTCTTTCCCTACCCCAGCGGGGCGGGGCTGCACGTGGGCCACCCGGAGGGGTACACGGCAACCGACATCGTGGCCCGCACCCGGCGGATGCAGGGATTCAACGTGCTGCACCCGATGGGCTGGGACGCCTTCGGGCTGCCCGCCGAGCAGTACGCCCTTGAGACCAACACGCACCCGCGCGTGACGACGCAGCGGAACATCGAACGCTTCCGGGCGCAACTGAAGCGGCTCGGCTTTTCCTACGACTGGTCGCGCGAGTTCGCCACCACGGACGAGGACTATTACCGCTGGACGCAGTGGATATTTCTTCAGATGTATCTCCACTACTTCGACGCCGACGAACAGCGCGCCCGCCCCATCGCCGACCTCGTCCGCCGGCTGGAGGCCGAGCGGCTTCTCGTGCGCTTCGACGGCGAACTCGTCCCGGCTCCGCCTGCCGGGCTTCAGCAGGTGGGCGGCATCCCCCCCGGACTGCGCTTCTGGCACGAACTGTCGCCCGACGAGCGCCGAGCGATCCTCGACGGCCGGCGGCTCGCCTATCTGGCGGAGGTGCCGGTCAACTGGTGCCCGGCCCTGGGCACCGTGCTGGCCAACGAGGAGGTGACGGCCGAGGGCCGCAGCGAACGGGGCGACTTCCCCGTGTTCCGCCGCCCGTTGCGGCAGTGGATGCTGCGCATCACGGCCTACGCGGACCGGCTTGAGCGCGACCTGGAACCGCTCGACTGGCCCGAATCGGTCAAGTTGATGCAGCGCAACTGGATCGGGCGGAGCGAGGGCGCGGACGTGGTCTTCCGAATCGAGGGCAGCGACGAGACGCTGACGGTTTTTACCACCCGGCCGGACACGCTGTACGGCGCGACCTACATGGTCTTCGCGCCGGAGCACCCGCTGGTCGAATCGCTGACCGCCGCGCCACAGCGCGACGCCGTCGGCCGGTACGTCGAGGCCGCGCGGGCGAAGACCGACCTGGCCCGCACGGCGGAGGCCAAAGAGAAGACCGGCGTCTTCATCGGCGCGTATGCGCTGAACCCGGTGTGGCCCGACGGCGATCCGCGGGCACGAATCCCAATCTGGGCGGCCGATTACGTGCTGATGGGCTACGGCACGGGCGCGATCATGGCGGTGCCCGGGCACGACACGCGCGACCTCGAGTTCGCCCGCTCGTTTGATCTGCCCGTCGCGCAGGTCGTCGAGCCGGCGCCGGGGGTCGACTGGCAGGGCTACGTGGACGACGGCGTGGCGGTCAACTCGCCGCCTTCAGATCTCTGTGGCACGGGTCTCAGCGGCACCGGTCCCTGTGGCACCGGCGTCTCGCCGGTGCGTTCTATCAAGGATCAGGAACACGTCACCCAGCGCAACCTACCCCACATTCAAGAAGGCGGCGAGACCTATTTCATCACGTTTCGCAGCCGTATCGGAACTCTCTCGCCCACAGAAAGGAAGATTGTTCTGGATTCGTGTGACTTTTGGCACGGCCGAAAGATGACATTGCACTGCGGCGTAGTGATGCCAGACCATGTTCACCTAATCATGACTCCACACGAGCGCTCGCCTGGCGAATGGTACGCGCTGGCCGAACTGCTCCATAGCATGAAGAGTTACTCGGCGCACCAGATCGCGACGGAGCGAGGACATATCGGATCACCCGTCTGGATGGACGAATCCTTTGATCGGTTGATCCGGGACGAACGAGAGTTTGTCGAAAAGTGGGAGTACATCCGCGCGAACCCGGTAACCGCCCGCCTGGTAAAGAGCCCCGAGGACTATCCCTGGCTCATCTGCCGGCAATTCGAACGTCGCGATACCGTGCACCGGCGAGACGCCGGTGCCACAAGTGCCGGGCGCAGGTCTGCCGGCACCTGCGACTTTAACGATCTGCCCACTCCACAGGCGAAGGAAAAAATCATTGCGTGGCTGGAAGAGCGCCGGCTCGGCCGCCGCCGCGTGAACTACAAACTTCGAGACTGGCTCTTCTCCCGGCAGCGCTACTGGGGCGAGCCGTTCCCCATCGTCCACTGCCCGACCTGCGGTCCGGTGGCGCTTCCGGAAGACGAACTGCCGGTGACGCTGCCGCGGATGGACGATTTTCGTCCGGAGCCGCAGCCGGAGGAATCGCAGGCCGAGCCGCAGCCGCCGCTGGCCCGGGCGGGGCCGTGGCCGCGCGCGGCCTGTCCGGAGTGCGGCCGCGCGGCGCGGCGCGAACTGAACACGATGCCGAACTGGGCCGGGTCGTGCTGGTATTACCTGCGCTTCATCGACCCTCGGAATGACCGCATGCTGTGCGATCCGGAGAAGGAACGGTACTGGATGACCTCCCTGAGATCCTCGGGCGAGCCGCACGTCGGAGGGATCGATCTCTACCTGGGCGGCGCGGAACACGCGGTGCTGCACCTGCTGTACGCCCGCTTCTGGCACAAGTTTCTCTACGACCTCGGCCGCGTCAGCACGCCCGAGCCGTTCGGCAGACTGTTCAACCAGGGAATGATCCGCGCGTTCGCGTACCGCGATTCCCACGGCGTCTATTATGCGTACGACGAGATCGATTTCGGCGATGACGGCGCCTATGCCCGCGCCACGGGCGAGCGACTCGAGTCCGCGGTCGAGAAGATGAGCAAGTCGCTCAAGAACGTCATCAACCCGGACGACGTGGTTTCGCAGTCCGGTGCGGACGCCCTGCGGTTGTACGAGATGTTCATGGGCCCGCTCGACGCCGGGAAGCCCTGGAACCCGCGCGACGTGCCGGGAGTGTTCCGCTTCCTCCAGCGGGTCTGGCGGCTCGTCGTCGACCCCGACACGGGACGTCTGGCCGCGAAGATCATTCCCGACGCGCCGCGGGTCTCGGGCCGCGAGGCCGCACCGTCCGGTCGCAGCGCCGCCGCTGAGGAAGAACCGGACCTGATGTCGCTGGAACGCGCGTTGCATCGAACGATCAAGAGAGTGACCGACGACCTCGAGCGCATGGCCTTCAATACCGCGATCGCCGCGATGATGGAGTTCGTCAACGAGGCCACCCGCGCCGAGCGCATCGGCCGGCACCAGATTGAACGGTTCGTGCTGCTGTTGTCGCCGTTTGCCCCGCACCTGTGCGAGGAACTATGGCAGCGGCTGCGCGGCGAGGCGTGGCGCGACTCGCTGGCCTACGAACCGTGGCCGACCTGGGACGAGGCCCTGACCCGCGAAGAAGAGTTGGAAATCGCGGTGCAGATCAACGGCAAACTCGCCACGACGATCACGGTCCCCGCGGATGCGGACGAGGAGGCGATGCGGGCCGCCGCCCTGGCGGACCAGAAAGTCAGCGCCCGGCTCGGCCAGAAGCCGCTGCGAAAGGTCATCGTCGTCAAGGGCCGTTTGATCAACCTGGTGGTGGGCTGACCACCGGCCGCGCGGAAGCGCGGTTGACTTCGTCGTATATCATGATATACTTCGAGCGGCGGACGATGGCCAGGCCCGCCCGCGGAATGGGTAATTCGCCCGGTGTCGGACGGCCGCGACTTTCGTGGAAGCATTTGTTTTCAAGGAAAGGACAATATATGGCTATTGGTTTATCGCTTCCCGGTCCGACACCCGCCCGGGCGCGGAGGGGATTCGGATTGCGAAACGCCCCGCGCCAGGAGCAGATTCATGGAGATGTCCGACTTCAAGGACGTCGAGGGTTATCTGAATGCAAAAGGATTTCGGAAAACACATCGTCGTGATTATCCGGACGCGCCGGACGCTCGAATCCGCGTTTTCGTACATCCCGACGCACGGCGGCCGAGGTTCGCCTTTCCGGAAGTCGGGGGTAAAGTCCTGAAGCGTCACTTCGAAAGGATCAAAGCCGTTGTTGAAATCCATGAAGAGTTCGGCGAAGAAGCGCCGTAAGGGAGAGCGGACGTTCGATCCGGCGACCCTCCGTCGGGCGCATCGGATGGTGGTTCGGTATCGCCTGATCGTCGAACCGGAGCCCGACGGGGGTTATCTCGGCCGCCTCACCGAATTGCCGGGAGTCATGGCGGACGGAAGCACTCAAATCGAATGCCTAAGATCGCTGCTGTTTGCCGCCGAAACGATGGTCGCTTCGATGCTGGAAGACGGCCTGACTCCTCCAGAACCGGCCAACGCCGCCCGTCGTCGGGAACAGATCAACATTCGCCTGACGTCCGAGGAGCGCGCGTTGCTCGCCGGCGCATCCGAGCGCAGGGGGTATAAGGGCGTATCCGAGTTCGTGCGCAGCGCGGCGCTGCGAGAGTGCCTCCGCGAGAAGCCCTGACGCGGCCTATCGCCGGCGCTCACGTTATCATTGATCTCGATGGCTACCGGCGGCGCATTGGAAATCGAAGCCAAGTTCCGCGTCGCGGACTTTACTTCCGTCCACTCCGGCCTGAGCGCGGCCGGCGCTGCGCGCGTCGGCCGCGTCGTGGAGACCAACCGCTTTTTCGACCGGCCCGATCACTCCCTGCGGCAGGCCGGCTGCGGGCTGCGGCTGCGCTCCATCCGGCCGCTCGACGGTCCGGCGCGGTCGGCCACGCTGACGTTCAAAGGCCCGCTGCTGCCCGGTCCGCTCAAGACACGCCCCGAGTGCGAGATCGCCGTCAACGAGGCCGACCGCGCCGCTGAACTCCTCCGGCACCTCGGCTTTGTCGAGACCCTTACGTTTGAGAAAGTCCGCGAGTCCTGGCGCCTCGGCCGCTGCTCGGTCGAACTCGACGTGCTGCCGCTGATCGGCCGCTTCGTCGAGATAGAAGGCCCCGACGAGAAAGAGATCGACTCGGCGCGCGGCATTCTCGGCCTTGCCGATGCGCGGATCGAGCGCGACTCCTATCTCGGCCTGCTCGTCCAGCGCTGCCGCGAAGGCGGGGCCGATCTGACGCGGCTGCGACTGCCGCCGGAGGCCGTCCATGGGTGATTCGGCCGCCCGAACGCCGCGTGTCGTAGCGTCCCGCCCGGCGGCGGATGCGTCCAATTCCCCGCCGCGCTCCGGCGTTCCCTCATCGGACACCGCGTTTGTGCTGGTGGTCGAGGACGCACGGCCGCTTGCGGAAGCGATCGCCGAGGGCCTGCGCCGGTCCGGACACGCGTGCCACGTGGTGGAGTCCGGCGAGGAGGCGGTCGAGTCCATGGAGCGTCGCCGGCCGGACGTCGTGCTCACGGACTACCGGCTATCCGGAGAGTTGAACGGACTGGACGTTCTGAAGCGCACGCGGGCCCGCTGGCCGACCACGGAGGTGATTCTCGTCACCGCGCACGGGGACGAGCGGCTGGCGCGCGACGCGCTGAAGGAGTACGGAGCGTACGATTACCTGGTCAAACCGATCGACCTCGAGACGGCCCGCGACGCCGTCCGCCGGGCGGCGCGGCAGGCCCGCACGGCCGTCGAGAACGAGGCGATGCGGCGGCAACTCGACGCGATCGGTTCGTTCGAGGGGATCATCTCGAACAGCGCGGCGATGGAACAGGTGCTGGCGCGGGTGCGGCGGCTGGCCAACAGCAAACTGACGGTGCTGATCTACGGCGAATCGGGAACGGGAAAGGAACTGATCGCCCGCGCGATCCACAACCACTCGGACCGGCGGCGGAAGCCGTGGCTGGCCGCGAACTGTGCGGGCTTCTCCGAGGGCGTGCTGGAAAGTGAACTCTACGGACACGTCAAGGGGGCGTTCACGGGCGCGGTCGCCGAACGCCGGGGCCTGTTCGAAGAGGCGGACGGAGGCACGCTGTTCCTCGACGAGGTGGGCGACATGCCGCTGCCGATGCAGGCCAAGTTGCTCCGCTCGCTGGAAAACGGGGAGGTGGTCCGCGTCGGGAGCAACCGACCCATCCACGTCGATGTCCGCGTCGTCGCCGCCACGAACAAAGACCTCAGGCAGCGCATCGACGACGGCACGTTTCGCGACGACCTGTTCTGGCGCCTCAACCAGGCGGCCATCGCACTGGCGCCGCTCCGCGACCGCCGCGAGGACATCCCGCCGCTGATCCACCATTTCATCCGACTGGCGAACGAACTGCACGGAAAGACGGTCCGCGGCATCACGCCGGACGCCGTGCGGCTCCTGACGCGCTACAACTGGCCCGGCAACGTCCGACAACTCGGCAACGTCATCAACAACATGGTGGTGCTGGCCGACTCCGACACGCTCGAAGTGGACGACATCGCCGACCCGGCTATCCGGGGGACGACGGAAATCGTGCCGGCGGCGGGGTCCGGCGTGCTGCCGAACCTCACGCTGGAGGAGATCGAGAAACTCGCCATCCAGGCGGCGCTGCGCCAGCACCAGGGGAACCGCGAGCGGGCCGCGCGCCAACTGGGCATCGGGGCACGGACGCTGTACCGGAAGATCAAGGCGTTTCACCTGGAGTGAGCCGGTTCCGCACCGGCGGGCGGGCGGCCGCGTTGCACCGCTCACGGGGCCGCGTCCCGGAAGGTTTCCTGATGCGCACGCGGGTCAATTCCGGGCGTCGTGCGGGACGGCGGAGCCGGTCGGGCCCGTGGCATCGGGCGGGGCGTCGGGGCAGACGTCGCCGCTGCCGACCAACCAGAAACGATTCTTGCCGGCGCGCTTGGCCTCGTAGAGGGCCTCGTCGGCGCGCTTGATGAGGTCGGCCGGGTTGTCGGCCTGCTGGGGGAAACGGGCAAGCCCGCCGCTGCACGTCAGGCAGCCGCGGGACTGCGGGCCGAGGTGCTGGAAGGCATGTTCGCGCAGGGCGGCGCGGAAGCGGTTGAGGACGCCGAGCACTTCCTGGGGATGCTGGGAGCCGGAGATGCGCGGTCCGGCCGGGTCCCAGAAGACGACGACAAACTCGTCGCCGGCGTAGCGCGCGACCAGGTCGTGACGCCGGCAGCATCGGCGGAGGAGTTCGGCGGTCTCGCGGAGGATCTGGTCGCCGACGTCGTGGCCGAAGCGGTCGTTGTATTCCTTGAAGTCGTCGAGGTCGAAGAGCAGCAGGGTGATCTCCATCTGGTTGCGGCGGGCGAGGTCGAGTCGTTCGTCGAGCCAGGTCATCAGGCCGCGGCGGTTGAGCAGGCCGGTAAGGTCGTCGTGGACGGCCAGTTCGTGCCAGAGGCGGGTTCGCTCGGCGGCGTCGAGCATCCGGCCGAAGAGCAGGGCGTAGGTGTTGAGTTTGCGCATGTCGGCGGCGTCGTAGGCGCCGCGGAGCGAACGGCCGAGGCGAATCTGGCCACCCGGGCGCGTCCCGCGGGGGATGGTCTGGACGAGCGTGGCGGCTTCGAGAAGGTGGCGCGCGCGCGGGCCCACCGCCCCGTCCAAGCCGTCTGCAAGAACGAGCGCGGATTCGGCCCGAAGAGCGAGGGCGACGAGTTGGGCCATGCCGCGGAGGGCCGCGCGGCGGCTCTCGCCGAGGGCGGGCAGGAGGTCGGCGAGCCGGGCGAGTTCCTCGTGGGAGGGAGCGCCGTCGTCCAGGGACGACCTGGCCCAGCGGTTCTCCTCGATGCGGCGGGGCAGGGCGAGGGCGCGGGCGAGGGCGTCGGGCGTCGGCGGGAGCACGACGTAGTCGTCGGCCGCGCGGTCGGCGACGAGTCGACGGCAAAGGGGTTCGTCGGACGGCGCGCAACAAAGGACGACCCGGGCCGGGGCGGCGACGCGCTTGAGGGCGTGAAGGGCGGAGTCGATTCGGCGGCAGAGCGGGTCAATGGCCACGAGCACGCCGCGCGCGCCCGTCCGTACGACGGCGGCGATCCCGCGGAGGTAGTCGGGGGCCGTCTCGATGGGCGGCGCGAACGTTTCGCGGACGATCGGGTGGATCCGCCGCTGCGTGTCGGCGAGGAGGAAAAGGGTCTCCGCGGAGTCGGCGGCGGGGGCGTTCATGGGCGGCGAGCCCCCGGGTCGTGCGAATCGCGGCGCAGCAGGTGGTCAAGGTCGGCGGGGACCGGCGGTGGAGGAGATGAGTCCGTCGCCGGAGGGGAGTTTTGCTTCGGGAGGGCGGGAAGAACTCCGTCCTCAACTCCAGGCGATACCGGCAAGACCGAGGGCGGCGTGACGGATGTCGGATTGGCGGCGGGGTTGCTCGGCGCGGGGCGGGGCGGAGTGCGACGCGCAACGCGGATGCCGGCCTCGTCGGTCATCCGGCGACGGACGGCGTCGTGCAGGGCGAGTTCGCGGCCGGCGTCAGGGGCAGAGGCAGTCGGCGGTTCCGGTGTGCTGTTCGAACGCTCGCTTTCGCTCCGCGTCTCCTGTCGCGTCGGATGCGGCGACCGAGGATCGGGCGGCAGTTCTCCAACCGGCGGCGCAGCGGCCTCGGCGCGATCGGAGACGACGCGCCGGAGTTGATCGGCGGCCTGACGAGGAGTCCACGCGCCGTCCTCGTCCGAGGGCTGATCGGTGTGGTCGAGGGCATCGGACAGGACGAGCGCGGCGCAGGGCAGCGCGGGGCAGAGTTGTCGGATCAAGGGGAGGAAGCGCTGCTCCACGGCGTCGGCGGTGCGGAGATCGGCAAGGACCATGGCGATCGAGCCATCGGGAGCCGTCAACACTTCGGCAAGGGCCCGGTAAACGTCCGGGAGGATGCGGACTTCCGCGCCGCCGTCCGATAGAAGTTCGGCCGCGGCGCGCGAATCAGCGTCGTGCCCGTCCGTGACGAACAGAACGACGGCGCCGGGGCGCGCAGCGGGACGATCGGCGTTCAAGATTGCCCTCCGAAGGGGTATCAGCGGCCGGGGCCACACGTAATCGTGGTGCGCCACGCCGATGAACATGCGTTCTTCCCGGAACGCCTGGGCCCTGGGACACCCCCCCGACGCCCGACGGCTGGCCTGCGGACTCTTGGCGCCGTCGCGGGCGGAGCGGCACGGGTCATCGCCACCCCCCCGCCGACCGTACGTCCGTCCGGGTCATGATCCCTCGGGCTGCGTCCGGGAATCCGGCGCGGAAACCCTCGCGGGAAACTCTAGGGAAAGCGGCCGAGTGAGTCAATCCGTCGAGCGATGGCGAGCGGGCTGAGACGTCGATCGCACGGGCGACCAGAGATTCGCGGACGCGCGAGGGATGTTCACTGGATGAAACACGCAGCCGAGGTGCATGGTGGGCGGGGCGCAGGGGGCTAAGCCGCGCGGGGCAGCGGGATTGTGCGGCACGGCAGGGCGAATTGCGAATTTGGAATGGTGCCATTCCGCAACGCGGCGGCAAAGGCGTCGCGGATGGCGCGCGCCGTAGGCGGAGATCAAGCGCGAAGCGAAACGCCCGCGCCGGGGGCTCGCCGACACGCGGATGAGTCCGTATCGGGGAATGCGAAGAAGCCCGGCGTCGCGAATCGGACGTTCCGGGGCCGATTGGCATGAGACTTGCCCGTCGAACGGCGGGCCGACCAAGGCGCGTCGGGCCGCGAGAGCGGGGGCCGGTTTCATCAGTCAAAGCGCGCAGGGGCGGTGCTGCCCCAGCGCGTGCGACCGGACGGAACGGAACCGCGGGAAGGGGGAGGAGCCGTGAACGAGCAGGAATTCCAGAGCAAACTGGCGGAGTTGGTGGCGGAGATCGCCACGCTGCCGGCGGGGGAACGGGCGAAACTGGAGTTGATGGCGGAGGAGACGCGGCAGCGCCACCAGAAACTGAAGCAGACGGTGGCGACGCTCCAGGAGAGCATCGATTACCTGCGGCTGTCGATCAAGTACCTGCTGTTCGACCTCGAGGCGACGCGGCGGGAGAACAGTTACCTGCGCAAGATGCTGGAAGAGGACCCGGGGAACAGCGCGGCGGAGTAGTCGCGCGGAACAGAATCACGGACGGCGGACGCCGCGGGGAGTGTCGATCCTCACTACTGCCAAGGGAGGGAGGGTCGGTTGGGCGTCCGTCGGCCGATGCCTTCGGCGCAATCTGTCGGAGGGGAGGGAGGGCGCGACCCGAAGGCGGGCGCGCCCTTTTCTCGTTCGGTTGCCGGGAGTCGACGGGGTACAATGATCGGCGGGAGGCCTGCCTCGATGGCGCGAGAGTACAGCGAATACCAGCGGAAGGTGATCGAGCGCTACTACGAGCGGCGCGACGAGATTATGCTGGCCAAACTTCAGGAACTTGCGAGCGAAATCGTGCTGGCGGAGCGCGAGGAGAAGAAACTACGCCTCTGGCAGCGGGTCGAGCAGGCCATGCAGAAACTGGGCGTCAAGCCGGCCATCATGCAGCACATCCTTTCGCGGCGCGACCCGGCCGTGCTCGCGGCCAACGTGGAGGACTGGCTGAAACAGCAGCCGTGACGAACAGGAGAACAGGTGGGTGGAGCACCAGTCACCCCACGTCCCCGATGGAGTAATTGTCAAATCTCGTTGATGGCGTCGTAATCAGGCGGCGTTCCTCTCGGCCTTTTCTCCGTTGACGAACTTCTCGCCGGCGATGACGTCCGGGAGCAGCGTCGCGCCGTTGAGCAGGCGCCAGTGCTTCGCGGC
>Ga0187893_10001002_pt1 | contig 70562 bp, 66 predicted proteins | sample MA1701074metaG_FD_139574 | JGI IMG/M metagenome (GOLD analysis project Ga0187893, IMG submission 139574) | White microbial mat communities from a basaltic lava cave in the Kipuka Kanohina Cave System on the Island of Hawaii, USA - MA170107-4 metaG ...
TCCATATCGGGAGGGTCTTCATCGATAATAGTCGCAGCATTCCCTCCGAGTTCGAGTGTAACCTTCTTCTTTGGAAATTTACTCATAAGCCCCCAGCCTATCTCATCGCTGCCCGTAAACGAGACCTTTCTTATCCTATCATCTTCGATGACGGGTTCGATCTGAGAGCCGGGAAGAGGAATGATATTGAGACCGCTGGGAATCAGCCCCGCTTCAGTGATGACCTCGCCCAGTTTCAGAGCGGAGAGTGGGGTTTGAGATGCTGGCTTGAGTATCATCACATTTCCGGATGCGATTGCCGGAGCGACTTTATGAGCGACAAGGTTGAGCGGAAAATTAAAAGGAGAGATTCCCATCAGGATTCCAAGCGGGAACCGCTTTACCACACCAAACCTCTCTTCGCTTCCGGGAATAACGTCAATCGGAATGACCTCGCCTCCATCAAACCTGCTCGCCTCTTCCGCACCGACACTAAATGTAGTTATGGCTCGCCCCACCTCCACCCTTGCTGTCTTCAACGGTTTTCCACCTTCTTCGACAAGGGTTCTTGCAAATTCTTCTTTTCTTTTCTCGATTCCATCTGCAATGCGCCTCAGCACATCTCTTTTTTCGTAGCTCGCCGCCTGCTTGAATTTCTCAAAAGCCTTCTCTGCCCCGTCTATCGCATCTTTTGCCTCTTTTATTGCGGGGATGTTTATCACTCCTACTACTTCGTCGTTGTAAGGACTTTTTATCTCCCTTTTTTTCGAGCCTTGCAACCACTTCCCGTTAACCAGAAATCCATATTCTTTAGCCATGATATTTCCCCTCCTAAGTAAGTCTTGAGCAAATCCTTAAGCTCTACCGCTATGTCATTCTGAGACAAAGTCGAAGAATCTTCAGAATTGATAATAAGATGCTTCGTTCACTCATCATGACAAAAAACAGTCGGAATGCGTTGTTGGCACAGTAAGACCAAATCAACAATTCAATTTTCGTCTCACTACACTTTGAATATTAACTAAAAGTTAGAAGTTAAGTCAAGCAAGTTTTGGTGGGAGCACAGATTGTGACTGTTGTAAGGAACGCATATATGCGTTCCCTACAAAATAAAAGCGCAGAGAATAGTCTCTGCGCTTAAGTTTTGATTTGATGTCAGTACCTAACTAAGCAAAAGCTAAGGCGTCGGGGTTGGGGATTCTTCAGGAACCGACTGAGTAATGATTATAAACTCCTCTATGGTTCGTTCTGATTCAGGGACACTCGGACAATTTGGGTTGATATCAAAGGGATTTGGGAGAATCGCTCTCGCAGTTACAACCTGGGTCCCCCCGGTATTATTTACCGAAGTATATTGCGTAATGGCTGATCCCACATCTTCGCTGCCCACGACTGCAACAGAGGTCGGAGAAACACTACCAATACCAGGGTTGCTAACTGTAAAATTTACAATCGTTCCTGGAGGAAGCCCAATTGTTTGAAATTCTAAGGTTAGTCCAATCATAGGTCCGCCCATATCACCAGATGTAAGTTCGGTATCTTCAGGCGGGATCATCCCCACAGGCCGCAATAATACCGTTCCGAAATCGGTCTCGGAGTCTCCGCCGGGAGGCATTACAGTTGCAGCAATGTTTACTCCCTCCACTGGAGGCTCGTCAGAAAGAAGCTCGGCTGAGGAAGCAATGTTGATACCGCCAACATAATCCACAAATGCATGGCCGTCATTATCAAGAACACTATCTTCATTGAATAAACAGCCTCTAAGGGCTTGTTTAAGGCTTGAGCCTGTAATCTCGAAATCTATAGGCGACCCCGTAGGAAATAGCTCCGTGCTGGCTTGGATTTCGGTTTCGCTCTCCCCGTTGCCAAAAATAATGTCCGGATTAAAAAAGAAAGCGATTATCCCGGTGTTTATAGGGTCGTCAGATCCGCTATTGTTGGCACCCTGAACGCATGAAATGCCCGCAGCAATGACCCCCGCAAACATGACAACCAGAGCTAAAAGCGATATAACGCGCTTTGAATTATTTGATATTGTCTTTAGAATTAGTCCTTTCAAAGTTTAAACCTCCCTACAAAGAGAATTTCTTATTACCCCTCACTCAGTATTAATACTGAACTCATTGACGTCAGGGTCTGCGCTTCCAGATGAGGCAGTAAGGGATGCCGGGTCTGCCACGGCACTCCCGCTAATCAGTATTATCATCCTCGCTATCCCGTTATCGTCGGTTAGTGTAAATAAAGGCGAATCGTCAAACGCGTTAAACCCAAACCATAGGGATTGATCTACATCTTCGCAAGGAAGCCCAACCTCTTCACACTCATCCGAGCGGACAAGCTGAACAAGACGAGCATCAGGGTCTCCATCTCCATCCGAATCCACTATCCTCGAATTTACGCCCGCAAACGAAAGGTCAAACCTTACGACTACATCTGCCAATGGCAGTCCGTCCGGCCCAAGTACTATAGCTCTTACCGGAATTGGTTCAAGTGCATCTGGATTTCCCAAACTGATATCACCAAGATCAGGGTTAATATCTACTACCGAACCAAAAGGAGCATCAGGGGGATTACCGCCGGCACAGCTCTGCACGATCAAACCGACAGCAAGAGTTAAAACAACTAGACACGGAAATAGTACAAAACCCAATATGGGCCTATTCATAATCATATTCCTCCTTTTTTACCTTATAATTCTGGGCGTTATGAAGACCAAAAGCTCTCTTCTCTGGTCGATCGTCTGGGTGTTCCTGAACAGAAATCCTAGAAGAGGGATTCTAGAAAACCATGGGATTCCACTGAGGTTTTCCGTGGAAGTCCTCGTGAAAATACCGCCTATTACGATCGTCTCGCCGTCTATCGAGAGAACCTGCGTCTCTGCTTCATTCCTTCTTATCGCAGGCTGACCGCCGGCTCCCGTTACTGCGGGATCCGGGGCGTTGTCCGTAACTTTAATGTTCATTAGGACTCTGCCGTCGTTTGTTACCTGAGGAGTGACTTCGAGCCTAAGTGTCGCATCGACAAACTGGGTTTGGGTTCCCGCTGCGGATACGCTGAGGAAAGGAATAGAAACGCCCTGTTCAATCCTGGCTGGGCGGTTATCAAGAGTTAAGACTTTAGGCGAAGATAAGATTCTTCCATCGCCCCTATTTTCGAGCGCCGAAAGCCTTATATCAAGGTCGTAAGCTCCGGTAATACTCCCTAAGACTATTCCCAAAGCTCCGCCCGACCCAGTCCCTACAGCAGCGGGCAGGTCGATTACGAAATTATCTCCTATGCTCCCAAACGGACCCGGGCTTCCGGTCGTCACGCCGCCAACACCAACGGTGGAGGGAAATAGCGCCCCGGTAGGATTACCAGTGGCTGCTGAGGCTCTGTAGTTTAATCCCCACTGAACGCCGAGCTCACGAGTGAAGTCCAGAGTAGCTTGTACTATTCTGGATTCTATTAAAACCTGAGGAGTCCTGGTGTCAAGACTTTTTACCAGCTCTTCTATTTGTACAACTCTGGCTCCCGTATCAGTTACGAGTATGCTGTTCGTGCGTGTGTCTACCTTAAGCTCTCCTCTGTCGCTAAGGAGCGGTTCTACTAGAGGGGTTAGTTCTTCAGCAGATGCATAATTAACAAAAACCTGCCTTGTGGCTAAAGGCTCGAGCTGCTCTTTTGACTTGGCTGCCGCTTGAAATTCTGACTGCCTCTTTCGCAAAGCTTTGAGAGGAGCCACCTTGACCACATTCCCCTCTACAAACGCGCCGAGACCCGAATCCTCGAGCACAACGTCAAGAGCTTGATCCCACGGGACGTTTGCAAGCTTTAAAGTAACAGTTCCCTTCACATCGCTCGACACTATAATATTAAATCCGGTAATATCTGCAAGGATTCTAAGTACATCCCTTATATCTGCGTCTTTAAAATCGAAAGAGACCAACTGCCCACGATAAGTCTTTCTTGCTCCTGGTGTTGTCGCCGTACGAAAATCAAAAGCCCATACAGGTCCTCGATCCTGTACCACAAGCTCAGTTTCCTTCTCCTGAGCCATTTTCTCAACCTTTGTTTGTCCTAGTTTTATCTTGATTGTATTTCCGATTTGTTGGACTAGGGAGGGCACATCCTCTTTGAGCTCCACTGCTACTATTACGTCACTGTCCTTTACGGGGTCGCTGAAAGAAGACACGAAATTAACGGGGCTATTAAAATCCTTCACGTCGCGAGACACCTGGAGCTCGTCGGGAAGATACACTCCTTCAATCTTTATGCTAACCTTTCCCTCTTCTTTTGAAAGCTCCTCATACTTAGCAGAAGAAGAGGTTTTTACAGTCACGACTCCTGCACCGTCGAGAACTTCAAAACCAATACCTTCAACTTTGTTTAAGCCTATATCCTCTGCTTTTTTGGAAGGAGATTGAGCGGATTGCTGCGACTGAACCGGGGTTTCCGAATTTGAAATTATTGGAGACCAGAATAGATAAATGCAAACTAAAACTGCCTTTAGTAGAAATTTCATTCCACCATCCTCCTCCTTGATAAATCTTTATAGGGTGATTTACTCTTTTAAATTACTCTTCTCTGAAAGCTAAAATAGACTTTTTAGTCTCAACTTTGGTCTGACCGAACACATCCTCCAGTTGTCTTCTCTCTTGCACAAGAATACCTTTGTCTCTTACCTCAATGATCCTTCCTTGACTGTTGGCAATCTCGTCGCCTATTCCCAGGACATAGGTATTTTTTTCGGGATCAACTATCATCGCCTTCGGCTGCTGCCCGGACCACAGTATCCCCACAAGCTTATACTGGTCTAGCGCGTATCTCTTGATAGGCGGGAGCAGCGGGCTCACCTGCGTTTTTGCCTCTTTTTGCTCGACTATCCTTATAAAGGGCTTGAAAGGATCCCTTTTGCCTTCTGGACGGTATAGAGGTCTTTCCTTAGACAGCGCCTGCACAGCGACAATATCAGTTTTTTCCGATTCTTGCGCTTCAAGACCGAAAACCGGCAGTATAAAAATAGTCATCATTAAAAAGATCGTTAGCTTTTTAATACCGTCCATCCTCCTTTATTGGTTTTAGATCTCTTCTTCTTCCGTAGACTTTTTTGGCTTAACTCGTTTTTTCCCTTTCGTATCGGTTTCCTGTTGTGTTGAACCCGGCGGAAGCAGTCTGAAAGTAACGGTCGTAAAATTAGCGGTGAGAAGCGTGTTGCCGGGAGTCCCTTTTTTCTGATCTGTGCTCAGATTGAGGTCTCTGACATTCACGATCCTCGACAGCCTTGAGACTCTGTCAAAGAAATTTGCCAAGTCGTAATAACTACCAAAAACCTTCATCTCTATCGGTATCTCAGCGTATATATTTTTCTTTACCTCAGCTTTTGGAGCAAAAGTATTTGACACCAAACCCGAACCAGATACTTCCTTATATATATCGTCTATCAAACGGGGAATCTCCTTTTCCTCAGGAAGTTTGCGGGCTGACTCCTCAAACTCTTTGCTCAGCTTTTTAAACTCCTCCTCAAACCTGGGAAGGTCCCTGGCTATCGCCTGATACTCGTTCAATTTCTGTTCTTCTCTTTGAAGCTCAGCCCTGGCGCTCGTCAGTTCCTCAGATTTCGGCGACCACCAGAAGTACCAGTAAGCGCCGAATACAACTACAATAATCGCAATCAAAATTCCAAGACGAACCCGGAACGGTTTTTGATTTATTGATTCTACGAACTCTTGAATACTAGCCATTTTGACCCTCAACTTTAATAAGCCTGTTTGCTTTTGTCTCTTTCTCTGTCCCAATTTTTTTCTGGTCTTCTTCTATTTGGGTTTTACCCGAGTAGTTCAGCTTCGTCTCAATTACAAAATTCTTGAGGGGAAGTTTTTGTAATTCTTTGGTTTTTATAACCTTTAATTCTATGTTCTGAAAATAGGGGTAAGACTGCAATTTTTTCATAAAATCCGCCACTGTAATTTCATCCCATGCTATGCCATCCATTTGCGCCACATTGGCTTTCTCTGAAAATTTATCGATCCAAGCTCTGTCGGGAATCGCTTTTGCGAGCGAGTCCATGACAAAAAGCGGTCCTGTGCGGTTTTGCTCCAGTATCGCTATCGCCTTAATTCTTTCTTCGAGATCTTTGTTTTTTGCCTTAAAATTCTCGACTTTCTTCTTAACCTCTTCAAGCTTGACAATCTCTTTCTTTACGTCAGTGATTCGGTTGTTTACGTCGGCTATTCTCTTATTTTGGATCAAACTTGCGGCCACAAGCAGCACTAGCAAGGCAAGCAGGATGAAAACACCTATTATGAACTCTCCGAGTCCCTTTATTTGTTTCCTTTCTTCTACAGGAACCAGGTTTATCCTTATCATATTTTATCCCCCATCTTTCTCAGGGCGAGTCCGATAGTTACCCCCATTTTAGGGGCTATATCGAGAATATATTCAGGGTCGAAATCGTTAGGGTTATAAATAATATTTCTGAAGGGATTAATCAGCTCGACCGGGGAGTTTGTAATGTCTTCTAGCACCTCTCTTACTCGCGGAACCTTGGAAGTACCGCCGCCCAACATAATCTTATCAACTTTCTCTCTCCACAACGTGGTAGAAAAAAAGTCGAGAGTCCTTTTAATTTCTCCGCTGATCAAATCCGTGAAGTCCTGAGATATTCTATCCAGCTCCGGTGAAACGTCTGCACGGCCAAGAGAGCCTTTCATTTTTTCAGCTTCATCGTAACCTAAATCAAACTCTTTTTGTATCAACTCAGTGAACTGGTTTCCTCCGGTCGTAATGTCTCTTGTGAAAACCGAAAGCCCGTTCTTCAATATGTTGATGTTTGATACGGAAGCGCCAATATTAACTAGGGCGACGATTCCCCCAGACTCAGGGTAGTTTGCCTCGAACATATTCTCGAGCGCAAACACATCGACATCGACAACCACCGGATTCAATCCGGCCTCGTTCACGACAGATATGTAATCGTTGGTAATATCCTTTTTGGCGGCTACAATCAAAACGTCCATATTTCCTTCAGGGGTTTGTCCCGGAAGTATTTGAAAATCGTAATTTACATCTTCAATGCTTTGTGGTATGTACTGCTCGAGTTCCCAAGGAACTGCTTCACGCAATTCCTTTTCACTCATTTTGGGGATACTAACCTTTTTGATGATTACCGAGTGACCTGAAATTGAAATTACGGCGTTTTTTGTTTTTACTCTGAGTTCTTCGATCAGAGAGTATATAGCTTCGGATACTGCTTCCCGATTTGTTATTACTTTATTGACTATCGCTTCGGCTGGTAAAAGAGTTTCCCCTAAGTTTTTGAGCTGGTAACCCTTTTTACTCTCTTTTAGCTCCGCAAGCTTGATCGAATTTGAGCCTATGTCTAAGCCGACTACCTCTTTTTTCCCTAAAAACAATTCATCCTCCTGAGTAACAAGTGTAATTTAACCACCTTTTCTAATTTTTCGCAATACATAATTTAAAAAATCGAGTAAAAAGGCTTAAGTCTTTTTCTATAAGATTCTTCAATCTTAATACCAAAGTCCATAAAACTCGAGTATGGCAATTTTGCGTCTTAGATAAAACCGTACAACTTGCCGTGGCGTTCGAGAATATTTCTAGGGTTCCTTTTATTGGTGTATAGGTGGATTCTATGGATTCTATCGTTTGCATATCTAACTTCGGTAACCTCGCCATCCTAAGTTCTCTGGAACTCCAAGACCGTAAGCTTTGCGTCCTGTGCTTTCGCTCAGTTTGCCTTTTCGGTTAGATAAATCAACTGTTAATACTAAAGTCTTAGTTCAAAAATACTGCTTTAACAAACTGTTGTCAATAGTTTGTTCCTTTTCTTAGTAAAGGCTAGAATAAATCATTTGTACAGCTCAATCTGCGTGGCTGGGGCGGGTGGATTCGAACCACCATAGCGGGCTCCAAAGGCCCGAGTCCTGCCGGTTAGACGACGCCCCAATTATGCGGATTTGAAATCAATATGCAGAGATTATTGAATGAAGAACGATTACGCTCGTCATAGTACCAAGCTTTTTCTTCCATGGCAAATATTTTTGAATCATAACATCATCCCAGTATAAAGACTTTATAACCTGTGCCAGCCGGAAATTCCCTTGACAAGAAAAGTCTTGAAAATATGACCGTCTTTGAGATAATCATAAGCGGTTTTCGCTTGTTCGTCGTCCCTAAAAACTCCGAAAACGGTAGGACCGCTTCCCGTCATTGAGACAGCTTTCACTCCCATGCCGGCCAATCTTCTCTTGAGTTCTCCTACTTCTGGATAAAGAACCAAGACGGCATCCTCTAAATCATTCCTCAGGGGAAATTCCCCTTTCCTGAATAGTGAGGGCATACTGCCCATATCATTTACTCTTGACACTTTTCTCTCGATTGTATCCCAGAATTCATATACTCTCTTTGTTGATACTTCAAAGCCGGGGTTCATAATTACGTAATAAAAACAGGGGAAATCATTTAGTATAGTTATCCTTTCTCCAATTCCCTCAGCTATTGCGCTCCTGCAATTAATGAAGAATGGAACATCGGCTCCTAACTTGTGAGCGAGTTCTAGCAGTTCGTCTTCGCTCGATGTTTGCATGATTTTATTCAATCCAACTAAAACAGCTGATGCATTGCTGCTTCCACCCCCAAGACCTGCGCCAAGTGGGATCCTTTTATTTATTGAAACTCTCACTTTAACATCAAGTCGCTTATTCTTGATAAAAATGTCGGCTGCTTTCCATGCAAGGTTTTCTTCTCCTTGAGGAGTTTTAAGGCCGGTAGATTCAATTTCGACTCCGGTTCCGGGCTCTAATATTTCGACTTTAACTTCGTCAAATAGATTTACAGGCTGCATAATTGACCTTATATCGTGATAGCCGTCCGATCTTCTCTTTAGCACTTCCAGTGTCAAGTTTATTTTTGCAGGTGAGAGAAGGGTAATTGATTTCATGTGAGATAAATTAGCTTAGAATCCAAGCTCCAGTAATTAAATATCGAAGAGCTGAATAATTATGCTCAAATTCTTTTTCATGACACTGGATTGTAAAAGAATTATTCAGCATGTCAATCTTCGAAAAGTTCCTCAAAAATTCTTGCTGGAAAACGGTCATTGACGGCACCGGATTATGTCGGCTGAAGAAATCCTTGGTAAAATTAGATTTGCCAAATATAATATGATTTAACTTCAAAATCTTCGGAATGGAGGAGCTAAATGAAAAAGGCAAACAGGAATCTTGGCGTTTTTATTATTCTAGCGTTAACGGTCGCAATCACGAGTTGTGCTGGCAGCCGCACCAGAGAGAGTACCGGGGAATACCTCGACGATACCACCATAACTACCAAAGTAAAGGCTAAACTTCTAGCAGACCCCGAAGTGAGCGGACTTGCAATCAACGTGGAAACTTTTAAAGGAGTAGTTCAACTGAGCGGATTTGTAGATAGTAAAGCGCATGCTCAGAGAGCAGTTTCGATAACTCGCAGCGTGAGCGGTGTCAGCGGAGTCAAAAATAACATGATTGTGAAATGAACAATGCCTAAATCGTCAGCGAATTACCTGGTAGTTCTTATTTGATTCTCTAAATTTTCTATTCTCATATAACTGCCCGGAGATGCCGTATTTGGCCAAACCCAAATTATAGCTCACTTGTTTTTGCCGACTTCACTATCATCGTTAATGTGAACAAAAGAAAAGTTTATGGACATCTTAAGACCATTCAAATTAGTCTCTGCTTTGAGTAATCTATCATCTTCTTTTTGAAATTTGAATCCCATTACTAATTTGAATTCTCCGCCCGAAGGTCGGGCACTTTCTTCCATCAAATTGTATTTGTAAATCAAAATTGAGTTCTCGTCATAGTTTTGGGAAGAAAAAGGAAAGCCCAAAACCTCTACAACTTGTTGTTTCCGAGGAATCTCGAGGGTATTACTTGCTCGAAAACTCGAACCTGCTCTCTTCTCCGACTTGTCGATTTCAGCTTCGCCCATAGACTTCATCATCTTAATAAGCAATGGCTTGGAAATGTACTTGAGAAAACGCTCAGGAAAGTTCATTTGACTGAGCTTCTCATTCTCAAAAACCATAGAGATTGGAATATTGAAGTTGCCTTCTTCATTTTTCTCTCCTGGATACTGTTTCTCGAAAATGTACCTCCAATGTTCTCCGCTTCCAATTGTTACCTTTGATTCGGGAGAATCTTTCATGAGCCATAAGATATCCGCGGCAAGAAGAACGGGTTTAAGGAATACCAAATCTAGTCCGCGTTCATCCTTAATTTGGAAATTAGTGTTAAAGTCAGACAGTTGTCTTTTAACCTGTAAAAGCCTGATATAGACGCATCCGCTAGCCAGACTTGTTAGAAATATCAGAGCAGCTAGCAGAAACTCATGTTTCAATTGAAATTTTCCTGGGGAAATTTTGATCATCGAATCAGTCACTAATTTATTATATATAAAATTAAACGGGAGTGCCTCTAGCTTTATAGAAGCACTCCCGTTTTCTTAAAGGAGGATGGAGGATGACTTGTTAAGTACTTAAATTAAGTTTAAATATAAAAATAAAGTATATTACTTTAAATGTCAAGAGGTTAATTTCTGATCAGAAATTAGGGTGTCCAGGGGGTATAACTTATGTTATGAATTCTACTCAGTGATAAAGCCACAGATCGAGAGAGTTTCTCACCATATTCCGAAATCCATTCAGGAGGCGCCGCGTAGTAAAAATAATCAAGAGTCATCCACTCACCGCCAACAGATATTTTCCCATCCACAACACTCACCAAGAAAACGGTCATATCCCCTCCGTCCATGGCGTTAATTACCCTGCATTCCGCATAAGAATGGACTCCCTTAAGAACGGGGCTCCCTGTGATACCCAAATTATAAGGAACCTCTCTGAGCTTATCCTTTTCTCTGCCAGTGTAAAAACCGAAATTTCTCACCAGTTCAAGCTGATCTTTTCTGAGTAGATGCACCGCACAGGCTTTGCTATTGGAAATAAATTCATGTGTATAGTTCCCCTTCCAGATTCCCAAAATCAGTCTCGGAACTGAATGAACGATTGACGCCGTAATAGCTGTAACGGCAATCTGAGCGTTAACCTTGCCCTGCCAAGAGCTTGTTATTGCAACGACCGGGGCGAGCGCCCAAAATATTCCAGCAACTGAGGAGCCTTCTTCTTTGCTCATCTTCAACCAATCTTAGCGCATAACATTTTCTAAAAGTCAAACGAATGATTTCAGAATACCGAACTATAGTGTAAAATTCTAGCCTTTAGAATCAGCATTGCTTGACGTAAAGGAGAGGTTAGATTGGCAAGGGAAAACTTTTTATGCTCCGAAATGTCACTGGAAGTGAAAGAGGGGATGTTCGGAACAGCACCAAGAGTGGATTTATGGTTTTTACTCGAGTATGGAAAAGCATGGAGGAAAAAAGCATTTCCTTCTAGCCATATCCCCGATTTTGTAAAGGAAAGATTTTTCGAAGTCCAGGACTCTATTCCAAATTCTCGTATACAGCTAATTAAGAGACATAAGAACCCTGAAAAAACAATCAAGTTTTACATAGGAGTTTCACATGAGCTTGAACCAAAGCTGTATGAATTCAGTCTTTCCGATTATGAAGAGATACTTTATTTAGATATTCCATCGATAATATCTGGCAGTTCCTATTTAAAAACTGAGCCTCTTTTGTTAGTCTGTACTCACGGTTCACACGACCAGTGTTGCGGGAAATTCGGTATAAACATATACAAGGAGTCAGTAAAGCGAGAAAACGGATTCTTGACATGGCAGTGCACCCATCTTGGAGGGCATAGATTTGCGCCGAACCTATTGTGTCTTCCGCATGGGATATACTACGGCCGCATAGGGGAAAGTGGGTTAGAAAACTTAATCAGTGAATATAAGAATAAAAATATTTGTCTTGAATATTATAGGGGGCGTTCTTGCTACACTGCTGATGTTCAGGCAGCAGAATATTTTCTAAGAGCTAACTCCGGCATAACAAAAATTAGCGCCCTTCATCTCATGGAAATTGAAAAACAAGATAAAAACAATTCGATTGTTAAATTTATTTCGAAACTCGATGGGAAAATACACTTGATTCACATACAACAAAGCCAATTCACAATGAAAAATTATACAAGTTGTAATGATACAGACACATCAGACATTACTCAATATCATATCATCGAACACAAAACAGCGTAGTTCAAAAATCACAAGCGGCTGAGTGCTCCTTTGAATAGATACCCCTCTTTCATCAAACTGGCAGGCAAGTACTGAATAGGTATTTTTAACAACTTTAGGAGATTGTAACCACAACTGGTAAATGCTTGAACTATTCTTTCCTGGGTGTATGGTTTGAATACGAAAGCAGTGCCGAGAAGCTTACCGAATACGTTGTCCTTAACCGGAGAGTTGAAGAAGTATCCAGTGGGTTTGAGGTAATTAGTCAGGTTTCTTATTGTGTCTTCCGGATAAACATATTCCAAGACGCCGCATGTTACTATTAAGTCAAATTTCTCGTCGCCGACGTCGGCAATAGGATAACTTGCATTTGCAATAAATGTTCTCACCGATCTGGTCAAACCTTTGTTCTTTAATGTAATTTTTAATTCTTCAATCATATTCTCATTCAAGTCAAATGCCACGATTTTAGCATTCGGAAATCTTCTCAATATAGCAAGGGTAAACTGACCCGTACCAGCGCCGGCGTCCAATACTTTAATTCGTTTATTATCAGGAAACGGGAGTTGTTTCACGAAAAAATCATATGCTTTTTTGGTGCCATTCAGATATAGACCAACATCATAAATCTTCGCGAGTCTAGAGTATAGCTTGTCTTGTTTCATTTTCTTGTTTGACCATAGCTAATATAAATTTGTAGAATTAGAGTCTACAGCTAAAAAAATTGCTTTATTATAACACAAAGTTTTAAGGTTGCTACACTTATTAAAAACAAAGAAAAATTAATACTGGTCAACTTGTCCAGAATGGAATGTACAAGTGATTTAAGATAAATTCATTCTCAAAATGAAAGCTTTGGTGGATATGAAAAGATTAAGAAATGATACAGGGAAAAACGCTTTAGGCATTCATTTGGAGGCTTTGCTTTTGAATCTATTCCTTTTCTTGACTCCTTTCTCTACCACCAACCCTTCTTCTTTCAGCTCCTCAATTGCTTCTTTCAATTTGTACTTATCCTTTATAGAAACGCCGATTTTATCCAATACTCTTTCTACAAATTCAGTGCCATTAGTAAGCCAACTAACGTCTTCTGCAAGGTTTATATCATAGAAGCCCCACACCACGAAAGGCAGGTCGTAGCCATCATCCTCGTTTAACTTGTAAAAACCCTCTCCGTATTCCGGTACTATATCCCCATATCCCAAAGTGTAAGCCTCAAGCAGTAGGTCAGCGCTTTTCACCACGCATTCCTGCTTATGTTTTCTCAACAGGTATTCCTTAAGGCCATTAGCTTCTTGCTCTGTAAAAAGCTCCTTGATATTATTCTCAAAAATATGGTGCGAGCGATTCAATTCCCTTCCGTAGTTCTTTATTAATTGTGCATAGGAAACAAAAGGAGTTTTTCTGTGTACAACAAACCAGGAAAATTCCACTGAATCGTAAACATTTTTATGGTAGGAAAAGTTGTTAGCTAAAGAATTCACTCTGAAAAGCTTTATCATAACTCGGTCTCAGTAATCCACATAACTTGATAATAAACTTACAGGACATTACTATCAATTCTGGATTAAAGAAAAAACCAGATAGCAAGGTGAGCAAATAAGAAAAATTATAATCCGAATATAGCCTCGTCAATATTTTTGTAGCCACCGTCACCGCTTAGATTCTAGAAGATTTGAGTTATATGTCAAGGAACGGCTTATTCAATATTATAAAAAACATAAACTCAATTGTCGGCAATTCTCATTCACAGGATAAAAGATTGCAAAACATACTAAAAACCTTAGAACTAAAGTTTGAGAATTCTAAATGAATCAGCATATTTTTTGCTTAAAAAACCTACCAAGGTCTAATTTATATAATACATGATTGAGCTTATGTTAATCACAAATAGTTAAACACGGTTCATAAATGAAAGAAAGGACAATTCGAACAAATAATCGTTGTGAAAAATGTGACGGCTTCTTGATATTCGAAGTTAAGGAGTCAGATGTAGACAAAAACGGAAATAAAATACTGTGTGGAACATGGGTATGTACGATGTGCGATGGAAAAGCATCGGGACTGTGGGTAGGTTACCACGAGTTAACGCATAAAGAAGAAAAATTTTGTGAAACGTGTGGACAGTCGATTGCGAATGGCAGGGTTCATGACGCTTTTGGTTAAGCCGGACAGAAATAGGGCGGCAACTATAGCAAAGAAGAATAAAGAAATGGAAATCCATATTTTTGAGAAGGATTAATCTCGACCACCATCCTCCAAAAGGGTGAGCCAGTGAAAGCTTCTTTCGCGGCTCGCCCTTATTTTTTTTGCACACATAAGCCCCGGTTTTTATGAAAATCATATAATACATCTCATAGCCAGGTTCTTGCGAATAACGCTACCCTCTGAGGTTGATGCTCGCCACAATGACAAGTTCTGCGGAACGAACGGAAGAACTACAATTCATGACGAATGATCCATCCATTCGATTACCTTGTTACGTTTTGTATAACTTCATTCGTCGCTCCTTATAATCCTCGCTATAGAATTCGAATTTGAAAAATAGAGATTGCCGTCGGAACAAGTGATTATATCGAGCAGCCCGCCAAATTCGCCGTCTACCAAGAAAGTGCTTATTTCGACTATTCGGTCAAGGTTTTCCCCGGATAACTCAATCCGTTGAATCTTCCCTTCAGTTCCTCTATCGAAATTCACGAAAAAGAGGTCATCTCTGAATTCCGGGTACTGACCTCCCCTATAAAAAGTAATTCCCGTAGGAGCTATAGATTCTGTGAAACGAACGATGGGACTGATAAAACGAGGATCGGAATCTCCGCAGGGATAGTCGGGGCGCCATCCGTAATTGCCTCCGGGAACAATCCTGTTTATCTCGTCGTCACAATTCGGCCCGTTCTCAGTGGCATATATTACTCCCGTTACGGGATGAAAAGCGAAATCAAAGCTGTTTCTGAGACCGAGAGCAAAAATAGGCGATCCTGAGAAAGGGTTATCTCCAGGCAACGAACCGTCCCTGTTATATCTAAGAATCTTGCCAGCGGGATTGTCTAAACTTTGAGAGTTAGAAGGATTTAAAACATCGCCCAGACTAACATAAAGTTTTCCATCAGGTCCGAACCCGATATTGCCTCCTACATGATTAGTGGCAGATGGTAGATTATCAACAATGACAGTTTCATCTGTGCCCACATTGTTTTCATCTGTAAAGCGCAATACGCGGTTACGAAGCGGATCGGGATGAGTGTGATAAATATAGAGGAAACCATTGACTTCGAAATCCGGGTCTAGGGCGAGTCCTATTAATCCGTTTTCTCCATCTGTAGATACGGGAACAGTAGCAAATGCGCCGGGGAGCAATACGCTATCTTGTATGATCCTTATTCTACCGGTCTGAAGTTCATTGAAAAAGATTCGGCCGTCTTGAGTACAAACTAAAGTGACAGGAAAATCTAAACCATCGGCTACAAGTTCTACCTCGAGACCATTGGAGGGGAACTCTGTCGTTCCTTCTTCGCCGCTCCCACAATTGTTCAAGGAAATCATTGTACATAAGCTTAATAGAACGTATAAGAACCTTGGATTTTTTCTCATAAATTGAACCTCCTACCATGTAAAATACTCCAGGTAATTTTTTCATTAAAACATGCATTCGATCTACTCTTTCCTGATAACACTCGAATAAAGATTTCAACTATATCATCTATGAGAATATCAATCCCCTATAGCGTTTCTGGAATCCAGACCAAAAAATTCTTGATAATGAAACAAATTACCTTATAATCTTAAAAAAATCGTACCGGAGGTCGTCAAACAATGAAACTCAAGGATAAAGTGGCTCTCATTACGGGTGGAAGCCTGGGACTCGGAAAAGCAACAGCTTTTCTCTTTGCAAAAGAAGGGGCAAAAGTTGTGATAACGGGAAGAACCGAGAAAACTTTGAAGGAGGCTGTTGAACAAGCAAAGAATGAAGGAATACACCTTGATTACTTAAAAAGCGATGTCGCAAAAGAAGAAGACTGCAAAGAGGCAGTTGATTACACCGTAAAAAAATACGGTCGAATCGATATACTATTCAATAATGCCGGCGTTCTTCCTCTTGGCACTACCCATGAAACTTCAATAGAGGACTGGGACAATGTTTTTAACATAAACGTGAAGGGAACCTGGCTTATGTCCAAATACGCGATCCCTCATATGCTAGAAAAGGGGAAAGGCTGGATTGTGAACAATTCCTCTATACTTGGATTAAAAGCAATTCCAGGCGCCGCCGCATACAATTCTACCAAAGGCGCCGTCACACAGCTTACAAGGAGTATGGCAGTCGAGTACGCTAACAAAGGAATACATGTTAATGCAATATGCCCCGGAACAATCGAGACCCCGATGGTTGATGGATTCCTCAGCAATGCACCACAAGGAGTTGAAGAATATTTAAAATCTCTGCACCCTATAGGCCGCTTTGGCAAACCCGATGAAATCGCCCACGCAGTTTTATTCCTGTGCGATGAGAACGTTGAGTTTATGAACGGGACGATGCTTTCGGTAGATGGGGGCTGGATTGCAAGTTAAAACAAAACCAACGGATTGAACCGTGAATTTGAAATTTGCTCGTACCTCCACTATTTGCTTGTTCAATAAAACTGTGGTAATAGTTAATTGAACTTGTAGGTCGTTTTGAAAGACGCTTATCAGGTAATAATCTAAATGCAGGATAGAAAAGCTAAGAAAATATCCTCATTGTTTATTTATGCATTAGCGGCATTCTTTGTATGCTCATTAACCCTTCATAATCATGCTTTTCACTTAAGCACCTCTACCGAAAAATTTTCTCAATCGAAATCTACTTACTCCATTCACTCAACCGAATTCTGCTCGGCATGCCGTCTTAGCGGAAATTTCAAGCCAAACGATTCCGTAAACAATGTTGACTCGGACCGTTTGGGAAACCTTTTAGGCTATTTAGACCATAATCTTTTAATACCCTCTTTATTTTTAGAATCAAATAAAAACCCTCGTTCACCTCCAACCATATAGGCAGTTCCGTAACAAACAATCCGTGAACTAAAGATTTCCAGCTCGGCTACTTTCTAAGAAGTGGCCATTTATTAATATTCGGAGGTGAATTATGAGTGCTAAAAGGTTTACTATGATGTTTCTCTCCGTTTTTTTAACTTTTGCTCCCATTTTATACAAAGATGCTTGGTGCGATGAAAGAGACGATATAAAAAAGCAGATGCAAGAACTTAAACTACAGATGGAAAGCATGCAGAAAAAATTGGGAGAGCTTGAAGAAAAAAACAGAATACTCGAAGAGGAGACAAAAAAGCAAAAAGAGGAAAAGGAAATAGAAAAAACAATCACTGAAGCCGCTCCACCACCAAAACAGGAGGGGTCTCTTCAAAGAATTATCCAGAGCCTTAATCCGGATATAAGCGTTATCGGAATTTTCGCTGCGGCTTACTTTTCCGAGGATGATCCAATTATCCACGCAGAAATTGACCCTGAAAATACCGGGATTAATTTACAGGAGATTGAAGTTGGATTTCAGGCGGTTATAGACCCATATTTTAGAGCAGATACCTTTTTTGTGCTCAGACGTGATGAATTTGAAATAGAGGAAGCCTATTTCACTTCTCTTCTTGGCCTTCCGTTAAATCTACAGATAAGAGGTGGATTAAGGAGGGCCAAATTCGGCAGGATTAACCTGCAGCATAGAGAGGTTCAAGATTTTGTAACACTCGCCCTCCCAGCCGCTGCCTTTTTGGGAGAACATCTAAACCCCATAGGAGCAGAATTTAATTTTCTTCTCCCGCTCCCCTGGTTTTCGGAACTAAGCGCCTCCTTAAATAGCCCTGATGGATTGGAAACACCTACTTTCGCACGGGACGAAGATGCAAACAATCTAGCGAGGCTTCTTTATATAGCTCATCTCTCTAACTTCTTTGAACTCTCGGACGCTCTGTCTCTAAGCCTGGGTGGTTCTTTTGCAACAGGTTCTAATGGCACGGAACGCGGCAACCGCTCAAATCTTTATGGTGTGGACTTGTTTGCCAAATATCGTCCCCTGAAAAACAACCCATATCAAGAAGTGTGGCTGCAGTCAGAGTTCATGTACAGGCAAGCAGAGACAGAAGAGGGCGACCTGGATGATTGGGGAGCATATGGGCAGTTCATTTATCGCTTTGCTAAGAGATGGAACACCGGGATTAGATTTGATTATGTAGATACAAATGACCCGATTTCCCCACTAGAAGGAGAAGCGGTTTTGTCCAGCATCGCTAAAAGTGAAGGAGAGGGAGAAGAAGAAACAGAGCTTGGTCTTTTTGGAAAGGAACTCCGTTACGCCGCGATGCTTACATTCAATCCGAGTGAGTTCTCAAGGATAAGGCTCCAGTACGAGTTTGACGACCCTGACTTTTCAGACAGTTTTCATGCTGTTTTTCTTCAATTCGAGTACTCAATCGGAGCCCATGGGGCTCATCCGTTTTAAAAATTTTGAGAAAGGAGGTAGATTTCATGAAAACACAAAAATTTTTTCAACCTCTAGCTTTATATTTTTGCTTAGCTTTGCTTGCAATGGCATTCTCATTATTCGTTTCAGGAGAAGTGGCCTTAGCAAAAGTAAGGGTAATTACTTCTCTTCCCAACTTTGCAGCTATTACGAAGGAAATAGGAGGAGATAAAGTTGATGTGGAAAGCCTTGCAAAAGGTTACCAGGATCCTCACTTTGTGGATGGAAAACCGAGCTATGTCCTGAAGCTGAACAGAGCTGACTTGCTTATCTATAATGGTTTGGAACTGGAAATAGGCTGGCTTCCCCCGCTTATTACAGGGTCAAGGAATTCGAAAATCACTTCTACAAATTCCCCAGGTAATCTTAACGCCTCCACGCTAATTTCAAACATCCTTGAAGTACCGACTGCGCGTGTTGATAGAAGCATGGGAGACATACATCCGGGTGGAAACCCTCACTATTGGCTCGACCCGAGAAATGGAATTGCGATTGCAAATGGGATTGCAGAGAGGTTGAAGGAAATAGACCCCAAAAACGCTTCTTACTATGACGAACGTTTAGGGGATTTTGTGGGACGTCTTAACGCAAAGATGAAGGAATGGGACGAAAAACTCGCCCCTTACAAAGGGACTCAAATCGTTACCTATCATAAAGGCTGGGTTTATTTCTCTAATTGGGCTGGATTTGAGGAAGTAGGCTATGTAGAGCCAAAGCCAGGGATTCCACCTTCGCCCTCATATGTGGCAGATCTAATCAGGAAAATACAGGGAATCAATGTAAAGCTTGTTATAGCAGAGTCTTTCTATCCACAAAAGACTCCAGCTCTAATCGCCGAAAAAGCGGGCGCTTCTTTTCTCACCTTGCCCGCAAGTGTAGGCGGACGTGATGGAATCAATACGTATTTCGACCTATTTGATGTGATTGTAGGTGATATTACATCTAAATTAGCAAGTACGAAGGAAGCAATTAGATCCTCTAATTTGGCAGGAGGCTAATATAATCAGAAGTTCTTGACGAGAATCGGTCGTGTCTTTAGGGAGTTCCCTGGATGCTTTCTCGCTCCAGAACAATAAACTCGGGGAACTCCCCAAATCTGTTTGATTTTCAGGATAAGGAGATAAGTGACGATGAATTTGCCTCTTCTCATAAGCTTAGAAAATGTGACTATAGGGTACGATAGAAAGGAGCTCATAGATTCCATAAACCTTTCTATAGAAAAAGGACAGTTCTGGGGAATAGTAGGACCCAATGGAGGAGGAAAGACGACACTGCTCAAAACCATTCTGGGACTTATTCCACCTGTATCAGGAAAAGTGAACCATGGAGAAGATAAGCCTTTGACATTTGGATATGTTCCACAACGTGAGAAATTTGACCATATATTTCCAATCTCCGTCTCGGAGTTTGTAGCCATGGGAAGGTACATACGAATTCCCGTTGGCAGAGGCGTTAAAAAAGAAGATTGGAAGGTTGTTATGGACTCTCTAGAGAGAGTTGAAATTCCTCATTTGAAGAATCGTCCATTTAGGTCGCTTTCGGGAGGTGAAAAACAGCGTTCACTTATTGCGCATGCCCTGGCCGGCGAACCGGATATATTGATTCTCGATGAACCCACGGCATCAATGGATATTAAAGGGGAAACAGCAATTATGGAACTCTTGGGAAGAATAAAAGAGAAGGACGAACTCACAGTTCTTATGGTCAGTCATTTTCTCAACACAGTTGCCAGATTTGCCGATCATGTGGCCGTGGTCGATAAGGACAGCGGCATTTTCGGAGCCGGGATTAAAGAGGAAGTTTTCAAGGGTGAAACCCTAAGTAGTATCTTTGGACTAGATGTAACCATAGAGCATGTTGCCGGTAAGATGCGAATATACGCAGCGGTTGGAGGCAGGGATAAATAAAGTCTTGTTAGTGATCAGGAGGCAATATGGATACTTCTTCATTTGGGGAGTTTATAGGAAGTTACTTTCTCTGGCGTGACCCAATGATTGTGGGAGCTGTGTCAGGGGCGATATGCGGATTCTTGGGGGTTTATGTGGTGCTACGCCGGATTGTTTTTGTCGGCGCAATGCTCTCTCAGGTTTCGAGTTTTGGTGTGGCTCTTGCCTTTTATATAGGCGGGTTCTCCGCTTTTAGTTCACTCGGTTCTATGATTGATCCTTTTGCTTTATCTTTGATTATGACTGCATTGGCTGCTCTCTTTTTTGCTCTAAAGAAGGATTTTTTTCGTATAAGCCAAGAAGGAGCAATAGGGTTTGGGTATCTACTCGCTTCTGGGGCTGTAGTAATTATAGGTAACCTAATCACGCATGAAGCACATGACATCGCCGACATCCTTTTTGGGAGCGCCGTCGTTGTCGATCCAAAAGAGGTTTATATCGTGCCCACTGTAGCCTTTTTCTGTATACTCATTCACTCGATATTCTTCAAGGATTTTATATTTGTCTCCTTCGATCCTGAAACAGCACAGCTATTTAAATACCCAGTAAGGGTTCTAAACACAGTTTTATTACTTACCGTTGGGATTGTAATAGCAATTACGACACGAGCACTTGGGGCACTGCCTGTCTTTGGTTTAACCGTTCTTCCCCCTCTTACTGCACTTTTTTTAACTGAGAAACTCAAGTTAGTTTTCATGCTCTCGGTTTTAATTGGAGTCTTGTCAGCAATGCTTGGTTATTATTTTTCTTTTATTCTATCCCTTCCGACGGGTGCTTCAATAACTACCTGCGCATCTTTATTTTTTGTTCTTGGAATAGTTTGGCGCGAGGTTAGGATTTTAACAATAGGTCTAGCAAGGTAGAAAAGCGAGATGGCGATTCCAGCAACCATGCTTAAAATTACTCCATTGCTACAGGTTCTTATATTCGCTTCCATTCTCTTAACGGGATGCAGAAATTATAAAGAAGTAGAAGAAAAACTCGGGTTTGCTTTTCCCGAATACATTAAATGTGATGTAATAGAATTAATTGATGGTGATACATTTCACTGCCAGCTTCCAAATAAGGATATAGAGAAAGTTAGATTAATCGGTGTTGAAATACCTGAGAAAATTTCAGACGCTGCAACAAAATTTATTAAATCCACTCTTAGGAGAGGAACTCCTGTAAAACTTGAACGTGATGCAGAGACAAGAAGCAGCTATGGGCTCATTTTAGCTTATGTTTATTTACCCGGCGAGAAAATGCTTAACGCTCTCCTCCTTCAAGAAGGATATGCCAAGGTGGTTACCAATACACCCAACCTAAAATTTAAGGATCTTTTTTTTAAATTAGAGGCCGAAGCAAGGACGCAAGGTAAGGGGCTATGGGAAAAAGAGTGAAAGTCTACACTATGGATATAAATGGGATTCGCTAACTTTAGTCTTATTTTTGCATAAGACTGAAGTAATAGAAATTTGGGGAAAATGGGCCTTAGGCCTAATTGACCTTATGAATTCAATACATAAAACTTAATTAATCTATGATAAAAGAAGTTATTGGTTTCAGATGTTGAAGATGTTTAAATACAGTTGGCAAACAAATATTGGAACCAGGTTCTGCCTCATTGCAATTATTTTCCATCTTACCCTGCCTTTTATACACGTATTAGATGTAGTCAAGTCTGATGCATTCATCGTAAAGGCGGCCTTCCTAAAGCTACATCAGGGTTATCCACATTTTACTGGTCCATTATCGACTACAACACTAGGGCAGGAGCGGAAACAATCCAATCACGATTCTACCCATTGCCCTATTTGTTCTATTATCTTAAGTTGTCGTAAACTTGCCGTTTTAAGTCCCCTAAATGCCTTAGTTACAACAAAGCTATTTCTATCCGTCTTATCAGAGATAATAACAAATTTCCCCAGTGATATCCTTTCTTTAACTTCGCCCCGCTCCCCTCCTTTCATCTTATAAATCAAACCCATTTCTTTGGTAAAGCTTCGTGCTATTTGCAAGAATTAGCTCTCGAAATGGGTTCAGGCTTACCTTCATAATAAAAAATTTCTTTTGAATTAGGGAAGGCATTATGCCAATTTTAGAAGTTAAAAATCTCAAAAAAAGCTATACGTCTCCAGAAGGCGAGAAGGATTTAGTAATTGACATACCAATGTTTACCGTCAACCAGGGGGAGCAAATTGCCTTGCAAGGCGGCAGCGGGTCGGGCAAGACTACGTTTTTAAACCTTATCGCCGGAATTCTTAAAGCAGATGACGGCAGCATTGTTTTAGCCGGTCAGGAACTATCTTCGCTCTCCGAAGCCGAGAGAGACCGGTTGCGCGCAGATAACATCGGATATGTCTTTCAGACTTTTAACTTGCTACAAGGTTACACCGTTTTGGAAAACATACTGGTTGGAATGATGTTCAGCAATGGTTTGGACAAAGACTTCGCCCGCTTCTTACTCGAACGCGTCGGATTAAAAGAGCGCATGAATTACTATCCAGGCCAGCTATCGGTCGGACAGCAGCAAAGGGTAGCCGTTGCCAGGGCGTTGGCAAACAGCCCGAAGCTAGTGCTTGCGGATGAACCAACCGGGAACCTCGACTTCCGCCGAGCGCATGAAGTGGTAGAACTGATCCGCCGGGTTTGCTTCGAGAACGGTGCCGCCCTTCTACTTGTCAGTCATGACCAAAATGTCCTAAAACAGTTTGACCAGATAGAACAATTAGCAAATATCAACCGGACCCTGAAAGAATCAATTCCTCCTAAGAGCATGGAGGCACAATCATGAGTTACTTCGGTACGTTGGCAGGATTCATACTACTCGTCAGAAGAAGCCTGAGTCAGCATGCACTCTCGACACTCGTGACAGTGGTCTCAGTTGCGCTAGCCAGCGGACTGGTTATGTCTATATTCAGCATTAAAACCCAGACATATAACGCTTTTACCGGTGGTCCGGTAGGTTTTGATGCCGTTTTAGGCGCAAAGGGTAGTCAGTTGCAATTGGTTCTTAACACCGTTTTTCATCTTGAAACATCACCCGGGAATATACCGTGGATAATGTATCAAACCATCCAGAAAGACCCGAGCGTAGAGCTAGCAGTTCCGTATGCATTAGGCGACAACTACCGGGGATTTCGTATCGTAGGGACCACGGGGAAGATTTTCACCGATTTCCAATATCAAAAGGGGCGTAAGTTCCAAGTACAACCGGGAGGACGCTCCTTCGACCCTGAACGCCGTGAAGCGGTTATAGGCAGTTTTATAGCCCAAAAAACTGGGCTAAACGTTGGCTCCAAATTCAACCCTTACCACGGCCTCGTCTTCGATGAGAAGATGAGACACGCCGAGGAATACGAGGTGGTAGGAGTGCTTGAGCCCACCAATTCTCCTTCAGACAGGGTGATTTGGGTTCCCATCGAAGGGTTTTATCGAACGACCGGTCACGTCCTGCGTGGAGCAGGAGAAATTTATGAGCCTAAACCCGGTGAAGAAATCCCCGACGAACACAAAGAAGTGAGTGCGGTGATGCTTAAACTCAAGAACCCGCAGACGGGTTTCATGCTCGACCAGACTATCAACAAGCAGGGTAAAGTGGCCACCCTAGCCTGGCCTATAGGACAGGTAATGGCAGAATTGTTTGATAAGATTGGATGGGTTAATAGTATTTTGGCATTGGTAGCCTATATCGTGGTGTTCGTTGCCGCAGGTTCGATCTTAGCCAGTATTTACAATACAATGAACGAGAAGAAGCGCGAGTTTGCCATCCTAAGGGCACTCGGGGCAAGAAGAACAACCGTTTTCTCCACTATTGTTTTAGAGGCAGCTTCAATTGCAGCTATTGGATCGGTGTGTGGATACGCTGTTTATGCGGCTATCCTGAGCGGAGTGGCTATCATCATCAGGGCTCAAACAGGCGTAGTATTGGATGTCTTACAATTCCATCCCGCACTGGTATTGACACCCGTGATAATGATTATTCTCGGCGCACTGGCCGGAGTAATTCCCGCATTAAAAGCGTATTCAACAGATGTGGCCACTAATCTTGCTCCGACCTCGTGAGATTACTGGTTAACTGCTGATTGAGTAACTGATCAAAAAGGAGGGCAAGAAATGAAAATAATCACGATTTTAGCACTCTTCACTTTCATAACATTATTTAGTATCGCTAGAGGAGAAGACCACCACGGTCGCCACGAACACACCGCACCGCACGGTGGAACCCTGGTTGTCTTCGGAGATGAATTCGCCCATCTTGAATTGGTCCTGGACCCCGAAGAAGGAAAACTGACTGCATATCTGCTGGACGGAGAGGCAGAAAACCCGATACGAATTAAACAAAGATATATCGAGCTGAAAATCAGCATTGATGAACCATCCAACCAGAAAGTTGGTTTAAATTTTCCAGTGAGACTAAAAGCCGTTGCCAATGCTTTAACCGGAGAGACAGAGGGTGATACGTCTCAATTTACAGGTCAGTCCGATCAATACAAAGGTGTAACCAATTTTGAAGCTGTTGTTGCTGAGATCGTAGTTAAAGGGAAGGAATTCAAAAATGTAGTTTTCAATTATCCCCAGGGCAACGAGTAAAACTAATTATTAAAAATGGAGGCTTATCAAGATGAGAACTCTAAGAGCTATGAACAACTTCCAATCTATGAGCAAAATCTTTAAAATGAGCACCCAGTCCTTGCACCTCATACTGGCCCTTTCTATTTTTCATCTACTCACAGGTTGCAATTCATCCGAAAGAAAACTAGACGAGCCCGGTAAGGCAATGAATGTAACATTCGACCTGCTAAGTGGCTACGATTTCGAGAAAGAGCAGATACCAGAGTTAGTGAAGTTGCTGGATGGCCAGAGAGTAGCTATTACCGGTTTTATGCTTCCGGTCGATTTTGATGGGGGTAAAGTTAGGAGCTTTCTTTTGCTTCAGAACCAAATGGCTTGTTGTTTCGGGATGACCCCAAAAGAGAACGAACTTGTGTATGTGGAGATGAGTAACGGCGGGAGCACCAAATACATGCCCGATTGGCCTTTGACGGTTGTGGGCAAGCTGGAAGTGGGCAAGAAGCTTCTGGTGAACAGCATATACCACATGGAGGCAGATAACGTATTAGTTACCGATGGTTTTTGAATAAATTGCAGACCAGTTAATCATAATCATTGCTAAAGAAACAGGCTTAAATCATGAAAAGTATTATTAATCGAGTCACAAGCATTTTTATCATCGTTTTAATTTTATCCATTTTTAATTTTAACCTTGGGTACGCTCAAGAGCCCTCCAAAGCCAAATTTGATTTTCGTAACACAAACTGGGGCATGACTAAAGTGGAAGTGAAAGCGACTGGATTCAATGAGCTTATAGAGGATAAGGACGATATGCTTATCTACTCGGATGTGATTGGCGGGGATATGAATGTCATAGTCGCCTATATTTTTGATGATGGGCAACTGGTCAAAGGCAAATATCTCTTTCGGACCACAGATGATGAAAACCAATATATTCATGATTACAAAAGGGTGAAAGAGACCCTGACACTAAAATATGGCCCGCCCAAATCGGACGAGGAGATATGGACGGACGAAGTTTACAAAGAGGACCCGGAGAAATGGGCGCTCGCAGTTAGTAGCGGCAATTTGACATACAAGACTGTATGGGAAACCGGAACAACAGCGATAAGACTGGTTTTGCACGGCGACGGGTCCAATACCATGTTCGGTGTTATATACTCGAGCAAAAGGTCCGAACATCCAAAGCAAGAAGTAAAGTAGAAAATATGGAGGATAAAAACCAATAAATTGGCACAACCGGTTGAAAAAGCTTTTGATTATTATCAGTCTATTTCTTTTGTTCTCGCTCGGAGTGCACCATAGACCCTCACCAAGCTTCGACTACTCTAAAGTACAAGCCATAGAAAAGGATGGAGTGGTGGAGATAAACTTCGATTTCCTGAGCGGATTCGACTACGAAAAGGAGAAAATACCAAGACAAATAGAGGAGCTAAATGGAAAGAAAATAGCAGTTACCGGTTTTATGCTTCCGGTTGATTTTGACCAAGGCAAGGTTACCAGTTTTATTTTGCTCAATAACCAAATGGGCTGTTGTTTCGGAATCATGCCCAGAATGAACGAGTTTATCTATGTCAAAATGAAGCCAAACACAATTACCAAGTTAATGACTGATATTCCTATAACTGTACTAGGTAAATTCGTAATCGGTGAGGAAAATGTAATAGGGAGTTTATACGGTATTGATGCTGAAAAAGTGGAGATTTCAAAGGGTTTTTAAACTACATTTGAATTGATTATCCAAACTTTTCTAACTAAAGTTTGATGATCATTACAACTAAAGTAATACAAGCTCAAAAAAATTGAGCCTTAAGCCCAATTGACTTTGTTCATTCTGGAGATGAAAATAACCATGTTTAGAAGTATTAATCTTATCAAGATTCTCTGGCAGAGGACGGTAGTTAAATTAATCATTACCGTTAGCTTGCAAAAAATCATAGAAAGATAGAGAGAAAGGTGAAAAGATGAAACAACTATGGCAAAAGATATTCGGGAACGGGCCTTCTTACCAGGCTGTAAATAATGGTGTAATTACCGTGGTATCTGGTCTGCCCCGCTCCGGTACGTCGATGATGATGAAGATGCTAGAAGCAGGAGGTCTACCCATACTTACTGATAACCTTCGCGAGGCGGATTCCGACAATCCTAAGGGATACTACGAGTTCGAGCGAGTTAAAAAGATCAACAAAGGAGACCAGGAATGGCTTGAAGACGCTCAGGGAACGGTCGTCAAGATAATATCGGAACTCTTAAAATACCTTCCCCAAAAATATCAGTACAGAGTTATATTCATAAATAGGAAAATGGAAGAAATCCTCGCATCTCACAAGAAAATGCTGGAAAACCGCGGAGTGGCTGATGACGGTGTCAGCGACGAAGAGATAGGAAAGCTTTTCAAGGTTCATCTTCAAAAGGTCGATGAGTGGCTGAAAGCTCAACCGAATTTTTCTGTGATATATGTTGACTACAATCAGATGCTTGCAAATCCGACTCCATACATAAAGGAGATAAACAGTTTTCTTGGCAACACACTCGACGAGGAAAAGATGACTTACGTAGTTGATCCCAACCTTTATCGGAACCGTAAATAACAAAGATACCGATTAAATATGAGGAGTGTGAATTTGCTATCTCAATATAAACGTCCCCTAGCCATTTGATGTTCTCTCCAAATTTCACTTGTTATAAATCTCTACTCAAACAGTATGAGGCTTAAGTTTATTGACGTGAGTTCAAAGGTAAAACATTATTAATCTTAGGGGAAACCCTCTGGTTTCCATTTTCACCCCCGTGACCATCCCGCCTACCACTAGAAAATTTGCCCTGGAGCATTATTATGAATGCGGTGAATACTAATATGGAATCAGATTTTCAAGGTGCCAAAAGAGAGCAAAGCAGCATACTGGCTCCATTCGAGCGAAGCGCTTTAAATTGGCTTGCGTCGAGAATGCCAAAATGGGTCAGCTCCGACCACTTAACTCTTCTCGGACTTGCGGCAATGTTTCTAGCGGGTTTATTTTATTTCTTCAGTAGATGGGACCCAATCTTTCTTCATTTCGTGAATTTTTGGATTGCGGTCAACTGGTTTGGCGATAGTCTAGATGGCACAATTGCCAGGTACCGAAATATGCAACGGCCTCGATACGGATTTTATGTGGACCATATAGTTGATACTTTTGGTGCCTTCTTCCTTCTACTAGGCCTTGCACTCTCTAATTACATGGGTGATAGAGTTGCTGTCGGTTTGCTGATCGTTTATTACATGCTCTCGATTAACGTCTATCTCGCGGCTTACACGATAGGAACGTTCAAGTTATCCTTTTGGAAATTAAGTCCTACAGAACTCAGAATAATTTTTATTGCAGGAAACCTTGTACTAATCTACTATCCTAACGTTAAAATCCTTGGAGGAACATATTTGCTTTATGACATTGTCGGAATGGTATCAATAGTCGTGATGTCGCTTATGCTAATACGCTCGGTCATCAAAAACACAAAGGTTCTCTATCGTTCAGAGAGGATTCAGTAGTCTTACCCGGTTTACTCTCAACTAACACAAATCCTCTAAGATTCGTTGCCTAACCAGTTAATTTGTGTATGCTAAATTCCTCCTGTTTTGTAAGCCACTTTCATGCCCAAGACTAGCGGACGGTTCACATTTTTACCTCTTTTTGTTCTTCCAATCCTTTCCTTTATTTATCTCTCTGATTTCTCAGGCTGGGCTTTTATGTGGGTCATGGGATTTTCTATCTATCTTGGATGCAAGTGGATGACTTTGAGTAAAGCACTCGAGAAAGGAATCCGCCCATCCATCTGGCTATCACTGGGATACTTGTTCGCATGGCCCGGAATGGACACCCAGACTTTCTTTGACAGAAAGAAAAGCGTTGCAAAACCAACCTGGAATTTATGGCTTGGAGCGATTTTCAAAACTGCTCTGGGCGCTGTTTTCCTTTGGTGGATTGCCAAGCTTATCCCGCCACATCAGACTTTACTCATGGGATGGATCGGCGTCCTCGGTCTTCTCTTGTTCGGCTTCTTCGGAATGTTTCACATGAGCGCGTTGCTCTGGCAATGCTTAGGAATCAATGCTCGTCCCTTAATGAATTCCCCGGCGCTTGCAACTTCACTCACAAATTTCTGGGGCGCGAGGTGGAATCTTGCCGTCCATAAGCTAGCTCAGGATTTTGTGTTTGAACCCTCTCTCAACCGTCTTGGGGTTATCGGAGCTACGTTTATGACATTCCTTGCCTCAGGCCTCGCTCACGAACTGATTACGTCTTTGCCTGCAAGGGGAGGATATGGTTTACCGACGACATATTTCTTATTGCAATTTTTAGGCGTGTCTTTTGAAAGATCAAGAACGGGAAGAAGACTAGGTCTAGGTCGCGGTCTTACAGGCCGAATCTTTGCTTTTATATTCACAGCGTGTCCATTTTTTCTCCTTTTTCATCCCCCATTTGTGACCCGCGTGATTATCCCTTTCATGCGCAAAATTCATGCCCTTTGAAGCAAAGGCAAATGCAAATTCTCAGTCCTTTCTCTTGACATACAAACCCCATTGCACTTTACTTACGAGACAATTGAATCGCCATCACAATTTTTGAATTCATTAATCATAGCCGAAAGGAGTAAATTATGAGTTATAAAAATGAGCGCGCTGTGGCCATTGAAGCCGTGCTGAAGGCCTGCCGTCTATGTCAGGAGGTAGGAGCCTCACTAGTATCCGAAGAAACAATTTCGAAAAAAGACAAGTCCCCAGTGACGGTTGCCGACTTCGGCGCGCAAGCAGTTATAAGTCTCGAATTGATGAGAGCTTTTCCCAGAGATCCTATAACAGGGGAAGAGGACGCGGCAGATTTAAGGAAGCCTGAGAGCTTTAGTATCAAAGAAAAAGTATTGCGACATGTTAACGCTGTACTTCCCTGTTTCAGCGAAGATCAAGTGTTATCAGCAATTGACTATGGAAATTATAAAGGGGGACACAACGGTCGTTTCTGGACGCTCGACCCTATTGACGGAACCAAAGGTTTTTTGCGCGGCGAGCAATACGCCGTAGCCCTCGCGCTCATAGAAAATGGAAAGGTCGTGCTCGGCGTGCTTGGCTGTCCCAGCCTCCCCGTTCATTCAAATTGTCCCGAAGGACTAAAAGGATGCCTGTTCATCGCAGTCAAGGGCAAAGGAGCTCATACGCGGTTGCTTGACGACCCATCAGAAAAACAAATATTCGTGACTGATATTGACAACCCAGCCATCGCATCGTTCTGTGAATCGGTGGAATCGGGACATTCTTCTCATAGCGACGCTGCACACATCTCTGAAATATTAGGGGTGACTGCGCCCCCAGTGCGTATCGACAGTCAGTGCAAATATGCAGTTCTTGCAAGAGGAGACGCCTCTATCTATCTCAGACTTCCCACAAGCTCCGATTATGTGGAAAAGATATGGGATCATGCGGCAGGCTGGCTCATCGTAAAGGAAGCCGGCGGTGAAGTTACAGATGTTTACGGCAATCAGCTAGATTTTTCGGTCGGCAGCGGGCTGAGTAGGAATAAGGGAGTCGTCGGCACTAACGGAAAGCTCCACTCTAAGGTTATTGACGTCCTTAAACAGACACTAAAAAGCTAGCGCCCAGTATTTTTTTCTCGACTTCGAATTTGTTAATTGCAGTAAAGCCCCATTTAATCCAAATTAATAATCTAAACGTATCTTGATTTGGCATGTGGACTTTGAGTTTATCTATAGTTCCGCTTACAGCTTTTACAAGCATTTTTTTGCAGAGAAGCTCCAAGCTGTTGATTATAATTATGATAATTACGGGCAGTAAGAACTTATAGCCACGGAGATCGTGCGAAGATAAATTCATGCAGGTTTTCATACGAAATATCGAGTTATTTCTGAGCGGTGCAGGGATAGTTGTAATCCTGGTTGTGCCGTTATTCATGGAGATTCAGTTGTTATCAATATGGCAGATTGCCGCAATAACTGCCATCCTTGTTGGACTCATTCACGGTTTTATTCTATGGGCAATACGCCGAAAGCAACGCAAGGTGCGAAACGAAGCGCTGAATGATGTTCGCATTATGTTGAATGATGTAATAAACAATAATCTGTCAATAATTTCCTTAACTTCAAGGCTGTATGGCGGGGAATCGGAAAAGGCAAAAGCAGCGACCGAAGAGATCGCCCAAGCCATAGAAAGTATATCCACGGCTCTCGACACTATTTCGGAAGAATCAATTCGTACTTGGAAGGCAAAATACTAGACAAGAATTAAACTCCGTCTCAATTTTCTTTTAGAAATAACAACCCGCTTGAAATTAAATTAGCACAGTACTATTCTTAGGAACATTGCAATTAATCTCTTTTACAAATCAGTCGGGGAATAAATACTAGTTTCGCCGATAATTCTTGCCGACGAGATAACCGGCAACCAGTAAGCCGTAAAAAGCGTAGGTCAACGAAATTGGCTGTCTGCCCATTATAGCTTTTCTCGAAACATGAAAGAAACGGACCCACTCAAAGACCTCGAACTTCTAATACGCTCTCGTTACTGCGTTATTTTTCTCAACACACCGGAAGAGGAGAGAGCTGAGACGCTCATTAAACACCTTGCAGACCGGTTGAAACTTCCTTTATTCATCTGGACACCCACTAAAGGCTTGAAGCGAGAGGACATAAAGGGTTCCGTGTACAAATCGACCGACCTTTCAACCGCCTTAACCCACATCGAGCACTCACGGTTCGTGGCTATTTATCACTTTCTTGGAATAGCGGATTACCTTGAAGACAAACTTATCGTAACTAAGTTAAAGGATGTGTCTATGCAGTTTTCGAAGAACGACGGCGTAATCATTATCACCGGTTTTGATATCGATATCCCCGAAAGCCTCAAACCGATGAGTGCAAAAATATCTCTTCCATCCCCTGAAATTGACGACTACAGGAACCTTCTTCAACGTATTTTGAGAGACCTCAACACCAGGATGAACGTCAAGACTGAGATAAGCTCGGAGGATACCAATAAGCTGCTTAACAATTTAAAGGGACTAACTCTCATGGAGGCGGAAAAGATTCTTACCAGAGTCATCGTAGAGGATGGCAGACTGTCTCCAAAGGATATAAGACGGGTTATAGAAGCTAAAAAGGACATTGTTGAGCGCGAAGGGGTTCTCGAATACTATCCAGTTGAGGAAAACATGGCGGACATCGCTGACCTGGCTGGATTGAAGTCCTGGCTCGCAAAAAGGAGAGAAATTATCACAGACCCAAAGAGAGCGGCGGATTTTGGCCTTACTTTTCCCAAAGGGGTTTTATTGCTAGGAGTACCCGGCTGTGGAAAGAGCCTTTGCGCTAAGGCCGTCGCAATGGAATGGGGACTGCCCTTGCTCAAACTCGACCCGTCGAACCTCTACAATAAATACATAGGCGAGAGCGAGAAGAATTTTAAAAGAGCGATGAAAACAGCGGAGAAGTTATCTCCCGTAACACTATGGATAGACGAGATTGAGAAGGCGTTTTCTTCTTCCGGTGGCAATGAAGACGGCGGAGTCTCCACGAGAATCTTCGGCACGTTTCTCTCCTGGCTTCAGGACAGAAAGGGAGACGTTTTCATCGTTGCAACTGCAAACGACGTCGCCAAGCTCCCGCCGGAATTTTTGCGAAAAGGCAGATTCGACGAGATATTTTTTGTAGACCTTCCAGATGCAGAGTCAAGGAAATCAATATTTGAAATACATCTTAAAAAGCGTGGACAGCAACCAAATCATTTTGACCTTCAGCACCTAGTTGAAGTAACAGACGGGTTTAGCGGCTCCGAGATCGAGCAGGTCATCGTCTCCGGCCTCTACACAGCCTTTTCGGCAAAGAAAGAACTGTCCTCTAAGATCCTTCTTGACGAGATCAAACTCACACGGCCTCTATCCACGACAATGTCGGAAAGAATCGCCTTGCTCCGCGAATGGGCAAAGGAGAAAACCGTAAGCGCGCATTGGAGAATTTAAAGAGAAGGCTATCCTTTGCTGATTCTCTCTAGGTTATAGGCGGCACTTAAGAAAGAAACTACCCTTCCTTATCCTCATACTTATCCTTCAATTGACTCACAACCGTCGGGTCTGCAAGGGTCGTTGTATCGCCCAAAGCTCTCCCCTCTGCTATGTCTCTCAGCAGCCTTCGCATGATTTTGCCGCTTCTGGTTTTCGGAAGCTCGGCGGTGAATATGATGTCGTCAGGCCTCGCGATTGCTCCTATTTTCTTTGTCACGTGTCTTTTAAGCTCATCCACGAGTCCGGAGTTGGACTGTATTTTCTCCTTGAGGGTAACAAAAGCAGATATCGCCTGTCCTTTTAGTTCGTCCGTTTTTCCGATTACAGCAGCCTCTGCCACTGATGGATGATCCACAAGAGCGCTTTCCACCTCCATCGTGCTCACTCTGTGTCCGGCGACGTTCATCACATCGTCTACCCTTCCCAATAGCCAAAGGTATCCGTCTTTATCCCTCTTAGCACCGTCTCCCGTGAAGTAGGTTTTTGGAAACCTGCTCCAGTATTGCTGAACATAGCGCTCAGGATCCCCGTATATAGTCCTCAGCATCGCAGGCCAGGGACTCTTGAGCACGAGATAACCGGCACCCACCTTAATACTCTTTCCACTCTCATCTACAACATCGGCATCTATCCCAGGAAAAGGCTTTGTCGCAGATGCGGGTTTAAGTTTCGTCACTCCGGGAAGTGGAGTTATCAGGATCATTCCAGTCTCCGTCTGCCACCATGTATCCACTATAGGACACTTCTTGTTGCCAATGTTCAGGTAATACCACATCCATGCCTCAGGATTAATAGGCTCTCCTACGCTTCCCAGGAGACGGAGACTGCTCAGGTTGTGTTTCCTTGGATGTTGCTCACCCCATTTCATGAACGCCCTGATCGCGGTTGGAGCAGTATAGAAGATATTAACTCCATATTTTTCTATGATAGCCCAAAACCTGTCCTTGTCAGGATAATCCGGCGCTCCTTCATACATGACCGTTGTAGCTCCGTTTGAAAGAGGCCCATAGACTATGTAGCTGTGTCCCGTGACCCAGCCGATGTCTGCGGTGCACCAGTAGGTGTCTTCCTCTTTCAGGTCGAATACCCATTTTGTAGTAGCATATACGCCTACTAAGTATCCGGCCGTGGTGTGAACTATCCCCTTCGGCTTTCCCGTAGTCCCGCTCGTGTAGAGTATGTAGAGCATATCCTCGCTGTCCATCTTCTCAGGCTCACAGTACTCCGGCGAGTCTTTCATAAGCTCGTGCCACCAGAAGTCTCTCCCGTTTTTCATCTCCGCTCCCGCTTTCTCCCCTACCCTTTTTACAACCACTACCTTCTCGACGCTTGGAGTGTCTTTAAGCGACTCGTCTGCGTTTTTTTTCAAAGGGACAATCGACCCCCTTCTATAGCCTCCGTCCGATGTGATGAGAATTTTAGCCTGACAGTCGTTTATTCTGTCTCTCAAACTATCCGCGCTGAACCCGCCGAATACCACGCTGTGCGGAGCGCCGATTCTGGCGCATGCAAGCATCGCTACCACCGCCTCCGGTATCATGGGAAGATAGATCGTCACCCTGTCTCCCTTTTTTACACCGAGCTTTTTTAAAACGTTTGCAAACTTGTTCACTTCTCTATACAAATCCCAGTAGGTCAACACCTGAGAATCCCCTGGCTCGCCTTCCCAAATAATAGCCGCTTTGTTCTTCCTCGCTGTCTTTATGTGTCTGTCAACACAGTTGTATGAGACGTTTATTTTCCCGCCCAGAAACCACTTCGAATGAGGTGCTTTCCAATCCAGTACCTTTCTCCATTTCTTATACCAATAGAGCTCCTTCGCAAAACCCTCCCAAAAAGACGCGTTGTCCCTCCCTGCCTTTTTGTACACCGATTCACTCTTAACATGAGCTCGTTCGACAAATTCCTTTCGAGGAGAAAATGTCCTTTTCTCTTTTAGCAGGTCTTCAATCGTTCTCGCCTCTTTTGCCATTTGTCCGCTCCTTTTTTTCGCAGAGTTTATCCCACCTTTTCTTTGAATGTTTAACCCTCGCTGTCGTCATATATCTCTTTCACCCTCCAACCTATGTACGACAGCCTCATGGAACACAACGCCCGTGGCCTCCGGCTCCAGTATTGCGGGCAGAGTGAGCCTTCGGCATATCGCAGTTTTATGGTCCCTCCCAGCCTTGCTATTAAGCTACGGCTTTGATATCTAACGCAGGTTTTTCTGTACACTCAGTTTGTACGGGCAAGATATTTTTTGCCCGTACAGTTTTACTTAATTTAACAACTATATTCTCCCGACCGGGTCCTCATTCTAAACAGCGGTAGCGAGCAACTCGGATAGATGTTTATCGACCTGCCCGATGTAATTAGGATCAGCGCCGAAAAGTGCCAAGTGTCCGTCTATGCTCTTGATGACCCGAAATTCGCTGTTCGGGATCATCTTCTGCTCAGCCTCGCAGTCTCTTGGGGGGAAGAACATATCCTCGTCTATGGGCATGACGAATACCTTTGCCTTGATCCGACCCAAAGCGGCCTTCAGGTCTCCGTTAGTATTGCGGGCTACATCGCCTCGCTGCCATTTCCAAGCCATGCGCAGGAGATCATTGTGATCCATAGCGCCGAAATACCCGAACATGAAGTTGTTGAGGAAATCATCCATCGAAGAAAAACCCAGGGCGCTGTAACGCTTCTGCTTGAAGAACTCAGTGCTCCACCCCATCACCGCCCACATCTTAGCATGACGTCTCAGGCCATCATACACGGCGGCGTTTGACGAATACCAACCATTTTTCCATCCGGGGTCTGAGGTAATGCCTTCGATCAGGGTTTGGGTAAAGAGAAAGTCGTGCTCCGTGTTCTGGGCAGTTCCAGCAATCGGAGCAGCACGCTTTACCATATCCGGGTACTTAACCGCCCACTCATAAGTCTGTTGCGCGCCCATCGACCCACCGGTGACGAGCGCAAGGCTTTTAATACCAAACTTCTCCGTGACTAATTTGTGCTGGGCGCGCACATCGTCGCCAATTCGCACATTCGGGAAGTTACCCATGCCGCCTGGGTAGGGCGTGTTATGTGGAGAACTGGATAGGCCGTTGCCAATCTGATTAATAATGATGATGAAATACTTGTCGGGATTGAGCGCATGGTCCTTGCCGACGTAAACCTGCTCCATGATTTTACTCGTTCCGGAATACCAAGTCGGAACGACTATAGCGTTGTCCTTCGCAGCATTCAATTTGCCGAACGTGGTGTAAGCGAGCTTGCAGTTCCGAATCGTTCCACCCTCCTCCAGTGTGTGATTGCCAATGTCGTGGAGCTCGTAAGGCCCGTGGACATCCTGAGAATAATAACTATTGTTAATCATGGCTTGCCTCCTCTCTATTCTATTCCCAACGAGAGCAATAAACAGTTTTCAACGAACAGCCCTACCTACTCCCGTCAAAAAAAGGCGGAGGGAGAAGAGGGAGTTTTTCTTTCTTCTCCGATACGCGCTGTAGCTCTATCTCTGAGATGAGAATGCTCGGCGCAACGGTTGACACCGGTACATACCCGGATTCCGCGCCGCAGAATCCGTTGAACACAGCATAGTCATTACCGGTCGCGATAATCTTGTTTATCGAAACTATGGGCGTACCTACGATCTCAATTCCGCGCACAAGGGTTTCCTTTCCCGTTTTAGGATCAACCTTAAAGACAACGACCGGCGTTGCTTTGAAAGCCTGAAAATCGTATGACGAGGTGTTTGTCTCGCCGCCCTCCATTCTTTCTATTATCAGCCCAAACGGTTTATTCTGACGCTTTACCTCATCCATAAGAAGCCCTTTTAGCTTCTCTCTCGAGTATTCTCTGTTGGACTTAATAATAAGGCTGCTCATCCTTGCCATCGAAGCCCTGCCAATTGAGGCCCTTCCATGACCGTTAGACTTATCAAAACCATCAATCGGGGTTCTGGAAAGGAGAAAGCTCTTCAAAATTCCATTATCTACTAGAGTCGTTCTCTGCCCCTGAACTCCCTGGTCATCAAATGGGTAGTATCCCACGAGGTGCGTCCCATCAAACTCTTTTATTGTCGGGTCGTCGATAATAGAGAGAAAATTGGGAATTATTTTTTCTCCCACCTTTTCTTTGAATGTTTGACCTTCACTGTCGTCAATCTGTCTTTCACCCTCTAGCCTGTGTCCGACAGCCTCATGGAATACAACACCGGCCGCCTCTGGTTCGAGTATGGCGGGAACACCCACCGGAGTGATCACTTCTGCATCTCGCAGGTTTACGGTCTCTTCGACCATCTCCCTTACCGTTGATTTTATCTTATCTGCCGAAGGTATGTCTTCATGGGATACGAAATATAGGTTCCTATAGTTTTTAATAACCTTGCCGTCCGCAGCCCTCGTCATCACTTGCGCATCTATCGAATATAGTATTTCATCCCTTATATATCGCGTGCCCTCAGTGTTGATAAAATATGTCGTCTCTTTCTGAGCGGTTATACCCAAATCAGCATCGATGATTTCCTTATAATCTTTATAAATCTCGGATATATCCCTAGTCCTGCTTTCCCACTCCTTTTGATCGAAAACCAAATTGACTTCAGGGCTGTAGTAAACGATGCTCTTTTCGCGCGAGAAGCTGGGAAGCTTTTCATCCTTCGCTTTCTGAACGTAATTTGCCTTCTTGTTGAAATACTGGGTGAGAGCTTCCTTGTAGGAGTAATCGGTCGCCTGCCATAAGACTGTCCTTATTGCGTCGACGTCGTTATCGACGGGAATGTAGGACGCGTTATAAAAAGGGACCTTTCCACCCGATTGGCCTCTAATCGAATTATCGAATTTGTAATTGCCTACACGCACGTCCACAAACAGACGCCTGGTTCGGTTCTTGTCCGACGATACGACGGCGCCGTACTTCCCCTCAACGCTGTAAAACGCGTTGTCCTTGACCTGATAGCTTATAAAGTAGGGAGACTCGTAACCCTCAAGCCTGAGTTTTTTCCAGGAGCGGACGAGCTCTTCCTGCATGGCTTTCATCACGGCCATATCTCCCCTTCGTTCGTCGGATTTCCCGACAGTAGCGGAAAACAACAAGAAGAATATTAGAAGACCGGATGAAACCACGTGACGCATATTTATCGCTCCTTTTTTCGGATTCGTTAAGATTACCCCCGTACTGATTTATGTCAAAGTGGAGACGGTTGGGCAGTGGGTCATTTAAATTATCCTGCAAGACAATCTGCAATTTGGTGTCATTGCGAGGAGCGCAGCGACGAAGCAATCTCAAAGGATTGCTTCGCTCCATTATCTGTCGCTCGCAATGACCGTTAAGGGCAGTGACGGCGCCAACGTATCACAAGTTTACGAGGTAAACACCGCGTTCATCTCCCCAAATAGACGAGCAAAATAAAGGCTGCAAGAGCTAGTCGGTATATCACAAAAACATTGTAGGTCTTTGTTTGAATATACCTCATAAGATACTTTATGCTCAAAAAACCAAAAATGGCGGATGTAAGAACACCCAAGATGAATGAAGAGCTAACAACTGTTGCATATTCCAGATGCCTCGACTGAAGCGCTAAAGCCCCAAGAATAAGCGGAGCGCTCAGGAGAAAAGAAAACCTTGCGGCTTCATCTCTCTTGAGATTTCTCAATAGAGCGCCTGTTATTGTAACTCCGGAACGTGATACTCCCGGGATTATTGCAAACGCTTGAGCGACCCCCACAACCAGGCAGTCAAGGAGGTTCATCTCCGAAATTCCCTTTTGTTTTTTTGCGAACCTGTCGGAAAGAAAAAGAAATACTCCTAATAACGCAACGGATAAAGCAATCGCAACCGGATGTCTCAATACTCCTGATGCTTGTTCTTCAAATACGAATCCTGAGAACGCACCCGGTATAGTTGCAATGATGATGAATATTCCCAGTTTCCCATTTGGGTTTTTCTCAAAACCTCCTGAACATATCGCTTTAATAAAATCTGTGATAATATTTGCCCAATCGCGCCAGAAGTAATATAAGACCGCGGCAAGTGTTCCCAAATGCAAAGCCACATCGAATGCGAGTCCCGGGTCATTCCAGCGAAAAAACCACGGAACAAGGGCAAGATGCGCCGTGCTGCTTATCGGAAGGAACTCAGTAATCCCCTGTATGATCCCTAGAACAATAGAATGCAGTAAGTCCAATAGATTCTCCGCAGGTATTAAAAAATAGGGGAATTAATTCTACATGAAAAACTCGTTAAGGCTTAATTAAGGTTTTGCGAACGATTCACGGAGTCCGATTTTCCAGCACCCTTTTCAGAAACATTCCCGTGTAAGAGCCCTCCACCTGAGAAACCTCCTCAGGAGTGCCGTATGCAACGACTCTGCCTCCTTCTTCTCCGCCTTCTGGTCCCAGGTCAATTATGTAATCGGCGTTCTTTATCACGTCCAGGTTATGCTCAATTACAACCACTGTATTACCCAAATCAACGAGCTTATGAATAACTTCGAGCAGTTTTTTTGCATCGTCAAAATGAAGCCCTATTGTAGGTTCGTCCAGTATGTAGAGAGTCCTGCCTGTTGCCCTCCGTGAAAGCTCCTTTGACAGCTTTATCCTCTGAGCTTCTCCCCCCGAAAGCGTCGTAGCCGGCTGACCGAGTTTGATGTAGTCGAGACCTACAGCGTGCAGCACTTCGAGTTTAGACCTAAGGTAAGGGACATTCTCAAAAAACACCAGCGCCTCGCTCACGCTCATATCTAGAACATCGGCAATGCTTTTTTCCCTGTATTTAACCTCTAGCGTTTCAGAGTTGAATCTCTTACCCCCGCACTGTTCGCATTTCACATAAACGTCGGGCAGAAAATGCATCTCAATCTTTACCGTTCCATCACCCTTGCATCCGCCGCACCTTCCTTCTTCAACGTTAAAACTGAACCTGCCGGGTTTGTATCCACGTATTTTTGCTTCCGGTAGTATCGAGAATAGCTCTCTTATCGGAGTAAAAACTCCGGTGTAAGTCGACGGATTAGACCTTGGAGTTCTCCCGATCGGCAACTGGTCGGCGTTTACAACCTTGTCGATTTCAGCATCGCCTATGATTTCATCGTGTTTGCCGACCTTTTCTTTGCTTCCATACAGTTTTGCGCATAGCGCATTGTGTAGAGTATCTATAGCCAGCGTGCTCTTTCCGGAACCTGAAACTCCGGTTATGCAGGTAAAAATCCTGAGTGGGAAATGTACATCGACTTTCCTGAGATTATTCTCGCCGGCTCCTTTTATTGTAATGAAACCATAGGGGATTCTTCTCTCTTTGGGAATTGAGAGCGCCAGCTCTCCCGAGAGGTACTTGCCCGTGAGAGATCGTTCATTTCTCATCAAATCGTGAATCTTTCCCCGAGCGACTACTTCCCCTCCCTTCTCTCCTGCTCCGGGCCCGATATCCACTATAAAATCGGCATTTTTTATTGTTTCCTCATCGTGCTCCACTACTATGATTGTGTTCCCGGTGTCTCTCAAAGACTTTAGCGTATGAATGAGTCTCTTGTTATCCCTGGGGTGAAGTCCGATTGTAGGCTCGTCAAGCACATAAGTGATACCCGTTAATTTTGACCCAACCTGAGTCGCAAGCCTGATTCTCTGGGCTTCACCACCCGACAGTGTAGGGGCAGTGCGTTCAAGACTGAGATACCCAAGTCCAACGTTTTTAAGGAAACTCAGACGGGAGTTGATTTCTTTCAGAATTCTCTCGCCTATCTCCATTTCTCTTCCTGAGAGTTCGAGATTCTCAAAAAACCTAGCACACTCATCCACAGACATCTTCGTTATATCGTAGATTGATTTCTCATCGATCAAAACCGTCAGGCTTTCCTTTTTGAGTCTCGAACCATTGCATGAAGAGCAAGTAATAGAGCGCACGTATTTAGAGAGCGTCTCTCTTACGTCGTCGGACTTAGTCTCATTGTACCATCCTGAAAGAATTCCAATCACGCCTGAAAAGGTATCCCAATATTCATCGCGCCACCCGCCTCTTTCCCGATAAAACTTAATCTTCTCATCTCCGGAACCGTATAGAATGATTTTCTGTATTTTCGATGGAAGCTTTTTGAGTGGGGTTTTCAGGCTGAACTTATAATGTCCGGCTACGGACTCGATTAGACAACCAAAGTACCTGGAGTTTCTCCAGGGAATGATAGTGCCCTCATCGATCGACTTATCCCAGGTCTCTATCACAAGCTCCGGGTCGAATAAGGATTTCACCCCGAGTCCCTGGCATTCCGGACATGCTCCGTATGGACTGTTGAAGGAGAAAAGTCTCGGAGATATTTCAGGGTAACTAATGCCGCATGTAGGGCAGGCAAATTTTTCGCTGAATGTAACGACCTTGCCGCTGTCTGTCTCTGCCCTTGCCACACCTCCTCCGCGTTTTAAAGCGAGCTTTAGCGACTCTTCAACCCTGGTTGTTGAATTATCGCCGCGGAGCACAACAACATCCACAACCAGCTCTATTGTATGTTTTTTTTGCTTCTCCAGACGGATTTCATCTTCCAGGTCATAAGATTTCCCATCGATCCTCACTCGGAGAAAACCCTGCCTCCTCATCTCATCAAGCTCTTTTTTATACTCGCCCTTTCTTCCCCTCACAATCGGCGAGAAAATAGAAACCTTTTCTCCATCTCCGAGAGCGAGCGTGCGGTCTATCATCTTATCGAGATTCTGAGCGGATATTTCACCTCCGCAGTTGTAGCAGCGGGGTTTTCCGAGACGGGCAAAGAGGAGCCTCAGGAAATCATAAATCTCTGTTATCGTGCCGACCGTCGAACGAGGGTTTCTCTGGAACGTCTTTTGGTCTACAGAGATGGACGGAGAGAGTCCTTCTATAGAATCCAGGTCGGGCTTGTCGATCTTCTCGACGAATTGTCTCGCATATGCAGACAGGGATTCCATATACCTTCTCTGGCCTTCAGCAAAGATTGTGTCAAAGGCGAGAGAGGATTTTCCGGAGCCGCTTACCCCCGTGATGACGATAAACTGCCCTCTGGGAATCTCAAGATTTACGTTCCTTAGATTATGTTCCCTTGCTCCGATGATTTTGATCGATTCCAAAGCAGATTAATTTTACCTGGTATTCGATAGGGTGCTTAACGCAATAAACTTTTATCCTGTGGCTGGAAGACCGCTCTTATAAGTCTCTACACTTGTCTAAAAAAGCCTGGAAAATTCTGTTTGAAATTTCACTCTCTTCTCTTTCGGGATGCCACTGAATGCCTAGCATAAAATGAGAATCCGTCCCCTCTATCGCCTCTATAACTCCGTCAGGGGAGTTTGCACAAACCCTGAGACCATTTCCGAGCGCCTTCACAGACTGATGGTGATAGCTCTTTGCGGCGAAATTCTTTTTCCTTATTATCTCACCAAGAAGCGTTCCCTCTTCCACATATATTTCATGCACAGAACCCTTCTCATGAGTCAAGGCATTGGGTATTAGAGAGAAGATATCTTGATATAGAGTCCCTTTGAAGAAAACGTTTATAAGCTGCATCCCGCCGCAGATGCCGAGAACAGGAATGTTTTGTTTTGTAGCCCTCTCCAACAAAATCAACTCCGATTCAGTCCTTTGGATACTCATGAGTCTCAGCTTGGGATGCGGCTCCTCATTGTAGAATTTGGGATCCATATCCCTTCCGCCGGGAAGAAGAAGTCCGTCAATTTTTTCCACGGTATTTTCGAGGAGAGCTCTGTCTGCGGAGAGCGATGGAAGTAAGAGTGGAATACCGCCGGCCTTTGCGACAGCCCTCGCGTAGGTCGTTTCCATCACGAAACTTTCATCTTGTGACAGGTCCGACTTTACGTCGGTGGTTATCCCTATCAGCGGCTTGGCCTCACTCATGTCGGTGTTCTAATTTTATCTTAAAATGTGCAGCGCCGCAGTAAGGCATATGGTGTCATCTTAATACGATACCGTCTCAACTGTCATCGCACTAACCGTTCGACAAGCCAAATGGAATTCTCAAGTCAAATCAAACTCCACCTGGCTTTCTCATATAGACTTTCATTCATCTTATATTAGGCTGTGGCTGCCTTAATTTTCCTTAAGGCTGCAATTCCGCAGCATCGTCTATAGCCAAGCCGATCCCACGTATGTAAACCTTTTCGTCTGTTGCGCCGTCTTCAAGAGGATTACAGTCCTCAGTGGTTAGCGTATCGCTAAAGGTTCCTGCAGGAACGGTTATTGTCTCTCCAAGCGCGATCACTTCCGCTTGGTCTTCCGCTATACCGGGTGCGCCTTCCTGCATGTATATATCGCCGACTTGCGGGTCGGCAAGCATTATAATACCCGGCGCATTACCATTCTCCCCTGCGCGCCACGAGCCTTCGTTGTCAACAACCACCCCGTCCTCGATATTGTCCACGTCCTCGCCGAAGTAACACACAGTACCATTGGGAGCCTGTGCATAGAAGTTTCGAGAGGTCTCGACTCGTTCACCGTCTTCAAACTCGTCTTCCTCCACTACACGCGTTTCTACTCCAGCAACCACTTCTGTCTCATCCAAAACGGTTATTACTACTCGAATCGCAACCCCTTCGTCGTCCACGCCCTCAAGCACGATCACATCGCCAACTACCAACGGGAAGAAGCCGTTGTCTATAGTCAGCGAGAATGGGCCGCCGGTTCCCGCGTCGCATACTACAATGTCCACGTTAGTTTCAGGACACGCTTGATTCGAGCCGCCACCTCCGCTGCCATTACATCCCAACGCAAACACAACTAAAATTCCTACAATAAGCACTGCCAATACTTTCACATGGTATTTCATACTACACCTCCTGAATACATTTTTCGGGAAGCGCCCGGTAACACGCCTCTTATACCCATAATATCAGGAGATATTTACGGAAACCTTTCCTGAACATTACATCTTGGAAAGGTTTACAAAGCGGGATGAGTAGAACATCGAAAGATAATTTGTTGACTCTTTTTCATGTTATTCTTCTTTTTTTCTGATACGAAAAACAACAAAAAGTACCGGTAAGACAATTAAAACGAGCGGAAGCTGCACTATCAAACCTGAGACAATTGCAATAGCCAGAGGCTGTTGCATAGCCGACCCCTGACCTATACCAAGAGCAAGGGGCATAAGAGTCAGAATAGTCGCAAACGTAGTCATTGCGATGGGACGCATACGGTTCTTTCCTGCGGTTATCAGTGCCGCATGGGGGTCCGAATTTATAGGCATGTCGTAATATTCCGAGGCGTAAAATATGGCGACTTCCGCGACAATGCCGACTATCATGGTCATTCCCATCATGGAAGAGATATTGATTTCCGTGCCGGTAAGCCAGAGACCTATGAATACCGCCGCCATCGCAAGCAGCGTGGCAACAAGCATGGCGGCCGCGACACGAAAACTTTCATAGAGAAACAATAAAAGCAGAAAAACGAGCATCACAGCTCCCACAAAAACGGCTATCAATCCGGTAAAAGCAATCCTCTGCTGTTCGTATAGTCCTCCCAGGCTGTAATACACTCCTTGGGGCAAAAAACCCGGACGATCTAAGACACCTGTAACCTCACGAATGACCGACCCTATGTCGCGGCCGCTGATACGCCCGGTGACTGCAATCATCCTTTTGAGGTTATCACGCATGATTTGCGGTTGTCCTGTTATGATCGTGACAGATGCTATCCGCTTGAGAGGAAAGAGGTGTCCATCGGGGGCACGAACAAGCAGGTTCTTCACATCGATTTCGTTCGCACGCGTATTATTTGGAACCCATACCCTCACATCAATCAGCTTGGGGGGGCGCTCTATCTGAGTCGTGACTATACCGCTTAGATAACCTGAAATCGTCTGCGTAACCGATTCAGGGTCTACTCTCTCGAGTGATGCCTTGACCCGATCCACGTTGATCTCCAGGGCGTCTCCAGCAAGCACGATGCCGTCAATCACATCTACAACCCCCGAAATTTTCCCTATGGCTTCAGCCACTCGCGGTCCCAGTTTATTCAGCAACTCACCGTTATCGGAATAGAGTTTAATCTCAATTGGCTGGGGCACTCCAGTAAGGTCACCAATGAGGTCTTCTATTAACTGCGGCAATTCGATTTCCAGACCGGGAACCGAGTGTTGCACACGGTTTCGTACATCTTCCATAATCGCTTCTATATTTCGTCGTGGGAACGGCTTGAGACGCACGAAGAAATCGCCTTCGTTAGCTTCCGTGAGGAATCCGCCAAGCGCTAAACCTGTACGTCGAGAGTAAGTATCGACCTCAGGAGTAGATTGAAGAATCGCTTCCACCTGACGCAACAGGCGATCCGTTTCGGTATGCGAGGTTCCCGGCGCTGCCCTGTAATCAAGGATAAAACCGCCCTCATCTATCACTGGAATAAAACCGGAACCGACGTGTTTGTAGCTTATCCAACCTGCAACAATCAAGAGTACGGCAATAAACAGCACCAGCCAGGGCTGTGTCAGGACGCGATGCATAATGGTTTCGTAAGCCCGATGCACCCGCTCTGTCACGGTACCGCCTTCTTTTTTATTGGTATCTTTTTGACTAAGGAAGCGAGCCGCCAAAAGCGGCACAGCCAGCCAGGCTACAAAGAAGGAGATGATGAGACTGACAGCCATGGTAAGAGATAGCGCCTTGAAGAAGGCTCCGGTCACACCGGAGAGAAACGCCAGCGGCGCAAAAATGATGATGGTGGAGGCCGATGAACCTGCGAGCGGTCTGGTAAATTCACTAGTGGCAAGCATAACTCTGCCTTGGTAATCATCAGTGGCCCCATAGATCCTGCGAATGATATGTTCTACCATGACAATCGTATCATCAATGATTAGCCCTACTGCCGCCGCCATACCGCCAAGAGTCATGATATTGAAGCTCATGCGCAACACGTAGAGCAGCAATATGGTGACTGCCAGCACGCTGGGCACAGAGATTATTGCAATCAACGTAATCTTCAGATTACGCAAGAAGAGCCATAATATGAGGGCTGCGAGCACAATGCCAATGAGGATGGCATCACGTACACTGGAAGCAGAGGATATAATCAGATCGCCCTGGTCATACCAATTGGCAATATTCACTCCTACTGGTAAATGTTTATGAAATTCAGCTAGCTTTTTCTTTATGTCCTTGGCTATCTGCACGGTGTTACCCTCTAACTGCTGATAAATCTGAAATAAGACAGCATCGTGACCGTCGGCGGTAACTCGTGTAAACTGCGGTGTTGTTTCCCGGCTGACCGTGGCTACATCGTCCAGAAACACTGTGCCATTCTTACCGGAGCGCAGTACAGTTTTTCTGATGTCGTCAAGACTCTCGAAGCTGGTATTGGACACAACAAGGTAAAGTTTGTAGTGGTCTTCTAGCCGACCCACCGCACTGATAATGTTGGTAGTGGAAAGGGCTTTAGCCACATCCTCTAGAGACAAGGCGTAGGAATTCAAGAGCGCAGTGTTTAGTGTCACCCGATACTCTTCCTGAGCGCCGCCCGAAACCCCGACTTTAGCAACCCCATTTATGGTAGAGAGAAGTGGCCGCAATTGGTACAATGCAATGTCACGCAGCTCAATTAATGAGTGAGTGTCAGAGGTCAGGCTGTAGGCAAGCACCGGGAAAACCGTAGGGTCACTCCGCCGCGCATTGAATGAAGTTCCCCGGGGCAAATCAGGCAGTACCTGATTGATGGCGGACTCCACCTGTAGCGTGGCAGCGACCATATCTTCACCCCAATCGAAATCGATGAAGACATCTGCGCTTCCGCGGCTGGTAGTTGAACGCACGTGACCCACACCGGGGACTGCACGTACTGCCTCTTCGACTGGTATGGTCACCTCGAATGCCATGCGTTCTGCCGGACGATCGCCGGCATCCAGACTCACTACCACACGTGGGAAATCTACGTGCGGAAAGAGAGCAACCGGAAGTTTGAGGCTACTGGCAAGCCCTCCCAGAGCCAGTATAGTTATAAGGAACAGAATCGAACGGCGATGCGACTGCATCCACCCGGTCATGTTCATCGAGAGACCTCGACTTTGACAGCCATGCCGTCTTCCAACTCATAATTGCCGAGAATCACTACCGGGTCACCGGGTTGAAGCCCATCGCCGGTTACCTCGACCTCTTTTTCGTTCTCAATGCCTATCTCCACAACGTGCTTCACCGCGCGGTTATTCTTCATGGTAAACAGGGTATAGCGGCCCTCTTCGGGCAGGAGCGCGGACCGGGGGACAATTAATCCTTGCGATGAAACGACGTTTATTTCACCCAAGACGTATTCATCCAGAAGAAATTCGCTCGGCGACGACAGAGCGACGAAAACATCAACGAGGCGCGTATCCGGATTAACAGAGCTTGAAATTTTGCGAATCCTGCCCGTCACTTCATTTGATGCAGGCATATTAACCCGGGAAAGCGAAACCTCCTGACCTGGTCTAACCTGATTTATATCTTCCGGCTCAACTCCCAAACGAACCTCAAGGAGATTTTGAACGACGATTTCCATAAGCGCGCTGCCTGCGGGAGCTATGGATCCTTCTTGAACAAGAACCCTACTGATTAATCCCGCTTCGGCGGCCTTGATTTGCCGAAGACCTTCAATGCCGCGTTTTTTCATACTTTCTAAATTCAGCCGCGACTGCTCGAATGTTTGCTCTGCCTGTACCAGTTGGTCGTTTGTAGCAAGTTTGAGGTCGAAGAGCCGCTTAAAATGTTCGAGGCTCCGTTTAGAGGTTTCAAGAGTATTGCTGGCTTGCTGGAACTGGAGACGAGTATCGGGACTCGGTTCTATTTCGATGAGCCTATCCCCTGGGGAAACCTTTTGTCCGTTGCTCACCATCACGTTTCTAACCAAGCTTTCAAAGGAAACGGATACTGTCTTTAGCGCGCCGGGAGCAGGGATTGTAACCCCGTAAACGGTGACGTTTTCTGTAATCTTTCCTCTTTTTATTGGCACAATCTTTACAAGAGCCACGGGCCCATCTGCTTTCCCCTCCTGAAAATCATCACCGCTTTTCTTTGAAGTTCGTTCCCCCCTCTGAGAGAACGACCAGTACCCTCCTGCCAGAATAATGGCAACGACTGCAACGATTAAAGCGGAGCTCAAGCCTGGTCGTTTCATTCACTCACCTCCCTGCTCTTTGTATGTCCCAGGTACTGCCCGGCAGCCAATTCCAAAGCAATACCCAAGTCTGCCATGGTCTGCTTCAATTTATAAAAGTCGATTTGCTTTGAAATCAAATCTTTTCGAGCATTGTAATAAGTGATAACGTCGGCATTCCCTTCCAAAAAGGCATTGAAATAGGTCTGAACAAGGGCGCTTAAAGTCTTTGCGGACTCTTCAGTTGCCTCGATTTGCCGTTTGACCGATTCTATGTCTGTCAGAATGTTTGCAACATTGGACCGCGCTTCAAATACGCGCGCTATATACTCGTCTGAGAGCTTTTTCCGAGTTGCCCGCTCAATGGCGATTTGACCCTGGTTGCGGTCGAAGAAAGGAAGGTCTATGGTGATGCCGAAGCCAGTAGTTACCACATTACCGGTGTCACGCGCTTGTGAAAACCCGATGTTGATTCTGGGAAACTGAGCGAGTACAGCAGCTCTTAGACGCGCTTCCTGACTCTCGTACCCCAGCTTGAGCGCGAGCAGGTCAAGACGCCGCTCTTCTATTCTTTCCATGATTTCTGCGATCGATGGAAGAGTCTCAAGTGAAGATGGCTCGATCTCCTTTTGAATCGGAACCATCTTCTCAGGAGCAAAGCCAAGCAACTCATTGAGCGCAATGCGTTCTTCTTCTAACTGCTGCTCGATGGAGAGAAGGGATAACTGAACGACATTAAGCGCGGACTCCGCTGCCGATAAATCAATCACCGTCATATCTCTAAACTCAACCGCCTTCCTAATCGCCTCGACATTTTTTAGAAGCCCCTTCTCTTCTTCCTCTGCAACATCTTTTTGTTTTTGAAGGAAGAACAAATGGTATACGCGCTGCTTAGCTCCCTGCGCCGCCTGCCATTCTTGCCACGCCACGTCAAGGTCAACCGAGGCAGCTTGAGCCTGGGACGCATCTATATTGGCTTCGCGAGTTATTAGCGACTGTATGTCCCAGCTAAGACCCAAACCATACCCGTTAACGGTTCCCGCCGTTGCGCCTCCAGTAGGAAAATCCATACTGAAGGAAAATTGGGGGTTAGGTAGAATACCCGCTTGAAGAAGTTGAGCCGCCGCTATTTCTCTTTGATCGCGAATTGCTCTCAGATTAGGGTTGGCAACGACTGCTATGATCGCAGCTTCATCCGGGGAAAGCCCGTCGCTTAAATTTATATCAACCGGCTTCATTATTGGGTGTCTGATCGCTTTCGCCTCAATCCGAACGACCTCAGTATCCGGCGGGGTGAGTCCTTGTTTGACTGTGGAGCGATTGAGCGCCATTGGATGATACGTCGCGCACCCGGCTAATATGCTCCAGAATGTGAGAATCAAAAAATATGATTTCCCCATAATTGGCTATCACTGCAGTATATCTTACCGGAGGAATCTTAGCTCTTTCAACTAACCATTTCTAACTGAGAGGTAATTAGAATATGATCTTCTAGTCACAGAGGAAACAGAGACCTTGTTAATAATGAATGTCCGACATCGAGTCCAAGATAATTCAAAAGTATTACCGGAAGCTTACCCCAACGGTGCAAATCAGCAAGGCTTGTTTAGCAAAGGGAGAGGCGGTGAAAATTGAAAGTTAACTTTCACCGCTTGAACAATTAATTTTCCGACTCTGATGCGTCCCTTCACTCGTCATGCTCAACTAGGAGCGCTTCTCCATTGCCGGCGTCTATCGTTACTTCAAGCCCGTTGCTCAGTTCCACTCCATAGACCAGGCAACCGTCCTCGTTTTCAAGCTCTATTTCAACAACCGTTGTGCCATCCGGCTTTCCGGTCAGAGCTTTGGTCTTAGCATCCTCAGCACTGATTTTAGCCAGCGAAGCAAGGTACTCAGGTTCAGGATCGGCCACAGTTACACTACAACTCAATCCTGAATCATGCTCATGCTCCGCACCGTTGACTGGAATAACGGACACTGCCAACATGCTGCCGATAATTAGCCCGGCAAACATAGAGATTAACACCTGCTTTTTCATTATTTTCGCCCCCTTTACATTAAATTTTTGTCATACAACTTTTATCATAGTCGCGGATTTATCATAACTTATGGAAATTACCGAAACCTTTCCCGGACATTGCATTTTGGAAAGGTTTTAAAATGTGAAGAGAGAATGAATCAGATATCAAAGTTAGAGGTGAAGATAAACTGAGACACTCAACAAAGAGACAAGTATCTTCAAACATTAATTTTCTCCAATGAAGAGAAAAGCTCTTTTAGCCCTCTGAGAAGCGAGAAAGAGTTTTGACCATGAGAAACCGAATTATCTTGAATTTCTATAGAAGCTAAATAAAACCCCTTTCGTTGCATCCCCCTTTTAGCCTCTGATAAACTCCGAGCCGTTACAGTACCTAGCTTCTTCTCTCCAGATGAATCATATGCTACAAAAGCAAAAGACTTCATTTTTTTATCCTCCGCAATCTTTGTACTCATTTGTGACAGATTGTGTTTGGTGTTCCGTTTCATAGCGATTACACAGGCATTAAGGAGTAGTAGGCCCGCGGTCATGCGGGCCCGTGACTAGTTACATCTCAACCTCAGCACGCGAACCTCACGGCTTAGGCAAATTCTTACATCTGCTATCGAAGTTACAATTGACGAGCTGGACGACCTCTCCCGTGTCCGGGTCTGTCTCTAGCCAGTTGCCGATTCCCTTCCCGTAATACTTCCGCTCGATGACACCCGGCTCGAGTAGCGACCTGTTGAAGGTTACCACACAATCGCCGGCTGAGCAGAAACGGTCCGCGAGCTTTTTAGGAACGAGCTGGTCTAGGTCTGGGTCGCTGCCGAACTTGTACGTTGTGGACACGACCTCCGCTAAGTCCTCGGCGTTGCCCAGCGAGAATTCTTCGCGGTTAACGTCGCCAACTTTTGGTGATGCAGGGAAGATGATACCAGGCTCGTCGCCATTGCGCCCCGCCTTGAAGGTGCCGTCTATGCCGACCAGTTCTGGTATCTGGGGCTTGTCGCCATCGAAGGTCTCGAAGCTTTTGGTCTCCTCCCCGCAATACCAGGTATTCCCATCCTTGGCAGGGGCAAACCAGTCGTCGGTGTCCTCTATTAGCTCGCCGTCGTCGAAGACCTGGTCGCGGGACACTATACACCTCACTTCATCAATCAGCTTCGTTTCGCTCGTGATTTGCACAGTGTTAAACTCGCTTCCGCTCACGTACTCCCATCTGTTGCCGACATTTATAGGGAAGTAGGGGTTCGGCTTCGTTGGCTTCTTAGGGTTGTCAAAGAGAGCCTGCTCGAACTCCGGGTGGTAGCGGTCCTCTCCTGTGAGTTGACAGCCTTCTTTTCTCCAATCGAGTTGCTCCTGGCAGAGTTGATTGTCCTCGTCGCGCGTGGCTTGGGCGTCTGCGTTACATTGTGCTCGATCCGCCTGGTCGGGCTCGTTCAGGCAAATCGCGCGCGCGACAGAAAAGTTGTCTTTGACGTCGTTCCCACATGCAGTGAAGAGAAGATTCGCAGTCTGAGTGCAGAACCCTTGTGCCGATGCGATACCGGGCATTGCTAAAACACCTATGAAAAACGCAACTCCTAAAACATGGACTGTTAAAACTTTTATACTTTTCATACTACACCTCACTAATTGGTTTTATTAACACAATATCAAATGACGATTACAGAAACCTTTCCTGAACATTACATATTGGAAAGGTTTGCAAAATTGAAGAGGCGATAAGTCGAAAGTCAAAAATAAACAGTGAAAATAAATCCCATGCCCGATTAGGTTCCTCGTCGGGCATGGGAGGTTACTGCTAGTTCACTCCAGTTAAAACGCGCGAAGCTTATGGCTGTGGCAGATTCTTACACTTGTTACTGAAGTTGCAATTGACGAGCTGTACGACCTCGTTTGTGTCTGGTTTGACCTCGAGGAAGACGCCGATTCCCCGAGCATAGTACTTTCGCGCAAAGATACCCGGCTCAAGCAGCGAGAAATTCTTGGTGACCACGCAATCGCCGGCCGAGCAGAAACGATCCGCGAGCTTTTTGGGAACGAGTTGGTCGAGGTCTGGGTCGCTGCCAAACTTGTAGGTTGTGGACAGAACCTCAGTCACGTCCTCGGCGTTGCCCAGAGAGAACTCCTCGAGATACACCTGGCCTACAGCCGGCGACGCTTGGAAGATAATGCCCGGCTTGTCTCCGTCACGTCCTGCCTTGAAGCTGCCGTCTATGCTGATCAATTCCGGTGTCCTCGGCTTGTCACCATCGAAGCTCTCGAAATCCTTGACCTCCTCGCCACAATACCAGGTGTTTCCGTCCTTTGCCGGGGCATACCAGTCGTCGGTGTCCTCGGCGAGGTCTCCGTCTTTGAAGACCTGGTCGCGAACCACAATGCACGTGACCTCGTCGATCAGCTTCGTTTCATTCAAAACCTCCAACGTGTTGAATTCATTTCCTCCTGCATAGTCCCATATGTAGCCAACCTTCAACGGGAAGTAGGGGGTTTGGTTTCGTAGGGTTCTTGGGGTTGTCGAAGAGAGCCGGCTCGAACTCCGGGTCGTAGCGGTTCTCCCCAAGGGATTGACAGGCGTCCAGACGTCCGTCCAGTTGTTCTTGGCAGAGTTGTTTACTCTCGTCACGCGAGGCTTGGGCGTCTGCGTTACATTGTGCTCGATCTGACTGTTCAGACTCGTTCACGCAAATGGCGCGCGCGACCAAAAAGTCATCCTGTGCCTGGGCCCCGCACGCACTGAAGAGAAGTTTCGCGGTCTGTGTGCAGAACCCAGAACTTTGTGCGAATAAAAGGCCGGGCGCTGCCAAGACACTTATCAAAACAACTGCAACTCCAACAACATGAGATGTTAAAACTTTTATACTCTTCATACTGCACCTCCTGAAATGATTTTAGCTAGATAATATCAAGAGATAATTGCGGGAAGCTTTCCTGAACGTTACATCTTTGAAAGCTAACTCTTTAGCCATTAAAGCACTAAGACACGAAGAAAGACATGCGTTTCAAAAAATAGATTCAGAAGTGAGAGCTAAGATATGAAAAGTATTTTTTCAATTCCGACTTCGTGGCTTTGTGTCTTTGTGGCTAAACAGTTGTTGGGAAAGGTTTTAAAAACAAAGCGGAAAGGCGGTGAAAATTAAAAGTTAACTCTCACCGCCTGATTAATTAGTCTTCCATTCCAACTTGGATTCGTTCTCTCAGTCAGCGGGTTCTACCTGAAGCACTTCTCCATTGCCGGCATCTATCGTCACCTCGGACCCGTCGCTCAGTTCTACTCCATAGACCAGGCAACCGTCCTCGTTTTCAAGCTCTACTTCAGTAATCTTCGTGCCATTCGGCTGGCCAGTCAGAGCTTTGACCTTAGCGTCTTCAGCAGTGATTTTAGCCAGCGTAGCAAGGTTCCTAGGTTCTGGATCGGGCACGGTTACGCTGCAACCCAACCCAGAATCATGCTCAGCACTGCGTACTGGAGTGGCAGACACTGCCAACATGCTGCCTATAATTAACCCGGCAAACGTCGAGAGTAACACTGACTTTTTCATTGTTTTCACCCCCCTTTACCGTGAATTAGCCATACAACTTTTATCACATCCCGGACTTGCGAGATTATGACACACCCACACATCCTTTCCTAATGAATCGACTAGATGCTCTGATTAAACAGAATTGATATCAATACTTAAAGTTAAGCGGAGAAAACAGGGTCTCCGTCCTGTGAGAGACCTCGGCGGACGGAGACCTGCAAACACCTAGCGCCATTCTAGTCGGCTTGGGTGAAAATCACGGCGTCAAGATGAAGCAGTTCTCGATAGCCGTGTTGTTGCCAGTCGCCGTTCTGGCAATGATCTCGAACTTGAACGGTTCGTTCGCGTCGCCCAAGGCAAAGATTTCCGACGGAACTTGGAACTGTGTCACATCAACGGTATCGGGTAGGAGATCGGCGCTAAACTTGAGGTCTCCCTGCTCGACGAAGAACTGGTATCTCACGATCTCGACCGGTCCCGATTTGCCGATGTCAGGATGCGATGTCGTCACAGGATCCCAGTCGATGATTACAGGAGCGCTAACTACCGGTAGAGCAGGATCGTCGCAATCTTCCGCCGCAGGAACGTTGTTAACCGTAACGTTGCCCACCGGGGCCGCCAGCACCTGGCTCAGCTCCACAGTGGCCTCGAACTCTTTTCCCTGACGGGTAGTGCCTTCGATTTCGTAAACTCCCTCTGGGAACCGACGGAAGAACCTTTCGGGCGCCAGCTCGTCGAACGACGGCTCGGCGCTCTCCAGAAACAGCTGTGTTAGGCCCTGGCTTGCCAAGCGCCCTAAAGCCCTGATTATGAGTATCGTGCGCTCCCGCGGGTCCTCGATTTCCAGCTTCGTATATGGCCCTCCATCTATAGAAGCATGGATGCCCAGGTCTCCATCTGTGTCATTGAGCTCGAAGAACAGCTCTGCCTCGGAGAATTCGGCGGCCTGTGCCTTCGCGACTCCCAGACTAAACACGGCTACTGCCAGCAGAAAAATGGCCGGCAGTACAACACCTTTCTGTGTACCCACAACTCCTAAAACAACCGCTGCTAATGCTTTTATACGTTTCATACTGCACCTCCTGAATTGGTTTTAGGAAGATCGTATCAGGAGAAAATTACGGGAAACTTTCCCGAACATTACATCTTAGAAAGGTTTGCCGATGCGAAAAGTAGCTTTGGATCAGAAGTCGGGGCAGTTTTAATTTAGCTGTAATGCGGTTTGTATCCGCTCACACTGAGCTTGTCGAAGTGTGGTATTCGTCCCTCGTCTAGGCTCACGAAGAACGGCTACTCTATACTCAATTCAAAGTTGCTATAAATTCAAACGGGAAGATAGACGGAAAAGACAGAGCCGGCGCCCGGCTGGCTGGATACCTTGACGTATCCTCTATGCGCCCCGACTATAGCTCTGACCAGGCTCAAGCCCAGCCCAAGTCCTCTCTGGGACCGGCTCTTATCACCGCGGTACAGGCGCTCCCAGATTTTATCAAGCTCTTCTGGTGAAACTCCGACTCCGGTATCCTTAACGGTGATAACGACCTCTTGCTCTCTCCGGCAGGCTTCAACATCTACTCTGCCGCCTGCAGGAGTGTATTTGATCGCATTATCAACCAGATTTGCCAAGACCTGTCGTATCCAGTTACGGTCCGCTGTTAAGTAAAGCTCCTCCGGAAGACCCGTATAGACGGAAACGCCCTTTTCCTCAGCGACATAGCCGTAAAGACCTACGACATCCTCGATCAAGGGTCCTACGTTCATCTCTTCGGGGTCGAGTTTCATAGCTCCGGTCTCCGCTTCCGATACGTCCATAAGCGTGTTCAACATTATGAGAATCCGTTCAGACTCCTCTACGCAATCGCTCAGGGCTTCTCGAAGAGTGTCCGGGTTATCCCCTGACTGCAGGGCAGTTTCAGCGGTGCCTCTGAATCTCGTCATCGGTGTTCGCAGGTCATGCGCGACGTTATCCAAGACGTTTCGCATTCCATTTACGAGGGCTTCAATTTTTTCCAACATCGTATTAAACAGTGAGATCAATTCCTCGTGTAATTTATCTGTCTGATGGACCGGAACCCTCACATCTATCTTGCCGCTTCCGACGATCGAGTTAAGCGTATTTATCAGTTGTCTGATGGGGTTAAGAGCGCGGTCTGCAACGAATATTCCTCCTAGATAGGCAAGCAGGACTATAGGGATGATGGCGATTATATATACTTTGCGAATCGTCTTTAAAAGGTTTTCGCGCTCGCTAATTCTTTGACAAAACTGCAAAGTCGAGCCGTCCGAAGTAGTCAGAGACGTTATTTCGAACTCATTCTCCGAGCCGGAGCCTTTTAGATATTTCCACTGCTTGTCTTTGAGATAGCCGGCTTTTTCAACCTGTTCCATGTTGAAATCAGACCAATCTTCAGGAATGTGTAAAAAGAGATTGCTATTCTGATTTCTAAGACGAATGAGAAAGGGCTCGTCATCATCAACGTCGTCTTCTACACCTTCCAATCCGTCTTCCTGATAAATCTCAGCGAGCTCGACGATATCTTCTTCGATTTCCTTTCTGCTCTGGTCATATATAAAAGAAGAAGCGACGGTATATGCGTAGATGTTTATTGCAAGCGAGCTGAGGACAAAGAAAAGGGTGTACCAGGTTATGATTCGGAAACTGCTTGATTTCAGCAGCAGCTTAGGATTCTTTAAGAACATAGCCGACCCCCCGGATCGTGTGAATCACCCTCTTATCAAAATCCCTGTCAACCTTGTTCCGCAGTCTTGAAACCAACACGTCCACCACGTTTGTCTGCGGGTCAAAGTTGTAATCATAGACATGCTCCATGATAAAGGTTTTGGAAACCACCCTTCCCGCGTTGCGCATGAGGTATTCCAGCAAAGAGAACTCGCGGGGTTGCAAGTCGATCTTCCTGCGCGCTCGGGTAACCTCGCGCGTAAGAAGCTCTATGGATATGTCTCCAACCGTTAAGCGGGTAGGTTCGGTAGTACCATTGGCTCTGCGTATAAGTGCCTGCACTCGAGCGAGAAGCTCTGAGAAAGCAAACGGCTTTGTAAGGTAATCGTCGCCCCCAGTCTGGAGTCCTTTAACCCTGTCGTCAACCGAACGCTTAGCGCTCAAGATGATGACGGGAGTATTAATTTTTTGCCGTCGAAGCTCCTCGATAAGGCTCAGGCCATTGAGCCTAGGCAGCATTATGTCTACGACCGCAGCGTCATAGGACTCGTGCAGCGCAAGATGAAGACCGTCCTCACCATCGGTGGTATGGTCAACAGCAAAACCCTCCTGCTTGAATCCATTGGCGACGAAAGACGCTATTTTTTTATCGTCCTCTACGATTAATACCCGCATCGTTTAACTACCCATTTGAACATATCTCTACAACTATTCTTCTTCTAAATGATAACCTAAACCCCTTTGTTAATATAGATATCGAGCAGGCAAAGTAAGAGCACAGACAGGAGACTTGTTACAAGAGAGTTTTGCGCTCTTCTTAAATACTCACATTCCATCGATACTTGTCCCAAAATTATCACGGAAAGATTACAGGAATCTTTCCTGAACATTACGTTTTGGTAAGGTTTACAAAATATGAAGAATCGATCAATCAGAAGCAAAGGTAGAATGAGAAGATTTAGTTTGTCTTTAGCCTCGCTAGTGGCAAAATGTCTATAGCTTTTCTTCACCCATATTTTCAACCAGCCCCGCCCGGAGAGGAACGCCTCGTGTTATCGGTATATATTTTACATCTCGTTCCTAAAGGAGCTTGTATCATATTTATGATATTTACTATAAATATGGCGCACCTACAGTGCTATCAAACGTTGGTTGCTCTATTTAATAAGGATTCTCTAGCTCCGTAGTAGCGATATGTATCAGACTTTACGAACACGAAACCTTTGATACATGCCGCCCCGAAGGGGCTTGGGGTGGGGTTATGATGAATTACCTGCTATAAACATTCCGCGCCTCTGGGACTCCAACCATGAATTGCGCAATGCGCATTTCATTTATTATTAAAATTCATACTGAATCTCAACTCTCGTCAAAAAGGCGTTTTCGGAGTCAGATGGAAAAGCATCGCCGGGGATGAAGTATCCTAGCTTCAGTGCCAGTTCTAAGCCACTTGTTCCTTCATATCCGATGATGAGATCAATCTCGCTCCCCAGCCTTTTGCTATCGCCGTCCGGGTCGGCATCAATCCCTGAGTCCCGGAGGCTGTCAGAAGCTTTGTGCTGTAGGTAATAGTGATAGACAAGGTCAATAGAGCTTTCTTCCGTCATGTTTATACCGGTTCCGACGGTGAAGACGAGGAGGTTGCTCAGCTCCGGGTCGAACAGTTCTCCGTAGTAGTTGAAATCCGCTGCGCCGTTGAAGCTGCCTTCGTTGTTCTGGAGTCCCGTCTGCCTAAAGCTCTTGTCCACATCGTCGTCCGGGTCTCCGTCGCCCGTGCCAAATGCAAAGCCCAACGTTATAGAAGGCTCTAGTGCAAGGTCAAACTCGTATGTGGAGCCGAGGTCGAAACCGAATCCTCTCACATCATTTGACCCCTCTTCTCCCCCTGCGTAGGCAAGCTCAAGCCAATATCCGATGCTCTCTGTCAAGTCGCCATCCGCATGAATCCCAATTAATAGTGGACTATCGTTTTCATCCGACCTGTCGTCGCGAAAGACCACATATGCCCCGGCAATTGTTTCTATGTCGTCTTCTTCATGTTCGTACTTTCCATACAGAATATAATTGTTGATACGCTCCTTCTCATCGTTGTTAAGCAGGTCTCTATCAACAAGGTCTCTTCGGCTGACGGATAATTCCAGAGAATAGTCGGATACTTGATAAAACAGCCTCGCCGCATCCAACTCCTCGTCATACAGCCACTGCCGCTCGTCCTCGAACCGCTGACGACCGACTTGAAAGGAAAACCCCTTGTCGAACAGCCATTTAAAAAGGAGATATGCCTGCTCTATCTCCAGGATAATATTATCATCCAGCTTGTCTCCGTCCTCGAATTGGAATTCTCCTCCCAGCTTTCCGACAAAAAAAGCTTGGAAGTGCTTGCTGGGGTCGAAAGAGAACGCTAGGGATAACCCCGGCTCTATTGTAGAGCGGTCTTCGTCATTTTCGTCGTCAAGGTCGAGGTTCCTCTCCAACATATATTCCAGCTCAATCTGCGCTCCGAATGTAAGGTAAGGAGCAAGCCTAATCGTGGTTTCGGGAGGATCGTCGGGGTCGAAGCCGGAAACCGCAGGAGCTTGACCTCTCGAATCCGTGGCAAAAAAGATTAGTGAAAAAATAACAGCAAATACCGGGAACAATTTTCTGCCTGGCTTGAATCCCGACCCAATGCTATTTCGGAGAGGTGATAAAAGGATAATCGGAGAAACAGCTTCGGCGGTGAGCAATGAGAGAACAAGCTTACGGCTAACGTAATAAAATAACCGTCCAATTAGCAATCCAAAAAGTAACATGACTAGGGTCAAAGCGCTCAGATTATACCAGTTTCTACACCGCACAATCCAGTGTTACTGATTCACTAGGACAGGAAACGGAACATAGAAAATTTGCGGCGCGCCACTGAATGAAATAAGCAGCGAGGAGCCATAAGAGAACTATGGAGTTCAAGCTAGCAAAACCTCAAAAACAATACAGGATTGAGTCCTACTTTTTCCGCCCTGGCAGCTCGTCTCGCTTAGCATCGGCAGGTTTAGCGAAGGCAGCCGCAGGGGGTGAGACGAATCGCAAATTGCTGAGTTCAACTTTTCCAATTGGTTCGCCGTGTGCTCCCTCCGTCTCGTTCCAGTTGTAAAACATCCAGGTTGTCGGAACGGTTACGCCATTTACTTCCATGAAATCGTCATAGATGATAGCATGAGGTTCCTTTTCCGCTTTTTCGACAGTGGTCCCGTAAGTTACTATATATGCCATCGCACTTAAGTAGCCGGTCTTGGGATCACGGTAGAGTATGTACCAATCATCCGAAGTGTCCCCAACGCCGGCTGAAAAAGTCATTTTCGCTGCGGGGTGCATTCCGTCATTTAGTTTTAACATGCCCTTGTCTTCTAGATGCACACCGGGATCGCCGAGCTTAAAAGGAACGGATAAAAAATAAGGCCAGGTAAATAGGTGAAAACGCGCCCCTGGGAAGTCCGCCGAGGCCGGCGACACCCAAGCGTCGGTCCCGTCAAACAAGAGATTAACGCCGTCCCTAGTCTCAATGCGAATTTTACTCATATTTGTTGTAAAAAGCATTGTCCCGTCGAAGATTTTATTCCCGCCAAACTCGACCAGAGCATCGGTCTGAAAAGCCTGTTGAGACTGCCACGCATTCAGACCTTGCGCCTTTCCAATAGATTCAGCAAATTGCGCTTGTGACGGCTCCAAACCAAATCCCACAAAGAACACAATGAATATAAGCAAAAAAACCGCCGGGTTTTGACATGATATTCGTAACCACTTAAGAGCCATAATTAGATTGTTTTCGCTTCTCTCCTCTCGCATTGTATTGCCTCCTAGAATTTGTTTTTCGTTTCTTAGATTAATAGACAGCATGAACTGCTTCCGAAACTGCATCATTGATATAAGGTAATAGGGTAAACGACCCCAATTATATAATCCACAAATATGTTGTCCTTGAAACTAGACGACGATTCAGAACTATATGACCATGAAAGCAAAGAAACAATAAACCTGGTTCCCAGTCTTTTTGCTCAATTAGAATTCATCGTTAAGCCATCCGGGGTGACAACTATCATCAATCAACAGGTTTCAAATCACAAAAGTAAAAACGATTATCCCTCAAAATTATCTCTCCTAACTCGTGCGGAACTTTTTCCCAGAATATCGGCCCGTCATATACGAAGGAATGGAATTCGCCATTCTCTCCGCATGGGTCGATATTGGAAGGAAGTTCAGAAAGAAAGCGCATATCCAAGACCCTTCCGACAAACCTTTTGTCTAAGACGTCCGAGTCGACACAGATAAGGATTGCCTTAAATCCCAAATCTATGAACGTTTGAGCCAGTTCATTGGTGTCCCTCTTCCATATTGGAAAGATTCCTTTCATCCCTATTTTTGCCAGGTTGTCTTCACGGTATTTTTTTAAATCTTCTAAAAAGATGTCCCCAAAAACTACAAAGCTAACACCTGCAATCTTATGCTTCAAAAGAACCTCTTCCATTTTCGACTCATATTCTTTATTAGAAGCATTTTTCGAAATGAAAATTTTCTCAAGATGGTAACCAAGAGACTCTGCCTGTTGTTCGAGCAAAGTCCTTCTTAACCCGTGCATACTGACTCTGTCGTAATCTTCCGTTACAGTAGTCAGCAAAGCCGCTACTTCATACTCTTTGCTTTTCTGAATCTCATAGAGCGCCATCGTGCTATCTTTCCCTCCGCTCCATGAGAAAAGGACTTTTTGTGACATGTCTCAGCTACAAACAACCCAAGCCTACAAGTTCTCAACAAACTCGGCGACGTTTTCGAGCTTCATTCCTTTCACCGCAATCTCAGGGGCAATTACAACCTCTTTTGAGTCCCAGATCATCGTGGTTCTTTTATCTTTCGATATAGCCACGATATTTTGGAGAAGGTTTACAAAGTTGTCTGTGATTCTCACGGCGTTGGGCTTAAGCGGCTCTTCCAGTCTTCCGTTTCTGATTATATACGAATCGCCGATAACAGTTCCTGTAAAATCGGCTTTTACGAGTCCGTGAACCGGATAGAGATACCATAGCCTCCCTATGTAGATTCCATTCTTAACACGCGAGATTAGTTTTCCCGAATCCAATTCCCTTGCTCCTTCGATCACAAGGTTCGTGGCAAAAATCGAGTTGTTTTGTCTGAAATCCCTCCCGAGGTCTCCGAACCTGAATCCGTTTCTAGGCGAAAATTTCGCCACGTTGCTCTCTAATTTTTTCGCATAGTAACTATTGGACAGAAACCCGACCAGTCTTCCACCCTCTATTATATCCGTCCTTCCGGTCGGATACCCTTCACAGGTAATTTTTTTGCTTCCGGCTTCCCATAGCCGCGCCCCGTCGTCGTATATGGAAACAATATCCGAGGCGACCTTTTCTCCCAACTTCCCGACAAAGGGAGAGTTGCCCGAGTCTACTGAGCTGAGCGACAGCGCTGAGATTATCATCTCGGAGAAAAGCATGGCAACCGCCTGTCTGCCGAAAACCACGTTGTAATTTCCGGACATAATTCTCGTCCCGCCAATTGTGCTTATTGCGCTTACTGAAGCCATAGCTCCGGCTTGTTCCGGTTTGAATTTATCGAGGTGCGTCGCAGTTGTCCATCCGGTCCCTTTTGTATCCTTCTCTTCAATCATCGCAGTGATCGAGGCGAATAGAGCTGATGACTCATCATAATCATCGATTCCTCTTGTGTTCGCAACGGCGATTCTCTCTTTTAGAATCGTGACGTCGCCTCCCACGATGAGACTCTTTAGAAAACCGGCGTCTCGAAAAGTAAGCAGAGCCCCCTTAAGAGCGCTCCATCCGAGAGCTACCATCTCTTCATCGGTTAAGTTCATCACATTCTCGTCGTGATATGAAATGAGCTTGGGCGTTTCATCAGCCGGACTGGGAAGGGATTTGAAATTTGGGTCGCTAACGGCGTTCTGCCTTGCTTTGTCCAAAGCGCTACTTATTCCTTCGATGCTCAAGTCGCCGGTATCGCTCCCAGAGCCTATTTTTATTCCGGCTTTTGTCTCAAACACCGCCAAAATTCCGACTCCGTACCCTTCTATGTTTTTCGCCTCCTGAACACCATTGCACGGAATGTCCGATGTGTAATTTATTCTCACGGTCAGATTGTCGTTCCATGAAGCGAATATCTCAGCTTCTCGAATATCTTTTTGAGACCGTACAAATTCAATCCCATCTTTTACGCATTTTCTCAGGTCTAATATCGTAACCATAAGCTCTCTCCCACGAATAATAAAGGATTACTGTATTTTCCTCCCCCCCTGCAGGGGAGGATCAAGGTGGGGGGTATTCAACTCATAATTCAACTCCTTTGCTATCAACTCTTTTACTAGCTCAATTTTTTTCAAAACATCATCATTCTAAAATCTGAGAACTCGAAACCCTCGACTCTCTAACCACTCACTTCTTTCCGTATCATAAGCTACTTGTTTACTATGCCGTCCCCAATCTACCTTAACAATTAGCCTCTTCTCTAAGCATACAAAATTAACAATGTATGGTCATAAAACCTGTTGTTTACAAAACTTGCATCCACCAAGCTGGCGAAAACGAATATGCTTTCACAATTTCTGTTCAGCCTCCGGAGGATTTCTCCTCAATCATCCAGCTTTAGTTTTATTCATCCCCCCATCCTAACCTTCCCCCACAAGTGGGGAAGGAGAGAAAAACTCCAATTGTATTTATCTTTACTAGCCGAATCTACCTCTTTCCCGTGAGCCTAGCCCTGCTGCGCATCGTTGGTCCTCCGTTTCCGACTCTAAGTGCCTGCATCGGGGTTCCCTTTCCGCAGTTCGGCATCGGAAACAGTCGGAAATCGTCCCCCACAGCATCGACGTTCATCAAATAATCCCTCGAATCAGACATTATCCCCCCGCTTCTGTATAGCTTCACAAGCTCCCCTTTCTCGATCTTATAAACCCGCCGTGCGGATATGCTGAAGTTCTCGCGTGATTCTCCGATCGAAGGAGTATGATGACCAACCAGATAATACCCATCTTCAACTTCTTTTATTATTTCCTGAGGATTTCTTTCGCCGGGTGCAAACACGGTATTTGTCATTCTGACAAGAGGAATAAAATAGCTGGAAGCTGCCTGCATTGCGCCGTTCGGCTCTTCGCCGAGAGTTACAGCCGTCTCCCGGCTATTCAAGAACCCGCGAAAAATTCCATTATCGATGTGCACCACTTTTTTCCCTTTAACTCCCTCTGAGTCATATTTATAATTTCCATATCCCGGCAGTGAAGTATCAGAGTAAGCGGTCACCAAACCCGATGCCACCTTCTTTCCGACCTGATTCTTATCAAATCCCCGGAACAACCAGCTCCTTCCCGCGTAAGCCGTCTCGGTCTTGAGAGCTCTATCGGCTTCTGCCGGATGACCTATGATTTCATGGACGAGAAGGGCGTTGTAATGCGGGTCTGTAACCACCGTAACTTCCTTATCCGTTGAAGCAAGCGCCTCTGCTTTAGAAAGCTCGATCGTTTCTGCAGTGAGAGCCGACGCAAAATCCAGAAATGTTTTATTGAACGGGTTGTCTCCCTGAATCGCTTCCCAGCCGCACCTTCCGCCGAGATGGTCATAGTTAGCTTCATCTTCGACGACGACATAGACAAAACCCTCTGTCAGGGGATGAGTTTGGTCGATTAAAGCGCCTTCTGAGGATGCAAAAAGTTCTCTGGAAAGCGACGTGTAGATAGAGATAACGTTGTAACCGTTGGATTGATATTGCTTTTCGATGGAATCTGATATTCCAACTGCTTCTTTGACTATGGTATCAAGCGTAATCTCCCTTGGGTCTTCTTTAATAGGGTGAACAACTGTGTCCTTGCAAATTTCGATTTGAGACAGAGTAGTGTCTGATATTGAATCCCCGAGTTCCGACAAAGCGTCTTTCATCCTTGTCTTGAGGGAAGCATTTGCAAGCGCACGCCTGTACGAGCGTTCAATCCCATTCTTCAATACCTGATCTACTCTCATCAGGTCGGAAGCACCCAAGTAGGAGGCAAAGTATCCAGGAGCTTTCAATCCATTTCCTGCGACTGCCTTTACACTAAAAGACATTTGAGCTTCATCCCTGCCTTCCCTGGGAGCACCCTTTTGAGCTACGGCAAATTTGGACTCGCTCACCCCTATCCTGATGTCAATGTAATAACAGTCGTTGAGGTTCTTTTGAGACTCGGAAACAATAGCAAAAACTCTCTCTTTTATCTGCTCTATTAAATCAAGGCTGATGTGACCCGGCATTGTATGGCCCCCTAAAATAACTCGAAGCTACCTTAAAAATACTCCAGGCTTAGTCCCGAAGAAGCGAAGCGGCTGAAGAATCTTAAAATTTGGCCTACTTGAATCTAGATGCTTCGCAGAGTTTATCCTGAAGTATTGAAGGACTCAGCATGACTTTTTTTGATATGGCTTCTAATTGAGCTTAGCTATTTAGAAGCAATAAAACTGCAAATTTTTAATTAAGATTTTAATTACAAAATGAAAACTTGGCAATCACTACGTTGGATAACCGAAGTTTTCCGTTGAGTTAAAGGCCGGCTTTCATGATTTTCACTAACAGGGAAACCCTCACCACTGTTTCATTTTTGATTCAAATATGGCAATTTGATTGTTGAATCCCCGATCCCTTAGAGCAGATTAATCAAAAGTCGGAGGGAGCAGCAATCTGCTTACTCGAACGATTTATCATGGCATTGAAGAAAAAAAAGAAAAAAATGGAAGTTACAGCTCAGTTTACAACGCTCAATAGTAAAGATGTAATCTACGGCATATCCGAGGACAGATTTCAACTCGTGGATGTGAGGACTGCGAAAGAATACGAGGCTCATCACATACCGGATTCAATGCTGATACCGATTCAGGAGTTGGAAAAAAGATACGTCGAACTGGACTCAACTCGTGAAACCCTTGTTATCTGTGAACGCGGGGTACGCAGCCAAGAAGCCTGCTCATTTCTCAGTAAAATGGGCTTCATGAAACTCTACAACCTCAAAGGCGGACTGTGCAGATATGAAGGCGCACAAGATGGGAAACACCTCTTTAAATCAAAAATGAAAAATCTCTTCTGGAGAATTTTTCATTTCTAAATCAATATAAAGAAGGAAATTTTCTTTGTAATAATCAAGATTTGATTTGTCGAACAGTGTCAGGAAAAGTTTTTTTCGATAAAACTCCGAGGATTGTCATTCCGAACCCTGTCCCGAACGAATGTGAGGGAGCTTGTGAGGAATCTTGAGAAAATACAAGACCCTTCGATTCTCTCGGGTTGACAATTTGGGGATGGCAACTTCCTTTTAATCAGCTAGGCGGGTTGCACCCCAACGCTACACGCTCTATTCGCGGCTGAATATTTATCTCATTTAGAAAAAAGCTTCCCGAGTTTCATTGCAAGCCCCAGGTCGCCGATTAATTTCAGCTTACCTCTCATGAATGCGGATTCCGCCTTCAGCTTCCCCGTAGCTATTTTTACAAAATCCTCGGACGAAACAGTTACTCTGCACTGAGCATCTTCATCGCTTTCCCTGACTCCGAAAGAGTCCTTCCTCAAATCCACAACCCATACCCCTCCGTCAACCCCGTTCAACACGAATTTATAGGTTCCGCCTATTTGAGAAAACTCGTTAGCTCTTTCGGTGATTTTCTTTTCCAGTTTGGCAAATATCTCTTTGGCTGTAGTTATGTCCTTAGTCCTCTCGGTTTTCGCTGGGTCATTTTACCATTGGGATATTTGGGATTCCAGTCAACATGAATCATTTGACGATTTCGCATTGTGTATTTAGAATCTACTGAAAGAATTTGTAAAACACATACAATTACATGGCAATTACATATCCACGGAGACATCAGGTAATAGTGATCGGCGCTGGGCACGCAGGGTGTGAAGCGGTTCTCGCATCTGCCAGGATGGGGTGCAAAACCCTTCTTCTGACGGCAAACATAGATACCATCGGGCTTATGTCCTGTAATCCCTCAATCGGAGGCGTTGGGAAAGGGCATCTCGTGAAGGAGGTCGACGCCCTGGGCGGCGAGATGGGAAAAGCCGCCGATGCCACCGCAATCCAGTTCAGGAGACTGAACACAAGAAAAGGAGCCGCAGTCCAGGCAACCAGAATTCAGGCAGACAGACTGGCATACAAAACCTACATGAGAAAAGTCCTGGAGTCGGAAAAGAATATCGACATAAAGCAGAGGATGGTAGAGGGTTTCCTGGTGGAAGGAGGAAAAATAGCCGGAGTCAAAACCAACCTGGGAGAAGATTTTTTTGCCGATGCTGTTGTGGTTACTCCAGGCACTTTTCCAAACGGTCTCATGCACATCGGGCTTACTCAAATATCCGCGGGAAGAGCTGGGGAAGCACCCGCTGTGGGGATTTCAGGCTCGTTCCAGAGCCTCGGCTTTAAGATCGGAAGGCTTAAAACCGGCACTCCTCCGAGACTCGACGGAAGGACGATCAACTGGGAAATACTCGAAGCTCAACCGGGAGATTCCGATCCCAAACCCTTTTCATTCTCTAACGAGAGAATCGAGAGGGAACAGCTCCCTTGTTACATAACCTACACAAACGAAAAGAGCCATCAGGTAATAAGAGACAACCTCCATAAATCGCCGCTCTATTCCGGGCTTATCAAAGGTATAGGTCCGAGATACTGTCCTTCGATTGAAGATAAAGTAGTGAAATTTCCGGATAAGGAAAGACATCAGATATTTCTGGAGCCTGAAGGGGTCGGCACCTATGAGATTTATCCCAACGGGATTTCAACAAGCCTCCCGCTGGACGTTCAACACGAATTCGTAAGAACGATCAGAGGTCTTGAAACCGTGGAAATCATGAGACCGGGATATGCAGTCGAATACGATTTCTCAGACCCGACTCAATTGAAACCCACACTTGAGACGAAGATCGTCGAGAATCTCTTTTTTGCAGGACAGATTAACGGCACGACGGGATACGAGGAAGCAGCCTCCCAGGGACTCATAGCGGGAATAAACGCCGCGCTTCGGGTGAAGGGAGAAGAATCTTTTATACTCGACCGCGCAGAGGCTTATATCGGAATCCTTATAGACGACCTTGTAACGAAAGGTGTTGACGAACCTTACAGGATGTTTACCTCGCGCGCAGAGTATCGTCTGATTTTAAGAGAAGACAATGCCGACCTAAGACTCAGAGAAAAGGGTTACGGCATAGGACTTGTTAAGGATAATGATTTAGAGAAATTTCTCCACAAGAAGAGAAAAATTCGAGAAGAAATCGACAGACTGGAAAACACAAAGATTGTTCCAAACTCCGAGTTTAATGAAATCCTCGTTCAACTGGGTTCTTCACCCCTTAAGAAACCACAAACACTAAAAGAGATTCTGAGACGCCCGGAGATTACGTACAAGCAACTCAGCTTAATCGACCCGACTTCAATCGTTTTTGTAAGCAACGATATTTCATCCTTGGTTGAGATGGAAGTCAAGTATGAAGGGTATATTCAAAGACAGATGGAACAGGTAGATAAATTCAAACAGCTCGAAAAAATAAGAATTCCAGAGGCATTCTTATACGAGAACATCCCCGGTCTTTCGAGGGAAATTGTCCAAAAACTGTCGAGGATTCGTCCAAATTCTCTTGGACAGGCAACTAGAATATCCGGGATTACGCCTGCTGCAATTTCTGTTCTTATGGTTTACCTAAAACGGAAGGAACTTCAAATCAGAGGGGACTACTCTTCTTCTTTCGGTTCTTGATTTTCTTCCTCTTGTTCCGCTAATTCTCTTTCAATTTGTTCCATAATGTCTTCGTAGTCTCCGCCCACATAGCCTGAATTTTCTGGGTCTTCCAGCATATCGACCAAATCCTTTATCTTTCTTCGCCCTTTCTTAGGCATTTATTTCACTCCTCCATTAGCTCTACATCAGATGCGCTTCGATTATCAAGCGAATATTTGAGAATATAAAAAAATTTCAGCGACCATGCAGCCGTCCCAATCATCTAAACGCGGTCTAAAGTAAAATTATAAAACCTAGTTTATGAAAAACAAGAGTCGTGAAAGCTCGAAGAAATGGATTCTAAACCGATTTATGCGAGTTATCGTATCGCGGCCGGAAGCCGCTCCTACATTATCTGACCTCTGCTTTACTTCGGTTTTTCCAGAAGGAGGAAAAGGACGTTATCAGTAAAAGCCGGGTCCTTTGTTATACCCAGATGATCCCTGAAAAGGAACGTCACGTTAGTCCATTCTATAGGAGTCACAAGATTGGGCGTCCATTCCGCTTGCCCTACTCTTTCGTCCATTAGAGCGCTGGAACGTATAACCGTGCCGTCTCCCGGGGCTTGTGCGCTAACTTTAATCTCGCCTGTGTTTTTGTTTGCAGTAACGACCGCATCAGTGGGGACCGCATCGCCTGCTATAAGATAGATATTCAACCCCTGCGGTGGTTCGGAAGGTAGGTCGATTGCCCTATCGAACTGCTCTGCACGCCTTAGAGATTTCCTCAGGTGATCAATAGCTATTTCGCGCCTCTTTTCCAGGCTTGAAACTTCGGGCAGAATCAGTTTAAGGACTTCGTCTTCTTTCGGGTCGGCAAGCCCCCATCTCATCTTTATCCATAGCTCAGGATCCATTATATCCAGCGTCGCTCCGGTCTCATCGAGAAGCGCTCCATGCCTGGTTCTGGGAAGGAGTTGATAAACAGACGGCATAGTGCCTATCATCGCGGGTTCATACTTCGGAAGAAACGGGCCCAGCTCTTTTCCTTCAATCATTTCAACAATCGCAGAGGCGGAGCCGGCATTGGGCGTACCCACAAGGACCGCTTTCTCTACATACCTTGCCCCACGCCAGGTGACCTCGGGCAATGAGCCATCTTTTGGCAAGTCTGCATTTCCGTAACGAAGGTAATACCTGGTTATGAGTCCCCCCATAGAATGCGCAACAATGTTGAACTTCACGTCATAATTTTCGATCCCATAACGCTTCTTGAACTCCTCTTGTAAGTATGCTCGCTTCTCAATAATGAACTGATGAAGACGCCTTGCATTCTCCACATTGTCCCGCCTCCAATCGTATGCAAACTGAAAGCAGGTAAAATGTTCAGTCCCGTAATTCACTTGCCCATTAGTTCCCAAAGTTTCATCGCGATACCCGGCAACGCCCAATGCACTCAGAATATTTACGTAAGCGCGTAGCACAAGAGATAGACCGAGAACCCTTACCTTTACCCTGTCCAGCACCGCATCAGGATACACCCCGTCCTTTAGCTCGCTGAACGCAGCTCCTTCTCGCATGGGATGTGCAACGAGCCTTGCGCCGTCGGGCTTCTCCGGATTTGCATAACCTCCATCAAAAGCTCCCCAGACGATACGTCCGGATTCTTTATCCACGAGCTTCGAGCCCAAAATGCCGGGAATAACTATGACCGGGTTTTTATAAAGATCGGGAGAACTGGCTATCTTACTGTAAATCCCTCCTAAATCAGGGATTTTGTACTCAGCCGCGCACCCGGCACTAAAAAGCAGTAATGCTAGACAAATATTTACCATTCGCTTCATTTCAAATCCTCGTCTAAATTCGGGAGATAGCGTTTTATATACGCTTAAAACTCCGGTTTAGATTTATAAAAGGAGGTCAAAGCTAACGAAGCACAGTTGAAAGCCGAGGGACTCCGCGACGGAGAGAAGTCAACCGGCTTGATTCAAATGAAACTCGGAGGCAGCGAATGGAAAGTCGTCAAGGATTCTTGGAAAGGGAAAAAGAATTAGATTCCGAACAATAGTCCCAACGCTTAATTGAAATATTACGCAGCAATCTTCAATCTATCATCGCATGAAAAAGTAGGGAACGCATACTTGTCCTGAGCTTGACGAAGGATCCGCGTTCCTTACATAAGAAAAAATGCCCAGAATAAAGGAGACGCATGTAGATGCTCAGTAATAAGGTAACTCTTTTGCTAGAATTAATTAGACAAAGGAGGAAGCCTGATGAGACATCAAGATATTGTTATTGTAAAGAGATGGGTACCGATATTAAAAGAA
>Ga0187893_10001003_pt1 | contig 70561 bp, 70 predicted proteins | sample MA1701074metaG_FD_139574 | JGI IMG/M metagenome (GOLD analysis project Ga0187893, IMG submission 139574) | White microbial mat communities from a basaltic lava cave in the Kipuka Kanohina Cave System on the Island of Hawaii, USA - MA170107-4 metaG ...
GAGACGAGTCCTTCGCCCTCGTAGTAGTAGATGCGGTCGTCCTGGCCGCGCACGAAGTGCGGCATCGCGACGCGGGTCACACTGGTGATTCTGGTGGCGGCGCCGCCCGCGGCGGGGAGCCACACCAGGTCGAGCCCGGCGCCCGACTCTTCGATGCGCGGCTGCCGGGGCCCGCGCACCGCGAGCAGTCGGGCGCCGTCGGGCGACCAGGTGAGCGTGGCGAAGTACCCGGGCGCCTGGCTCGCCCGTTCGGGCCGCGCGCCCCGCACGTCCAGGCGCAGCGTCCAGATGTGACTGCCCGCCGTGTCGTTCCAGCTCACCCATGCCAGCGTCCGGCCGTCGGGCGACCAGGCGGGCAGGTGCTCGCCTTCGACCGACGCGGTCACGCGCGCCGGCGGCGTGGTGGTCCGGTGCACGGACGAGTCGGCCGGCAGATCCAGGGTCCACAGGCGGTCCAGCGCGGTGAACGCGATGCGCCGGCCGTCGGGCGAGAGGGCAGTGCTGCGGATCTGGCGCACCTGGACCTCGCCGGTGTCCACCCGCGACGCGAACTGGACCCGCGGCCCCATCTCCAGCTCGACGCCCGCGGTGAACGGGATCTCGGTGGCCTCCCCGCCGGGAACGGCGACCCGCCAGATCTTCCCGCCGTACGAGACGATGAGCGCGCGGCTGTCGGGCGTGAAGCTCATGCCGGGGTAGAGGTCGCGCGTGAACCGCGACTCCTGCTCGTCGCGCTGCACCGCGCGACGCAGGAACCGCTCGTCGCCGCTCTCGAGGTCGCGCAGCCGCAGCGCCGTTTCGGCGTCGGTGCGCGTGGCGTACACCATCCAGCGCCCGTCCGGCGACAGGGTCGGCCGCATGCCGCTGCCCCACTGCGACGACTGGGTCTGGTACTGGCTGGTGCGGCGGTCGAACACCGCGAGCTGCCAGGTGGGGAACACCTGGTTGTAGCTGAACCCGCCGGTACGCCGCGCGAACCACACGTAGCGGCCGTCGCTCCCGAACGCCGGGCCCATCGCGTTCATCTGGTCCAGGCCGCGCGTCAGCTCGACGCCCGCGCCCCCCCCCCCGTCACGGTGATACAGCTGCAGCTCGAAGCGGGAGCCCAGCGAGCCCTGGGCCCGCGAGACCACGATGTACTCGCCGTCGGGCGTCCAGTCGGGCGAGGCGTACAGGGCGGCGTCGCCGCGGGTCACCGCGCGCGGGTTCCGGCCGTCGGCGTCCACCAGCCACACATTCTCGGCGCCCGAGCGGTCCGACGTGAACACGATGGCGCGGCCGTCCGGCGAGTAGCGCGGCTGCCCGTCGAACGCGAAGCCGCTGGTGATGCGGGTGGCGCGCCCGCCTTCGATGGGCACGGTGTACAGGTCACCCAGCAGGTCGAACACGATCGTGCGCCCGTCCGGGGCCACGTCGAGCGAGAGCCACGTGGCTTCGCTCACCGTGAAGCTGTCGTGACGGGCGGGCTCGAGCGGCAGGTCGCGGCGCGGTCCCCGGCGGGCGGCCGGGGCGGCGGCCGCGGAGTCCTGCGCGAGGGCCGGCACGGCGGCCGCTCCCAGGGCGCCAACGAGGATGGCGGCGGCGCACGAACGCGTGTAGGCTGTCATACCTGAAACGCTCCGATAGGAAGGCGGACCCAATGTTACCTCGCGCGCGGCGCCTCGACGAGGGTCACGGCCGATGCTCCTGCTGAAGCTGCTCCAGCAGCTCGTCCGGACCCTCAACTCCGACGGCACGCCTGGACAGGTAGCCGCGGGCATCGCGCTGGGCGCTGTGTTCGGTCTGACGCCGCTGCTCAATCTTCACAACCTCCTGCTGTTCCTGCTCGCCCTGATCCTCAACGTCTCGCTCGGCGGCGTGTTCCTGGGCTGGACGCTGCTGACGCCGGCGGGCTTCGCGCTCGACCCGGTGTTCGACGCGATCGGCACCGCGCTGCTGAGCGCGCCGCCGCTGGTGGGGCTGTGGACCGCGCTGTACAACATGCCCGGCGTGCCGCTCACCAACTTCAACAACACCGTCGTGCTGGGGAGCTTCGTGTTCTGGGCGGCCGCGTCCGCGCCGCTGTTCTTCCTCGCGCGCAGGCTGGTCGCCACGTACCGGGTCCGCGTGTTCGAGCGGCTCAAGCGCACGAGGGCCTTCCAGGCGATCCGCGCGTCCACGCTGTACAACGTCTACCGCTGGTTCCAGCCCAACTAGCCGATGAAGGTCTTCCGCTGGAAGGCCATCGTGCCGATGGGGCTGGTCGCGATCGCGGTAGTCGTGTTGTGGCGCTTGTTTCTGAACGCCGCCATCCGCCGCACCGTGGAGATCGTCGGCACGGAAGTCGTAGGCGCGCGGGTGGACCTTGCGTCGGCGCGGTTCCGGCTGCGGGCCGCCGACCTCGTGCTGCGGGGCCTCGAGGTCACCAATCCCGACGCGCCGATGACGAACCTCGTCGAGATCGAGGAGATCGTCCTCGATCTCGGCGGCCGCGCGTTGCTCGAGAGGAAGGCGGTGATCCAGACGGCCGCCGCGCGACGGGTGCGATTCGGGACGCCGCGGCGCACCTCGGGGGCCATCGAGCGGCCGAGCCCGAAGACGGGGCTCGCCGCGCGCCGGGCGCAGGACTGGGCGAACCGGATCCCCGTGCCGCAGCTCGATCTCACCAGCATCGCCGGCACGGTGGTGAACATGCCCGCCATCGACGCCGAGAGCCTGCGCACGCCGCGCGAAGCCCGGGCGATCGCGGCGCGGGCGGACTCGCTGCGCACCGCGTGGCTGGCCGAGTTGCGGTCGCTCGACGCGCAGCCGGCGATCGACACGGCGCGGGCGCTGACCGAGCGGTTGCGCACCGAGGATCCGCGCCGGGTGGGGCCGCAAGGGGTGGCGCAGCACGTGGCGCGCGTGGGCGCGCTCACGCGGCAGCTCCAGCAGGCGCGCGACCGGCTCCAGGTGCTGCAACGCACGGTGGCGGCCGGCGTGGACTCGACCCGCGGCGCCGTGGCGCGCCTCGAGCAGTCGCGCGCCGCCGACTATGCGTTCGCGCGCTCGCTGGTGCGGATTCCCTCGTTCGCGGCGCCCGACATCTCGGCCGCGCTGTTCGGCGAGATGGCCAGGGAGCGGCTCAAGCCGGTCATGCACTGGCTCAACGTCGCGGAGGAGTACACGCCCGCCGGGCTCAGGCCCTCGCGAGACCCAGGCCCTCGGCGTGCGCGGATGGACGGGACCACGTTCAGATTCCCGCGCACGCATGAGTACCCGACGTTCCCGGTGGAGCAGGCGGCCGCCGACCTCGCCGTCGGCGGCGGCACCGTTGCCGCGGGCGCGTACGCGGCCCGGCTCACCGGCTTCACCACCCAGCCCGCGGTCTACGGCCGGCCGATGACCTTTTCGGCCCGCCGCGTCAGCGATGTCGGGCCGCGCGAGCTTCGCGTCGCGGGCGCGTCGGACCGGACCGGCGCCACGCCCCGCGATTCGCTCGACGCGCACGTGGGCGGCGTCACGCTGCCGGACATCAGCGTCCCGGCCGCGCGCGGCGCGCGGCTCGCGTTCGGGCCCTCCACCGTGGACCTGGGCTTCGCGCGCACCGGCGCGGAGATCAACGGCTATTGGCGGGTGCGGGCGCCGAACGCCACCTGGACCCGCTCGGCCGACAGCGGGTCCGCCGGGCCGGCACCACGGGTCGGCAGCGAGGCGTGGGCGGAGGCGTTGGTGTGGCGCGCGATCTCGGGCGTGCGCGACGTGGTGATCGAAGCGCGGTTCCACGGCCTGCTCACCAGCCCCGCGCTGCAGCTGAGCACCAATGTCGGCACGGCGGTTGCCGACGCGGTGCGACGGGAGCTGGGGGCCGAGATCGACCGCGTCGAGCGGCAGGTGCGGGGCGAGGTGGACCGCCGCATCGCCGCCGCGACGGCCGAGGCGCGCGCGAGGGCCGCCGCGCTCGAGACCGAGGTGCAGGCCCGGGCGGCGGCCGTGCAGCAGCAGCTCGACGAGGCCCGGCAGCAGCTGGAGCAGCGGCTGCGCGAGATGCAGGATCGCGCCGGGCTCCGGCTGCCCGGCGGCATCCGGCTGCCGCGGCCCTGAAACGGCACACAGTGGAGCGCCCGATGAACGATCTCGATCGTCGCGATTTTCTGCTTGCCGCCGCCGGCGTCGCCGCCGCGGCCTCCAGCGCGTGCGCGCCGACGCGGCCGGGCACGGCACAACCGGCGGCCGGCACGACGCTGTTCGCCGCGCCGCCGCTCGAGCGGGTGCGGGTGGGCTTCGTGGGCGTGGGCGGCATGGGCACCGTGCACCTCGAGAACTTCCTCGCGATCGAGGGCGCGGAGGTCCGCGCCATCTGCGACATCGTGCCGGAGAAGGTGACGCGGGCGCAGCAGAAGGTGGTGGACGCCGGACAGCCGCGCCCGCGCGGCTACGACCGCGGCCCGCGCGACTTCGAGCGGCTGTGCGCCGAGGAGGAGCTGGACCTCGTGTTCACGGCCACGCCGTGGGAGTGGCACGTGCCGGTGTGCCTCGCGGCACTGGCCAGCGGAAAGCACGCCGCCACGGAGGTCCCGGCGGCCATGACCGTCGAGGATTGCTGGGCATTGGTGGAAGCGGCCGAACGCCATCAGCGGCACTGTCTGATGATGGAGAACTGTTGCTACGACCGCCGCGAGATGCTGATGCTGCACCTGGTGCGGCGTGGCATGCTCGGCGAGCTGCTCCACGGCGAGTGCGGCTACCTGCACGACCTGCGCGCCATCAAGTTCTCGACCGAGGGCGAGGGGCTGTGGCGGCGCGCGTGGGCCCAGCGGCTCAACGCGAACCTCTATCCCACCCACGGCCTGGGCCCGCTCGCGCAGTGCTTCGACATCAACCGCGGCAACCAGCTCGAGTACCTGGTCTCGATGAGTGGTCCCTCGCGCGGGCTGCAGCGCTGGCAGGAGGAGCATCTGCCGGCCGCCGACCCGCGCCGCGGCGAGCGCTACGTCCTCGGCGACGTGAACCTCACGCTGCTCAAGACGGTGCGCGGCCAGACGATCTACCTGGTGCACGACACCAACCTCCCGCGGCCCTACACCCGGATCAACATGATCCAGGGTACGCGCGGGCTGATGCAGGGCTGGCCCGACCGCATTCATCTCGAGGGACGCTCGCCCGCACACCGGTGGGAAGCGCTGGAGGCGTATTTCGCGGAGTTCGAGCATCCGTTGTGGCGCGCCGAACGGGTCCGCAACGCCACGGGCGGCCACGGCGGAATGGACTATCTCGAAGACCGGCGGCTGGTCGAGTGCCTGCGGCGTGGCGAGTCCACCGACCAGAACGTGTACGACGCGGCGGCGTGGAGCTGCCTGGTCGAGCTGACGGGCCGGTCGGCGGCGCAACGCTCCCGGCCCGTGGACGTCCCCGACTTCACCCGCGGGCGGTGGCGGAGCACGCCGCCGCTCGGGATCGTGGAGGCCTGACGTGCGGCTCGACGGGCTCGACTGGACGATCGTCCTCGTCTCCATCGTCGTCTCGTTCCTGCCCGCCGTGCTGCTGGCCCGCCGGGCGGGCTCGAGTACGGCCGAGTTCTTCACGTCCGGACGCGCGGCCCCGTGGTGGCTCATCGGCGTGTCGATGGTCGCAACCACGTTCAGCACCGACACGCCGAACCTCGTCACCAACCTGGTGCGCGAGCGCGGCGTGGCGAACAACTGGCTGTGGTGGGCGTTCCTGCTGACGGGGATGTCCACCGTGTTTTTCTACGCGCGGTTGTGGCGGCGCTCCGGCGCGCTCACCGACCTCGAGTTCTACGAGCTGCGCTACGGGGGCCGGGCCGCCACGGTCGTGCGCGGATTCCGCGCCGTGTACCTCGGCCTGTTCTTCAACTGCGCCATCATGGCCACGGTCAACCTGGCGGCCGTGAAGATCGCGAACGTCCTGCTCGGCTGGCCGATGGGGCGGACGCTGCTGGTCTGCGCGCTGCTCAATGTCGCGTTCGCGGCCACCAGCGGCCTGTGGGGCGTGCTGTTCACCGACCTGATCCAGTTCGGCATCGCGCTGGCCGGCAGCTTCGCGGCCGCGTACTACGCGCTGGGCCGGCCGGAGGTCGGCGGGCTGGCGGGTCTCATGGCGAAGACCGATCCGGCGACGCTCAACCTGCTGCCCGACTTCTCGAGCGCCTCGCTGGCGCTGGCGGTGTTCATCATCCCGCTCACCGTGCAGTGGTGGTCGGTGTGGTACCCGGGCTCCGAGCCCGGCGGCGGCTCGTACGTCGCGCAGCGGATGCTGGCGGCGAGGAGCGAGCGTGACGCGCTGGGCGGCACGCTGCTGTTCAACGTAGCCCACTACGCGCTCCGGCCGTGGCCGTGGATCCTGGTGGCGCTGGCCTCGATGCTCGTGTTCCCCACGCTGGAGGACATCGCGCGCGCGCTGCCCCAGGTGGATCGCGGGCTGATCGGCCACGACCTCGCGTACCCGGCGATGCTTACCTTCCTGCCGCATGGCGTGCTCGGCGTGATGGTCGCGGGCCTGCTCGCCGCCTACATCTCGACCATCTCGACCCACCTCAACTGGGGCACGAGCTACCTCGTTCACGACCTGTACCGCCGGTTCCTGCGACCGGGCGCGGAGGAGCGGCACTACGTGGCGCTGGGCCGGCTCGTCACGGGCGCGCTGATGGTGGTCGCGGCGGGGTTCACCTACGTGCTCGACACCGCGAGCGCCAGCTTTCAGCTGCTGTTGTCCATCGGGGCGGGGACGGGGCTGCTGTACCTGCTGCGGTGGTTCTGGTGGAGGATCAACGCGTGGAGCGAGATCGCCGCCATGGCCAGCTCGTTCGCCATCGCGGCGGCGCTGTTCGCGTGGTCCCGCGCCGGCCACGCGGTGCCCGCGCACCTCGCGCTCATCGGGTCGGTCGCCGTGACCACGGTGGTGTGGGTGGCGGTCACGCTGCTCACGCGGCCGTCGGACGCCGCGCAGCTCCGGGCGTTCTACGAGCGGGTGCGGCCGGCCGGGCCGGGCTGGGCCGCGGTCCGCGCGGCGAGCGGCCTGCCGCCCTCGGGCGACAGCCTGCCGCAGGCGCTGCTCGGCTGGGTGTTAGGTTGTGCGTTCGTCTACGCGGCCTTGTTCGGCGCTGGCAGCCTGTTGTACGGGCGCGCGGGGCTGGGAGCGATGTGGACCCTCGTGTTCGTGGTCAGCGGGGCGGGGCTGTGGCGAGTGCTGTCGCGGATGTGGGGCGACGCTCCGGCGGCCACGTGAGCCTCGACATCGTCAAGCGAACCTTCGAGCGGTTCGGCCGGGACGACCCGCTGTACGCGGTGCTGTCGCACAGGGACCGCCGGCATAACAAGTGGGACGTCGCCGAGTTCTTCGAGACGGGGCGGCGCGAGATCGCGAGCCTGCTGCGCGACCTCGAGACCCTGGGCGTCACGCCCGGCCGCGGGCGGGCCCTCGACTTCGGCGCCGGGGTGGGGCGGCTCAGCCAGGCGCTGGCCGAGCACGTCGAGCGGGTGGTGGGCGTGGACATCGCGGAGTCCATGGTGGCCAAGGCGCGCGAGCTCAACCGCCACGGCGACCGTGTCGAGTATCGCGTGAACACGACCGACGACCTCTCCCAGCTCGAGACCGGCTCGTTCGACCTGGTGTACTCGAACATCACGCTGCAGCACATGCCGCCGCAGCACTCGTCGAGGTACATCCGCGAGTTCTTCCGGGTGCTGCGCCCCGGCGGCGTCGCCGTGTTCCAGGTGCCGTCCGGCCCGCCGCACCGACCCGGCTCGCTGGGCGCGTGGTGGTACGGGGTGCGCCGTGGCCCGCTGCGGAGATTCTGGAAGGCGGTGCGGGGCAAGCCGCCCGTGGAGATGCACTACGTCCCGCGCGCGGAGGTGGAGCGCATCGTCGGGGAGTGCGGCGGCCGGATGGTGGACGTGGCCGACGTCAGCCACAACCGACGCGGCACCAACTTCCGCTACATCGCGATCACGCGCGCCTAGTCGCCGACTTCGTCTTGCCGACCTGCGTCCCCGGCAGCAACTCGCCCTTCGCCGAATGGGCGATGAGCGTCTCGAGCCGCTTCTGGCGCGTCTCCTCCTTCTTGGCGCTCACGATCCACCACGCCGTCACTTTGCGGTACCCGGGCGGCTGGGCCTGGTGGAACCGCCACGCCGCCTTGTTCTTCCGGAAATGCCCGGCGTACGGCTCCGGGATGTCGACCGGCCGCTCCTCGTAGGAGTAGATGCCCGACTTGTACGCCCTGCGCTTCTCGAACGCCGCGAGGCCTGCGGGCATCATCAGCCCCAGGGCCACCAGCTCCGTCGCCCGCTTCGTATTGACGTTGCTCCAGATGCTGCCCCGTCGTCGCGGGGTGAACCGGATGGTGTAGCTCTCGGCTCCCAGGCTCCGGCGGATCCCGTCGATCCACCCGAAGCACAGCGCCTGGTCCACGGACTCCGGCCAGGTGATGCTCGGCTTGCCGGAGTCGCGCTTGTAGAACCCAACCAGCAACTCCTGCTCCTTCGCGTGGTGCTTCGCGAGCCACGCGCGCCATTTGGCGGGCGTCGGGAAGAACGTCGGCTTCAGTCGCGGAAGACGAGCCACGGGGAGGTGACGAGCAGCGCGATGAAGCCCGGGATCCCGAGGACGAGCGCGAGGACGCGCACCCAGCGCGGGTTCTCCGCCCACAGCTTGCCGGTGAGCACCTGGAGCGCGCCCTTGGGTACGAACGCCAGGCCGAGAAACACGGTGGCCATCAACACGGCCTCCGGCGCGCCCCGCCGCGCGGCCGCCAGGGAGATGCCGAGCGCGAACAGCGCGCCGCCGATCAGGATGAACAGCAGGCCGTTGAGGCGCACCAGCGCCGGCGTGCGCGCCGCGCCGGTCACCCTGAGGACGTCCAGCCACTCGATCATCGGAGGTTACCGCCGGCGCGGGGGCGGCGCGGGCATGGGGGCCGGCGGCGCGTCGTTCGAGCTCCACATGTCGAGCGCGATGCGCCACGTGTCGTCGGGCTGGCGCCGGAGGATCTGGAGGTACTTGCCGCGCTCGGTGACGGTGTCACCACCCATCACCGCGGAGTACGCGTACGAGCCGCGGTCGTAGGCGAGGTTGCCGCTGCCTTCGGTGCGCTCCGACGTGATGACGAACGCGGTCGCCCGCGCCCCGCTGTCGAGCGCCATGCGGACGGCCGCCGGGCCCGCGAGCGGCGGGCCGTTGGGAACCATCCAGACGATGTCGTCGGTGCGCTGGGCCATCACGCGATCGAAGTCATGGGCCACGATTCCCGACGCGAACGCCTGGCCGACGGCACGGATGGCCGTGACATCGGCGTCCGAGAGGTTGTCGTCGTCGCGGCCCTCGCAGGCCGCGACGGCGCACACGGCACCGAGCAGGACGGTGAGAATCAACCGGCGAACGCGACGCATCGGACGCTCCTTATCCCGGGGTGAGGCGTTTGATGGCGCCGCCCTGCTTGTCGAGCTCGGCGTCCTTGAGCAAGCGCCGGCCCTTCTTGCCGGGCAGGGGAATCTGGAAATGCAGCCAGTGGGCGCCGTCCTTGGCGCGCTCTTCGAGCACGAGGTCGAAGGCGATGGCGGCCGCGCCGCCGATGGCCTTCTGGAGCGCGTCGTGGGTCATGCCGGCCGGCGGATCGAAGTCCGCCGCGCAACCCTGCATGTGGTAGCTCTTGGGGCTGCCGCCCACGGCCTTGTTCACCTTCGGCGAGCGGTACCCGGACAGGATCTTGAGGGGCTTCCCGGTCAGGGTCCGCACCTTCTCGAGCTGGGCGGCGAGCCGCACGAGGTTCTTCCGGACGCCGGGCGGCGGCGTGTTGTCGATGCCCAGCCGCGTGGCCGTCCCGCTCACGATCATCTCGTTCAGGGTGAAGTGCGTGGAGAGGTGCGTCACCGTGCCCCCGGAGGTGGTGCGTGAGCCCGTCCGAACTTGCACCGGGCCGGGCGTGGGCGAAAGGCGGCCTCAGCGCGGCGCGCCGGCCGGCGGCGTCGGCGCGGGCACGGCGTTCGCGACCGGCGGCAGGGACTGCAGGTACGCGAACATCGCGTGCAGGTCGTCGTCGGTCAGCAGCGCGACGTTGGGCCACGGCATCGGGGGCAGCAGATCCCGGCCCGAGCCCAGGTGCCTGCCGGTGCGCATGGTCTGGATGAACAGCGAGTCGGTCCAGCCCCGGAGCCCGGTCTCGTCGGGCGTGAGGTTGGCGGCGTAGCTCACGCCCCACGGGCCGGCCCACGCGGTGAAGTGCTCGTTGGTGAGCGCGGTCCACTGGCCTGGCGCGATCACGCCGCGCGGCACCGCGGGAACGCGGGCGCCGGCGGGATGCCCCGCCAGGAGGCGCGTTGTGTCGAGCATCGGCACCGGGCCGGCGTAGATCTTCGGCGTGTGGCAGTCGTTGCAGCCGCCGAATTCCACCAGGTAGCGGCCGCGCTCGACGGGCGTGGGGGTATGGGCCGCGGTTTCCGGTGTGGCGCAGGCGGCGGCGGCCAGCATCAGGGCGGCGGCGGTGACGGCGGGCAACGGTCGGCGCAGGGCGGCTAGGGTCATGAGAGCAGCTCCTTTCCTGGGTCGGATCTGAGTCGCGTGAACGGAGCAAGAACATGGCGGCGGAGCGGCGCGCGTGGAATGCGGCGGTTCCGCCTGAGCCCGCGGGTCGCGTGCCGGCGTCGTTCGGCGGGCCGGGCCCCCACCGGCTCGATCACAGCCCGAACTGCCGCAGGTGGTGGTCGGTGTGGAGGAACCCCCAGCGGAGCCAGTGCGCCTTGGTCATCGGGCCGAAGATCGGATGCGTGGGGGCGAAGGAGCCCTGCGGGGCGGCAAGGGCCGCGAGCGCCGCGATGGCGTGCGCCCGCTCGGCCTCGAACGCCTGGGGGTCCAGCACGGCGTCCCCCGGCCTGGCGCCGGCCCGGATGCCGTGCGGCCAGGGAATCGGCATGTAGAGAGCGATCCACTTGACCAGCCGGGAGGGCCGGCGCTTCGAGCCGCTGAACGGGCGTAGCCCCTGGGCGGCCTCGGCCGCGATCGCCACGTGGGCCAGCATCTGGTGCGGGGTCATGGTGCCCCAGGCGCGGGCCGTTTCGGGGGTCGCGCGCTGGAGCCGGGCGGCGAGCGAGGCCGCGACGGCGGGGTCGGCGAGAGTCCTCATGGGCAACCAGTCTAGGACGGGAGCGCGCCGGCGTCGAGGTACGTGGCGATGCGCGGGTCTCCTGAACCGTGTGACCCCGGCTCAAGCCGGGGCTCGGCGAAGGACTGTCGCTCAAGCGACAGCCACCTGCAACCAGATGCAAGCCTACCGCGCCGCGCGGGCGATGATCGCGTCCATCTCGTCGGCGTGCGCGACGAGCGAGTTGAGCAGCGCGATCTGCGCTCGGGCCCGGTCCAGGTTGTGGCCCGGCCGCGCGACGCGGTAGTAGCGGTCGCCTTCGAGATGGTCGGTGAGAAACCGCACCGCCTGCTCGAGGGTGATCAGCCGCCCGGCGAACGCGAGCAGCTCGCGCTCCTTCGGCACCAGCACCGCCCCCGCCTCGGCGAGGTAGCCCTGCGCGAGCGCCTCGAACACCGGCAGGCGGACGCGGATCCGCGCCACGTCGGCCTCGTCTTCCGCCGTCGCGCTCACCATCGAGCGCACCAGGTCGCCGAAGTCGTACAGCGCCGAGCCGGGCATCACGGTGTCGAGATCGATGACCGCGAGTGCCGTCTCTTCCGCGTCGTCGAACAGGACGTTGGCGATCTTCGCATCGTGGTGCGCGATACGCCTGGGGAGGACTCTGCTCGCGAAGAGCGGCGGGAGCACGTCGGCCAGCCCCCGGCGCGCCAGGACGGCGTCCAGCTCGGGCCGTGCCTCGGCGAGGCGTCCCATCGGATCGCGGCAGGCGGCGCCCTCCAGGCATGCGAACCGCGCTGCGGTATCGTGGAAGCCGGGCAGCGTCTCGTGGAGCGGCGGGCCGTCGTAGTCGCTCATCAGCCGCAGGAACCCGCCGAACGCCGCCGCGGCCTCGCGGGCCAGCGCCGGCGACTCGGCCCGCTCCCGTACGTGCGCGCCCTCGATGAAATCGTAGACGCGCCAGCAATCGCCCGCCTCATCGCGATGCCACCAGCCGCCGCCCAGCGTCGGCCTGAGGACGAGTGAGCGCCGCGCCGCGCAATGCCGCGTGACGCGCACGATGTTCTCCATCACGGCGACGGGGTCGGGGAACACGGACGGGTTGAGACGCTGCAGCAGGTAGGTGCTCACCCGGCTGTCGGCGCGGCACTCTACGCGCCAGCTCTCGTTGATGTGGCCACCGGGCACGATCGACGCCGACACCGGCTCACCGGAGAGCTGGAATCGGGCGATCACATCCCTCAGCCTCGGGTCCGCGGTCAGCGCCACAGGCTCTCCGGGTAGCGTCCCTGCGCGTGCAGCGCGCGCAGCATCTCGGCGGCGGTCTCGCGGTCGTGAGCGTAAGTGAGGCCGAACCAGCCTTTGGCCGGGGGCAGGACCTTGACCCGCGCGAGCCCGGCGCGCAAGGCCTCGCGCACCGCGTCGGGCAGCAGGTACTCCTGTGCCGGGCCCGCCCGCATCGCGAACTCGTCGAACCCGGTCCGGAGGTGTGCGAACAGCTCCTGCGTGAAGCACCACAGGTTCATCGAGACGATCGTGCCCCCCCCCGCGGGCACGTCGCCGGGCTCGAGGCGCCGCTCCTCGAGATCGATCAGCCAGCCCTTCTCGTCCACCCGGCACACGGCACGGTTCACGGGCCCCTGGCTCGAGAGCGTCGCGTCCGCGGGGTAGCCGGCCAGTGCCCACGTGACCTTCGCCGGCTTGAGGTCGCGCAGGAACGCGAACGCCGCCGCGAACGCCTCGGCCCCGTAGAAATCATCGGCGTTGCACACCGCCAGCGCTTCGGATACGTGGGGCGCGGCAGCCAGCAACGCGTGGGCGGTGCCCCACGGCCGCACGCGACCCTTGACCAGCGCGCCTTTGGGCGCGTCCTCCGTCTGCTGGAACGCGAGCTTGACCTCGAGCGCACCGCGAAACCGCGACGCGAACGGATGGAACGCCTCCACCATCTCCTGGCGGATGACGAACACGATCCGCTTGAAGCCGGCGCGGTGCGCGTCGTAGGCGGTGTAGTCGAGAATGGTCTCGCCGTGGGGGCCCACCGGCACGAGCTGCTTGAGGCTGCCGAACCGGCTGCCCAGGCCGGCGGCGAGCACCACCAGGCTCAGGTGCACGGACCCTCGGGGTGGACGCGGAGCCTCATCGGCGGGAATTTACCTGCCGGCTCAAGGAGGCACATGGTGCATCGAACCCTGGCATTCCTGCTGATCGCGGGGCCCTACGCCGGCCGCGCCGCCGGCCAGTCGCCCCCCCCCGACGACGGGCGCATCCGCTCGGCAGTCGAACGCTTCGCGCCGACGATCACCGAGGTGCGCCACCGCATCCACCAGTATCCGGAGCTCGGCAACCGCGAGGTGCGGACCGCGGGGATGATCGCCGAGCACCTGCGCGGGCTGGGCCTCGAAGTGCGCACGGGCATCGCGCACACCGGCGTGCTCGCGGTGCTGCGCGGCGCCCGCCCCGGCCCGGTGGTCGCGGTGCGCGCCGACATGGACGCGCTCCCGGTCACGGAGCAGAACGATCTCCCGTGGCGGTCCACGCAACGCTCTACCTACCTCGACCAGGACGTGGGCGTCATGCACGCCTGCGGCCACGACATCCACGTCGCCGTGCAGCTGGGGGTGGCGTCGGTACTGGCAGGGATGCGCGACCGCCTGCCCGGTACCGTGCTTTTCATCTTCCAGCCCGCCGAGGAGGGTCCGCCACCCGGCGAGCGCGGCGGCGCGCGGCTGATGCTCGAGGAGGGCGCGTTCCGCGATCCACGGCCCGCGGCCGTGTTCGGCCTGCACGCCAAGGCGGAGATGGACGTGGGCCAGGTGGGCTACGCCTCCGGCCCGTTCCTGGCCGGCGCGTCGAGCTGGAGCGCGGTGGTCCGGGGCCGCCAGAGCCACGGCGCGCAGCCGCAGCTCTCGGTGGACCCGATCGTCACGGCGTCGCAGGTGGTGCTCGCGCTGCAGACGATCCGCTCGCGCACCCTCTCGCCGTTCACGCCGAGCGTGGTGACCGTGGGCATCATCCGCGGCGGTGAGCGCGGGAACATCATCCCGGCCGAGGTCCGTCTGTCGGGCACGATCCGCTACTACAGCGACGCGGTGAGGGACACGATCGAGCGTCGCATGCACGACATCTTCCGTGGCATCACCGCCGCGGCCGGGGGCTCGTACGAGCTGGTGGTCGAGGGCGGCCTGCCGGTCACGGTGAACGACCCGATCCTCACCGCGCGGGTGCGGCCGACGCTCGAGCGGGTGGTGGGCGCCGCCAACGCGCGGATCATCGAGCCGTGGAGCGCGTCGGAGGACTTCTCCTTCTTCGCCAACGAGGTGCCGGGCTTCTTCTTCAACCTGGGCGTGCAGCGCCCGGGCACGACGAGCGGCGGGCACCACACGCCGACGTTCATGGCCGACGATGCCGCCATCCCGGTCGGGATGCGCGTGATGGCGACGCTGCTCGTGGATTACCTCAACGGCGCGCCGTCCGGCGCGGGGACGGGACGATGAGCTGGCGCACCGAGCGACCCGGCGCGGACGAGTACTTCTCCTACTACGAGAACTACATCTCCAAGGTGCCCGACGGCGACATCATCGCCACCCTCGACCGCCAGCTCGGTGAGACGTCAGGCATCTTGAAGAGCATTCCGGAAGCGAAGGGCGCGCACCGCTACGCGCCGGGCAAATGGAGCATCAAGGAGCTGGTCGGGCACGTGACCGACGCGGAGCGGGTGTTCACCTTCCGCGCGCTGTGGTTCGGGCGCGGCTCGCCGAGCGAGCAGCCCGGCTTCGACGAGAACCTGTGGGTGCCGGCTGCCGGCGCGGACCGCCTCCGGCTCGCGGACCTCGTGGCGGAGTACGAGGCGGTGCGCCGATCGTCGCTGGCGCTGTTCCGTTCGTTCGACGACGCGGGAGCGCTGCGGCGCGGCGTGGCGAACGGCAAGGCGGTGTCGGTGCGCGCGCTGGCCTGGATCATCGCCGGGCACGACCGGCACCACCTGGGCGTGTTGCGGGAACGCTACCTCGGCTGAGCCGGCTGCGCGGGCGGGTTGAGCCGCGCACGCACCCGCTCGTTGTTCGGGAACTGCACGGCCAGCGCCTGGAGCGCGGCGCGCGCGGAATCCGCAAGGCTCATGGCCTCGAACGCGTCCGCCATCAGCATGCCGCGGCGCACCACGAGGCCGGGATTCTCCGGCGGCGGCTCCCAGTTGCGCAGCATGGACAGCGTGATCGTGGGATCCTGGGCATCGCGCAGGAACGACTCGGCGCGGAGCACGAAGGTCAGCGGGCCCGGATCGGCCTGGTTGAGCAGCGTGAACAGCGCGTGCGCCGCCTCGGGCCGGTTCGCCGCGCGCTCCATGACCGCATTGTGGTACAGTCCCGCGATGAGCAGCCGCCGGACGTCGGCGGTGTCGCCGCTCCGGATGCCGACGCCGCCCGCGTAGTTGTAGACCAGCTCCCCGCCGTGCTCCGCCGCCTCGAACAGGAAGAACAGCGCCGCGAGGCCGGCGGCCGCGGCGCCGACCCGGATGCCGACGGCGGCCCGCGGCTTCCACCGGGCGGCCGTCAGCGCACCCAGCTCGAGCACGGCGACGATCAGCAGGCCGTTGCGCGCCCGCTTGCCCCAGTCCTCGTGCTCGACCACCGCGTCCCGCGCGCCGGGGACGCGCTCCACCGGACTATGCGCCTGGTCGCCCGAGCTCACCGCGAGCACCGAGGCCGCTGCCGAAAGCACGATCAGGGTCGTGGCCGCCGGGCTGATGAAGGCGAACCGCTGCGGGAGCGGCAGCAACGACAGCACGCGGGCGATGACACCCACGAAGCCGAGGGCGATCACGAAATGGACGATCTGCGGGTGCCAGGAGGCGATGTCGGGCATGGGGACCGGAGAGTGGGTGAAGGAGATGCCGGCTATGAGCTGTGAGCCATGAGCTATGAGCCATGAGTCATGAGCGGGCTCTCGATGCTCATCGGCTGCGGAGGCGCGCCAGCTCGGCCTCGGCCGCAAGATAGCCGAACGCCGGCCAGTTCGTGCCCTCGAGGACGCGCTGGAACAGCGGCGTGGCCTGCGCGCGGCGGCCGTTCACGAGGTGCCACGCGCCGACGCCGTAGCCGACCGTGGCGTCGTCGAGCGAGGAACGCTCGCCGGCCGGCAGCACCGAGTCCTCGGGCATCTCGCCCTTGAACAGCAGCAGCAGCCGGTGGTATGAGCGGTTCTCGATGATATCGAGGTCGCGCGAGATGGGCGCCAGGGTCGCCGCCGCCTCGTCAGAACGGCCGAGCCGGCGCAGCGTGAAATACCGCCAGTAGGTCGTGGCCGCGAGCATGTCGAAGTTCCGGGACACCGCCAGGCATTCGTCGTACGCCGCGAGCGCTCCGGCGAAGTCGCCGCGCAGGTAGCGCGCCAGGCCCAGGTGGTACCAGATATTGGATTGCAGCGTGCTGGTCGGGGTGTTGCGCGAGTTGGGCAGGCCGTCGGGCTCGACCTCGTCGGGCCGGCCGCGCACCAGCTCAGCGGCGCGCGCGAAATCCTGCGCCGCGCGGTCCAGCTCGCGCACCGTGAGCCGGCGGTGGCCGCGGTGCCGGTAAAAGCGCGCGTCGTTGGGCCAGCGCGCGATGCCGCGGGTGTAGATCGCGACGGCCTCCCGGTAGCGTCCGAGATACGCGGTGCGGCGGCCGAGCCAGATCAGGGCGTCCGGGTCGTTGGGGCGCGCCGCCACGTCGCGCTCGGCCTCGCGCAGGCGCTGCTCGTAGCCCTGGCGGATCGCCGGCGCGAGCGCCGGCGCGCGCAGGGTGTCGCCCAGCAGCGAGATTGCCTCGAAGGCCGGCCGGGCGGCGGGCGCGCGGGGCGCGGGCGACCCCCTCCCCGCCCCGGCACATCCGGCGGCCGCCGCGCCAACGTAGAGAGCCAACAGGAGTCGCATTCTCGATGACCGTGTTCGTGACGGGCGGTACCGGCTACGTCGGCCGGCACGTGATGCCGCGCCTGCTCGAGCGCGGGCACTCCGTCCGCGCGCTCGCGCGTCCGGGGTCGGAGCACAAAGTGCCGCCCGGAGCCGCGATCGTCCAGGGCAACGCCCTCGACGCCGCGACCTTCGCCGCCAAGGTCCCACCCGCCGAGACGTTCCTCCAGCTGGTCGGCACCCCGAACCCCGGACCCGGCAAGGCGCAGCAATTCCGCGAGGTGGACCTGGTCTCGGTACGGGCGTCGGTCGCGGCGGCGCGCGGGGCCGGCATCCGCCACTTCATCTACGTCAGCGTGGCGCAGCCCGCGCCGATCATGGCCGACTACCTCGCGGTGCGCGCGGAAGGCGAGGCGTTGATCAAGGGCCCCGGCTTCGCCGCCACGTTCCTGCGGCCGTGGTACGTGATCGGCCCCGGCCACCGCTGGCCGCTGGCGCTGGTGCCGTTCTATTGGCTCGCCGAGCGCCTGCCCGCTACGCGGGAGTCGGCGGTCCGGCTCGGCTTGGTGACGATCGCGCAGATGGCCGAGGCGCTGGTCCGGGCCGTTGAGCAGCCCCCGGGCGGGGTGCGCATCGTGGAGGTCGGGGAGATCAGGCACGGGCTTTGAAGAAACCTTCGGAAACGCTTCAACACGCCTGCCGGCGCTCCCGGCGAGCTTGCCCCCATGCTAGCGTTCCCTTATCCGATGACCTGGCCGTACGCCGACCTGTGGGATCAGGCGTGGACGTTCGAGGAGTTCCTCGCGCGCGCCGCGCCGCCGCACCGCGAGCTGTGGCACGCCGTGCATCGCCTGGCCAGGGTGCCCGAGTGGGCCGTGGTGGAAGCGCGGGCGCTGCCCGCGATCCGGCTCGTGGTGCTGACGGAGGACTGGTGCGGCGACGCCGTGAACACCGTGCCGGTGCTGGCCAAATGGGCCGCGGCGGCCGACATCCCGCTGCGGGTCCTGCGGCGCGACGCGCACCCCGACGTGATGGACCGGTATCTCACCAACGGGACGGCACGCTCGATCCCGGTCGTGATCGTCCTGACCGAAGCGATGGACGAGCTGGGTTGGTGGGGCCCGCGGCCGCGGGCGCTGCAGGAATGGGTCGTCGAGCAGCGCCAGGCCGGCCGCGACAAGAAGGATCTGTACCCGGAGATCCGCCGCTGGTACGCGAAGGACAAGGGCGAGACGACGCTGCGGGAGGTGCTTGCCGTGGCCGCCGGCGCCCCGCATACTGAAGCCGTCCCTTCGGCGTGAGGCGGTGATGACGAGAATCCGGTCCAGGTACGTGCTGTTCGCGCTGGCTCTGCTGGCGGGCTCCGCGCTGGCCCAGAACCCGCCGGCCGCAGCGCCCGCGGTGCCGCCGCTCGAGGTCGGCGCCGTCGCGCCCGACTTCGCACTGCCGGGCGGCACCCGGTTCGGGGTCCTGCGCGATCCGATCCGCCTGACCCAGTTCCGCGGCAAGACTGTGGTGCTGGCGTTCTACTTCCGATCGCGAACCCGTGGCTGAACGATTCAAATGGACGCGTACCGTGATCAGTACGCGCAGCTCTTCAGGAACGGCCGGAACGTGGTGCTGATCGCCATCAGCGCCGATTCCGATACGATGCAGGCGGCATGGGCGCGGGAGTCCGAGTTCCCGTTCCTGTTCGCCAGCGACTCCAACACCGCCGTGGGCCGGACGTACGGCGCGCTCGCGTCGCGCGCCGGGGTCACGAACCGCAACCTGTTCGTGGTCGGGCCGGACGGGCGCATCGCGTATCGCGCGGTGCCGTTCCGCGAGGTGGACCCCGCGGCCTACACCGAGCTGGGCCAGGCCCTGGACCGTATTTCGCCCAGGGATACGGCTGGGGGACGCTGACCACTGACGGCTGGCGGCTGACGGCTGACGGCTGACAGCTGACAGCTGACAGCTGGCAGCAGGCCACAGAGGGCCCGGTGCGAGCCGGGCCCTCCGTGCGTTCGGAACGTCGGGGCTGAAACGGCGCTAGCCTCTGCGGCGCGGCGCCGGCGGCGGGGGCGGCGCGGGCAGGTTGCTGCGCCAGATCTCCTCGGCGATCAGCCACTGATCACCCACCTTGTGCCAGTGTCCGATGCCGACCCCGGTGTCGGCCGGCATCGGCGCGCCCGCGGGCGGCGTGAACGTCCACGCGGCCCGGACGATCGCCACCGGTCCATTGACCACCAAGTTCTCGACGCGGAACTGCAGCTCACCCATCGGGCCGTTGGCGAAGTACCCGGCCAGCCCCTGCCGAATCCCGTCCTTCCCGTGGACCGGAGGCATGTTCGGCGGCAGCTGATGCGCCTCGTCCATGTACATCGCTACCAGCGAGTCGGTGTGGCCGGCCGAGAAGTGGCGCCCGTAGGCGGCCATCATCGCCTCGACCGCCGGGCGGGCCGCCTCGGTTTCGGTCTGGATGCGGGCCGCCGCCTGTTCGGGCGTTTCGGCGCGCTGGCAGGCGACGACCGCCAGCGCGGCAACGGCGAGGAATGGGGTGCGCACGAACACCTCCGAGTTCGGGAGGCAGCGAACCTATCGCGACATCCCGGGGCGCACCAGCCTCAGCGATCCGTCCTGCAACAGGCCGACACCGGCGGCGTAGAACTTGGACTCGCGGGCCCCGCGCTCCAGCGGCGTCGACTCCTCGATCTGCACCACGTCCGTGAAGGCACCCGCGGGCGTCGTCAAAGTGGCGCTGGTGCTGACAATCTGGGCGCGGTCCATCGCGACTCGCGGGGCGACCTCCTGGTAGTACCGGCTCCCCAGCAGCGGCAGCCCCGGCATCATCAAGCCGAAGCGTGCGCCGCCGGCGCCGGCCAGCCAGGCACCTTCGTGGCTGACCACCTGCCCGTCCCGGTAGATGTCCACATCCTCGCCGAAGTAGAACACGCTGTTGGTCCGGCTGCTGATCGCGAAGAAGTTCCGCGAGACTTCGACGAGCGCGCCGCTCTCCGTTTCGCGCTCCTCGACGACGCGCGTCTCGACCCCGTCCACCATGCGCGTCTCGGCGAGCACGGTGATCACCAGCCGCACGCGCCCGTCCTCCAGCACCAGCTGGTACCCGGGCTCGAGCACGAACCAGCGGTTGCGGCCGGTGGAACGCAGCTCCTGCCGGTCCACCGCGAACTGGTCGGTCCAGGTCTGACCGGCCTGGAGGCGCCACGCGCCGGCCAGCCCGAGCAGCCCGGCTGCGGCGAGAGTGGGGACGACGATGCGGGTTCGCATGGGCCCTCCGGAAGCGGCGCCGCGCGTGCGGCGACGTCAGAAAGACATCATACCCTCATCCAGCCGTTCGAACTCCGCGCGCAGGGCCATGCGGGTTCAGCGCCGCCATTCGGTCACGCGCCTCGTGGCGAGCGTGCGCCGGAGCCTCGTGGCGACGGCGGTCGCGGCGACCAGGTTCCGGCCGGCCGCCGCGGCCCTCAATCCATCGAGCGCCCCGTCAATCCGGCTCAGCTCCGGCTCGTAGGTTACGTCCGGAGCGAGCCGGTCGCGGATCCACTTGAGCGTGGCCGCATCGGCGAGCACCGCGCCCTGGTCGCCGGCCGCCGCGTCGACGAGCAGCTGGCGGGCCCACAAGTCGAGCAGCTCGCGGTCGATCTGAGCCACCGAACGGTGGCGGAGCTGGAGGTCGAGGCTCGCTTGATCGACGTCCACGGAAGCCTGGCGCGTTGCGCCGATGGCTTGGGTCTGCACCGCATTGCCGAGCGCGGTCATCGCGGCGTTCATCTGTGTTCTCAGCGTCGGCGGCACGCTGCCCGCCTGGAACGCGTTCCACGCGGTCGTCATCCGGCCAAAGATCGCCGACGCCGCGCACCAGCCGCCCGTCTGGGCCGCGTCGAAGATGCTGTCCGCGCCCGCCGACAGGGTCGCAAGCTCTGCGGGCATGGCCCCCGGCAGCGCGTCCGTCGGCACCGCGAGCGCGACGGCCTCCAGATTCCCGGTGGCCGAGCCGCTGGAGAACTCGCCGTAGCCGGGCGCGAAGGTCTTGTCCTCCCGGGTTCCATCCATGTGCAGCTCGTCCATCACGACCGCGCCCTGGACCGGGCCGCGCGGGCCGTTCACGGTGACCCCCGTGGTCTTCACCGCGACTTCCTCGAACACGATGCCGCACACGTTCTCGGGCCGGAACACGTCGCCGACCTGGGGGCTGGCGGGCATGATCATCGCCGCCGGGCCGTCCCGGCCGGCGAGCCAGGTCCCGTCGGTGTCCACGATGACGCCGCCCTCGTAGTTGTGCACGTCCTCTCCCAGGTACCACACGGCGCCGTCGTCGGCCTGGGCGTACCAGTCGATCGCCACCTCATGCAGCTCGCGACCCAGCCACGCGACGTACTGGGACGTCAGCACGTCGACGGGCTCGCCGTCGAGATCCAGGGTCCGGGTCCCCGGCATCAGTGTGGTTTCGACCCGCAGCGGCACCCCCCCTACGTTGCCCATGAGCAGGACCCGTTGCAGCCCGCTGATGGGGAAGAGCGGATTGGTGACGCTGGTGGGGTTCGTGAACGACGGCTGCTGGAGATCGACGCGTGCGCTCTGCGGTGCGGTCGGCAGGCCCAAGCAGGCTTCGTCGGTGGCCGCCGGGCTGTCACAGCTGGCGAGCGCCGCGAACGCCACGATCGCAGTGAGCGTGATGGGTCGGCGGGTCACGAGGTGCCTCCATATGCAGTGGAATCCTGTGAAGCGCGGTCGTCGCAGGAGGAGCAGATGACATGGAGACTTGTGACAGTCTGGGAACGGTCTCTGGCTAGCGCTCCGGGCGCTTCATGGGGAGCACCCAGGTGCCCGATGCGGCGGGCCGGGCCGTCGTCACGTCGGGGCCCCGCTTGAGGAACACCCGCGAACCGCCCACGTGAATCTCGATCCACGGCGCGGTGCGGGGAATCCGGACCTCGAACGTGGCCGTGCCCTCGTCGTTGGCGATCACGAGCCGGTCGCCATCGGTGCTGAAGGTCGCGGCGCCGGCCGGGGCGTGGGCCGAGACTTCGGCACTGTCCGTCAGCGCCACGCGCACCTCCCCCACCGCCTGGTAGGACGTGAAGACGATGCGGAGCTGCCGTCCGGGGTCCACCGCGATCCCGGCGACCGCCGGCGGCTCGATGAGGACCGGACCGGGCGCCTCGCGCGACGGGGCCGCGGGACCCGCGAGGCGCCGGCCGAGGGCCTCCACCCAGGCTCGAGCGGGGGAACCGGGCATTGCGTACGACGCCCCGGCGACGCCGAGCGCCAGCAGGGCACCCGCGGCCCACCGCATCGGGCCGAGACCCTTCCCGCGCGACCGCGCGATCACCGCTTCCGAGGTGAGCGGCGGCGGTGCGTGGTCGACGGCGCGCAACAACGCGAACACATCGTGCTCCTCCCGCTCCGCGGCCGCGAGCTCCGCGCGACAGGCGTCGCACGCCGCGAGGTGGGCCCGGGCAGCCGTGTCCGCCGACCCCGGGAGCTGGCCGTGCAGCAGCCGCTGAACCTGCTCTGGGTCAAGGTGCATGCGACGCTTCCTCGTAGGTCGTTCGGAACGCCTGTTTGGCACGCGCGAGCATGACACCCACGCTGGCTTCGTTGAGCTCGAGGGCTGTCGCGATGTCGCGGTAGCTGTAGCCCTCGGCCCGGAGCAGCAACAGGCGCCGCTCGCGCTGCGGCATCCGATCGAGCGTGGCGCGGACCCGCCGGCGCGACTCCTTCGATTCGGCCGCCTCGTCAGGCAAGGGCGGCGGGTCGGCATGCGCGCCCTCACCGCGCGCCGGGGTCAACAGCCGGCGGCGCCGGGTCTCCGACGACTTGGCGTTCCGAAACAGGTTCAGAGCCACCGTGATAAGCCACGCCTCCGGCGCGTCCGGCACCGACCCGCGCTCGTGCAGGCGGATGAACGCCTCCTGCGCCAGGTCGGCGGCGAGCTCCGGCTCGCCCGACAGCCGGTCCAGATAGCGGAACACCCGGCGGAAGTGCGCGTTGAACAGGTCCACGAACTGGTCGTGGAACGATGCGGTCTCAGGCAGCGCGCCGACTCCCTCCCGCCCACGGGCCCGCCCCCCGTGGCCCGCCGTCGCCTGGTCGTGGCGCACCATTACTCCCGGACTGTTCACGATGGGGCTCCGCGTATGGAACACAGATCCCCGCGGGTTTGTGACAACCCGGGGCCGTGCGGGTCAGAATCGCCAATCGAGGCCGACCACCAGGGGAGCCGGGGGGCGCATCTCCACCTGAACCGCCGCTCCGGTCGAGGGATCCCGGGCGTAGGTCAGCACGTTGCGCCGGCCGAGGATGTTGGTGAGCGAGCCGAACAATGCGATCTGCGCGTCCCGCCCGCCGATCATGAGATGGAAGTGCTGGCGGACGCCGAGGTCCAGGCGGATGTAGGCCGGCAGGGACGTCCCGCCGAGCGGCTGCCCGCCGTAGTGCGGGCTTCCCCCGAACTCGCATCCCAGGTCGACGAGGTTGCAGGCCTCCCACTCGAGCCCCCCGGCGACGGTCGTGGTGCGGCGTCCCAGCGCGCCGGCGGCGCCGAGTCGGAGTGACGTGGTGGTGGTCGGGAACAGGATCACGCCGCCCTCGAGGAGATGCGTCGCGCCGTGATCGGGGACGTAGCTGGAGTCGCCGTACGCCAGACGCACGCGCTGCAAGCCGTAGCTCGCCGTGATGCCGAAGCGCCTGGCGCTCACCGTCGCCTCGACGGACGCTCCCCGCGCCGCACCGGATCCCACGACGAACCGGCCCGTCACGAACGGTTCGCCGTCCGCCGGCGCCACCAGCAGCAGGCCGTCGAAGCCGCGTTCGTACGCCTGGACGCCGAGGCGCACGCCGCCCGACGGGCGGTACTCCAGGGCCGCGACGCCCTGGTCGCTCCGCGCCACGGGCACTCCTCTCGCCCCGGCGCCGACGTAGAGGTCGACCGGATAGATCGTACCGACCACCGACTCGGCGTTGCGGAGCGACTGCGCGAACTGGTGCGTCCGGGAGAAGCTGCCGGAGACCGTGAGCCGATCCCCCACGCTCCACCGCAGCTGGGCCCGGGGGCCGAAGTAGACTTCTCCGCCCGTGGAGGACAGCGCCGCCCCCGCGTCGAGCATGACGCGATGGTGGATGGCCCGTGCGTGCTGCCCGAACGCGGCCGCGACCGTGGTCAGGCCGCCGAGCGACCCGGAAGGGCCGGATGCGGAATCGGACGAGATCGCATACGACGTGCGGCTGCGCTCGACGCGCAGGCCGAGCGTGCTGCCGGACCGGGACCCGCGGCGCTCGACGGCGGCCAGCAGTCCGAGGTCGTGCCGGCCCGCGGTCAGGTCTACGGGGCCGGCCTGCGCGGCCCACTCGGAGCTGGCCGTGCCGGCGGTGCTCCAGCCCACCACTCGCAGCGCGGCGCTCGAAAGCGGGCGGCGCCACTCCACGCCGAACGATCGGCTGTTCCACTCGAAGACATTCCGGGCGTTGCTCGGGCTCGTCGCGGTGTCGGCCGCCACCACGGCGGCGGCATCCACGTCGTTCGCGCTGAGGTATCCAAGCAGCCGCAGCTGGCCGCCGAACGCCGGGGCCTCGAGCTTCGCCAGCGCGTCGGCGGTCGTGCCGCGCACGTACGAGACCTCGGCTCTCGGGGCGATGATGCCGGGGTAGCCGGACCGCACGCTCACCAGGTAGCCCGCGCCGGCCGCGCCGATCGGACCGTCGAGAGTCAGGCGCGTCTGCGTCGTGCTGACGGCTCCCTGTGCGCGCAGCATCGAGCCCGGCGTGCGCGTCACGGCTTCCACGGCGCCGGACAGGGTAGGTGGGAGCGCGGGCGACGGGGCCGAGGACGACAGCTGCAGCCGGGAGAGCGCGTCGGGGTTCCAGGCGCTGAACATGCCCGCGGCGTGGTAGGGGCTGAGCACGGGGATCCCGTCGAGCAGATAGGCGGTGTGGTCCGAAGCACCGCCCCGGATGTGAAGGCCGCTCGGCGCCTCCGGCCGCATCACAACCTCCCCGCCCCCGAGCGCCTGGAAAACATCGGGCTCCGCCAGCAGTGGATGGTTCCAGACCGCGGCGATGGAGATCTCGCGGTCGGGGAACGCGGTTCCGTCGCTGCCGGCGGTGCCGCGCCCGATCGTCGTCGCGTGCACGTCGACCGGTTGGAGGCGCACCGGGGCGGGCTGCAGCGCGACGTTGATCTCGAGACGCCCTTCGCGCGGCACCAGCGCGTGCAGGGAACGCGGGGCGTAGCCGATGAACCGGATCGTCACGTGGTGGGGCCCGGCGGGCACGCCCCGCAGCAGGTAGCGTCCGTCGGGGTCGGTCGTCGTGGCGCGGTCGAGGTCGGTCAGGGTCACGACGGCGCCGGCGAGCGTCGCGCCGCTCTCGGCGTCGCGCACCGTGCCGGCAACCGAAGCCTGCGCGGCCTGCACGGCGAGCAGGACCGTCAGCGCTCCCAGGGTCATGCGCACCCCGCGGCAGGCCCGGGCCGTGCCTCCGTCCGGCTCAGACCCGTGTGGCTGCCCCCTTTGCCGTCAGGATGGTCCAGACCCTCTCCGCAGTGATGGGGATGTCGATGAGCAGGTCGGAATGCATGTCGGTCACCTACACCGCGAGCCGGGCTTTCACCCGCTCGACGTCCTCAGGTACGTCCACGTCGGTGAGCGCTTCGGCCGGCCAGGAAACGACCGTCGCCTCGCTCCGGTGCCGCCGCACGACCTGCTTGCCGCAGCCTTCTCCCTCCATCGCCATCAGCTCCGGGAACAGCGACCGGTCGTAGAGCTGGGGCGGGGCGTGAACCCCCCCGTAGTCCGAAACGACGAGGGGCGCCGTGCCGGCGCGGTAGCGCGTGACCAGCGTGGCGATCATCTCCGCCGTGACGAACGGCATGTCGGCGAGCATCACGACGACGGCGCGCGGCTCCGCGGGGAGCGCCGCGAGGCCGGCGTGGAGTGAGCTGTTGATGCCCCGCGCGTATTCGGTGTTGACGACGGTCCGGCAGTCCACCGGCGCCAGCTCCCGGCGGGCCTGGTCCGCCTCGTGTCCCAGCACCACCAGCACCGGGTCGAGCCCGGCCCTCGTCGCCCCTCGAACCGCGCGGCGCAGCAACGTCTCCCCGTCCAGCGCGAACAGCAGCTTGTTCCGGCCCATGCGCGTCGAGGTGCCGGCCGCGAGGATGATCCCCGCCACCGTGCCCGCGCGGTCAGCCGCCATGGATGGCGCCCGTCCTGTCACGCAGATGCCGAGGCTCGCGCTGCTGTTTCATGGTGACACCATCGCAAGGGCTCGAGGGATTCGGCCGCCACGCGGGTGCCGGGATGCCTCAAGAAGGCGGGCTCTTCCGGACCCTGTCAAGCTTCAAGCAAGTCAGTCGTGCCGGATCCGCCGGGCCCGATGACGCGGATCCGGCGCACCTCAGGGAGCCGACTGCCGCGCGGCCCAGTGCTCCTGGATCCCGGCCACCCACTGGGCGCGCCGGGTTTCTATCTGCCGGACGATTGCCGGCGGCGCCTGCGTGTCTTCGTGGTGGGCCGCCCACACGACGATCTCGGCGATGACGGGCGTCAGCGCGATCCCCTTCTTCGTCAGGTCGTAGATCCGTCTGCGGCCGTCCCTCGGGTCGGCGGCGCGGCGGATGATGCCCGCCGCCTCGAGCCGGGCGAGCCGGTCCGCGAGGATGTTGGTCGCGATCCCCTCGCCCGCCGCGGCGAAGTCGCGGTACCCGCGGGGCCCGCCGAACAGGATGTCGCGAACGATCAGCAGCGACCAGCGGTCTCCGAACAGGTCGAGCGAGATCGCGATCGGGCACCCCGAGCGGTGCGGGGGGAGCTTCCTCTTCCGGCTGGCCACTCACTTCCCCCGGGTCGCGGATTATCACTTGCGCGATGCAAGTGATGGGCGATAGATTGCTTGCGTCCCGCAAGTTTAACGGCGCGCGGCGGCCGGACCAAGGTGGCTCGCGTCGCGGCGCCTGCTACCAGGGGTGTGCCATGCCGATGATTGACGCGGTGGTGTCGGAGCTGGAGCACGAATCCGCCACGACGCGGCGGCTCATGGAACGGCTGCCGGCGGACAAGCTGGGGTGGCGGCCGCACCGGAAGTCCTTCACGCTGGGCCAGCTGGCGCTGCACATTGCGAGCATCGCGCCGGGGCTCGCGGCGATGGCGACGCAGGACGCGGTCGAGTCGCCGAGCTTCGATCAGCAGGAGCCGAAGAGCAAGGAGGAGGTCTTGCAGGCCTTGGACCGGGGGCTCGTCGAGGCGAAGGCGGTGTTGGGCAGGCTGGACGATCGGAAGCTCGCCGCGCCGTGGAATCTCACCAGCCGCGGCAAGGTCCTCATGACGATGCCGCGCATGGCGTTGCTGCGCAACTTCATGCTCAACCAGCATTATCACCATCGCGGGCAGCTCACCGTGTACCTCCGGGAGCTCGACGTGCCGCTGCCCCCCGTGTACGGGCCGACGGCCGACGAAGCCCTCTTCATGTGAGGTGGTGATGGCCTACGACGAACGGTTGGCTGAGCGGATCCGGACGGTGCTGGCGCGCCGAGGGCGGTTCGTCGAGAAGAAGATGTTTGGCGGGGTGGCGTTCATGGTGGCGGGCCGAATGGCGTGCGGGGTCGTGAAGAAAGACCTCATGGCTCGCGTGGGGCCCGCGGAGCACGAGCGTGCGCTCGCGCGGCCCCACGCGCGGCCGATGGACTTCACCGGCCGGCCGATGCGCGGTTTCGTGTTCGTGGCGCCGGCGGGCCTTCGGACGGCGGCCGGGCTGCGGGCGTGGGTGGACCGGGCGGTGGAGAACGCTGTCTCTCAGCCGAAGGCCAAGACGGCGACACGTCGGCGACGGGCGGTTCCCAAGGTGAAAGCCGTGCGCCGGCGCGGCACCTAGAGGCTACGAGTAGCTCATCGCCGGCAGGCCGGCGTGCTTGCGGAGCAGCGCCAACTGGCCGAGGTGGTAGCTGTCGTGCTGGACCAGGAAGGTGAACGCGCCGATCACGGTGGCGTCGGACACCGGGAAACGCGTCGTGACCGTGGCGTCCAGCTCGAGCGCCGTCATCTCCTCGATCCGGTCGCGGAGCGCGTGCGATGCCTCGGTCCAGGCAGCCTGGATCTCGGCTAGCGGCGGCGCCTGCTTCACGTCCTCGATGCCCTTCGCTTTTTCAAGGTACGCCGCGAGCGGACTCGGCCGTTTCGCGCCAAGGATTCTGAGGAGATAGAACCGCGCGTCCGCCAGGTGCGCGGCGACGAACGCGGCGCTGTTGGTGGTCCCGGAGGGGCGCAGGTTGGCCTGCTCGTCGGTGAGGCCCGCAAGGCAGTTGCGGAAGAGCCGGGTGTTCAAGCGGAGGATGTCGGCAAGAGGGGAGACGCGTGGGTCCATGGCCCGTCGAAGCCCCCCTAGTCGCTTCCACTGCGCGATGCGGTCGGCAACGCCCGTCGCACGGCCGCATCAATATCCTGATCCTCTCCCACCCCCGTATACACCACCCGACCCTGCGCGTCGAGCACCGCGATGTACGACGTGCTGGGCGCCTGGAACGACCGCACCGCCGCGCCGGTCGCGTCGAAGAAGTGGTGGAACGGCATCGGGTGCTCCTCGACGTGCCGCTGCATCGAGCGCCGGCTCTGATTGACGCCCACGCCGACGATCACGAAGTCCATGTGCCGGCCGTAGCGGCGCTGCGCGTCGAGCATCCGCGGCATCAGCGCCCGGCAGATCGGGCACCACGTCGCCCAGAACTCGACCAGGACGGGCCGGCGCCCGATGAACTGGTTGAGGTTCGCGCGCTGCCCGTCCAGCGTCTGCACCTCGGCCGCCGGCGGGACCTGGCCGAGTGGGATGCCGATCTCGTCCTGCTGCGCCTGGAGCGGCAGGGCGATGCTGAGTGCGACGGCAACAGCGGCGAACACTCTCACAAGGTCATCCCCATCCTGATGAAATAGTACTCGGCAACGCCGATCATCACGATTCCGGCGGCTTTCTTCACCCAGCTCATCCAGCGGCCGGCCTTGGGCAGGGCCGCCAGGGTGCCGGAAAACAGGCCCACCGCAACGAGCAGCGCGGTCATCCCCAGCGAGAACACGAATAGATAGATGAACCCGAGCGCCGGGCTCCCGGTTCCCGCCACCCAGGTGAGCACGGTGGCGAACGCCGGCGCGCCGCACGGCGCCGCCACGATGCCGCTGGTGGCGCCCAGCAGGAACACGCCCGGATACGACCCGCCGCCGATCCCCGCGGCCCACCGCACCAGCCGCTGCGGTGCCGCGAGGGGGAACACGTCGAGCATCGCGAGGCCGAACACCAGCAGCAGGTTTCCCGTTGCGAACAGCACCCATTTGTTGGAGCTGATCGTCCCGAAGATCTGGCCGGTCAGTCCCGCAATCAGCCCCAGCGTGGCGTAGAACAGCGCGAGGCCCACCGCGTAGGTGAGCACGTAGCCCACCGTGCGGGCGCGCGACGTCTGCTGCCGCGCGGTGCCCGCGAGCAGGCCCGCCGTGATCGGGATCATCGGGTACACGCACGGCGTGAGGCTCGTGACGAGCCCGGCCCCGAACATGGTCGCGAGCGCGGCGGCGGGATTGTGCGAGAGCGCGTCGGTCAGGCCCTGGACCATGGGGGAAACGTAGGCGGGCAGGCGGCCGGGCGGCTAGGCGGCTGGACGTTGGACCGGCTTGCGGGTATATCGCATGCCGACGTCGAACCGGGACCCTCGCAATGTCACGCTCGCTTCGCCTCGCCGCCACGCTGCTGTTCGCCGCCGGCTCCGCCTTCGCCCAGGCCACGCCAGGCACCGACTGGGCCACGCGTGAAGAGATGGTGCCGATGCGCGACGGCGTCCGGCTGCGCACGTTCATCGTCTCGCCGCGCGACGCCTCGGGCCCGCTGCCGATCCTGATGCAGCGCACGCCCTACGGCGCCATCGGCGGCGCCCGGAACTTCCCGGGCGGATACCGCTACCTCGCCGCCGACGGCTATATCTTCGTGTTCCAGGACATCCGCGGCCGGAACGGCTCGGAAGGCCAGTACCTCATGAACCGGCCGCTGCGCGCCGACTCGAGCGGCATCGACGAAGCGACGGACACCTACGACGCCGTCGAGTGGCTGGTCCGCAATGTACCTAACAACAACGGGCGCGTCGGCGGGCTCGGCATTTCCTACCCCGGCTGGCTCGCGACGATGACCGGCCTCTCCGGCCACCCGGCCGTCCGCGCCACCTCGCCCCAGGCGCCCATGACCGACACGTGGATGGGCGACGACTTCTTCCACCAGGGAGCCTTCCGCCTGAGCTACGGCGTCGAGTACACGTACGGCATGGAAGTGGACGACTTCAACGTCGGCGCCGCCGACATGTACGACTGGTACCGCCGGCTCGAAGTGCTCTCGAACATCGCGCCGCGGCTCGGCCGCTCGTGGCCCAGCTGGGACGCGTTCCTCGCCCACCCCACCTACGACGCCTACTGGCAAAGCCGCGCCACCCAGCGCCACATCCGGTCCACGCCCGTCGCGGTGCTCACGGTCGGCGGCTGGTACGACCAGGAAGACATCTTCGGTCCGCCCGCCACCTACGCGGCGTTCGAGCGGCACGACATGCAGAACCACAACCGGATCGTGATGGGCCCGTGGAACCACGGCGGCTGGTACGGCGCCGGTACGTCGCTCGGCCAGGTGAGCTTCGGCGACTCGACCGGCGTGTGGTACCGCCGCGAGGTCGAAACCGCGTTCTTCGCGTTCTACCTGAAGGATCGCGGCCCGCTCACCCTGCCCGAGGCGCTCATGTTCGAGGGCGGCTCCAACCGGTGGCGCCGGTTCGACAGCTGGCCGCCTCGCGAGGCCGCGGCGCGCAACCTCTACGTCCACCCGAACGGCCGGCTGTCGTTCGACGCACCGGCCGCCGCCGGCGCCGCGTACGATCAGTACGTGTCCGACCCCGCGCACCCGGTGCCGTACCGGCCGCGGCCCATCCAGGTCACGTACTCCGCCGGCTCGCAGTGGGGCAGCTGGCAGGCCATGGATCAGCGGTTCGTCGAGGGGCGGCCCGACGTGCTCACGTGGAGCACGGAGCCGCTCACCGAAGACGTGGTGATCGCCGGCGACCTCAGCGCGCGCCTCTTCGCCTCGACCACCGGCACCGACGCCGACTGGGTCGTGAAGCTGATCGACGTGTTCCCGGACACCGCGACGGTCGGCGGGCGGCAGATGGGCGGCTACCAGCTGATGGTGGCGGGCGAGATCCTGCGCGGCCGGTACCGCACCAGCTTCGAGCGCCCCGCGCCGATCCTCGTCAACCAGGTGCTCGAGTACACCGTGCGGATTCCGCCGCAGGCGTACCGGTTCCAGCGCGGCCACCGGATCATGGTGCAGGTGCAGAGCACGTGGTTCCCGCTGTACGACCGCAACCCGCAGACGTTCGTGCCGAACATCTTCCTGGCGCGACCGCGGGACTACCGGGCGCAGACCCACCGGATCTGGCGGACGGCGCGCTATCCGTCGCATGTGGTGCTGCCGGTAGTGCCGAACCAGGGCGGTTGAGGCGGTTGGGGCGGGTGAGTCGGCAAGAGGCACGTGGTCAACTTGCCTCGTACCGCCCCAACCGCCCCGTATACAGCGCCATGCCCACGGCGGCATCCATCCCGAGCCGCGCCAGCGCGCGCACCTCGGCGCGCCGGGCGATGCCGCCCGCGGCGATGATCGGGCGGCGAGTGAGCGCTCGCAGAGCGCGGAACCACTCCAGATCGGCTCCGCCCATCGTGCCTTCGCGGTCCACGTCGGTGCACAGGAACGAGGCGCACCAGGGCTCGAGGCGCGGCACGACGTCGGCCGGCCGCAGCGGGAGCATCGCCCGCCAGCCGCGCACCGCGACGCGACCGCGGGCCATGTCGACCGCGATCGTGACGCGCCGCCGGCCGACGGCCGAGCGGAGGGCTCGCAGGAACCGCTCGTTCACGCCGCGCGGGGTGAAGGCCCGGCTGCCGACGATCACCTGATCGGCCCCCCAGTCCAGCAGCCGTTTCGCGCGCGCCACGGTCCGGACGCCGCCCCCGGCGCGGACGCGCATGGGCGCCGCGGCCAGCACGGCGCGCACCAGTGCGTCGTTCCGGCCCGAGCCAACCGCCGCGTCGAGATCGATGAGGTGCAGCCACGGTCGGCGGTGGAACCGGACCAGGAGCTCGAACACGTCGTCTACGGCGAGCCGCAGGTGCCGGCCGCGCTCGAGTTGGACCGCGCGGCCGCCCATGAGGTCGATGCACGGGACGATCACGGGTCGCGGCGCACGGGAACGCCGGCGCGCGCGAGGCGGGCCTTGACCTCGGCGATCGAGACCCGCGCGTCGTGGAAGATCGAGGCGGCGAGCGCGGCGTCGGCGCCGCCGTCGCGGAGCACGTCCACGAAGTCCTCGGCGCGGCGGGCCCCGCCCGACGCGATCACTGGCACGCCGACACCATCGACCAGAGCCCTCGTCAGCTCCACGTCGAACCCTTCCCCGGTGCCGTCGCGGTCGATGGACGTGAGGAGGATCTCGCCCGCGCCCGCGCGCACGCCCCGCGAGGCCCACGCCACCGCTTCCAGGCGGGTGGGCTCCCGGCCGCCGCGCGCGAACACCTGCCACCCGGCCGCGCGCCGCTTCACGTCGACGGCGAGCACCACGGCCTGCACGCCGAACGCGTCCGCCAGCTCGCCCAGAAGCTCCGGCCGTTCGATGGCCGCGGTGTTCACGGCGACCTTGTCTGCGCCCGCGGCCACCACCGCGCGCGCGTCCGTGAGCGCGCGGATGCCGCCGCCGGCGATCAAGGGAATAGTGAGCCCCTCGGCGGCGCGTTCGATGGTGGCGAGGAAGGTCCGGCGCCCGTCGCGGGAGGCGGCGACGTCGAGCACGACGATCTCGTCGGCGCCCTCGCGGTCGTAGCGCGCGGCCAGGCACGCCGGATCGCCAGCGTCGCGCAGGCCGATGAAGCGGACCCCTTTCACCACCCGGGCGCCGTCGGTGTCGAGGCACGGAATGATGCGGCGGGCGAGGCTCAGATGGCCTCCAGAAACGCGCGGAGCACCCGTTCGCCCGCCCGCGCCGATTTCTCGGGATGGAACTGGACGCCCATCACGGTGCCGGCCTCGACGACGGCAGCGAAGGTCTCTCCGTAATCGCAGACGGCCGTGACTGCCTCGTGGGGAGCGGGCGCGGGGGCGGCGTACGCGTGCGCGAAGTAGTACCAGGCGTCCGGCGCGGCGTGACGCAGCAGCCGGGAGGATCCGCGGGCGCGCACGGTGTTCCACCCGGTGTGCGGCAGCTTGACGCTGGTGGGGAGGGCGCGCACGCGTCCCGGCAGCAGGCCCAGCCCGCGCGCGGCCGGTGCTTCGTCGGAGGCGTCGTACAGCGCCTGCATGCCCAGGCAGATGCCGAGCAACGGCGTGCCCGCGCGCGCGGCGGTCAGCAGCGGCTCGCGCAGGCCCCGCGCGTCGAGCGCGGCGGCGAGCTGGCGGAAGTGTCCCACCCCCGGCAGAACGACGGCCCTCGCGCCCGAGAGCGACTCCCCGTCGGGGCACCGGACGGTGGTTGCGCCGAGCCGCCACAGGGCGCGCTCGACGGACGCCACGTTGCCCGCGCCGTACTCCACCAGGGCGATCACAGCAGCCCTTTCGTGCTCGGCAGGACCCGTCTGAGCAGCGGATCGCGCGTCGCCGCCACGCGTAGCGCGCGGGCGAACGCCTTGAACAGCGACTCGACCTTGTGGTGTGCCGAGCGCCCGGCCAGCAGGCGCAGGTGCAGATTGGCCCGCGCGGCCTGGGCAAAAGCCGCGAAAAAGTCGTTGAGGAGGTCGGTCTGCAGCTCGCCGACCCGCGCGGCGCCGACGCGGAACCGGCCGTCGTATGCGGCGCGCCCTCCGAAGTCCAGCGCCGCGAGCGCCAGCGCCTCGTCCATCGGCATTATCCACCAGCCGGCACGGAGAATGCCGCGCTTGGTACCGAGCGCGCGCCGCACCGCCTCGCCGATCACCAGGCCGCAGTCCTCGACCGTATGGTGCTGGTCCACGTGGAGGTCGCCGCGTGCGTGCAACGTGAGGTCGAGCGCGCCATGCCGCGCGAGGGTCTCGAGCATGTGGTCCAGGAACCCGATGCCGGTTGCGACATCCGCCCGCCCGCGCCCGTCGAGGTCGAGGCGCACGCGTATGTCCGTCTCCCGTGTGGCGCGCGACACCGAGGCCGCCCGCGCGCGCGGGCGCCGTCTCACGGGCATACCTCCTCCAACGCCCGGATGAGCCGCCTGGTCTGCGATCGCGTGCCCGCAGTGAGGCGCACGAACCCCGGTCGCGGGAAATCGGAACGCCGGTCCCGCACCAGGATGCCCCGCGCCGCGAGGCGCCGCACCACCGTGCCGGCCTCGGGTCCGAAGTCCGCCAGCACGAAGTTGGCGGCCGAGGGGAACACGCGGACGCCGAGCCCGGCGAGCGCCCGGGCGAGCAGGTCCCGCGCGGCGCGCACGTCCGCGACATAGGCCGCGGTGGCCGCGCACCGGCGGGCGAGGGCGCAGCCCGCCGCCAGCGCGGCGGCGTTCACCGAGTAGGGTGAGTGGGCTCGCGCCAGCACGAGCGCGGTGCGCCGATTCGTCATTAGGCAGCCGAGGCGGAGCCCCGCGATCCCGCCGGCCTTCGAGAAGGTCCGCGTCACGACGAGGTTCGCGTGGCGCCGGATCCACGGCAGGACCGTGACGCCGCTGAAGTCGGCGTACGCTTCGTCCACGACGATCGTGGTGCGACGCGCGGCGTCCAGCGCGCGCGCCAGCTGGTCCGGCGAGGCCAGCGTGCCGGTCGGGTTGTTCGGATTCGCGAGGAACAGCACGCTGGGCCGCCGGCGCAGCGCGGCGAGGAGCCGGCGCTCGGGAAACGCGAACCCGGGCCCGTAGCGAACCCGCCGGACGCGCGCACCCGCGCGCTCGGCGTAGAACCGGTACATCGCGTACGTCGGCTCGAGCACCAGGACGTCGCGGCCCGGGCCGCTGAACACGTCGGCCACGAGGTGCAGGGCGTCGTCGGTGCCGTTGGTCAGGAGCAGCTCGCCGGATCGGACGCCAAAGGCCCCCGCCAGCGCGCGCCGCGCGTTGGCGTACTCGGGGTACATCGCGAGCCGATCCGAGGAGAGGCGGGCGAGGGCGCGGCGAACCGTCGGCGGTGCGCCTTGAGTGTTCTCGTTGAAGTCGAGCCGCAGGCTGCCGCCACGTGCCTCGAGCGGCGGGCGGTACGCCCGCATGCGGCGGATCGCGGAGCAGGGCGTGGGACCACTCCCGCGGCGGGTCACAGGCGGACGTCCACGGCCCGCGCGTGGGCCGGCAGGCGCTCGGCGGTCGCGAACGCGCGGACCACCGGTGCGAGCCGGCGCAGGCCGCTTCCCGAGACCCGCTGCATGCTGATGCACTTCACGAAGTCCGCGACCCCGAGCCCGCCGCGGGCGCGGCCCGCCCCGCCGGTCGGCTGGGTGTGATTGGCGCCCGTCGCGAAGTCACCGAGGGGCTGGGCGCTCGCGGCGCCGAGGAACAAGGCTCCGCCGCCGGTGATCCGTCGCGCGATGGCGGGCTCGGCGCCCGGCAGCGCGAGGTGCTCCGGAGCGTACCGGTTGGCGAAGGCGATCGCGGCGGTGCGCGAGCGTGCGATGAGGATGGCGCCGTGGCGGCGCAACGCCGCGCGTGCCGGCGACTTCGCGGGCAGCGTCGCGAGCTGGCGATCCACCTCCTGCCGCACCGCGAGCGCCAGCCGACGGGACGTGGTCACCACCAGGGCCACCGCCGCCGGATCGTGCTCGGCCTGGGCCAGCACGTCGGCCGCGATGACCGTGGGGTCTCCGCGTTCGGCGAGCACCAGCAGCTCGGTCGGCCCGGCCCGGAAGTCGATGGGGCAGTCGGGCGCCACCAGCGTCTTCGCGGCCGTGACCCACCGGTTCCCCGGGCCCACGATCTTGTCCACCGGCGCGATGCGGCGCGTGCCGTACGCGAGCGCGGCGATCGCTTGCGGGCCGCCGATGCGATACAGCTCGTTGAGGCCCAGCTCCGTCGCGGCGAACAGCACTTCCGCGCTCGGCTTCGGGCAGGCCACCGCGATGCGGCGGACGCCCGCGACCTGCGCGGGAATCGCGGTCATCAGCAGCGTCGAGACGAGCGCGGACCGACCGCTGGGCACGTAGCACCCGACCGCGTCCAGCGGGCGGACGAGCTGGCCGACCCGGACGCCGGGCTCGACGGTGAGCGTCCATCGGCGCGGGCACTGGGCCCGGGCCACACGGCGCACGTTGCGCGCGGCCCGGCGGAACGCGCGGCGGAACGCCGGTGACACCGTCCGGGCGGCCGCGTGTTGCTCGGCCGCGCCGACGCGCCAGCCCGCCCGCGCGGGATCGAAACCGTCCACCCGCCGTGTCCACGCCCGGACCGCGCGATCCCCGGCGCGCCGCACGTCGGCGATGATGCGCGCTGCCGTTCGCTCGGCTCGCCCGTCGTGGCGCCGCCGCGCCCCGAGCAGTCGGGCCACCACTGCGTCGGTGAGGTCGAGGACGCGGATCACGCGACGATCTTGTTGAGCGGGTACTCGACGATGCCCTGCGCACCGGCGTCCTTGAGCCGCGGGATGAGCCCGCGCACGACGACCTCGTCCACGATGGTGTTGACCGCCAGCCAGCCGTCCTCGTAGAGCGGCGCCACCGTGGGGCGCTTGAGCGCCGGCAACGCGTCCACCACGCGCGCCAGGTCTTCGCGACGCACGTTGAGCATCAGGCCAACGCGGCTGGTGGCGTCGATCGCGCCCTGGAGCAGCAGCGCGATGTTCTGGATCTTCTGGCGCTTCCAGTCGTCGTGCCACGCGGCCGCGCTCGCCACCAGCTTGGTGGTGGACTCGAGCACCGTGTCCACGATCCGCAGCCGGTGCGCCCGGAGCGACCGGCCGGTTTCCGTGACTTCCACGATCGCGTCAGCGAGGGCCGGGACCTTCACTTCCGTGGCGCCCCACGAGAACTCGACCCGCACGGCCACGCCGCGCTCGGCGAACCACGCGCGCGTGAGCCCGACCGCTTCCGTGGCGACGACCTTGCCGGCCAGGTCGCGCGCGCTGTGGACCGGCGCGTCCTCGGGCACCGCCAGCACCCACCGGACGCGGCCCAGGCCGGTCTTCGCGTACACGAGATCGGCCACCTCGCACACCTCGGCGCCCGTCTCGACGATCCAGTCGCGGCCGGTGAGCCCGGCGTCGAGCGCGCCGATCTCCACGTAGCGCGGCATCTCCTGGGCCCGCAGCAGCAGGCATTCGATCTCGGGATCGTCGATCGCGGGCGCGTACGAGCGCCCGTCCACGTTGATCCGCCAGCCGGCCCGACCGAACAGCTGCAGCGTGGCCTCCTGCAGGCTGCCCTTGGGAATGCCGAGGCGCAGCGGGCTCATCGGGCCCCGCCGTACGCGGCCGCCGGGTCGTACGTCCGCTCGGCCGCGGCCACGGCCCGCTCGGCCGACACGAGGCGGCGGAAGAAGCAGGTGCGGTACCCCTCGTGACACACGCCCGGCCCGCTCGGCGCGACCTTCGCCACCACCGCGTCACCGTCGCAGTCGAGCAGCAGCTCCACCACGCGCAGCGTGTGGCCGCTGGTTTCGCCCTTGCGCCACAGCCGCGACCGCGAGCGGCTGTAGAAGGTCATGTCGCCGCTCGTGAGCGTCGCCTCGAGCGCCGCGCGGTTCAGCCAGCCGAGCATGAGCACCTCGCCGCTCGCCGAGTCCTGCACCACGGCGGGCACCAGCCCGCCACCTTTCCCGAAATCCACTGCCATCGCACCCCCCGAACGAAAGCGCCCGCCGGACTCGTGGCCGGCGGGGCCGTGACGAAAACACGAAGCCCGCCGGCACCGGAGTGCCCGCGGGCGAGTGGTCAAGCCGTTCAGCTATCGGCTACACACGACGCCCCGGGCACGGTGGATGGCCGTGATGGAGGTGGTGGTGGCCGCTGCGGCGCTGGGTCGTCACGGCGGGGAGGCTAGCGCCAGGTGCGCCCGGGCGCAAGGGCAGCGTCAGAACGCGAACTGAAACGCCGTGGCGAACTCGAGCTTCGAGTCCCGGCTCCAGCCCAGGTCCATGCCGAACATGCCGCTCTTGGAGTACTGCGCCCGCGCCCCGACGCCGAAGCCGCCCTGGAGGTTGTGGGTGCTCGGTCGCTGGCCGTCGAGCCACACCACGCCGGCGTCGGCGAACGCCAGCAGCCACAGCCGGACCGGCGAGCGCGGGAACGGGATGTCGATCTTCTTGTACCGCAGGTCCACGTTCGTGAGCACCCGGTTGGGCGCGAGCCAGCGGCCCGGCAGATTGGCGCGCAGTGTGAGCGAGCCGCCGAACCCGTCCTCCGGCCGCCAGCTGGTGAGTCGCTCGTACATCACGAAGAACGGAAGCCGCCCGTTCGCGAACTCGTATTGCACACGGCCCGCCAGCGTGGTCAGCTCGCCCAGGGGCAGAAAGCCGCGCGCGCCGAGCATCCAGCGGCTGTAGTCGGAGAAGTCGCCGAGCCCGCCCAACCCGTGCGCCCCGACCGCTTCGAGATACACACCGCGGGACGGCGAGCCCTCTTCGTCGCGGGTGTCGTAGAGCAGGCCGGCACGCAGCTCGAGGTTGTCGGCCGAGCCGGTGTCGCCCACGACGCCGGCGGCGATGTCCTCGCCGAGCCGCGTCGCGCCGCCGCCGTCGGGCTGCGCGCGGTAGTGCCGCCATTGCAGGCCGGCCAGCGCCCGCACCGGCCCGCCGAGCCGCCGCTGTGCTGCCGCGAGCAGCGTCGTTCGCACGAGCCGGTACCGATAGAACAGCACGTCGCCGTTGGCCGCCTCAGCGGAGTCGTCGAGCGAGGTATTGCCGAGGCCGTAGTACGGCGCCCGCGTGGTCCGCTCGGCGGAGCCCATCACGAGCAGGCGCCACTGCGGCCAGTATCCCGGCGCGTCGAACAGCGCCGTGATGCCGCGGGTGCCGCTGGTCGAGATCTTGCCCTGCAGCTCCATGGAGGCGGTGAGCGGCGGCGGGCCGGGCCGCGGCGTGTGCCGCCGCGCGATCACCCCGTTGAGGCTGATCCGTTCGAGCGTGTTGTAGGCGGGATACGCGATCCAGTTGGTGCGCCACTCCTCGGGCCGCTGGGCCGGGAGCGGGCGGCCGAAAAGGGCGGCCACGAGGACCGCCGCCAGCGTGCGGGACATCAGCGGGGCGCCGGACCCTCGAACAGGTACGCCGAGTCCGCGAAGCGCGCCTCGCCGCCGTCGTGCACCGCGAACCGTGAGCCGCTGAACAGTGCCGCGCCGCCGAACTGCCCGCGCTTGTTGACCGCGTAGAAGTTGAGCTGGAACCGCGGCCGGCCCCGCGGGTCGAGCAGCCGGGGCTCGGTGGTCGCCACCACGCGCCGCAGCGTCTCGAGCGCCGCGTCCGTGGGCGCGAGACCACGCCGCATCCCCTCGACCGTGAGAAAGGCCCCGCACACCTTGATGCACGACTCGCCGCGGCCCGTCGAGCCCGCCGCGCCCACGTCGTTATCGCAGTACTGGCCCGCGCCCACGATCGGCGAATCGCCCACCCGGCCCGGGATCTTCCACGCCAGGCCGCTCGTGGTCGTGACCGACGAGATGTCGCCGCGCGCGTTCACGATGTCGAGGTTGATCGTCCCGGTGGGCGGCCGCTCGAACACGTGCCCGCGGTCCACGTCGAGCCAGTTGTCGTCGGCCGCCAGGTTCGCACGCCACCGCAGCCACGTGTTGCGCGACTCCTCGGTGAGCAGGTTCTCGACCTGAAAGCCGAAGCCGAGGGCGAACCGCTGCGCGCCCTCGCCGACCAGCATGATGTGGTTCGTGTAGCGGAGCACCAGCCGCGCCACTTCGCTCGGCGTCTTGATGCCCTCGAGGCAGCCCACCGCGCCCGCGCGCCGCGTCGGCCCGTGCATGCACGATGCGTCGAGCTGCACCACGCCGTCGGCGTTGGGCAGCCCGCCGTAGCCCACCGACGTGTCGGCCGGATCCAGCTCCTGGATCTTCACGCCTTCGACCGCCGCGTCGAGCGTGTCGGTGCCCTGGCTCATCAGCTCAAACGCGCGCGCCACCGGCCGCGTGCTGTTGGCCGAGGAGACGGCGACCGGCCGGGTCTGGCCCTGCACGATGACCGCCGGCGCGCCGAAGGCCGGCCGCGGGGAGGCCGCGGCCGCGACCGCGGTGGCGGCGGCGCCCGCCTGGAGGAACTCTCTGCGCGAGACTCGCTGGTTCACGGCCGCTCCCGGTTCGGAGTTGATGGGGCCAAAGATACGGGCGCGCCGACGGGTATGGCCACCTCGGCCCACGGCAACCGCCAGAACCGCATATCCCGCAGGCAAACGTGGCCGGCGGGGCATCCGTCGTAGGGGCCGGGCGTGAACACGGGGAACCGCGCCCACGAGAGGTACGTGCGGCCCGTCGCGGTCGCTGCCGCCGCGTGCGAGGCCGGCAGGTCTGTCAAGACCGACACCGCGTCCGGGTCCCACTCCGCCCGGCCGAACAGCCGCGTCACGCCGGACTGGTACACCCCGGGCAGCGTGTACACGACCTCGCGAACTAGGGGAGACAGCGGCACCGGCGACACCATCACGCGCCCGGGCTCGAGCCCGCGCCCGCGCACCTCGCGCATGACTGCGCTTCGCACCGAGAGGCTGACGCCGGCCATCACGACGATGTAGGCGGCGACGAGCGCCAGCGCCATCCGTGCGGGGCGGCCCGCACGTGGGGACGCGCCTTCCGGTGCGGCCGTGCGCCTGTGCGGCCGTGCCCGCATCGACAGCGCGATGCCGGCGCCCAGCACGATCCAGATCGCCGGCTCCACGATGAACAGCGTGTCCCCGTACGACCACCAGCCGCTGAACGGCATCAGCCAGCGCATGCCGTAGACGTTGAGCCAGTCCAGGAAAGGGTGGGTGAGCAGGGCGATGGCGGAAACCACCAGCAGCGGGCCGCGGGCAGCCGGCAGCAGTCCGCCATCACCCCGGCGGCGCACGAAACGGTCCCAGGCAAGCATCACCCCGACCAGCACGAACGGCCACACCGCGAGCGCGAGGACCCCATGGGTCAAGCCGCGGCGGAAGCCCAGCGCCGTGACCGGACCCCAGGCGTAGGCCAGTACGTCCACGTCCGGCAGGTTCGCCCCGACGACCAGCGTGGCGGTCGCGAGCGGCGTTTTCCGCTTGAGCCCGGCCTGCGCCAGCGCCAGCCCGACCAGGGTGTGGCAGAGGTTGTCCATCGGGAGCTAGGTTGGTGGCCTTCCTTGGGGGGTAGCGATGCTCGAAACGGTGGATCTCGACAAGAAACTCCAGGACGCCGAGTACGACAAGGTCTTCAAGCCGCTGCGCGACCGGCTCGACGACCTCCAGCGCGCCGTGACGGACGCGAAGATCCCCGTGTGCATCGTGTTCGAGGGATGGGACGCGGCCGGCAAGGGCGACGCGATCGAGAAGCTGCTCGGCCGGCTCGACCCCCGCGGGTACAAGGTGCACGCGATCTTCGAGCCCAACGTGGAGGAGCTGCTGCGGCCGTACTTGTGGCGCTTCGCCACCCGGATGCCGGGCAAGGGCGAGATCGCGATCTTCGACCGCTCGTGGTACCGCCGCGTGCTGCACGAGCGCGTCGACAAGGAGGTGCCCAAGCGGAAGTGGCGGGCCGCCTACGACGAGATCGTGCAGTTCGAGCGGATGCACGCCGACGACGGCGTCGTATTCATCAAGCTGTGGCTCCACATCTCCGAGAAGGAGCAGTCGCGCCGCTTCAGGAAGATCGCAAAGAGCGACTACGATCGCTGGCGGATCTCCAAGCAGGACTGGCGGGCGCACAAGCGGTACAAGGACTACCTGGCGGCCGCCGAGGAGATGCTGGAGCGGACCAACACCGCGTACACGCCGTGGACCATCGTCGAGTCGCACGACAAGAACTGGCGCCGCATCAAGATCTTCCAGACCATCGCGGACACGGTGCAGCAGGCGCTGGACAGCAAGGCGGCGCAGGCCGCGGAGACCGCGGGCGCGAAGCCGAAGAAGGCGGCCGCGACGCCGGCGGGGAAGGGCTCGACGATTCTCGACCGCCTGGACCTGACGAAGAAGCTCACCGAGCGGAAGTACGATGCGGAGCTCGCCAAGGCGCAGGTGCAGCTGCGCGAGCTGGAATTCCGCTGCTTCGAGGAGCGGCGCGCGGTCGTGGTCGTGTACGAGGGCTCGGACGCGGCGGGCAAGGGCGGCAACATCAAGCGCGTCACGGGCTGCCTCGACCCGCGCGGCTACAGCGTGATCTCCATTGCCGCGCCGAAGGGCGACGACGTGGCCCACCACTACCTGTGGCGGTTCTGGACCAAGCTGCCGAAGGACGGGCACCTCGCGATCTTCGACCGCAGCTGGTACGGCCGGGTGCTCGTCGAGCGGGTCGAGGGCTTCTGCCGCGAGGACGAGTGGCGGCGGGCGTACCAGGAGATCAACCACTTCGAGCAGATGCTGGCGCACCATGGCACCATCCTCGTCAAGTTCTGGCTGCAGATCTCGAAGAATGAGCAGCTCAAGCGCTTCAAGGAGCGCCAGAAGGTCGAGCACAAGCACTACAAGATCACCGACGAGGACTGGCGCAACCGCGACAAGTGGGACGCGTACCGCGGGGCGGTGCACGACATGCTCCTCAACACCAGCACGACGTACGCGCCGTGGACGGTGATCGAGGCGAACGACAAGCTGTGGGCCCGCATCAAGGCGATGCGCACCATCGTTGGCGCGATCGAGGTGGGGCTGAAGAGTTAGGCGGGCGGCAGCAGCGCCGCGTCCACTTCCCGGCGCGCCTGGATCGCCAGGTCGATCTCCGCCTGGAGGTCGCGCGCGGCCGCGAGGTCGGCCGACAGCTCGTCCACCGAGCCCACGCCGGCCTTGAGCCGCAGCAGGTCGAGCCGGAGGTTTTCCAGCGCGGCCACCGACGCGGCGAGCCGCTTGGCCGCGGCGTCGCGCGTGGCGGCCAGCTCGGCGCGCAGCTTCGCCTGGTGATCGGCCACCACCGCGCCCGCCTCCGAGTGCGCCAGCGTGCTCGACTTCGCGGTCGTCCCCTCGGGGCCGAGCCCGCCGATCGCCGCGCCCAGCTCGTCCACCTTGACCCGCGTCGCCGCCGCGTCGGTCTCCAGCCGCTTGATCACGCTCGGAAGGTCCTTGAGCTCCCGCCGCGTGTCCTTCGGAAGCGCCTCGAACAGCGCCTCGATGGCCATCCCGATGGCCACCTCGGTGGGCCGGTGCGCACCGCCGGTCGCGAGGGCGCTGGGCTTCGCGCCGAGGCTCGTGAGCTTGAACAGCCAGCGGCCGAACCCGCTGTCCATCAGCCTGGCGCGGTAGTCGAGCATGGTGTCTTTCCCCTTGAGCCGCCTGCCGGGGAACATGCGCCCGACGATCGCGCCCCCGCCGGCGAGCGCCGAGCCGCCACCTAACAACCAAGCGCCGACCAGAGCGTGGGGAATGTCCGCCAGGGCGGCGTAGGCCGTCCCGATGGTGGCGAGGCCGAGCCCGGCGAACGAGAGCCAGCGCACCACCTTCGCCAGCAGCGGCGGCTCGCGATCGTACTCGAACGCCAGCTCCTCACGGCGTTGCTCGATCTGCCGGCGCAGGGCGAGGCGGAGATCGTCGTAGCCGTAGCCGGCCGCGACCACTCGCTGGGTGTGGAAGGCGCGGTACAGGCCGAAGACAAGCCACGGCACCGCGACCAGCACGACGTTGCCCAGGTCCGCGTCGCTTGCGGCGACCCCGAACAACCCCAGCAGCAGGTCCACGATCGTGGCGAAGCCCACGAGGATGGTCCACCCACCGAGAATGGCGACGGCCCCGCGGCCCTTGGTGAGCCACACCCGGATCGGCGCCGGCGTCTCGCGCACGATCTCGGTGGACTGCGCGGCCGCCTCGGCGAGTGCTTCGCCGGTCGGGAACCGGTCGCCGGGCGCCTTGGCGAGGCACGTGTCGATGGCGGCTGCGAGCTGGCGCGGCACGCCCGGCGCCACCGACGAGAGCGGCGGGGCGGGCTTCGTGATGTGCTTCGCGAGCAGCGCGGGGATGTCGGGCGCGTCGAACGGCAGGCGCCCCGACAGCGCGTAGAACCCCACCACGCCCAGCGAGTAGAGGTCGCTGCGACCGTCCAGCTTCTCGCCGCAGGCCTGCTCGGGGCTCATGTACTGCGCGGTGCCGAGCACTTCGCCGACCTGGGTCCCGCCGCCGGTCTCGGTCGCGCGCGCGATGCCGAAGTCCGACACCAGCGCGCGGCCGGAGCCGGTCTCGAGCAGGATGTTGTCCGGCTTGATGTCGCGGTGGACGATGCCGCGCAGGTGCGCGTAGGCCAGCGCCCACGCGACCTCCTGCACCAGCCGCGTCCCGTCGCGCGGGCCGAGCGGGCCCTTCTCGCGCACCCGCTGCCCCAAGGTCGGGCCCTCGACGTAGGCCATCACGAAGAAGACCAGGTCGCCGTTCTGCTCGACGGTGAAGATCGGGATGATGTTGGGGTGCGAAAGCTTGGCGGCCATCTGCGCCTCGCGCAGGAACCGCTCGCGCAGACTGGGCTGCGCGGCCATCGCCGGGGGCAGGAGCTTGATCGCCACGGGCCGGTCCAGCGCGACGTCGCGCGCCAGGAACACGATGCCCATGCCGCCGCGCCCCAGCTCGCGCTCCAGCGAGTAGCGGCCGACCAGCGCCTGCTGGAGCGCGAAGAACTCGAGCGCGGCGGGGTCAGTCACCGTGCGGGCCGGAAACCCGGTGCTGGCCGGAAATCGACGTGCGGGCGCCCTTGAGCAGCATCTCCACCTCGCGCCGCGCCTCGACCGTGGCGTCCATCTGCTCCTGCACCTCGCGCGCCGCGCCGAGGTCGGCGGTCAGCTCGCTGACGGTGCCCGTCCCGGCCTTGAGGCGGAGCAGGTTGAGCCGCAGGCTCTCGAGCGCGGCCACGGCGGCACTGAGCCGGGTGGCGGCCTCGTCGCGCTTGGCCACGAGGTCGGCGCGCAATCGGTCGCGCGCCTCGACGAGGGTGGCACCGGCCTCGCCGGCCAGTGCGGCGCTCCGGCTCGCCGCCGCCTGCTCGCCGAGCCCGGCGATCGCGCCGTTCAAGTCGTCCACGGTCTTGCGCATCAGCTGCGCGTCGTGCTGCAGCCGCTCCAGCAGCATCGGCAGATCCTTCAGCTCGCGCTTCTGGTCCTTGGGGAGCGCCTCGAACAGCGCGTCGGCTGCCAGACCGATCGCCAGCTCGGTGGGTCGGTACGTCAGCTCGGCCGGCGCCGCCGGGCGCGTGACCCCGGACTTCACCGCGCGGAACAGCCAGGCGCCGAACCGGCTGTTCCACAGTTTCACGCGTTGCTCCGCCGAAACGTCGCGGTCGATGCGCTTCCCGGGCTTGAACCGCCCGATGATCGTGCCGGTAAGCGCGGCGAGGCCCGTGTACAGCATCGCCGACGCGCCGACGTCGCCGGTCGTCAGCACGTCGATCCCCAGGATCATGCCGGCGATCGTCGCCAGGAAGCCGCCGAACGCCGCCAGCGTGACGCCGCGCACCGCGCGGGCCCAGAGCGGCGGCTCGTGCCCGAATTCGTAGCTCAGCTCCTCCCGCTTGCGCTCGGCGGCGTGGCGCACGGCGAGCCGGATATCCTCGAGCCCGTAACCCCGCTGGAGCAGCCGCCGCAGCCGCCACAGCCGGTAGCCGAGATGGAACAGCGGCGGGCCGAGCGCGTAGGTCGCGATGCCGGCCACGACGCCGACGGTTTCGCCGTACACCCGGCCCAGCGCGGCGCCGACCATGCCGCCCACCATCCCGCCCATCGGCAGGTACCACAGGACGTAGAGGAGCTTGAACTCTTCGCCCTTGGTGAGCCACAGGCGCACCGGTACCGGCAGCTCGCGTTTGGGCTCGATCGACGCCGCCACCGCCTCGGCGAGCGCCTCGCCCGTAGGGAACCGGCCCGCGGCCTCTTTGACCAGGCAGCGATCGATCGCCCGCGCCAGCTTGCTGGGCAGGCCCGGCGCGACCGCGGCGACGGGCGGCGCCTCGCGCGTCAGGTGCATCGCCAGCAGGCCGGTCGTATCCTCGGCCTCGAACGGCAGCCGCCCGGTGAGCGCGAGGAAGCCGACCACGCCGAGCCCGTAGAGGTCGCTGCGCCCGTCTACCGGATCGCCGCGCGCCTGCTCGGGGCTCATGTACTGCGCCGTCCCGACGATCTCGCCGCTGGCCGCGGTGTCGACCGGGCGCGCGATCCCGAAGTCCATCACGACGGCCCGTCCCGTGCCGCGCTCGAGCATGATGTTGTCCGGCTTGACGTCGCGGTGCACGACGCCGCGCCCGTGGGCGTAGGCCAGCGCCCACGCCACTTCCTGGAGCATCCGCGCCGCGTCGTTCGGGGTGAGCGGGCCCTGGCGGCGCAGCCGATCGCCGAGGGTTTCGCCGTCCACGTAGGCCATCACGAACAGCACCAAATCGCCCAGCTCTTCCACGTCGTGGATCGGCACGATGTTGGGCTGGGAGAGCTTGGCCGCGGTCCGCGCCTCGGACAGAAAGCGTCCGCGCAGGTCGGGCTTGGCGGCCATGGAGGGCGGCAGCAGCTTGATCGCCACGGGCCGGTCCAGCGCGACGTCGCGCGCCAGGAACACGATGCCCATCCCGCCGCGGCCCACTTCGCGCTCGAGCGAGTAACGGCCGATCAGGGCCCGCTGCAGCGCCAGGAATTCGGGACCGACGTCGGACATCCGCCTATCCTACCATCGGGCGGGACCGGTTGCCAGCAAGGCGCTTCGGCGTTTTCATAGGGCCGTGAGCGACGACCGGGAGTTCAGCTTCTGGGAGCGGCTGGGCCGGATTCCGGCCCACACGCTGAAGGCGCAGCTGCTGTACATCAGCGCCTTCGTGGCGGTTGGCACGGTGATCAACCTGTTCCTGGCGCTGGTGATGCGGACCTGGGTTCCGCTCGTGGCCGCGCTGTTCGGGTGGGTGTTCGTGGGCGCCTACGGGCTGGTGCGGATGGGGCTCTCCGACCGCGCGGCGGGAAACATCGGACGCATCCTCGTGCCCAGCGGCTCGTCCACGCCGTCGGTGAACCAGCACTCCAACATCCAGACGCTGGTCGCGCGCGGCGAGTACGCCAGGGCGGCCGACGCCTACCGCGCGGTGATCGCCCAGGACCCGGCCGAGCTGGTGGCGTGCGAGCAGCTCGGCCAGCTCGCGCTGCGCGAGCTCAAGGACTACGAGACGGCGGTGTTCGCCTATCGCGAAGCGGAGCGCCGCAGCACGGAAGAGCGGCGCCGCGCGGGCTACGCGTTGCTCGTGGTCGGCATCTACCGCGACAACGTGCGCGACCTGGGCCGGACCATCGTGGAGCTGCGCCGGCTCGTCGAGCGCTATCCGGCCCTGCCCAACGCGGTGCAGCTGCGCGCCGAGCTCGAGGAGCTCAAGGCGCGGCACTTCGAGGCCCCCCCCCCGTGACCCCGCGCCGCCGCCTCGACCCGGAGATCTTCCACCTGCCCGTCGAGAAGATGCGGGCGGGCTACTACTCCGATAAGTACTTCGTGCGCGGCCGCGACGTGCTGCTGGCCGACGGCCACCGGCCGCGCGTCACGATGCAGGTGTTCGGCAAGGCGGCCGCGTTCCTGGGCGGCGTGGACGAAGCCATCGCGATCCTCAAGTTGTGCGCGCTCGACTGGGGCGAGCTGTCCGTGCGCGCGCTGTACGACGGCGACCGCATCGAGGCGTGGGAAACGGTGATGCTGATCGAGGGACCGTACGACGCGTTCGCGCACCTCGAGACGTTGTACCTCGGCGTGCTGGCGCGGCGCACCAAGGTCGGCACCAACACCCGCGCGGTGGTCGAGGCGGCGAAGCCCAAGGAAGTGATGTTCTTCCCGGCCCGGCACGATCACTGGCTGGTGCAGACCGGCGACGGCTACGCGGCGCACGTCGCGGGGGCGATCGGCGTCTCGACCGACGCACAGGCCAGCTGGTGGGGCAGCGAAGGCGTCGGCACCGTGCCGCACGCGCTCATCGCGGCCTACGGCGGCGACACCGTGCTCGCCACCTGCAAGTTCGCCGAGCATATGCCGAAGCAGGTCCGCCTCGTCACGCTGGTCGACTTCGCCAACGACTGCGTCGGGACGTCGCTGGCCTGCGCCCGCGCACTCGGCGACAGGCTCTACGGCGTCCGGCTCGACACCTCGGAGACCATGGTGGACCAGTCGGTGATCCCGCAGATGGGCCACTTCAGGCCGACCGGCGTCAACCCGCAGCTGGTGTGGAACGTGCGGCGCGCGCTCGACGCCGAAGGGTTCGGCCGCGTGAAGATCGTGGTGTCGGGCGGCTTCAACGCCGAGAAGATCCGCCGGTTCGAGGAGCTCGGCGTACCGGTGGACGCGTACGGCGTCGGCAGCTCGCTGTTCCAGGGACGGTTCGACTTCACGGCGGACGTGGTCATGGTCGAAGGGCGGCCCTGCGCCAAGGCGGGACGCGAGTTTCGTGAGAACCCGCGGCTCGAGATCGTGATCTGAAGGGAGGGACCATGAGCATCAGGATGCGGGCTCCGTGGCGGCTGGCTCTGCTGTTCACCGCGGTCTCGGCCGCGTCGGCGCCTGCGCAACAACGGCTGGCGCCGCCGACCCGGCGAGCGGTGGTGGTGGACACCGTGCACGGCGTCGCGATCGCCGACCCCTACCGCTGGCTGGAGCAGCAGGACGCACCCGAAACCCGCGCGTGGATCAGCGCCCAGAACGGGTACACCGACGCAGTCATCGGCGCTCTGCCCGGGCGCGACGCCATCGAGCGGCGGCTCACCGAGCTGCTCCGCGTCGAGACCATCGGCATCCCGGGCTACCGCGGCGGCCGCTACTTCCTCACGCGGCGCGCGGCCGCCCAGGACCTGTCGGTGCTGTACATGCGCCGGACCCTGAACGGACCGGATGAGGTGCTGGTGGATCCGCACGGCTGGAGCGCCGACCACACCGTGTCGGTGGGCTTCATCGACGCTTCGCACGACGGGCGGCTGCTCGCGTACCGCGTGCGCTCCGGTGGCGAGGACGAAGTGGCGATCCGGATGATGGACATCGACTCCCGCCGGCTGATCGACAGCCTGCCGCGGGCGCGCTACGGCGGCCTCAACTTCACTCGGGACCTGCGTGGCGCCTACTATGCCCGGCAGACGGCCGCGGGTCCGCGCGTGTTCTTTCATGCGATCGGGACGCCTGCGGGCGACGACCGCCTGGTGTTCGGCGAGGGGTACGGCCCGGAGAAGATCATCGGGGCCAATCTGAGTCTGGATCGCCGCTACCTGCGCATCTCCGTCTTTCACGGCTCGTCGGGTCGCAACGAGCTGTGGGTCCAGGACCTCGACCGGGGCACGTTGGTGACGCCGTTGGTGAACGACGTCGATGCGAGGTTCGGCTCGGCGTACGGCGACAACCGGCTGTTCGTGTGGACCGACTGGAACGCGCCGAACAGCCGCGTGTTCGCGGTCGACCTGCAGCGGCCGGCCCGCGAGCACTGGCGCGAGATCATCCCCGAGGGCCACGCGCCGATCGGCGGCGTGGCGGCCGTGGGCGGGAGGTTGTTCGTCACCTATCTGGACAGCGTGCGCTCGAGGGTTCGGATCTTCGATCCCGGCGGCGGTGCGCTGGGCGAGATCGCGCTGCCAGCCATCGGCTTGACCTCCGGCGTCTCGGGCGACTGGGATCGCACCGAGGCGTTCTACTCCTTCAGCTCCTTCGCCCAGCCCACCACGATCTACCGCTACGACACCGGCACCGGCGCACAGGAGGTGTGGGCCCGGCTGGCCGTGCCGGTCTCAAACGACCCCGTCGAGGTGCGCCAGGTGTGGTACACGTCGCGCGACGGGGCCCGTGTGCCGATGTTCGTCGCGCACCGCCGGGGCCTCCGGCTGGACGGGCGCAACCCGACCCTGCTCAACGGGTACGGCGGCTTCAACTTGAGCCAGCTGCCGGGCTACTCGGCTCGCGCCGCCTTCTGGATCGAGAACGGCGGGGTGTATGCGCTGGCGAACCTCCGCGGGGGCGGCGAGTTCGGAGAGGCGTGGCACCGCGCCGGGATGCTCGAGCGCAAGCAGAACGTGTTCGACGACTTCGTCGCCGCGGCGGAGTGGCTGATCGCGAACCGCTACACGAGCCCGGAACGGCTGGCGATCTCCGGCGGGTCCAACGGCGGCCTGCTGGTCGGGGCGGCGATGACCCAGCGGCCCGAGCTGTTCCGCGCCGTGGTGTGCACGAACCCGCTGCTCGACATGGTCCGCTACCACCGCTTCCTGGTGGCGGGGTTCTGGATCCCCGAGTACGGCTCGGCCGACAGCGCCGCCCAGTTCCCGTACCTCCACGGCTACTCGCCCTATCACCGCGTGCGCGATGGGGAACGCTACCCGGCGGTGCTCTTCGTCACCGGCGACGCCGACACGCGGGTGGACCCGCTGCATGCGCGCAAGATGACGGCGCGCGTCCAGGCGGCGACCGCCTCGGGCCGCCCCGTCCTGCTGCGCTATCACGCGCGCAGCGGCCACTCGGGCGGGCGGCCGCTCGGCGCCTCGATCGGCGACCTCGCGGAACAGATGCACTTCCTGTTCTGGCAGCTCGGCGTGAGCGGGCCCGGCGCGGCCCGCTCGGAGCGCTGAGGGGTCTTGCGGGCCGGAGGCGTTCTGTATATATATTCGCCCACGCGCATAAGCATGCGGCGCGAGGACCCTGAAGCCGGAGCGACGATGAACGCCTTCGCCACGAAGCCGCCCAAGACCCCGCCGCCGGAGGCCTTCGGGATCTAGGGCGACCTCTGACGACGGCCCACGGGGCTCTCCGCCGGCGGCGGAGGGCCCCGCGCCGTTCTGTCCACCTTCTTCCCCTGCTTCCCCTTCTTCCCATTCCTCCCCTCCTGTAAGTTTCCAGTCCCTTCGGAGGTGGTTTTTCGGTTGCCGGTCATCTTCTGGGATGTGGACACGCAGCACGACTTCATGAAGGCGGACGGCAAGCTGTACGTGCCCGGCGCCGAGACGATCATTCCCAACCTGAAGCGCCTCACCACCTACGCCCACGACCATGGCGTGCGCATCGTCGCCAGCGCGGACGACCACGTCCCCGGCCACCGCGAGCTGTCGGACAGCCCGGACTGGCGCCAGACACTCCCGCCGCACTGCATGCGCGGCACGCCGGGGCAGCGGAAGATCCCCGAGACGGCGCTCACGAACCCATTGGTGATCGAGCCGAAGCGTGAGGATCCGGCCGCACTCGCCGCACGGCTGCAAGCGCACGCCGGCGATGTACTGCTCCACAAGCATTGGTTCGACGTGTTCACCAACGAAAACGTGGAGACCGTGATCGACACGCTGAAGCCCCGAACGGTTGTTCTGTACGGTGTCGCCACCGACGTCTGCGACAAGTACGCCATCGAAGGCCTGCTCCAGCGCCACCCCGAGCTCAGGCTGTTCGCCGTGAAGGACGCCATGAAGCCGATCGATCCGGACGCGCAGGCGCACCTCCTCAAGGAGTGGGCCGAGGAGGGCGTGCGGGTGGTGGAGACGGCCGAGCTGGTTGAGGACGGCGTGCCCGCGTGAGCGCTCCTCCCGCCCCGTCCTCCGGGTTCGGCCGCTTTTTCCTTCCCGGTCCGACCGAAGTCCGTCCCGAGGTGCTCGAGGCCCAGGTGCGGCCGATGATCGGCCATCGCGGTCCCGAGACCGAGGCGCTGCTCGCCCGTCTCGCGGCGCCGCTCTCGGCGCTGTTCCGCACCAGCCGGCCGGTGTTCGTCTCCGCCTCCTCGGCCACGGGCCTGATGGAGATGGCGATCCGCAACGGCGTGCGCCGCAAGGCGCTGTGCCTGGTGAACGGCGCCTTCTCCCAGCGCTTCGCGGACATCGCCGCCGCGTGCGGCGTCGACCACCACGTCGCCAGGGTCGAGCCGGGGCAGACGTTCGAAGCCGACCAGGTGCGGCAGCTCCTCGGCCAGACAGGCGCGGACGCGGTCACGGTCGTCCACTCCGAATCGGCCACGGGGGCGCTGGCGCCGCTGGCCGAGATCGCGGCCGCCGTTCGCGAGCGGGACGAGGTGCTGCTGCTCGTGGACGGCGTGACTTCGGTCGCCGGCTCGCCGGTGGAAACGGACGCCTGGGGTCTCGACTTCGTCCTGACGGGCTCGCAGAAGGCGACGGCGCTGCCGCCCGGCCTGGCGTTCGCGACCGCGTCGGAGCGGATGCTCGAGCGCGCCCGGGCGCTGCCGGGGCGCGGCCTCTACTTCGATCTCGTGGTCTACGACGAGCAGGCGCGCAGGCACCAGACCCCCTACACGCCCGCGGTCTCGCTGCTGTACGCGCTCGACTGCCAGCTCTCGCGGATCGCGGCGGACGGTGGTGTCGAGGCCCGCTGGGGCCGGCACGAGGCGATGCGGCGGACCGTCGAGGCCTGGGTCACGGCGAAGGGCGAAGGGCTGGGGGTGCAGTTTCTGCCGCGCGAGGGCCGGCGCAGCTGGACGGTGTCATGCCTGAAGCTGCTGCGGGATGGTCAGGCGGGCGGCGCGATCGCCAAAGCGGCGGCGCAGCGCGGCTGGACCATCGCGCCGGGCTACGGGAAGCTCAAGGACTCGACCATCCGCATCGGGCACATGGGCGACCACACGGTAGCCGGGCTCGAGGCGCTGCTCGCCGAGCTGGACGGAGTGCTGGCGCGTGCCTGAGCGCGTCGTTGTTTCCGACCGGTTGGCGACGCCCGGCCTGCAGTTGCTGCGCGGCGTGCACGGGCTCGACGTCATCGAGACGGTGGGGAAGGGCGCGGCCGCGCTTCGCGACGCACTGGTCGACGCGGCCGCGCTGATCGTGCGCAGCGAGACCAAGGTTACGGCCGAGCTGCTGGCGGCGGCGCCGAAGCTGCGCGTGGTCGCCCGCGCCGGGATCGGGACGGACAACATCGACGTCGAGGAAGCGACCCGCCGCGGCATTCCGGTGCTGACGGCGCCCGGCGCCAATTCGACCAGCGCGGCCGAACACGCGCTCGCCCTGATGCTCGCGCTGGCGCGGCGGGTGCCGTGGGCCCACGCGTCGGTGCTCGACAGCAAGTGGGAGCGAAAGGCGTTCGAGGGCACCGAGCTGCGGGGCAAGACGCTGGGCATCCTCGGCCTGGGGCGCATCGGCACGATGGTGGCGAAGCTCGCGCAGGCCTTCGGCATGACCGTCGTCGCGCTGGACCCCTACGTCGTGGCCGCACACGCGCTGTCGCTTGGCGCGGAGCTGTTGCCGCTCGAGACCGTGCTGGCGCGCGCCGACGTCGTCAGTCTCCACCTGGCGCTCACCGACGACACCCGCCACCTGCTCAACACCGAGCGCCTGCGGGCGATGAAGAAGACCGCCTTCGTCGTGAACACCGCGCGTGGCGCGCTGATCGACGACGTGGCCCTGGTGCGGGCGCTCGAGGACGGCCAGATCGCCGGCGCCGCGCTCGACGTGTTCGAGACTGAGCCGCTGCCGGCCGACTCGCCGCTCCGCGGGGCCCCCAACCTGATCCTGACTCCGCACCTGGGCGCCTCTACGAAGGAGGCGCAGACGCGGGTCGCCATCGAGATCGCCGAAGCGGTGCGCGACGCCCTGCTGAAGGGCGACCTGCGCAGCGCGGTCAACCTCTCCGGCCTCGACGCGACCCACGTGGCCCAGAGCCAGCCGCTCATCGGGCTCGGCGAGCGGCTCGGCCGGCTGGCCTTCACGCTCGGCTCGGGCGGCGTGGAGAGCGTGGACGTCTGCTATTTCGGCACCGACGACCGCGGCGCGGACACCGCGGGGATCGCGGTGCTCAAGGGCGTGCTCAGCGCCATGGGCGTGGAGCGGGTGAGCCTGGTCAACGCGGCGCACGTGGCCCGCCAGCGCGGTATCCGCGTCACCCGCCGCGCCGAGGACCCGAACGGGTTCCGCAACACCCTCCGGGTCGAGCTGGTGACGGGCGGCCGGCCGGTCCGGGTCGGCGGCGCGCTGATCGGCGGGGCGCACCAGCGGCTGGTCGCGATCAACGAGCACCTGGTGGACGTCGAGCCGGCCGGCACGCTGGTGGTGCTGACCAACCGTGACGTGCCGGGCGTCATCGGGAAAGTGGGCACGATCCTTGGCGACTCGGGCGTCAACATCAGCGACTACCACCAGGCGCGGCCGCCCAAGAAGGGCGACGACGCGCTGGCCGCCATCACGGTCGAGGTGCGGGTGCCGCAGCCGGTGCTCGACGTGCTGCGGCGGCTCCCCGAAGTGACGGGGGTGTGGCAGGTTGATCTGGCGTGACGAAAACAGCTCATAGTTCACAGCTGCCTTTCAATCCGCCGCCTGCACGTCCGGTGGCGGCTGGGTCTGCAGACGGAACGACTGCACCGCCGTGGTGAGGCGGTCTGCGGCGTTGGCCAGCGCGTTGGCCGACGCCGCGATTTCCTGGGTGGCGGCCGTCTGTTCCTCGCTCGAGGCCGCGATCTCCTCGGTCGACGCGACCAGGGACTCGGTGCTGGTTGCGAGCTGGTCGAGGCGGGTGGCGATTTCGCCGACCAACTGCTCTGATTCGCCCGCCGCCGCGCTGATTTCGCCCGACCACCGGTCGTTCTCGGCCGCCGCCGCGGCCACCTTGCCAAGGCCCTCGCCCGCCGAGCGCGCCGCCTGCCTCGCGCTCACGCCCCCCGTCGCCGCCCGCGCCATCACGTCGTGCGTGGCGCGCACCCGCTTGAGCACCTGCTGCACGATGCCCTCGGTGGTCGCCGCGGCCGTGGCCGCCTGCGTCGCGAGCTTGCGGACCTCGTCGGCCACCACCGCGAAGCCCTTCCCCTGCTCGCCGGCGCGCGACGCCTCGATCGCCGCGTTGAGCGCGAGCATGTTCGTCTGAGTCGCGATCGCTTTCGTCTGGGTGACGAACCGGGAGATCTGCTGCGAGGCCTCCAGCAGCGCCTTGGCCTCCGTCGCCCCCTGCTCCACGTCGCCGGCCATCCGCTCCAGCGTTTCGCCGCTCTCCTGCAGCTGCCGGCGGTGCGTCGCGGCGAGCGCGGCGAGCGCGGCGTTGCGCTCGGCGGCGTCGCGCGCGGTCGCGGCCAGGCGCTGGGCGATCTCGAGGATCCTCGCGGCGTCGGCCGCCGAGCCGCGCACCAACTCGGCCTGGGTCTGCGCCCGCCGGGACAGGTCCTGGGTCGTGTTCGCCATTTCCTGACCCGACGCCGCCATCTGCTGCGTGGAGGCGCTGATCTCGGCCGCCATCGCGGCCGCTTCGTCTGCCGCGGAGCGGATGGCGCCCACCAGCCGCCGCAGCGCCCCGACCATCCCGTTCAGCGACGCCCCCAGGTGCGAGACCTCGGCGGTGCTGTGGTCCACCACCAGGTCACGCCCGAGGTCGCCCTGGGCGATCGCGCTCGCCGCCGCGGCCAGCTGCCCGACCGGCCGCGTCACCCGGCTGCTGAGCCAGGAGTTGAGTCCGGCCAGCGCTCCGATCACCAGCGCCCCCACCAGGATGGCCGCGACCAGGATCACGCGCCCGATCGCGTTCACGGCGCCGTACGCACGCGCGGCGGGCTGCCTTACGAGCACCCACCAGCTGGCCAGGCCCACCCGGGCGCCGGCCACTCGCTCCTCGCCGCCGCCCACCCCCGGCAGGCGGATCGTCACCAGGCTGACGGAGTCGGCCAGGGGCAGGTCATCGGCCTCCGGCAGTCGCGCGAGAAGCGCCGCGCCCTCGCGGCCCACGACCAGCTCGCCCCGCCGGTTGACGACCTCGACCCGGGCTCCGGTCGAGCCGTCGGAGGTCGCCACAAGGCGCGACAGGCGAGAGAGGTCGAAAACGCCCTTGATCACGCCGACCCGGCGGCCGGCCGCGTTCAGCACCGGCGCGGAGACCTCGAGGGACACCACGCCCGCCGACGAGTCGTAGGACGCGTCGGACTGGTAGGTCTCGCCGCGCCACGCCCGCTGCCACCACTCCTCGTCGCTCTGCACGAAGTCCGATGTGCGGCCCGTCGTGACGGCGTTGTAGCCGTGCGAGTCGGTGACGAACAGCTCGGCGAACACCGAGCGTTCGACAATGCGGCGCAGGAAGCCGGCGGCCTCGGGGGCGACGTCGAGCGACCGGGTGGCGGCCATCAGGCGCTCGAGCTGCGCGGTGGATTGCAGCGGGAAGCCGCGGCGGGTGGCCAGCAGGTCGGCGGTCTCGGCTGCGGCCGCCACACTCGGCATCATGCCGATCAAGTCCAGCTCGGCGCGGCGCTCGCGCAGGTAGAGGGCGATGAGCGCGGCGCTCCGCTCCGCGGTGTCGGTGAGTCGGCGGTCGGCGGTGCGCTCGAGATAGCGGCGTGCCACGCGCCAGCTCAGCCCCGCGCTGATCAACACCACGGCGAGCGTGGCGACGATCCCGCCGGTGACGAGGGTGCCTTGAAGCGTGCGGTCGCGGCCGCGCACGGGGGCGGGCATACGCTTCGACCAAGCTAGGGGATGGCTCCGGGCCGCCGCAAGTGCTTATTTTGCAAGGCTTATGGCCTACGACCCGCAATCCGTCGAACGGAAGTGGCTGCAGCGCTGGGAAGAGCGCGGCACCAACCATGCCGATCTCGCCGGCGCCCGCCGCCCGTTCTACAACCTCATGATGTACCCGTACCCCTCGGCCGAGGGGCTGCACGTGGGCAACGTGTTCGCCTTTACGGGCGCCGACATCTGCGGGAGGTTCCGCCGCCTCACCGGCGAGGACGTGTTCCAGCCGCTGGGCTTCGACGCGTTCGGCATCCACTCGGAGAACTACGCCCTCAAGATGGGCATCCATCCCGGCGAGCTGATCCCGCGGAACGTGGAGCGGTTCCGCGAGCAGCTCAAGCGGATCGGCCTCATGGTGGACTGGCGATATGAGGTCAACACGACCGACCCCGGCTACTACAAGTGGACCCAGTGGATCTTCCTGCAGCTGCTCAAGGGTAACCTCGCCGAGCGGCGCAAGGCGCCGGTCAACTGGTGCCCCACCTGCAAGACGGTGCTCGCCAACGAGCAGGTGATCAACGGTTACTGCGAGCGCCACCCGGACGCCAGGGTTGAGCAGCGGGTGCTGGAGCAGTGGTTCTTCCGGATCACGAAATACGTCGAGCCGCTCCTCGAGCACCTGGCCACACTCGACTGGTCCCATTCGACGCGGATGCTCCAGACCAACTGGATCGGGCGCAGCGAGGGCGCGGAGATCGCGTTCGAGACACCGGGCGGGCAGACGATCGCGGTGTTCACGACCCGCGCCGACACGCTGTTCGGCGCCACCTACCTGGTGCTCGCGCCCGAACACCGGTCGGTCGGGCGCATCGTGACGGCCGAGAAAGGGCTCGACGTCGCCGAATACCAGCGCCAGGCCGCCAAGAAGGACATCGTCTCACGCAAGGTCGGCGGCGAGAAGACCGGCGTGTTCACCGGAGCCTACGCGCGCAATCCGGCCACCGGCGACAGCATCCCGATCTGGGTGGCCGACTACGTGCTGATGGAGTACGGCACCGGGGCGATCATGGGCGTGCCGGGTCACGACGCACGGGACTTCGAGTTCGCCACGACCTACAAGCTCCCCATCGTGCGCGTCGTCGCCGGCGAGGGGCAGGACGCGCGCACGCCGCTCACGAAAGCCGAGCCCGGCGATGAGCTGCCCGGCGCCCGGCTGGTCAACAGCTCGGAGTTCGACGGGCTCAGTCCGGCCGAGGGCCGGCGCGGCATCGTCGCCAGGCTCGAGCGCGAGGGTCGCGGCAGGGCGAGGGTGAACTACCGGCTGCACGACTGGTGCGTGTCGCGCCAGCGCTACTGGGGCCCGCCGATCCCGATCATCTACTGCGACGCATGCGGCGCCGTGCCCGTTCCGGAGAAGGACCTGCCCGTGCTGCTGCCGTGGGTCGAGGACACGCGCCCGGACGACAGCGGGACATCGCCCCTGGCACGCCACCAGGAATGGTATCGGGTGCCGTGCCCCGCGTGCGGCAAGACCGCCCGCCGGGAGACCGACGTGTCCGACACGTTTCTCGACTCGTCGTGGTACTTCCTGCGCTACCCCTCGGCCGACCGCGCCGACGTGGCGTTCGACGACGGACTCACCCGGACCTGGCTGCCGGTGACCAGCTACATCGGCGGGAACGAGCACGCGGTGCTGCACCTGCTGTATTCGCGCTTCGTCACGATGGCCTTGAAGGATCTCGGGCTCATCCGCTTCGACGAGCCGTTCTCGAAGTTCCGCGCGCACGGCACGATCGTGAAGGACGGCGCGAAGATGTCGAAGTCCCGCGGCAATGTGGTCGTGCCGGACCAGTACGTCGAGCAGTGGGGCGCCGACACGTTCCGGATGTACCTGATGTTTCTCGGCCCGTACCAGGAGGGCGGCGACTTTCGCGACGCCGGCATCAGCGGAATCCGGCGGTTCCTGGACAAGGTGTGGGGCTTGGTCGAGACGGTCGACGGCGCAGTACCGGGAGTCGACGGTCAACGGTCAACGGTCGACGCCTCCAACGTGCGGCGCCCGGTCGTGGAGCTCGAGCACCTTCTGCACCGCGCCATCGGCAAGGTGACCGCCGACACCGAGGCGCTCGACTACAACACCGCGATCGCGGCGATGATGGAGTACGTCAACGCGCTGCGCGAGGGCACGCCGAGCAGGACGCTGGTCGAGCCGCTGGTCGTGATGCTCGCGCCGTACGCCCCGCACTTCGCCGAGGAGTGCTGGGAGCGGCTCGGCCACGGGGCCAGCGTCATGGATGCCCGGTGGCCGACGCTCGACGCCGCGAAGGCCGCGGCCGGCACGGTCGAGGTCGTCGTCCAGGTCAACGGGAGAGTGCGGGCCCGGCTCGTGCTGCCTCGGGGGACCGGTGAGGCCGAGACCATCCGGGCTGCCAAGGCTGAGCCCGGAGTGCAGAAGTTCCTGAATGGGAATGAGCCGAAGAAAGTCATCTACGTTCCGGACAGGCTGGTAAACTTCGTGGTATGAATGACTTCGAGGGTGCTCCTCGCTCGTCCCGCGACCTTTCCAACCCCCCAGGCATCTCAGTAGTGTGTCCGTCATGGCCGACACGATAAGCCTGGCCGAGGCCAGAAGCCTCGTCGCCAGGGCTCAAGCCGGCGACTTCGGCGCCTTGGAGGACCTGTACCGGGCGTACGCGGCGGGGGTGTACACGCTCGCCCGGCGGCTGACGAAGACGGCCGAGGACGCCGAGGACGTGCTACAGGAGACGTTCCTCGAGGTGTGCCGCTCGATCGGGCGGTGGCGCGGGGACGGCAGCCTGTGGGGCTGGGTCCGGACCATCGCGGCGAGCAAGGCGCTGATGCGGTATCGCCGCGAGAAGGTGCGCGCGGCGGACGAGCTGGACGAGACGGCGAGCGGGCGCAGCGACGACGTGCCGCTGCGGCTCGACCTGGAGGCGGCGCTGGAGCGCCTGCCCGAGCGGACCCGCGCGGTGGTGTGGCTGCACGACGTCGAGGGCTACACGCACGAGGAGATCGCGGAGATGATGGGGATGACGGCGAGCTTCTCGAAGTCCCAGCTGGCGCGGGCGCACCAGAAGCTGCGCCGCTGGCTGGAGGTGACGGCGTGAAGGACGCGGCGGCGGTGGACCGGCACGCGAGCACGGACGAGCTGCTGGCGGCGCGTGACGGCGCGGCCACGGCGTGGACGACGGAGCACCTGTCCGGGTGTGGCGCGTGCTCGGCCGAGCTGTTCCGGCTCGATCAGACACGGGCGCGCTTGAGGAGCCTGCCGGGGTTCGCGCCGCCGCGCGACCGTTGGGCGGTGATCGCGCGCCGGGCGCAGGCCGAGCGGCGCTCACGCCGCTGGCACGCGGCCAGCGGCGTCACAGCCGCCGCGGTGCTCGCGGCGGTGGTGTTCGCCGCCGTGCGACCGGCGACGGACGCGGCGGCCGATCAGGCCGCGCTCGAGCGCGCGATGACGCGCAACCGCGCTCTGGAGCAGACGCTCAGAGTGCTGGAGCCGGAGCGCCGCGCGCTGTCGGGCGCCGCGGCCAGCGTCGCGGCCGAGCTGGAATCACGGGTTTCGCGGCTCGACGTGCAGCTGGGCGAGCCCGACGTGTGGCGTGGCGATCCGCGTCGGCGCATCGAGCTGTGGCGCGAGCGGGCCGGGCTGATGGGCGCCCTGGTGGACGTGCACGTGACGCGTGCCGCCGCGGCGGGGCTGTGAGAGCCGGTTGTGAGTACTGAGTACTGAGTACTGAGTCATGAGTCGTGAGTACTCACAACTCATGACTCCCAACTCACGACCCACAACCATAACATGAGGAAGGGTCTTTCCTATGCGACGGCATGAGTGGTTCTTTTCGATGACCCTGCTCGTCGCGGTGGCCGTCGCCGCGAAGGCGCAGGAGCGCGGCCGGGACTCCGTGCGGGTGCGGGTCGCACCGCGCGACGGGCGCGGGTTCGGCTACATCTTCGGGCCGGGCGACGTGCGCTTCGATTTCCGGCGTCCCCGCCTGGGCGTGGTCGTGACGCTCGCGCCCGACGCGACGCGCGACTCGCTCGGCGCGCACGTGGAAAGCGTGACGCCAGGCGGGCCGGCCGACCGGGCCGGCATCCGGGCCGACGACATCATCACCCGGATGAACGGCACCCGCCTCGCCGTCACCGATCCGGCGGACCGCGACGCGAGCGAGTCGCGCCCCGGCCGGCGGCTGATCAACCTGGCCCAGCGCCTCGATCCGGGCGACACGGTACGGCTCGAGGTGCGGCGCGAGGGCCGCAGCCAGACCTTCACGCTCCAGGCGGCGGAGTCGGATCTCGACATGATCGTCGAGCGCATGCGCGAGCCGGGCGTCCGCGGCCTCGCCCCGGCCATGCCCGGGGACATGTTCCGGATCCCGGGCGAGCCGGGCGGCCAGGTGCGGGTTTTCGCCTTCGGCGGGCGGGACATCGAGCTGGTCAACGTCAGCCCGCAGCTCGCCGAGGGGCTCGGGCTCGGCACGTCCGAAGGGCTGTTGATCGTGGACATCGGCCGCGACACGGCCCTGGGCCTGCGCGCCGGCGACGTCATTCTCACGATCGGCGGGCGCCGGCCCACCAGTCCCGCGCACGCGATGCGCATCCTCTCGACCTACGAGGCGAACGAGCAGGTGCAGTTCGAGGTGATGCGCCAGCGCCGGCGCGCGACCGTGACCGGCCGCCTGCCGCAGAACGAGACGCGCTGGCGCGTGCGGCCCAACCGGTTCGAGATGCCGACGCAGATGCGGCTGCGCACCGCGCCGCCCGGGTTGTGGGAGCGCCGCCTGCAGGAGCACATGGCGCCGGGGGGCGTGTTCCGCCTGGAGATGGCGCCGCAGGATCCGATGCGGTGGCGTCTCGAGCTGCCCGGGGTGCTCCCGCGGATGCGGCGTGCGCCGGAGCAGCTGATCAAGGCGGAAGGAAAGGTCTAGCGCGTCCCGGGGGCGGCGGGCGTGGCCAGCTCCGGCTGGTGCGCACGGATCCACGCGAGCAGGGCATCGGCCACGAACCGGTGCCCTGCGTCGTTGATGTGGGAGTCGGTCGCGAAGTGCAGGCCGGCCGGGCGCTGCACGGCCGGGTCGGCGAGGTCGAGGTACGGCGTGCCCAGCTCCGCCATCAGACCGCGGAGGCTCGCGAAGTCGCGCATCGCCTCGCGCCGGGGCATGCGCACGAGGACGATGGTGGCGCCGAGCCGACGAGCGTCGGCTACCATCGCGCGAACGACGGCCGCGTTGAGGCGCCACCAGTCCCCGACCGGTTGGGCGTGGCCGGCCACCCGGCCGGCCGACCGCCAGACCTGGACCAGCGCGGAGCGGCGCTCGAGCTGGCGGTACACCACGTTCGGGCGGTCGGCCAGCACGGCCCGCCGCAGCGTATCGGCCTCGAGCACGTACAGGGGCTTGGTGAACTGCCCCTCGCGGAACGCGGTCTGGCTTCGCTCGAAATCCTCGTCGATGAAACCGGCGATGACCAGCCGCGGCCGGTAGGCGGCCGCCGCGTGACGCAGGCTGAGCCAGATCTGGTCCATCCCGGTGCCGGGGAGCGCGAAGTTGTACACCGCCGCGCCGGGCAGCGCCCGCTCCAGGCTGGCGGCGCACGTGCTCTCGACGGGAACGCCGATCCCGAACACGAACGAGTCGCCGATCAGCGCAATGACCGGCCGCGTTTCCGCGGTGTCGAAGTCCCGGTCGGCGCGAAACCCCTGGGCGTTCGAGTGGTACACGGTCGTGCGGCCCGCGGTCGTGTCGTGGAAGGCATGGTTGGGCTGCATCCGCCACCCGATCCGCCCGTCCGCCACGAAGTTGCGCCGCGCCGGATCCAGCTGCTCGCCGGCGTACACGCGGGGGTGCGGCCGGACGCCGCGGGCGCGCACGACGGCTTCGCCCAGGAGAGCGGCGATCGTGAGGGAGCCCGTGAGGAGGGCCGCATGTGCCAGAACGGTGCGAGCCCGCATCGCGCCCGTGACGTCAGCGGCCCGTGCCGAACAGCATCGCGTTGGTCAGCAGCCGGTACGTGCTCCGCCAGAACAACCGGTACACGGGCGAGTCGGCGAACAACACCACGTGGCCGCTCCCGCGGTGCTCGACCGCGGCCCACGACGTGCCGCGCAGCAGCCGCTCGGTGTTGTCGGGCCACGTGAAGCCGGACACCACGAGGCTGTCGGCGACGAACGAGATCGGGTTGGCCCCGGCGCGCGAGGGCCGGAAGAACTGGTCGCCGCGCAGCAGCACGGGCAGCGTCTCGCGCTCGTAGCCCAACGTGAGCCAGTGGCTGAGGTCCAGGCTGGCGCGGAAGATGGCGCCGGGCACGTCGAGGGGCACGCCGGCGCCCGGTGCGGTGGGCGACACGAGCGGCGGCGCGGGCCGCTGGTCCGGCGCCACGGTCGTGTCGCGCCGCGCGACGCTGTCGGCCTTGGCCGAGTCCTCGTCGGAGCCGACGATGCGCACGCTGGTCCAATCCACGTCGCTGTCCATGGCGAAGCGGGCGCCGCCGCCCCAGCCCACGAACACCCCGCCGCGCCCGATCCAGTCCTGCACCCGCTTGACGCCGTCCTCGCCCAGCTCGCGCTCGTAGCGGCCGGGTGAGCCGCTCGGGAAGATGAGGACGTTGTACTCGTCGAGGTTCGGCATGCCCGGGAGGGCGGCCGCGCGCACCGGCGTGAACGGGACGCGCAGCACGCGCTCGAGGACGTACCACAGGGCCCCGTACTCGGTGTCGGAGACCCCTTCGCCCGCGGCCACCAGGATGCGGGGCGCGTGCACCGGTACCACCTCCTCGCCGCCGATGCCCACGGCGCCGCTGTCGGCCCACGCGGACTGGATCGCGGCCACGTCCACGCCGAACGCGCGCGCCCAGGCATCGAGGCTGTCGTGGATGGAAACGGGGTTGCGATCGAGGCGAAGCACGAACGAGCCGCGCGGCCAGGTGCGGCCGTCGGCGCGCACTGGGCGGAGCGCTACGGCCACCCGGTAGCCGCGGCCGAGCAGGGCCATCGCGAGCCCGGCCGCGCCGTTGCGGTCGTTGGGGAACAGGTATGCCGAGCGCCCGCGGCCGCCCGCCACGCCGCCGGCGGCGCCGCCCGCCGCGGCCAGGGCCGCGGCCGCTTCGTCGCCCCACTCCTCGGGCAGCGTGAGCCGGTCGCGCGCCACCGCGGTGGTGTCCTCGGTCCAGTACGCCTCGACGCCGAAGGTGTAGGGCAGGGCCCAGGCCGTGACGTCGTAGAACTGGAAGCCCTCGTGGTCCGCGTCTTCGCCGCGCCGCGCGTTGCGGTTCCGGCGCGCCAGCTGTTCGCGCACGAACTCCGGCTCGAGCGCCGCCGCCGGCTCGAGGATCGCGCGCGCCAGCCGCTTCTGCGGCTGAGCGAGGTCCACCACGTACACCCCGGCCGCGAAACTCCGCCGCTCGGCGCGGCCGCCGCCGCCGCCCGCGAGATAGTCGTGGGCGAGGGGGCTGGTGTACGCGGCGCCGGTACGGTGCACCTCGATCCCCGCCCGGAGCAGCACCTCGACCAGCTCGGCCGCGCGGCGGGGATCGGTGCCGGGGACGAGCACGATGCGCTTCATCGGCTCGCGGCGCGCCTCCTCCATCCCCGAGCGCCGGAAATCGTAGAAGTCTCGCAGCCGCTCCACCCGGTTGCGCGCCGCGGTCTCGGCCGTGGCGAGCGACGCCGTCACGTGCCTGGCGATGCCGTCGCTGAACGTCACGATCGAGCCGTCGTCCCGCCGCCAGGCAAGGCCGAGGTCGCCGCCGCCGTCGGTCTCGTACGTCATGCCGGTCGCGCCGTTGAGCGCGGGCCAGCTGTCCCAGTAACCGGCGTAGTGCAGGTCGAAGATGTCCCGCACGTAGTACTGCCAGCCGTACTGGTCGAACGCGGCGGCGTTGCCACGCCCGAACGTCTCCATCCAGCGCGCGGTTCGCTGGGGAATGTTCGCGTTCACGGGAAGGGCCGCGGGTGGGAAGAAGAACTGGGTCGTCTGGCCGTGGTGGTCCACGAATACCTGCGGGTTCCACCGCAACACGGCCCGGACCAGCGCCTGGGTCTCGCGCTGCGTGATCGCCAGCGCGTCGCGGTTGAGGTCGATCTGGAAGTGGTTGTTGTTGGTGCTCATGCCCCACGGGGCGTCGTGCTCCAGCGCCGCCCGGTCGGACACGCCGGTCCCGAACGCGTTGTACCAGGCGACGAAGCGCTCGTGGCTCTCGGGATTGTGCGCGGGATTGATGAGGATCACGGTGTTGCGCAGCACGTCGAGGCTGGCCGGCTCCAGGGTGGCGGCGTAGTGCCACAGCACGTGCAGCGCCGCCTCGAACGCGGCCGTCTCGTTGCCGTCGTTGGCGTAGTTCAGCCACACGGTGGCCGGCAGCCCCGCGGCGATGCGCTCCGCCTCGGCGGGCGCGGTCGCGCGCGGATCGGCCAGGCGCGCCGTCTGCTGTCGGGTCTCCTCGAGCCGCTGGATGTTCTCCGGCGCGCTGACGGCGAGCAGGTACAGCGTGCGCCGCTCCTCAGACCGCCCGTACTCCATGAGCCGCACCCGGTCGGGCGCGGCTTCCGCGATCGCGCGGATCACGCGCTCCATGTTGCCGTAGTTGGTGTGGAAGGCGCCCGGCTCGTAGCCGAGCAGGGCGCTCGGCCTGGGCACGTTGGCGCGGTACGGACCGCGGGCGTAGAAGTCGAAGCGGGCCTGGGCGGCTAGCGGGGCCGCGCCGAGCAGGAGCGTGGTCGAGAGCGTGATCGCGAAGCGCATCGGGGCCGGTATCGGTTGGTGTCGCGGGAGAAGATACCGGCCCGCGCGCCGTGGCGGCTATGCCCTGGCTACCGCCGGCGGGCTCCGCCTCCCCCCCGCCGGCCCGAGCGAGGACCGCCTCGGCACGGGCGCGGCGCGGGGTGGCGAGTGCCAGCGGATTGGGTGGAGGTGAGCGCCGAACCGGAGCCGCAACGAGTCAGGCGCCTGTCCGGTCTCGATGGCGAACTCCGCGAGGATCACCGCCACGCACGCCCCGAACGGCCGCCGGAGGCCGGCCATCTCGGGGAAGTTGTCCCGCGGGCGCGCGATATGCCCGTCCGAGCAAGCGGGCGCGTACTGCCAAACCGCTTCCCGCCGCGCGGGTTACGCCGCGCGGCAGCGCGTCGTCGGCACGTCCGCGTGTAACGAAACGTGTCTGGGCCGGGCGGGGGTGGTAACGGGGCGGATCCTTGCCCTGGCTTGGGCCGGCATCGCCCTTTGCGCGTCCTGAAGGACGCACCAGGCGGACCGGGCGCACGGGTCGTGCACGCTTCAGCGTGCGCTAAGGGCCGAGCGAGCCCTCTCAGGGCTCGACTGCACCGAGGCGGCACAATACATCCGACAACCGCACCGTCAGGTCACGCGGGCGACGAGCCACGAAGCTGCGGTGAGCAGCAGCGCGGCGAGGGCCGAACGCCGCCAGACCCATCCGGCCTGCCGCCGCACCACGAGATCGAACTCGCGCTCGAAGCGCCGTTCACCGCCCAGCTCGGGATCGCGCAGACCGCGCGCCGCGAGCAGCACTCAGGTCTTCTCGCGGGCCTGGAAGTAGCCGAGCGCGGCGCAGGCGAAGACGGGCAGCAGGGTGAGGTGCCACGTGGGCGCCACGCCCCGGACCACCAGAGCCGCGGTGGCCCCGGCGCCGAGCAGAAGTGCGGCGGCACCGCCAAGCAGGCGGGCGCGCCGGCCCCGCGGGCCGATATTGGGGACGCACGCCTCGACGGCGTCGACCGGCTGGGGGTGGCGCACGCCCGAAAGTGCGGGCGCCGGTCGCGGCCGTCAAACGCGGCGAGGCGGCGTTGACAGAACGGGCGCCCCGGCGAGGAATTGGAGCCCGGGATCACCTGCCGCCAGCGACAATACGCCGAGGACGACCCGAATGACGAGCCCCGTGGCTGCGCCGCACTCGCCGAGCGATCTGGCCGCCGAGATTGCCCGCCGATCCTCCATCGAGGCGGTGCGGCTGCTCCAGAACGAACCCGAAGCCGGCATCGCGGAAGCATTGCTGCTGGTGCGGACCGTGGTGGCGGTGGACGTGCTGGCGCTGTTCCCCGCGCCGCGCCGCCGGGCGGTACTCGAGAACCTCCCGAAGGAGCTCGCGGCCCAGTGGGCGCTGGACGTGACGTTCCCCGAGGGCAGTGTGGGTCGCATGATGGAGCCGGCGCTCGCGGTATTCACGCCGGAGGTCACGGTCCGGGGCTCCACGGACGTGCTCCGCGAGCTGGTCAAACACGTGTTTGTGACCTACGGGTTCGTGGTGGACGAGGATCGGCGGCTCGAGGGCGTCATCACCTTCCGCGACCTGCACCTCTCGGACGAGCACAAAACCCTGGGCGAGATCATGCTGCGCAGCCCGTTCTCGCTGCGGCCCGAGACCGAGCTGACCGACGCGATGAAGCAGGTCTTGAACCGCCACTTCCCCGTCTACCCGGTGTGCGACGCGCACGGCAAGCTCATCGGCCAGGTACGCGGCCAGGCGATGTTCGAGGAACAGGCCGTCGAGATCAGCGCCCAGGCCGGCACGATGGTCGGTGTAGACAAGGAGGAGCGGCTGGCGACGCCCTGGCCGCGCAGCCTCAAGTTTCGCCACCCGTGGCTTCAGCTCAATCTGCTCACCGCGTTCCTGGCCGCCGCGGTGGTCGGCGTCTTCCAGAACACGATCGACCGCTTCGTCATTCTGGCGATGTTCCTGCCGGTGCTCGCGGGGCAGTCGGGGAATACCGGGTGCCAGGCGCTCGCGGTGACGCTGCGCGGCATGACGCTCGGCGAGCTGCGTCACGGCAAGGAGCGCGTGCTGGTCATGAAGGAGGCGCTGCTGGGTTCGCTCAACGGGGCGTTCGTCGGGCTCACCGCCGGCCTCGGGATGTACGTCGTGGCGCGCGCGCAGGACAACCCGAGTGCGCTGGCGCTCGGCGCCGTCGTGTGCGCCGCGATGATCGGCAGCTGCGTCATCAGTGGCCTCAGCGGGGCGCTCATCCCTCTCACCCTGCGCCGGCTCGGCGCGGACCCCGCGACCGCCTCGAGCATCTTCCTGACCACCGCCACGGACGTGGCCAGCATGGGCCTCCTGCTTGGCTTGGCGACGGTGTTCGTGCTGTAACTGATTGTCCTGTCCTGTGTTACCGCAGCGACCTACCGCTCGTGGAACTTCTGCGATATATCGGACGTAATAACGTAAGACATTACGCACGATACATCGCCTGGAGGCGACCATGACGCGCGATCCCTGGGACTTTGACTTCTCCGGCATCTTCGGCGCGGCGGGCTTCGGTCCGCGCGGATGGGCCTTTTGCGGGCCCGAGGGCCGCTGGCGCAGGGGCTCGCGCCGGCGCCGCCAGGTGTTCGAGTCCGGCGACGTGAAGTTCGTGATCCTGCGACTGCTCAAGGAGAAGCCGCGGCACGGCTACGAGGTCATCAAGGCGCTGGAGGAGAAGCTGGGCGGCTGGTACACGCCGTCGGCGGGCACGGTGTACCCCACGCTCCAGCTGCTCGAGGATCAGGGGTACGTGCGCATCGTCGAGACGGACGGCAAAAAGGTGTATCACATCACGCCCGACGGCGAGCGCTTTCTGGAAGAGAACAAGAGCGTGCTGGACGAGATCGCCGAGCGATTGCGCGACGCGGTGCATGGTTTCACCGGCGGGGCGATGGGCGAGCTGAACCAGGCGTTCGCCCGGATCGCCAAGCAGGCGTACGGGCGCGCCTGGCGGGCCGGGGCCGACGCGGAGGGCACCCGGCGCATCGTCGAGATCCTGCGCAAGGCGGCCGACGAGATCGAGGCGGTGTGACGAGCACATCGTCGAGCGCGTCGCGGACTTCCTCGAGGACTTCGTCGAGGGGATCTTCGGGCCCGCGGACGTCGTGTTCGGGCTGTGACCACCGAGCACGGCGCGTCGCGGCGGGCGGCCGTGCCGGCTTGCCCGGGCAGCGTGCGGGGTGCAGGTTAGCGCACCTCACAGCCGCGAGTCGCGCCATGAAGCTCCCGCCGGGCCGTCTGCTCGTCATTCCCGTCGTGCTGGCCGTGCTGGGCACGCCGCTGTCGGCGCAGGGGTCGGCGGACTGGGCTTCCTGCCGCATGGACAGCCTGGCCACGTTCAATTGCGCCCGGTACTACAGCGGCACGGTCAGCCTGACGTCCGAGCTGCGGGGCACCAATCTGCGCCAGACGTACCGCGTGGTCGCCACCATCACCCTGGGCCAGGTGCGCTGCCAGGTGAACGGCACCGAGGTGGGCGCGTTCGAGGGGCCGGGCATGCTGGTGGTGGAGCATGCGAGCAACGTGAACTCGGGCGGGTACGGCATCAGCGTCTGGTGCCCGGACTCGGCCGGAACGCGGCCGACGCGCCGGAATACGCCGCTCATCATGGTGAGGGACCAGCGGTCGGCGAACTACGCGGTGCTGGGGGGCCGGGATGCCCACGAGCATCCGGATACGGATGCGGCGAACGGGCTCTCGGGTACCGAGACCATCACCTGGGATCTGCGCCGGCCCTAGCCGGCCGCGGCACCGCTCAATAAGACCATGTTAGGTGGCACGCTCGACGAACAGCGTGTCTGCCGCCAAGTCCTCGAAGCACAGGTTCACCGTCCGTCCCACACCTCGAGTGCGATGAACTGTGCCTGCGGGCACGACGACGCTCTGCCATGGCCCGAGTCTCAGCGTGCGGCCGTCTGCCAAGTCGATCTCCAGAAGTCCGTCCACGATGAGAAAGAGCTCGTCCGAATGTGGGTGCTGGTGCCAGGGATATGCCGCGTTGAGTACCGCAAGGCGGAGACAGCTCGTATTCACTCGACTGAGTACCTGGTTCCGGTAGTCGTCGGTCACGGCCGCCCCCTCGGCGGCGATGTCAACGACCACAAGGGGTGGGTAGCGAACTGGCTCGCTCGCATACGCCTCGGCAGACGGGACGGAATGCCTCACGGGCAACCTCCTGGGGCGCTCTGGTTGCGACGCAATGGTTGCGCGGCTTCGCAACGAATCTTGCGCACGCGACGGGTGCCCTTGAGACGAACATGCAGTTCCCCGTCCTGGACCGGCATACGCGCTATATCTAGGGCGGCCATGACCTTGAACCGGTTGATGACCTGACCGATCGCCTTCACAGGGATCTGGATCGCCGGCTGCCACTGGCCGTCGCGCTCGTATTCGACACCGCCGGGCCCTGAATCCACGGGCACGAGACGAATCGCCTGTGAGCCGCTGAGCAGGGCGTTAGCAAGGATGGCATTGCAGAGCGCCCGGTTCCGTGACGCTGGAATCCCTGGAGAGGCTGGGCCGCCCGCAGGCTCGTTGGTCGATTGGTCTTGGCGCACAATCATGACGTTTCCTTACTTGGTCGCGCCCTCGCCCACGAGATCATCTTCACGCCGGTACTCCGCACGCCAGAAAGCCATCCGTTGCGGGCCCGCGGGCATGAAGATCACGCGGCGGCCCAGCGCCGTGGCAGTCCGCAGATCGAGCGTGATGAGCCGAAAGGTCGGCAGCCAGTTCTGCCGGACGCGCGCGACGGCGCGGAACGGCATCGTGACCTCGCGCCGATAATTCGATACGCGCAGTCCGTCGGGGGCAAGCCGGACGCGCTTGAGGGGCACAACGAAGGCGAACAGCACCAGGAGGCTGGCGGCGACGAGGGCGACGAGGAGCCACCTCAGCACCAGGCTCGCCGCGCCCGCCTCGCGAGCGACGAGGACCGCCTCCGGGTTCGACCACAACTGCCAGACGCCGTAGACGACGATGCCGATCCAGATCGGCGGCAGCACGAATTTCAGCAGAGCGGTGTGCCGGAGCGAGAGGGTGCGTTCCATGGGAGCATGCTCGCTGTCTAACGTCCCGGTCTAGTTGGGATGAAGCGGCTGGCCATCCCCGACACGTGGTGGCAACATCGCCCCACACTCAAACGACGCGCTCGTACAGGCGCACAACGGGGAGGCCAGCCGCCCATGGATACGATAGGCATGGATCTGCACAAACGCGAGAGCCAGCTCTGCAGCCTGACCGACGCGGGGGAGATTCTCGAGCGTCGCATCGCGACGACACGGGAGCGGTTGACCGAGATGCTGGGCAACCGGCCGCCGGCGCGGATCCTGCTCGAGGCGTCGACCGAGAGCGAGTGGGTGGCGCGGCACCTGGCCGCGCGCCGCCGCCGCCCCCAGCGGCCGCACCCGGGCAAACCCCACGGCCAGGCCAGCGCACC